>Ga0315295_10003447_pt1 | contig 13485 bp, 17 predicted proteins | sample YL17G14_0_MG_FD_204453 | JGI IMG/M metagenome (GOLD analysis project Ga0315295, IMG submission 204453) | Sediment microbial communities from Yellowstone Lake, YNP, Wyoming, USA - YL17G14_0 | ecosystem: Environmental > Aquatic > Freshwater > Lake > Sediment | place: USA: Wyoming | collected... | reverse complement strand
CTCCAGATGAGTAGGACCCAACTTGTTGGTTCTATAGGATTCGAGGATCAGCTCTTCGGTTCTATCATCGATTGGTTGTGGTTTTCTGCCGGGTTGTTTTAGTTCAGGATATTCTTCTATCTCTTTGAATAGGGTGATGAGCTGGTATACTCGTTGTCGGGTAACCTGAAAATCCCGAGCAATATCAGCAACCGGCTTTTCCTTCAGCCATTGCCGTATGATTCTCTGAATATCCCGGTTCGTTAGTTTACTCACATCGATATTTAGATGTGATGTCAAATGATTTCGGGATATGACAGTTGAATTAATTGATTACAAACCTTTAAATATTGATGGATTAATCGAATTGGATCTTTCCACAATAAAACGGATGGATACCATTAAAAGCAAACCGATAAGAAAATTCTGACGTATGACCTCTACCATATCAACATGGAAAATTTTGATTTAAAAAGATGTCCCAAATCAGATTGAATCTCTTCAGCAACAATTTGTGCAGTTTCCTGACCCAGGTAACTCTTGCTCCCTAAGAACCGAATGTATGTTCATCAAGTAAAATTTTTGCTGTTTATTGATGCGATTAGCCATTCCTTATCGAGCCGACAAAAATGATGTGCGAAGTTGCTATCATATAGCTAGTGTCTTTCAAACATTAAAATATTTTTTATATACAAAAAAATCTGAGAAAAGTTAATAACCCTGTTGGTGAAAATTACAATATAATGCAACTTTATAATTGGGAATTGACCAAGTTACCAAATATCCAAAATCAATTTTAGTATACAAAAAATTTATATGTATATAAAATAAATATTGTACATCCCATGATGTGGGGTTAAACTTTGATCCAGTGCGGATTCAAAGAAAACATACATTTGAAAATAATTGATGGGGGCATCAAATCCCCATTTCATGTGATGGAGGATCATTATGGAAAAAGAAAATGCATCAAAACGCACCAATGAGATGAGAAATTCCCCAACAGAGGGAAAAATAGCTCGCCTTCGCTACCGCAGGCGACATCTTCGCAGGCATCATCCCCCCTTATATTATAATCCACAGATTAGATGCCGAGACACTGATCAAGGTATTGAGACTACGCCCCTGTATGGCGGAAAATCTGCTGTTTGAAGACGAGGTGGATAGCTTATGACTCGATACAGTATTATTGAGACTGATGATAAACCAAGAAAACCTAAACCGGATCCTATGATGGATCGCCCGGCATATGATTATCTGTTCAACTATAAACCGGCTTACAAAAGATTGTTCGGAAGAGATAGACACTAAAAAAATTTTCCTTTCCAATAAAAAGGAGGCTTTAGGATGGAATCAAAAAAGAAATCAGAAAATGATAGCGGGGTAGATTTGCTCCCGCAGAAAGAAGGAGAGCACAAGGGAAAGGATGTCACTGAAATCATCTGTATCATTGACCGGAGCGGTTCGATGGAATCGATCCGATCTGATGCGATTGGCGGATTCAACCGGTTCCTCGCTGACCAGCAGGAGCCAGAGGATCCTGCTCGGCTCACCATGGTACTCTTCGATGACCAGTATGATGTTATCCACAATGGCGCGGATATCCACACAGTCCCGCCACTGACAAACAGGACCTTTAGCCCACGGGGCATGACCGCTCTCCTGGATGCTGTTGGCAAGACGCTGAACACTGTCTCGGCCCGCCTTGCAGAAATCCCGGCCGAGGACCGGCCGGAAAAGGTCATCGTCGCAATCCTGACGGACGGGTATGAGAACGCCAGCAGGGAGTTCTCTCTTCCCGTTATTCGCGAGATGATCTCACATTATACGAATGACTTGAAATGGGATTTCATCTACCTTGCCGCGACACAGGATGCATTTTCCAAGGCCGGACAGATGGGAATCTCGGCTGATTACACGATGCGGTTTGCTGCCAGCAAAGCAGGAATTCGCGGGTCCTACATCAGCATGTCAAATGTAATCGGGCTGAAGCGGAAATTTAACGATATCAAAGCATGGAAGGGGCGGCACAAAAGTGATCCCGATTCATAAGAGTTGTATTTGATCATAAGTGATGAAAAACCGATGGAAGTTATTTCCCTGCCAGAATTCAGGAGGGCGTCATTACACGAATGATTGTGCTCTCTGTCAATGTGGCAATTTGCGATTTGGATATTAAGGCGAATGAAACATGACTAAGCGCTATCCACAAAATGGAGGTTCGAGGACTCAAAGGGAAATTCGAGCACCCAGATTAAAAAAAATATTCTTAATATCTGACTTACATTTGAATCACAAGAATATAATCAAATATTGCCATCGCCCCTTTTCATCTGTTGAAGAAATGAATAATAAAATAGCTCACCATTGGAATAAAGCGATCAATAAAAATGATATCGTATTCTTTATTGGAGATCTTGATTTCAAAGACACTACTGGATATTGGATAACGCACCTTAATGGAAGGAAAACATTCATTGAAGGAAATCACGATGTTGTAAAAAATAAGGACGGAGCGGTAATTTATCATAAAATCAAGGGCGCAATTCAAGAAAAAACCCTCAATTATCGGGGATATAGATTTTATTTAGTCCATGATCCACACGCGGCTCCTTTTCATTGGAACGGTTGGATAATCCATGGGCATAAACACAATAACAATATAGCAAAATACCCGTTTATCGATGGGCAAAGAAAGAGAATTAATGTAAGTGTTGAAGTTATTGATTATAAACCTCTCAACATCGATAGATTAATTGAACTGGATCTTTCTACAATAAAACGAATGGACACTATTAACAGCAAGCCTATAAGAAAATCCTGAAGTAACGATAGAGGGTAATAATGGCAAGCAGGCATTATTCTCACCGATCAAAAAAACCAAAACGCCGTCAAGAAAAATGGTGGATTGTTGGAGTATTTGCCCTGATATTTATTGCTATTTATTTCAATATTTTTGCATCTAACTCAAATGTTGTTGCAAAAATAGTCCAAGATTCTAGCCAATCGATCAATTCAATGGGTAATGAGATTTCAAAAAATATTCCCTCGTTTACAATAAATTCTGCTCAATCGCCTTCTGCGCCAAGTACCAATGCCCAGAGTTCTTCTAAAATCATACAAACAACTAATGCACAGGTAACTGAAGCCTCCAGAACCGAAATTCCATTCTTTCAATCGTTCACATCGATGGACGAGTCAAAAAAAGATCTCGATTATATCAACAGTATGAGGAAAGCAAATGGAGTCTCATCACTACAATTTGATTCACGAGTGTATAATATTGCTATTGCTCGCGTCAATGATATGGACACATTTGGATACATGGATCATACGAACCCGAAAACCGGCTCATGTGCTGATTCAATCAAGCTGCAATATGGCTTAAGTCCTTACGAATATGTAGCTGAGAATGCCTTTGGTTTTCCTTCTGGGGGACATTATTCAAATGGGATAGAAAAACGGGCCATCGATTCCTGGATGACAAGCCGGGGTCATCGTTATAATTTGCTTTACCCACATTCTGCAGGTGTAGTCGCATGTTCGAGCGGGGGTCACTGTGTATTCTTAGGACTGAACAACGATCGATTTGGTGAGGGTTGTTCTACTGGTGCACAAGGTTTAGCCTATTGGGACAGTGTTGGGAAACAACCTTTTGAAAAATAAAATTTTGATAAAAAATTAGAAAAAGGTTTTTATTATTTTTTAAGATGTTTTCGCCAATCATAACCTCTTCGGGGTTTCTGTTCATCACTTGGTTCATTTTTAACCTTAAGAACTAACCTCCCCCGATCTGTAAGCTGCCAATTGATTTCTTTTCCATCTCCCGCTCTTTGGATAAATCCATCATCTTCCAGATTCTTTAAATGGTGTGACAGACGCCCTCGTTCCTTATGCATATCTAACTGCGGTCTTGTACGGGGTTTATCGAATCTTTTTGATTCTCGGTGTTTTCCTGCAGAATACTTGAGATCATATTTTTGTGTTTTCTCATCAAATTGTAAATTTTGGGATGATGCGCTACCTTGTTCGTCAGAGAAATCATTTTGCTTATCGTTATCTAACTGTTGGATAATTCCTGTAATCGTTGTGATCCCATTATTTATCAGATTAAGAACTCGCAAAGGACGTTCCTTCGGAAGCTCGATTGGGAGTGTGGGGAGTTCAACTAATTTTAATGTTGTATCATTTACGTCGGAAGAAATATAATCGGAAATCGCGGTGATTATTCGTACTTGCGTGAGGCAGCCTGCAATATATGCTGCTATAGCAAAAGTTCGAAGAGACCCGCTTGCATTAAGAACAATTTTATTTCCGTGTGATTTCTCTTGATAAATGAGATCAATGATCTGCCCTGCCGCTCGAATGACATCTACCTTATCTATATGGAAAATTTTTATTTCAAAAAGATGCCCCAATTCGGATTGAATTTCTTCTGCAACCGACTGTGCAATCTCTTCACCTGGTAACTCCTGCTCCCCAAGAACCAGAAGTATATGTGAATCAAGTAAGATTTCTTGCTGTTTTATTGATTCGATTAGCCATCCCTTATTGAGGCCGACAAAAATGATGTGCGAAGTTGCCATCATATAACTAATGTCTTTCAAACCTTAAAATATTTTTTATATACAAAAAAGTCCTGAAATTTTTTTTTATTCCTGTTGGTGAGAATTACAATATAATAAAACTTTATGAGTGAGAATTAACCAAGTTTCCAAATATCCAAAATCAATTTTAATATACAAAAAATTTATATGTATATAAGTTAATTCTTGTACATCCCATGATGTGGGGCTAGACTTTGATCCAATTCGGATTCGAAGAAAAAAATTTCATTTGAAAATTAATTGATAGGGGCATCAAACCCCCATTTCATATGATAGAGGGTCATTATAGAAAAAGAAAATGAATCAAAAAGCACAAAGGAAGTGTGAAAAAATGTCTTACCGACACTATAGACACTACAGACACCATGGATTCCGCGGATACCGCGGGTATACCAAATATATATATGGACATTATCCGAGAGTACAGGTAGTCACCCAGGACTATGGTTGGTATATTCTGATAGGATTGATTATTATCGCCGCGGTCTTTTCGATAAAATTGTAATTTTTTCTGTGTTGAACCGAAAAAATCTTTCATTAGTTCAGAGAGAAATATAGAACAAAGAAATTACATATCTCCGCTTCGATACAAAATATTTGGAAATTTTCGAATCTGCTGTACGACAAATAGAGCTGGGGGATATCATTCTGACATATGTAACTGAAGACGAAGGGGGGGTCTATTGTTATAGATTTGTATATCAGAGGTGAATACGTATGATAAAAAAATACTCGTTCGGATAAAGACGTTTTCTAACGGTAACGTCTTTATGTATCCCATAACAAGGTGATTCAAGTATGGTAGAGAAAAACACCCCCCCTAATGCGTCCAACGGTCAGAAAGGCAAGGGAAACAGCCCGTTTGATCTAATATATCAGCATACTCATCAGAACATGAAAGAAGGGAAAACCTATCAATATGAGGTCATCCTTGTTAATGAGGATAAATATGGTGAAAAATATAACCGTAAAAAAATGGGAGTTCGCTCTACTCTGTCAGAAGCAAGAACATTAGCTTGTAAATCTGCATCACAGCCGAAAACCGAAGCCATGTTGTTCCGGCTTGTGGTGTACACAGACAAAGCTGGTAAAAGAGAGATAAAATCATATAGTCATATTGAAACGTGGAAAGACCATAACGGAAAACCTGTAAGGGTTATAGATGAATAAAAATGGGACATCTTACTGATCGTGCAATGAGGGAAATTGCGGGTGTGTTGAAAAAAAAACACGATACAGAAGCACGGTTTTACAAAGTAAATTGGATTATTGTATCCACCAGTCATGATATTTATGACGCTCATGGAGGCAGAGGGCATGAAACACGACAGCATATAAGAAAAAGGTTATGGCGTCTTGCCCAAACAAAATATCCCGATCTCAGGATATATGTTATACCGCGAGAAATATCTGGGGATAGTTCATGTCAGATAAAACGCATTTCATGGATTAAAAAAATTCTATATAAGATCAAGGGTTTTTTCAGGAGACTATCTAAAAAATTTTCTTAATATTTTTCATCAAATAAGCGCATGATGGTGTTTTTCAGCGTTTTGAATTGAAAATAAATTCCCATCTAGCGCTTCAAATCTCACGCTTACACTCAGATGATTTTTGCTACATAACCTTATTGATTGGATCCTAACGGAAAATTTATACCGTTGGCTCTCAAATAGAGAAATTGATCCTATTCATAATTGGATCCCCCCTTTTAAACCGGTAACGTAGTGGCTGTTCCGGTTCTTTCAGTGATTGATCCACTCCCCTCATTCAAAACATTCGACGGAGGAGATTATGAACAAAAAGGAGTATCGATTAAAAAACGGCTATGAACTTACTGAACTAGGTTCCTATCAGGATTCAGGTCCAGTTCATAGAAGATGGGATTCCGGCGCACCTCGTCCGGGGTCAGCGGGGTGTCCACTGTAAGGGGTTCAAGCCCGCTGAATTTCCCCCGGTAGAGGCCGGTCACTTTCGCAATTGCATGGGATACGATTTTAGTTTCCATGATAGTTCTCCTTGTGGGCGTCGTGTTCGGCCCGGAGTTGTTTGAACTGCTCAACAATCTCGTCATATTTGCCGATCTTTTGATAGATAGCAAACAACATGGGATAGAGCGGGAGCACCATTCCCAGCATAATCCCTAATGTTTCAGTTTCCATAACGGTCCTCCACAAAAAAAGACGAGAGGACCAAAAAGGGAGGGGACCGGGGGGTCTCCTCCCCTCCGGGTCGTATCGTCTGGCGAGATTATGCGAGGGCTGCTACTGAATCAGCCCAGGTCTCGACACTCTCGCGGATTGCCTCGTCCGCGTAGGAGTTGAGGGTGACCCGGTCACGGCTGAAGTTCAGCATATACAGCTCGCCGTTGGCATCATGGCACCTGAACGTTGCGCTGAAGGTGTCATTCTCTGCATCGTGGATTGCTGTGCCGGTGTGTGCTGTGGTCACTGCAGTAGCAGCGAGCAGCGCGGTTACACCGGCGTTGAACCCGGCGATGGTGTTGAACTTGTGTGAGCCGGTCCCGACGGTCACGGCCTCACCGTCTTCGTACACCATCTTTGCGGTGTAATTCTCCCGGGTCTTTTCTACCGGGTCATGGGTTTCCCCGGCGGTCATATACGATACACAGGCAAACGGGTTGTCGGTAATAACCGACTGGACGATCAGGTTGAACGCCGAAACGCTTGCAATGGGGGTCGCGAGTTCGCGAACCGCATTCTTGCTCTGTGAGCTTTGTACGAAATCTGCCATTTTTGTGTTTACTTCCGCCCTTGGGCCCTTGGGTTGAGTAGTACTCTGTAGGAGGGGGGACTTAGGCGTTGCTGAAGGGAGAGGGATGAAAAAAAGAATAATTTATTGGTGAACGCTTCTATTCGCCCTTTACTAACAACCAATGTTCTGAATTCCTATTTTACTCAATTGAATAATTATATCATAGTTATTAATTGTCCAAACGTAAAGCAAATATCTAGGATGAAATTGCCATGAAAAATATTTCTAAAGAACTAAAATTAACGATAGAGCTTGTACCTGAGACCTCTTGGGGAAATAATATCCGCAAGTGTGTCAGTCAATCAAATTGGGATAAAATAAGGAAAGCTGCTTATGCAAAATATAAATATAAATGCGGCATATGCGAAGCACCTGGACGATTAAGTTGTCACGAAATTTGGGATTATGATGATGAGCTCCATTTACAAAATCTGAATGGATTCATTGCTTTATGCACAATGTGCCACAATATTAAACACATTGGTTTATCTGGTATTTTGGCACAGGAAGGAAAATTGGACTTCGATAAATTGATTGAACATTTTAAAATTGTAAATGGTTGCAATTTGAAAACGTATGAAAAACATTACGATGACGCTTTTAAAAAATGGAATGAGCGCTCAAAACATGAATGGCACATAAATCTGGGAGAGTTTAAGGATATTATCAAAAAGGAAATGTAAGTAAGTATCGATAAAACTTGAGATTGGGGCGTTGCTGAAGGGGGAGAAGCAAAAAAGGAATGCTGCTATTCCAATATTGTTCAAATAATTAGATCTGATTGGATTGGGGTATAGATCTCACCAAGGTTCTGATAACCGATCTACAACATCTCTTCGAGATAGCACTCTTGAACATATTTCCCAACGATCTTTATCCGGGTCGATGGTTTTTTGATATCGCAGCTCAAAGACATCGCGAGCCTGTTGTCGTAAGTGGATATATTCATCCATCATGTCTTCCAATTTTTCTACACTCTCAATCCAATCATCTTCGATGGTATCTGGCAGACCTCCGAGGGTATTAGCTAATACGAGTCGAAACGTTCGATTACTCGAACAGCAACTTCCCTCTTTATCTCGAAACCGACTTTCTAATTCAATTCATTTTTGCAGAAGTTATGATGGAAGTTTCTCGCTTCAGACTAATTCAACCGCGTAAGTCCTATTCATCTTGGCTTTTGCGACGAAGCCATCGTGGAAGATCTGATCATGAATTATCCAGGGATCTTTGATGATGGGGTGCTTTATAGTACCGACTTTCTTCTTCTTGCCAGACTTGTTGTGCTTCATCGGGGCTGCCCAGATATACCCGTCCTTGCCAATAAAGTAAAGGTAGCCCTTTTCGCGCTGAATCTTTTCTTTTACGATTTTCGGTCCCATTTTAACATCATCTTTAAGATAGACCATTTTTTCGTGATTTTCTGTAATCAATTTGTGAATAAAATCCAGAGGGATTGGCTTGTATTTTACCATTTCCACACTAACGTTAACCCATTTCCGTTCAGGGTTAAAGAAGGGATATTTCTGAGGATTATTATTGTGATGATGACCATGAATTACCCATCCTTTGTAAAATTCCGGAATTGTCTCTGGGGAGTGAATGAATAAAAATTCGATCCCCTTAAAGGTGCAATGAATGAATTCGTGATTGCTATCAACATCCTCGGTTTTGTCATGATTACCCCAGATGAAATAGATGTTCCCGTTCAATTTTTCGGTATATCTATCAGAATTTCCTAATGTCATATCTCCGACGAAATATACTGTATCATCGGGTTTTACGACATAATTCCAATTTTTTATCAAAACCCGGTTCATCTCATGGACAGAATCGAAGGGTCTTTTACAGTAATCGATTATGTTTTCGTGGTCCAGATGTAAATCCGATATTACAAATACTGATTTTGTGGAATGGTGTTGAGACTGGGTTAATTCCATTCCATTAGATATGCGATACTTTTTTTGCGTCATTTTTATCACAGTTTTCTTGTATTGGGGAGGGGGATATATGAATTTGGATCTAAATTATAATTTTAACCATAAGACCACGGCGATAACGATTATTCCTATGAGAATGTACCAGCCATAGTCCTGCGTAATTACCTGCACTCTCTGAGGATAATATCGATAAATACGTTTGTTATACCATTTGGACCATTGGTGGTTTCGGTAGTGTCTGTGATGCCAGTAAGACATTTTAGGATCTACCTCTCCCGAATAATTGTTTGTATGCAGGTTTGTAGTTGAATAGATAGTCTGATGCGGACCGCTCCATCATCGGATCTGATTTTCGCTTTCTCGGTCGATCATTGGTTTCAATAATAATGTATCGAGTCATGTGTATTACCTCTCATTTTTAAATTGCAGATGTTCCGCCATACTGCAGTAGCGTGGTCACAATACCTTGAATTGCAGATTTATATCGAACCCTTGGCTGTCGATATAAGTGAGGATGTCTCCTTCGGTATCGAAGTCGTGCTATTTTTCCCTCACGAGGTGGATTTTTTGAATCCTCCTTTTGGTTTGGTTCGTTATCGTTGCTCATTTTTTCCCTCTTGTCTCGCCCCTCACATTGGGACATATAAGTATTTGTTTTGCATACTAATAAATTCTTTGTATAAACAAATTTTTTTGTTTATGCGGACACCTGCACAAAATATTGCAGGAAAATCATTTACAATATATACTCTCATGAGGGGATTTTGAATTAAGTGAATTTTGTTTGTATATAAAAAAAATTTAAGGTTTGAAGTAAATTATGTAATAATGGCAACTGCTCACATCATTTTTGTTGGTCTCAATAAAGACTGGCTCATAGCATCAATAAAACAGCAAAAAATCTTAGCGGGTGAACATATATTACTGGTTCTCGGAGAGCAGGAGTTACCAGGTGAAGAGATTGCACAGTCGGTTGCAGAAGAAATTCAATCCGAATTGGGGCATCTTTTTGAAATAAAAATTTTCCATATAGATAAAGTAGATATCATACGAGCGGCAGGACAGCTTATCGATCTTATTTATCAAGAGAAAGAAAATGGCAATAATATTGTACTTAATGCCAGCGGATCTCTCCGAACTTCTGCAATAGCAGCGTATATCTCAGGCTGTCTGACGGGAATGCGGGTCTTCGCTGCAATTTCCGATTATGTTTCTTCCGACGTAAATGATACAACATTAAAATTAGTTGAACTACCTACACTCCCAATTAGGACCCCAAAGGAACTCCCTTTACGTATTCTTAATCAGATACACAAAAAGAATTCTACGATTATGGGAATTATTGAAAAATTGAATCAAGATGATTCGTTAAATTTTTCTGAAGAATCCGGTGAATTATCATCGGAATATTTGGATTATGATGAAGAGAAACAAAGATATGATATCAATATTTCTGCAGGGAAACCTCAAAAATCGAGGATACCGGCTAGTGCGTTGTCAACGAGAAAATTTGAAAACACACATAGAAGAAGACCAATCGATATGCATAAAGAAAGAGGAAGGATCTCTCATCATTTAAAAAACCTAGAAGAGGAGGGATTTATTCAAAGGCAGAGAGAAGGGAAAGAAGTTAATTGGCAGCTTATGGATCGCGGAATGTTGGTGCTTAAGGTCAAAGAAGATCGAAAACCCAAAGAACCATATTAATTCACTTTCCATTCAATTAAAAGGGATCTTGTTTGCCTAGTATTTTCAACAACTCTTTTATTCGTTGCAATGATATTATTGAACAATGCCACTCCTGGATGAAGGTGTTGATGCTGAAAACTTTGATCTTTTAGATGCAATAAATAATCGCACCACACATTTGATCCACCTGACACATAATGATCTTGATGCCGTCGGAGCTGATGCTATTCATCGTATGAAATACGGTAATGATGGTGTATTCACGATCTGGAGTTCTGTAGGTGCCTTTTCTGAATTGTTCTCGCTTGTTGCTTGCTGTGAGGGAAAAGGAGATCTTCTTTCGATCTCAGATCTCGGTTATCGACCTCAATCTGAATCGATAGCTAGCAAGGCAAAGGAAAACGGCTGGGATATAGAGTGGCGGGATCATCACCGCTGGCGGGATGACGAGATTAAAAAGATTGAGAGGATAGTTTCACTGCTCCATATTGATACATCAGTATGCGCTACCGGAATAGTTGCTCGTGATTTTGTTCCTGATAATCCAATTGCAGCTGATGTTGCACGAGTAGTCTGCGATTATGATCTTTGGAAACAGGCTGATCCGCGTTCGGCGATTCTCGGCCTAGTTCTCCAGCGAAATGAGAACTTTATTCATGTCCGCGACTGCTTGATTGCCGGTATTTTTTCTGATTCCCTGATTGCGAAGGAGTATGTTGAGATCAAAACCGAGATGGATGCAATGATGCAGCGCAGCTTAAACCAAGCGATATTCCTTGGGAAAAAATATAAGATCGCATTTGCTCCACTGTATAGCTATCCAAGTGAGACGGCTCATTTCATCAGGGATAAACGAAATACTGATATCGAAGTTATCTTTAAAAATGACGGCCGATTTTCGGTTCGATCCGTGCTACCAATCAGTCACATTCTCGCTAGGGAGTTTGGCGGAGGAGGGCACCCCAATGCAGCAGGAGGATCATTTAATTTCTCTTTAATGGAGCGATTCATGTGGTTGCGCAAGAAGAATTGGCGCTTTGATGATTTTGTAAAAGTTGCAGAAGGGAACTGAAATTACACCTCCGATCTACCACTTTTTTAGTTTTCTCAACGCAAAAGAGTTGAAATAGGTCATAAAAGAAGACCAATCGATATGCATAAAGAAAGAGGAAGGATCTCTCATCATTTAAAAAACCTAGAAGAGGATGGATTTATTCAGAGACAAAGGGAGGGAAAGGAGGTTAATTGGCAGCTTACGGATCGCGGATTGTTAGTCCTTAAAGTCAAGGAAAGTCGAAAACCAAAAGAACCATATAATTGGCGGAAACATCTCAAGAAACAATGATAATCGAATTTGATGGATATTGGATTTGGTTGTTAAAAAAAGAGCAACCTAACTATGAAATTACGGGCAAATATCTTTTTTTTAGTGAAGATAAGAACAAACTCATTGAACTTGCTAAAAATGAAATTGTGAATCACAGTTTCCACCAGGCGAAAGTAAATGAGTCTACAATAGACCGTAATAAAGAACATGTTTTATGTCTATATTATAAGGACGATTCCAGAAGCAATGAACTAGCAACGAGAAATGAACAGGAATACAAAGTAAAATTCAGATACTGGAAAAGTGACGAAGATACCCGAAAAGGGAAGTATAGTAAGGAATTTTTAGGGAACCTGTCAGAGGAGAATAAAGAATTTTTCACAAAGGAAAACTAGATCCATTTTAATAAAAGATTGTCAAGTCTTATATTGTGTGTCGTAAAAATTCGAAATTCTTGCCCATTCATAATAATTGGTTTGATCTAGGACTTGCCCCATCGCCTCTAACTGTTTCAATCTCGTTGGATCTCGGTATTCCTGACTGACGTATAAGCTATTTTTCCCTCCATTCAAATGAATGATATTCGAATCGGGGGTTATCATAAAACCGCCATAATATGTATCGGGAATATAGGTTATGATTGTTGGACGAGTTGTCTCAATAAACGCATATCCACTATCATAAAAATCATAATAGCCCCCTCCAAAATATTGCATGAAAAAGAGTTAGAAATGCGCGCTTATAGCGTATTCCTCAATATATTGTCTTTTGATAGTAAAAGTACATCAGAATATTGCATAAAATTAAGAAACGATTGAAAATTGACCGTAAAAAGGATCGTACTCGAAGGGGAATACTATTTTGGTAAAAATGTATCCCCCACTCATAGTAGATCGTAAAGATCCAAAATGGTTACTGCTGGAGCAGATCCTGATCATAACCACATCACGAAGAACCAAACAAGAATTAGCAAAACACCGGATAACACCAATAACGATGGCAGGTACCGTCATAAGAATAATTCTCATTTCGAATGTTTTTTTCCGTTGATTGTGCTTATGTGGTGGGAGAACTCCGAAAGCGAACGGGTTTGAGAAAATTTGCTCGTATCACCGATGTTCCCTCGGTAGATGATGTTTACCGGTTTCTCAGCAGATTCGATGAAGAA
>Ga0315295_10003446_pt1 | contig 13486 bp, 9 predicted proteins | sample YL17G14_0_MG_FD_204453 | JGI IMG/M metagenome (GOLD analysis project Ga0315295, IMG submission 204453) | Sediment microbial communities from Yellowstone Lake, YNP, Wyoming, USA - YL17G14_0 | ecosystem: Environmental > Aquatic > Freshwater > Lake > Sediment | place: USA: Wyoming | collected... | reverse complement strand
TGGACGGTTGGAAAGGAGCGGCATTGCCTATCGAGACTGGGCAATGACTTATCCCCAGCGCTATCAGTTGATTTTCGGCACGCCCATCCCTGGCTATCAAGCACCCATGGAACGGGTCATGCCTTCCGCGGCACGTTCTTTGGGAGTACTTCTAAGCGTTGTGGAAGAACTACGCGTGGCGGGCAGGCTCAAGGCTGATAACTTTCCCCACCCCTTACCCGGGTACGAAGAATCATTTGCCGTGTGGAAAAAATATGGCGGTGAGGCAGACATCTTAAGCCTATCCATTACCGTGCTGATCTGGAGCCATGTGCACGGGTTGGTTTCACTGGAAATTGCCAGGAACACCCCACCGTTTGGGGTAAGCGGTAAAGAGATGTATTTATATGAGTTGAAATCACTTAATCAACAGTTTATCGAGGAGTAGAGAATGGAAACGACAGCTAAACAACATATTGTTTTGGGAACAGGCGCGATTGGACGTGCCATCATGGAAGAACTCATCAAACGCGGTGAATCCGTCCGTATGGTGAATCGTTCTGGGAAGATGGACGAGATCCCTGCCACTATGGAGCTGGTAGCTGCGGATCTGTATGATCCCGCCAGGGTCAAGGAAGTGACTCAAGGGGCACAGGTGGTGTATCAGGCATCCCAACCACATTATTACGAATGGCCAGAGAAATTCCCGCCTTTGCAGAAATCCATCATCGATGGTTTGACAGGCAGCAGTGTGAAATTGGTCATTGTCGAGAATACGTATATGTATGGCGCTACCAACGGTAAGCCCATGACTGAGGATATGCCTCATAACCCACACACCCGCAAGGGTAAGGTGCGTAGTGAATTGAATAAGGCTGCACTTGCCGCACATCAGGCTGGAAAATTAAAAGTGGCGATTGGGCGCGGGTCAGATTTTTTTGGTCCGTGGGGTCTGGAACAAACACCAATGGGATCGCGAGCCTTTTATCCTATTTTGAATGGCAAGTCAGCTCAGCAAATCGGAGATGTGGATATGCCGCATACTCATACTTTCTTGAAAGATTTCGGCCGTGCACTGGTCATTCTAGGTGAGCATTCCGAGGCGGATGGGCAGGCATGGCACGTACCGAATGACATGCCGCGCATCACGCAGAGAGATATGATCAAGAACTTCGCCGAGCAGGCAGGTGTGCCTGCAAAGATATCCAGCATGAGCAAATTAACGATGAAAATGGTTGGCTTGTTCATCCCTGAAGTAAAAGAAATGGTTGAGATGCTGTATGAATTTGACCAGCCATTCATCATGGATTCTAGCAAATTTGAGCGAACCTTTGGCATGCAAGCCACGCCCATGCGCGACGCAATCCGTGAGACGGTGGCCTGGTTCAAGAGCCATCCTGAAAAAAAGTAGCCTCTTCCGGGTTTCAGGGCTGACCGATAAGAGCTCGATTTTCAATTTTGATCGGGAAAATTTCAGGTGAGGGGCGTTGTTGAATCAGCTAATCACTTTGGTTTTTAATCTACGCGGTCATGATTCCTATGTAGGTAAAGCTGATGCGTATAACGCACGGATGTTGTATAATCAGCAACAATGACGGAAATCCAATCCCTTGCACGTGGGTTGAAAATCCTTGATCTCCTGGGTATGTCTCAGGAGGGCGCCTCCATCACCGAGTTGGCGGGAGTCCTGGGGGTGGACAAGGGCAGCGCCTCTCGACTGATGTCCACGCTGGTTAAACACGGCTTTGCCGAAAAAGATCACATTTCCCGACGTTATATCCTGGGTCCACAGGTTGTTACGCTCAGCCGCAGCCTGCTAACCCGCCTGCCACTACGCGAGGCAGCCAAACCGTCCCTGCAACAGTTGATGGAACAAACAGGTGAATGCGCACACCTGGCTATTCTGGCTCAAGGTAAGGCCCTTTACATTGACCAGGTCGAATCACCGGCGACACTGCGCGTCAATGTTCAGGTCGGACAAATGGCTTCCCTGCATTGTACCGCCTTAGGAAAAATCCTGCTGGCTTTTGGCGACGGTGAATTTCCTGCTACGCTAGAGCCTTTTACTCCCAAAACCATCACGGATTCGGATGTGCTGCGCAAGCATCTGGAGGATGTACGCCAACAAGGGTTTGCAGTGGATAACGAGGAGTTCGATCTCTGCGTACGTTGTATTGCTGTCCCAGTTTATGATATTCGTAACAAAGCGGTCGGTGCGATGGGTATTTCCGGCCCATCCACACGCATAACCCCGGAGAGATTGCCTGAACTGACCGCCATTGTGGTGGAAATCGGCAAGGCACTCTCCGATCGCATGACCTATGCTCGTTCATAATTCTTATTCAAGGGAGTACGAGGTGACGAATTATAGCGCCAAACCACCACAGGATGAATTGACTCGCCAACGGGTCAACCGCGCCGCACTCATTGCACAAGCGGACAGCATTTCGGCTGCAATTGAGAAGGAATTATTACCCAAACGTATTGGCTTAACCCTCTCAGAGGCACTGGTGCTTGGGCTGCTCCGTCAGAATGTAAAAGTCTTTTTCGCTGTCTTCGGTCATGGTTCCACCGATGTGGGCGAAGTGCTGCGCATCTACCGAGATGCAGGGCTGCTCAAGGTCCTCGGAGTACGAAGCGAGATAGAAGCATCGCATGCTGCTGTGGCGTTGCGTTGGGTTCGTGGTGAAAAAGCCGCAGTCGTGACTTCCATTGGACCCGGTGCACTACAGGCTCTGGCAGCTTCCCTTGTCCCTGCATCGGATGGCTTCGGTGTTTGGTATCTTTTCGGTGATGAGACGTCCGAGGACGAGGGCTTCAATATGCAACAGATCCCTAAACACGAACAAAGCCTTTTCCTGCAACTGACCGCAACCATGGGTCGCGCTTACGCAATACATACTCCGGCCGCCCTACCGACCGCTCTGCGGCGTGGAGCCGCCACAGTGGATCACCCCAGCCGCCCCGGTCCATTCTACCTGCTAATGCCAATGAACACCCAACCGGCCTGGATACCCAATTTCAATCTTGATGAATTGCCTGAGGCACAAAATTCCACCCCTGGTCCAGCAGAAGGGAATTACCTCCAGGCGGCAGGCTGGATTCGGGATGCACGGCGGGTCATTATCAAGGTAGGTGGAGGCGGCCGCGCGGCTGGTACGTTGCTGGTTGAATTATTAAAAAGGTCGCGTGGTGTGCTCGTACACACACCGATTGCCACTGGCTGCATTCCCTACGGCCATCCTCGGAACATGTCCGTGGGTGGCTCCAAAGGTTCCCTATGTGGGAACTACGCCATGGAACATGCCGACCTGCTCATCGCTATTGGAACACGCGCAGTCTGCCAGTCGGACTGCTCGCGCACCGGCTACCCGAAAGTCAGGCGTGTCATCAATCTCAACGCCGACTGGGACGACGTCACGCATTACAACCACACCCTGGCGCTCGTTGGAGATGTTAACTCCACGCTGGAGAAGCTTAACCAAGCTATTGACATGCCTGGGGAGGATAAATCTGACTGGCTGCAAAGCTGTGCTGAAAAGAAAAAAGCCTGGCAGGAATACAAGTTGCTCCGTTACCAGGTGCCGGTCCTACCGGATGACTACTGGGGTGAGAAAGTGCTGACTCAGCCAGCAGCCATTCACATAGCCACTGACTGGGCGAAGACAGTTGGTGCAAAGTGTTTTTTTGATGCCGGGGATGTACAAGCCAACGGTTTCCAAATCGTGGAAGATGATACCCCCGACCAGACCTTTACGGAGACCGGAGCCTCGTATATGGGTTTCGCTGTCTCAGCTCTGCTGGCGACTGCTGCGGCTGCACAGCCATTCTATGGTCTGGCGCTGACGGGTGATGGCTCATTCAGCATGAACCCTCAGATCCTGATTGATGGCATCGAGCATGGGGCACACGGGTGCATCTTGGTATTGGATAATGGACGCATGGGTGCCATCACTGGATTGCAGGAGGCTCAATACGGGGTTGGCTTTGCAACCTGGAATACCCTGAAAGTGGATTACCTCGCCTGGGCTGGCTCCATCCCCGGTCTGCTGACGCTGGATGGTGGGCGCACACCTGAGGTGCTCCGGGCTGCGCTGGAGCAGGCAGGTCGGCATGCCGGGCTTTCACTCATTCACGTACCGGTCTATTACGGGCCGCATGAATTGGGCGGGATGGGCGTTTTCGGTCGTTGGAATGTGGGCAATTGGGTCGAGGAGACCCAGACCTTAAGGCATGAGATTGGTCTATGAAAACATCCGGTCGTGGAATATTTGAAGGTTTACATGGTGCTTACCCGCGCGCCCTGTATCGGGCAATGGGTTATCAGGACACTGATTTTAACAAGCCATTAATTGGTATTGTCAATTCCTGGGGTGAGGTTAACCCAGGCCATTTTCATCTACGCACCCTGGCAGAGTGGATCAAGCAAGGGGTACGGGAAGCCGGCGGAACCCCCGCAGAATTCAACACTGTGGCTCCGTGCGATGGCATTGCCCAAGGGAAAGGCATGCACTACGTCCTCCCCTTGCGCGACGTGATCGCTGCCTCGATTGAGCTCATGGTGGGGGCTAACCAGTTCGACGGGTTGGTCATGTTGTGCAATTGTGACAAGATTGTGCCTGGTATGCTGATGGCTGCCGCCCGTCTAAACCTCCCGACCCTGTTCGTTACTGGTGGTCCAATGATTTCCGGTATGGTTGGAGGTCGAGAAGTCATGACCAGTGACGTCAAAGAGGGAATGGGAAGACTCAAAGCCAGCAAGCTTTCCGAGCAGGAATTCTACGCTATTGAAAGCCATGCATGCCCCAGCCCGGGTGCCTGCAATTTCATGGGCACAGCCAACACGATGACTTGTGTGACTGAGGTGTTGGGCTTCTCTCTGCCTGGCTGTGCAACTCTCCCGGCGCTCCACCCTGCTCGCCGGGAATTATGTGTTAATAGTGGGAAGAAGATCGTGGATCTCGTGCACCAGGGTTTCACTGCCCGCCTCATGCTGACCCGCCATAGTTTAGAAAACACCATCCGCGTTATCCTGGCTTTGGGCGGTTCTTCGAATGCAGTCTTGCATATCTTAGCCATTGCCCATGCGGCAGAGATTGACATGGGGCTGGATGTATTCGACGAACTAAGCCGTCAGACACCATTGATCGGGAGCTTCAAGCCAACCAGCCAATTTACTGTCATTGACTTGGATAACGCCGGAGGCATCCCAGCGGTGCTCAACATTCTCTCCCCTTTGTTAAATCTTGACTTACCCACAGTTAATGGTGAAACCGTAAGACAGCGGGCTGCCATGGGAAGGCTATTGCGACCTGATGTGCTTCATCCGCTGGAATCACCTTTAGCTCCCGAAGGCGGGATTGCAATTCTACGGGGTAACCTGGCTCCGAATGGGGCTGTGGTCAAACATAGCGGGGTGGTTGCGGAGATGATGCGCCATACTGGTCCAGCCAGGGTATTCGAATGCGAAGAAGCCCTACAAGATACGCTCCAAAGTCAAACGATCCATCCAGGGGATGTTCTGGTCATCCGAAATGAGGGCCCTCGCGGGGGGCCAGGCATGCGCGAATTGTCCATCCCTGCCGCGATGTTGACCGGTATGGGACTCAATGATTCCGTAGCGATGATCACCGATGGGCGCTTTTCTGGCGCGACGCGTGGTCCCTGCATTGGTCATGTCGCCCCGGAAGCCTTTGTGGGAGGTCCGATCGCAGTGGTACGAGATGGTGACCCGATCGAGATCGACATTCCTGGCCGGCGATTGAATTTACTTATCACAGAAGAAGAGCTCAGGCTTCGCTTGTTAACATGGAAACCCCGTCCACCCGCCGTTACCGGTGGCTTCTTGGAATTGTACTGCCGGACTGTTTCCCAGGCTGATCAGGGTGCGGTTCTAAAAACTTGAGCACGCAGGATGGATTCTAAAAAGGGAAAACCAAAATATGGCCAGAACGCCCCAATCTGACAATCTATCCAGGAAAACAAAGATTTTTTATGGCATCGGCGATATAGGCAATGCCGTAGTCAATTCGGCAATTCAATTTTTCCTAATGAAGTACTTAACTGAGGAGGAAGAATGTTGAACCCGATCCGTGTTGCAATTGTTGGCTGTGGGCGTATCTCCGACCTGCACCAGATGGGCTATCGTGGACGCGAGGACGCCCGTATCACAGCGGTTTGCGATACCAACAAAACTCATGCCCGCCAGAAAGCCAAGGAGTGGGGTGTGGACAAGATCTATACCGATTACCACCAGGTGCTGGAGGATAAAGAGATCGACCTGGTTGAGCTACTAACACCGCACCACCTGCATTGCTCGATGACCGTCGAAGCCTGTCAGGCTGGCAAGCACGTTTCGGTGCAGAAACCGATGGCTCTTTCCTCTACCGAAGCGGACGAGATGATCTTCGCGGCAGATAATGCCGGGGTGCTATTGCGAGTATACGAGAATTTTGTCTACTACGCTCCGGCCATCCGTGCCCGTCAGATGATCGACGCTGGGGAGATTGGTACCATTCGCGCCATTCGCCTGCATGTTTCTACCGGGACAGCGGATTCATCCTGGAATGTACCTCTGTCGGCCTGGCTGTGGCGGTTTAATGAAAAACAGTGCGGTGGTGGGCCGTTAGTCTTCGATCATGGCTACCACTTGTTCTCGATAGCTTACTTTCTGGGTGGTCCGGTGGAACGGGTTTATGCCTGGATCGACAAGACACCCGTCTTGCAGGCAGCGGGGCTGGTCAGTATCGATGCTCCGGCAGTGATCATGTTCCAGTACAAATCGCCGCGCTGCTACGGTGTGCTGGATATTGAGCATACCCCCAAGATGCGCATCAACTCAATCTATTATGCCGATGATGACCGTATCGAAATCATTGGCGAAACGGGCATATTATTTATCAACCGATATACAGCCAGGACGGTGGATCTGCCGGAACTGATGCTCTTCAAAGATGGTAAGACCACGCCCATTCCAGTCGATGGGGTGGAATGGCATGACAGTTTTATTGCCGCTACCCAGGATTGCATTGAGAAGATAAAGACTGGCAACCAACCCAAGCTGGATGGTCTCACGGGTAAGGCAGTTCTCCAATTCAGCCTGGCGGCGCTCGAATCTGCCCGGACAGGGAAGGAAGTCCAACCGGATAAGGTATGATTACCGGGAATTGAAGCCTGTGCAATAGAGTATTTCTTATTGTTTGAATGTGGTATTGCTGGAACGATCCAGGGATTGTGCTACAATGCTTATGAAGGGGTGGGGAATTAGCTACCACCGAAGATTAATTAAAAAGATCCATATTGCCTGATGATGCCGCACTTTAATAAATGTTATGGCAATGTTTAATCTATTGACGATCATCTGGACCCATGGCCTATTCTTCTCAAGCAAGCAACCAACAGGGTCACTAGCTTAATGGAACTCTATGGATAAAAAACTGGCGTTTGCTCTTAGTGGAGGTGGATCGCGTGGGGCATTGCAGGTGGGGGCGATGTATGCCTTGCTGGAGTATGGGCTCCAGCCTGATCTATTGATAGGTGTGTCTGTTGGAGCTGCGAATGCTACCTTCCTTGCCGTTAATGGTTTTTCAAGAGACAGCCTGGATCGACTTGCTGCGATCTGGCGTGATGCGGTATCCCCCGAATTATTACCCGCAAACTATGTATGGCTGACTGTACGCGCTATGTTTGGCCGTTCTTCCAGGGATCCATCCCGCCATCTGAGAGATTTTTTAATTACCAATGGAATTACCCCTGAATTATGTTTTGCAGAGATTAAACAACCACAGCTTATTCTTGTCTCCTCAGACCTGAATACGGCGAAACCAGTTTTACATGGAGTGCTTCCTAAAGATAAAGTCTTGGATGCCTTATTACTTTCCACTGCTTTGCCTCCCTGGTTCATGCCTGTGAGCAAACAAGGACGGTACCTGATGGATGGGGCGGTGGTGAGTCACTTGCCAGTTGAGCCGGCGCTAAAAATCGGTGCAACGGAAATTGTCGGCCTAGATTTAAGCGCCTCACTCGAGATGCTTGATGCAGGAGATGGGGTACGTGGATTTTTTAACCGGTTAATTCGTTCGGTGGAGAGACGTCAAATCGATCTTGAGCTGGAGCTGGCTGAGGCGCGTGGCATACCGGTGCTTTACATCGGTCTCCAGCTCGAATCATCCATTCAGATTTGGGATTTTCACCACACCGATGAATTAATCGCCAGGGGGCATGAGATCGCCCAGCGAGTCATTGAAGATCAGCGATCCACCAATCCCATTCTGGCTCTTAAAGGATAATCCTCTTTATTTTGCAAGTTTCTTCTCTTCACGGATGACATGCATGCTTCTGGTTCTGATATATAATAATTGGATACCAATCACCAAAACCCGCTTTCAAAGTGAGCTAACCGTTTCTTAAAAGGAGGTTTTCACGATGCCAAATCCTCGTTTGAAATCCTTTAATTACGCAATTGGCATGTTTGGGACATCCATCCCGATCAATATGTTGAAAACCTATGCAGCTATTTATTACGTGGACAGCCTGGGGATGACAACTGTCCAATTCTCTATCATGCTGCTGATTTATACCTTCATTGATGCTGCGGACAACCTGGTGTATGGTTTTCTCTCTGATCGGACGCGCACGCGTTGGGGGCGTAGGCGGCCCTGGCTGATAATTGGTACCCCACTATTGGTTTTGTTTTTTATTGCTTTTTACAGCCCTCCCACTTTTCTGGCAGGTAACTCTATAGTGGTCTACTGTATGCTCTTTTATATTCTTACCGGTACAGTGGATTCTGTGATTAATGCCAATTATGGTGCCCTTTTCCCGGAGCTTTTCCGCGATGATACCAGCCGGGCGAACGTAAATGCACTCAGACAGGCCTTTCAGCTGGTCGCGATGATCATCAGTATTGCACTGACCCCCATGGTGACCAAAGCCCTCGGATACAGCCTTACATCCATCCTGTATGGTCTGCTCGGCGGAGCGGTCATCCTGTATATGACCTTTACAAGCCAGGAAACGAAGATCCGCGACGACGAAATAAAACCCCAGTTATGGGACAGCATCATGAGTTTAATCACCAACCTGAAATTCTGGGTGGCTGGACTAGCGAATGCCTTCTATAGTGCAGCTATGTCTCTCGTGCTTGTTTCCATGCCGTTTTTTGTCAAATACGCCTTGGGACTCTCAGAAAGTCAGACTACTTTCCTTTTTGCTGCAGTACTGCTAATTGCCATCGGTTGTGTTGCTATTTGGGCGAGATGGGTCAAGAAGTACTCGCTAATACCTGTATGGAGAGCTTCACTGATCATTTTAGCAATTGCTTTTATTCCTCTCTATTTTGCGAATTCACTGATCACCGGCATCGTCTGCAGTGCCTTGGTGGGTTTTGGTTTTGCCGGGGTGATCACAACCATGGATTTGATCGGTGCAAAGATCATAGATGAGGATACCCAGAAGCACAACTTGCGCAGGGAGGGGATTATCTCGAATGCATTGGGTTTCATGAACCGGATGAATGGCTTGTTCACTAGCCTTGCTTTTTACCTGGTTTTTTTCCTGTACAAATATGAGAGTGGTGCCAGCCCCGGTCCTCAACCAGACCAGGCCGCCCGGTTTCTGCTAACCATTTTTCCCCCTATATTGATGGTGATCAGCTTCGTCTTTTCATTCTTCATCGACTTTGAAAAAGCCGGAAATACTCCAGCTGTAACCGAAATTGAGCAAAAGGCAGGTTAATATGGCTCTATTACGCATAGATCATATGGCCGAAACTGTAAAAGTCAATCTACCTCTGTACATCATCCTTCCTGACCCAGGGAAAATGGGAGATGTCCCAGTTGCCCGGCGAAAAGTACTCTACCTGCTACATGGACTCAGTGACGATGGGAGCGCTTGGCAGCGGTACACAGCCATAGAGTCAATGGCGGCGCTTTATGGATTGGTGGTCATTATGCCATCGGCAGGTCGCAGCTTTTATACTGACCAACCCAATGGGCAGAATTATTTCACCTACCTGACGGATGAGCTGCCTCGTTATCTCAATGATGTCTTTGGTTTGTCTCCCCATCGTGAAGACACGCTCATCGCGGGCAATTCCATGGGAGGCTACGGCGCCTTCAAAGCGGCTTTTCTGCACCCCGAATTATATTCAGTCGCGGCCAGCTTCTCGGGAGTGCTATCTCTCGCATTCATCAAGGCTTTTCCCGATGACCCGCGCCGGGGAGAATTCGAAAAACTATTTGGAGATCTGGACAGGCTTGTCGGTAGTGAGCATGACCCGGCGGTCTGGTTACAACGCGCCTCAACTAATCCCGGTGCACTGCCTCGCCTGTTTATCGCCTGTGGGCGCCAGGAAGACCTATACCCACTGAATACCTACTTTTACAGCTCCTGCCAATCCCTGGGTATTGAGGTTAATTATCATGAGGAGGATGGATTCCATGATTGGTTCTTCTGGAATGTGCAAATCGAACGCTTCCTGGCAGCTAACCTGAAGCCGGTATAGGTAATTATGGATAATAAACCCGCTGAAACACGAATGCAAATACCAATTTTCATTGAGCATAGCAGGCAAGGCACCTACTTTACACTTCCATTCACCCTGCCCGTTAATACCGAGTCGTTCACCCTTTCCTATTCCTATAAAAGGTTTAATGAGACCAATAACCAGGTGGAATATGGGGATTTTATCTCCCGCAAAGAGGTCAACATTATCGACCTTGGTCTGATTGCCCCCGACGGGACGCAGGTGGGAGCCTCGGGTGCCGATAAATCGTGCATTGATATTAGTGAGACCCATGCAACCCCGGGATACCATCCATGCAAGCTGGTGCCTGGCGAATGGCAGATCATTATCGGGGCCTATAAGGTGGCTGACGAAGGGGTGGATGTCGTCTATGAGCTCTCGTTTACCCCGAAGTCGCTGCGCTTGTATAAGGGAGATTTGCATACTCATACAGTTGCCTCGGATGGCGTCCTACGCATCGAAGAATTAGCACAGCATGCCCAAAGGAATGGTTTGGATTTCCTAGCCATCACAGACCACAACCAGCTGGTCTCTACCGACACATTGCAAGAACACGCACACCTTACTTTGATACCAGGGATTGAATGGACCCATTACCAGGGACATGCCAACTTCCTGGGAGTGGATAAGCCATACGATGAACCATTCCTTGCCAATACACTTGAGGAAGTACATGCTCGTTTCAGCTCAGCCCGCTCACGCGGGGCATTTATCAGTATCAATCACCCCTGTGATCCTGTTTGCCCGTTTCTGTTCGACATAGATTCGCTTCCATATGATTGCCTTGAGATTTGGAACGGTCCGATGCGCGGGTCCAACTTGCAGGCAATCGGGTTGTGGCATAGCATGCTCATGGCTGGCAAGAAGGTGCCCATTTGTGGTGGGAGTGATTATCACCGGGATTCTCTGCTCCTCTTCACTGGTGGGCCAACAACATGTGTTTATGCCATGTCAGCCAGTCCGGATGATATCCTGACCGCATTGAGACTTGGACACGCGTTCATTATTTATAGTGCCGATGGTCCGACACTTGAGATGACCGCCGGAGAAGCAATTCTTGGTGATAGCGTCGAGATCTCCAGGGTGAAGCAAGTGGAGTATACAGCCCGCGGATTAATCGCTGGTGATGTGGTGCAGGTTGTCACTGCACATGGAAATACAGTCCTGGTGAAAGCAGAATCGGAAGGGGATTTACAAGGGGAGTATGCCATGCCGAGTGCCGGATTCGCCCGGATTGAGATCCTCAGGGTATTCCTGCCTGGGTTGCCCTTGCTACCAGCCCTGATCTCCAACCCGATCTATTTTGATGCGTAGATTGCTCAGGGATTTCTCCATACCGGTATACGGGACGCGTCTGTCAAGTTGTCACTTGTGCTAAAATTAACATTGTCCATCCCATCACCCAGTAAATAGTCTGCTGGGTCATGTATTCGATATGCACCGCTTATTAAACGGAATTCGCCAGCGTTTCCAGCAAATGAACCTGTCACAACGGCTAGTTCTGAGCCTTGTGCTGGTAGTTATAGCCATTATCGTTTTTAGTGGTTTACCAGCTAATATTGCTATGTGGCAAGCGCTCGAGCGGCAAGTGTGGTTGCGTGTTCAGGATGCGCAATCTTCCACTCAGGGGCTTTATAATGCCGAGATCACCCGCCTAAAAAAGCTTTCCGGATTAATCGCTGGGCGTCCGACCTTGTACAATCTGCTCCAACAAGGTGATGTGGCTGGACTGGACCCATATTTGGAAGCATTAAAGCAGGAAAGTGGAAACCTGGATATCGTTCAGGTGATCACGCCTGACCTGCAGGCTGGTGATAAGCTGGCAGGGTTGCCTGATCCCCAGGTATTCCTGGCAGGACATGAACCGTACTTTGCAGATTTTTACCTGGTGGGAGATCCGGGCAGGCTTTTCATTGTAGGCGTCAGCCAAATTCAATCACTTGAGGCAAATAACCCCATCGTGGGATGGACGCTTGTTGCACGCGAGCTCAAGGCAGACTACATGAGTAATCTTGAAGATGTTACCGGTTTAGCCCAGAGCTTGATTATCAACGGTAGACGGGTTGCCACCAGCCTATCGGCCGCTCCCGATTGGTCACTTGATCCACAATCAGCCTTGAGGGTGGAAAAAACTGGCCAGGCCTGCTGTACAATGGGGGCTGCCCTGGATCAAACTTATTACGTTGGCTTGATGCCACTCAGTGATGTTCATGGGAACATGGTGGCATTAAGTGAGGTTGCTCTTCCAGGCAACTCTATCCGGCAGGGGATGGTCAACACCATCATAATTTCGGCTGGCTTTAGCCTGTTGGTTTTGCTGGTTGGCTCTTTCCTGGTGGCACGTCAAGCACGCTCGATTACCAACCCATTGTTACAGCTGAGTAAAACTGCGGACCAGATCAGTCAGGGGAACCTGGACGTTTCCACACCAATCGAAAGTGGCGTACCAGAGATTAATCAGCTTAACCGCCATTTCGAGTTTGCTCGCCGGCAGTTGCGCCATACACTTTCGGTGACCCAGCGCGAGATGAAACACGCCGAGCGATTATTATCCCTACTTCCCAAGGGCGTGATCGCCCTGGATGAAAATGACCGTATAACTTTCTTTAATCCGGATGCTGAAGTAATCCTAGGTTATAACAGCTGGGATGTGGAACGTCTTCATTACACTCATATTTTTCCCCCTGCACCCGGAGAGACAGCAACGGTTGGCGAGATCTTGCAAAAGCCAACCGACGGACCCATTGCCCAACGGTTAAATGTGCTTGATGCACATGGGAAACCGCTGCTATTATATGTTACCATTTCTCCATTAGACGATAGCCCTCCCAGTGGTTATGGCTCCGAACGGGTTCTGGTCATCCGAGATGTGACTGAGGAGGATGCGGTTAACCGACTGAGATATAATTTCCTGGCCAATGTGGCTCACGAATTCCGCACTCCACTATCGGGAATTGCTGCCACCACCGAGTTGTTGGTGGA
>Ga0315295_10003445_pt1 | contig 13487 bp, 12 predicted proteins | sample YL17G14_0_MG_FD_204453 | JGI IMG/M metagenome (GOLD analysis project Ga0315295, IMG submission 204453) | Sediment microbial communities from Yellowstone Lake, YNP, Wyoming, USA - YL17G14_0 | ecosystem: Environmental > Aquatic > Freshwater > Lake > Sediment | place: USA: Wyoming | collected... | reverse complement strand
TCAATTTGAAATTACCCATATCTATCACTCTCATAACAGAAATTGAAGAAATATATGCCTTTGGGTATATCAGGGACTATCGAATTAATAAGAAATTCGAAAGAGAGGGGTCGTAAATTTGCAGTTTTTGACAAAATTGCAGGTTTCGCTTTTCTGTCATAGGTAGCAAAAACAGGCAAGATTTTCATTAGAATGAATTATTAGACAGCCTCGGTATATCAGAAAAAAATAAGATAAATAGTAAAAAAAAGAAAAAATTACATAGGTGGCATGCCACCCATACCTCCCATTCCTCCCATGCCTCCCGGTGGCATTCCTTCGGGCATCTCTGGTTTTTCGAGCCTGGTGGCTGCGATGACGTCGTCTATGCGAAGTATCATTATGGCGCATTCCGAGGCAGACTTTATGGCCTGCTCCTTGAGCTTCAAAGGCTCCACGACACCTTCCTTCATCATATCAATTACAGTGCCTTTGAACACGTCTAACCCGAAAGTCGCTCCCTCCTTGGAATGCTTCTCGCGAAGTTTGACGAGAATGTCAATCGGATCAAGCCCTGCGTTGTCTGCAAGCGTGCGCGGGATTACCTCGAGACTCTCGGCGAATGCACGCACCGCAAGCTGCTCGCGTCCCTTCACCGTGTCTGCAAACTCTTTCAGTCTGCGTGAAACTTCCACCTCTGTGGCTCCGCCGCCGGCGACAATCTTCCCTGTCTCCACCGTGATGGCAGCCACGCTCACCGCATCGTGCATTGCCCGTTCCAGATCTTCAACGACATCCTTTGTGCCGCCGCGAAGAAGAACGGTCACCGCCTTGGGGTTCTTGCAGTCCTCGACGATGATGAGCTTGTCCTTGCCAAACTTCTCTTCCTTCACAGAGCCCGCAAATCCGAGGTCTCCTGCCTTGAGCTCGTTCACATTGGACACGACTTTTGCGCCCGTTGCTTTGGCGAGTAAATCCATGTCTGACTTTTTTAGATTCTTGGCTGCGAGTATCTTTTTTTTGGCGAGGTAGTGGGCGACGAGGTCGTCCATGCCCTTCTGTGTGAATAGGACGGTTGCACCTGTGGCGGCAATCTTGTCTGCCATTTCACGGAGAAGCTTTTCTTCCTGATCCATGAATGCCTGCATCTGCTCTGGAGAGGATATCCGTATCTCGGCTGACGTCTCCGTCTTTTCAATCTCCAGCTTCACATCGAGGAGTGCAATTTTCGCATTCGCTGCCGACTTGGGCATTGCATTGTGCTCGACCTCCTTGTCAATCGTCACGCCTTTGATGAGGCGAGAGTCTTCAAGCGAGCCGCCCTGCTTTTTTTCAAGCTTTATGTCGTCCCTGTCTATCACGCCGTCGGGGGCAACGCTGCGCACCGCTTTGAGCGCAAGGTCTGCGAGATATTTCTTGCCCGCCTCTGCACCCTTTCCGGTCAGAGTCGTCATGACTACCTTTCTTATGGTCTCGTCATCGTTCTTGTCCACCGCTATCTCGTGAAGAATCTTTTTTGCCTGCTCTGACGCCATGCTGTAGCCCCGCGTGATGACAGAGGAGTGAATCTTTTGGTCGAGCAGTTCCTCCGCTTTCGCCAGAAACTCACCCGTGAGGATGGCTGCCGTGGTCGTCCCATCTCCCACTTCGTCTTCCTGGGTCTTGGAAACCTCCACGATCATTTTCGCCGCGGGGTGTGCTATGTCCATCTCCTTGAGGATGACGTGCCCGTCGTTCGTTATGACGACGTCTCCCATGGAGTCCACAAGCATCTTGTCCATTCCGCGCGGACCCAATGTGGTACGGACGGTCTCGGCAACGAGCCTGCCTGCGAGTATGTTCATCCTCTGGGCATCCCGGGCCATGAAGCGCTGGGTGCCCTCTTTCATGATTTCTCCTTCTCTTATTTGAGCCATAAAATCACCTCAACTTAGGTTAATTTCAGTTCCTTTCTAGAAATGCCTTAAAAAGGTTTTCGGTTTTACTGAGAATCAGGACAAGATATAAAAGCCAGTTTTTTTAGTAGGTACGGTGGTATAATGGTCGACGCGAAGCTCACAGTTGTCGAGATTGAGAATCCCAAGGGCTTGAACCTCATCTTGGGTCAGACGCACTTCATAAAAACGGTGGAGGATGTGTATGAGGCACTCATCACCTCGGTGCCGGGTGCAAAGTTCGGTGTCGCATTCTGTGAGGCATCGGGGGATTGTCTCATACGATGGGATGGCACGGATGCAGAACTCATCGCACTCGCCCAGAAAAACATGGCGATGATAAAGGCAGGACACACCTTCATCATATTTCTCAAGGATTGTTTTCCTGTCAACGTCCTCAATCGCATAAAGGAAGTTCCTGAAGTATGCCATATCATTGCAGCCACGGCAAATCCCCTGCAGGTCGTCATTGCCGAGACCTCGCAGGGGCGAGGCATCATGGGCGTCATAGACGGTGCTACCTCAGACAATATAGAAGATGATGAAAAGATAAATGAAAGGAAACAGTTTTTGAGGAAGATTGGGTATAAGAGGTGAATACAATAATAAAGGATAATTTTTCAAGTAATTGGGAAATCACATTTTCAATTGTATTTCTAATTTCCTTACTTATTTTCATTTATGGTATTATTATAGACAATTATATCATAGGTGCAATCTTTGGAACCCTATTCTTCATTTCCCTTTGACACAAGGAAAAATATCTACACACATCGATTCGCCAGACAAGAGAAAAAATAGCAATAGGAAAAATAGAATGTAAAGACTTCTATCCCCTCAGCCCAATCAAGTATTTCTACTTCTTTTTATGTCTTATTTCTCTTCCCTTGACTATTTATCTATGGGGAGATGAATAGATGAGGGTGGTTTCTTTTGGAGTCCTCTTATTCTCTTTGTGGGAGCTCTGGCGTCTCTTCAAATACCCAGTCATGAGAATCACGGATGAGTTGCTCATTCTTGATCATGACAATTTGTCTATTGACTGGCAGGATGTGAAATCGATTATGTTAGAAAAGGAAAAAAGGAAATTGAGAATAGAAGTAGAATTCATCTAAAAGATTGGGGCATTCAAGGATAAACCTCCATATCCACTTCACAGGAAGAAAACCATGAAATTCAGGACAAACGATACAGAAAAGATTTCTGAACTCATCAAAGAGAAGTCAGAAAGATATGGCTTTTCGCTGAAAGTAAATTAAAGCCTCCGTAACCCTTAAAAACCCGTTCCATGATAAGAACTGTGCTCGACAGAATCCACACAAAGATACTCTCCCTTGTCTGGTTCTTGATTTACTATACGCTCCGCCCGGCAATAAAATTCATGTTCCGCATAAGGCTGTTTGGCGAAGAAAATCTTCCCCGAAACGAGAATTTCCTCCTCGCAGCCAACCATTTTGGTACTCTCGACTTCTTATTCATCCCCTACGCCGCCCTAAGCCTCAAGAAACCAATACGGGGCATGGCGAAGGCCGAGCTCTACGATAATCCCATCACGCGAGCCGTCTTCTCATTCTTCAAGGCAGTGTATGTGAAGCGCGGGAAGGGTGATACGCGCGCCATCGAGGATGCCATCCAGGTTGTGCGAGAGGGATATATCTTCGGAATCGCCCCCGAGGGAACGCGTCAGCCCAATGCGGAACTGGGCAGGTTTCATACGGGTGCCGCCCGCATCGCCCTCACAACAGGCAAACCGATTGTTCCTCTCTACATCGCAGAGTCATACGAGGTCTTGAGAAAAGGAGAGCTCTTCCCAAACTTCGTTAAGGTCATGATATACATAGGTGAGCCTATTCATGTGGGACAGTATGAGGGAAGGGATGACAGGGAGAGTGCCTCCGAGATCACGGAAAAGGTGCGAGATTCCATTACTCGGATGTACGAGAGGTATGAGAAGGAGAAGAGGGCATACCTCGTCCAGAGGAATCTGGTGGATCTCGATGTGCGTGGCGTCTTTGCGACCGAGGGATTTTAGGTAACCCAAACCTTTTTATTTTCCCCTAATGCAGGAATTCATGAACTGGAAAACGCTCTCCCACATGCCCAGACGAGAGTATGAAGAACTGCAAAACAGAAAACTCCGTGCGTTTCTCCGCTATCAGATTTTCCCGTACCATCCTTACTACAAACGCCTCTTCCGTGCCAAGAGCATCGATGTGTATGACATTAAAACTACAGACGACCTCCAAAAAATCCCCTTCACCTCCAAGGGCGACATTGCACCCACTACCGATGACCCGAGGAAATACACCGACTTCGTTCTGCAACCAGACGAGACTTCGCTCAAAAAATATGCACCAAAAACAAAGCTTTTAAAAATGCTTCTGAAGGGGTTGTTGAGAGGAAAGGATGCAGCAAAACATGATGTGGTATATGAATACAAACCTGTCCACATGCATTTCACGACAGGAAGGACGGCACTCCCCACCCCATTCCTCTACACCTCCTACGACATGGACCTGTTCAAAGAGGGTGCATCCAGGCTCTTCGACGTCATCAACGTCAATCCCGATTATATCGGCGTAAGCGCCTTCCCCTATGCACCACACATGGCTTTCTGGCTCGCCTACCACGCCGCTATGAAGATGATGATTACGGGGTTGCATACCGGTGGAGGGAAAATCATGGGCACCCCCAACATCATCCGCGCCATAGAGCGCATGAAGGCAAATTTCGTGGTCGCCATCCCCGGCTATGGCTACCATTTGTTCAGAGAGGCAGCAGAGCAGAAGAGGGATTTCTCGTCTGTGAAAATTGTCGTCTTCGGGGGGGAGAGGGTCGCCCCCGGTTTCAAGGAAAAGGTACATGAATTCCTCAAGAGCATGGGCGCGTCTGATGTGAAACTGCTCTCCACCTACGCGTCCACAGAGACAAAGTGCGGTTGGGTGGAGTGCAGGGATGATTCAGGCTACCACACATACCCCGACTTCGAATTCATAGAGACCATAGACCCAAAGACGGGCGAGCGCGTGGGCGAGGGTGAGGAAGGGGAGGTCGTGTACACCGCCCTCGACTGGAGGGGTTCAGTCGTCCTCCGGTACAGGACGGGGGACATCACCCGCGAGGGTATGCTCTACGATACATGCGAGTGCGGCAGGACCGTGCCGCGCATAGGCGGGACCATCCACAGAACCTCTGACTTCAAGGAATTCAACCTCTCAAAGATAAAAGGGACACTCGTCAACCTCAACGCCTTCTACCCCACGCTCTCCGGCTGCAAATCCATAGTCGAGTGGCAGGTGGAAATAAGAAAGAAGAACAATGATCCCTTCGAGACGGATGAAATCATTGTGTATGTGACTCCACAGAAAGGGACGCATGACGTGGAAAAAGAAATTTCTGCCTTGCTTCTCAAGGAGATGGAGGTTACGCCCAATGAGATAATATTCCTCCCACTCCAAGAACTCGTGGAGCGGCTCGGCGTGGACACGGAACTGAAGGAGAGGCGGCTCGTCGACCTGCGACCAAAATTGTAAATTTCTCTCCCCCTTTTCTCTCAGTCCGAGCGATCTTAATCGATACCGACTACCACAATATTTATATGGCTGCCCCTTGACAGGTGTCCCATGTGGCTATACTGGCTCATCTATTATACCTTTGGACCATTGATTCGCTTTCTTTTTCAGATTAAAGTCGAGGGGAAAGAGAACCTCGCCCCGACAGGAGCTTACATCCTCGCCGCAAATCACAGGAGCAATATCGACTTCATGGCGGTGGGATTCAATGTACATCGCCACATCCACTTCTTCGGCAAGAGTGAGATTTTAGAGTATCCCGTCATCGGTTACATCATGAAGAGCGTGCAGTCCATACCGGTGAGGCGCGGGGAACACGACGTGGAGGCCGTAGAGAGGGCGGTGGGGTACCTCAAGGAGGGGGAGGTCTTCTTCATCGCGCCCGAGGGGACACGTTCACTCGATGGCAGGTTCTTACGGTTCCACACCGGCGTGGCTCGCATAGCGTTGATGTCCGGTGCACCTGTCATACCAATCGCTCTCGTGGGCACGGCGGAGATTCTCTCCAAGCACCAATACATCCCCAAATTCTTCAAGTCGTGCGCTGTCTGTTTCGGAAAACCTATCGATTTTTCGCAGAGGTATGCGGGTTACGAGAATGACTATGAGAAGCTCACAGAGATTACTGCAAAAATAAGGGAGGAGATTGCCCGCATGATGCACGAGTATGAGATAGAGACGGGCAAGTATTACGTCCAAGAGAACCTGTTGCGCCTTGACATAAAGGGAGTCTTCGCCGTGGATTCCTACAGGTGATTTCTTGATTAAATTCATTGTCAATCCCGTGGCAGGAGGAGGGGGTGCACTCAGAAAGTGGAATGAAGTCTCCAACCTCTTTTCCGATTACGATGTATCCTTCACACAGTATCGTCGCCACGCACAAGAGATTGCCTCCTTGAGTCTCAATGACTATGAGCTTATCGTTGCCGTGGGAGGAGACGGAACGCTTTATGAGACACTCAACGGATTCTTCCTGAACGGTGCGATAGCCAATCCTCGCCCCGCACTCGGGTTTTTACCCTTCGGACGCGCAAACGATTTTGCGGTCATGGCAAAGATTCCTTCTAATCCGGTCGAGTCTGTGCATGCCCTCCTGAATGGGAAAGACAGGATGATCGATGTGGGCATGTCGGAAGTGGAGGGAAAAAGAGAAGCCTTTCTCATAAATCTGGCAGTCGGGTTCGAGTCTGAGGCTGCGATGAGGGGACAGAGGGGGAAGTTCATAACGTCTGGAGAAATAAGATATTTCCTCCTCATTTTCGAGACCCTCTTCGGATATAAAAACCAACCCATGAGAATTGTCGTCGACGGTAAGGAATTCAGCGGCAAGTATTTCATCGCAGACGTCTTCAATGGTCATCTCACAGGCGGGGGGATGGTACTCGTTCCTGATGCGAAGATGGATGATGGGATTCTCGACGTGTTCCTCGCCGAGGACATCTCCAAGCTGGATGCCGTGAAACTCCTTCCCCAGACCTACTCGGGAAAACGACTTGTGCATCCCAAAATCTCCATTCTCCAGGCGCGCGATATTCGCATTGAAACAGAGACCCCCATGTACGTCGTCAACGATGGTGAGACCGCGGGGCTCACCCCCGTTCGTGTCACCGCCCTTCACAAGGTTTTGAAGATGAGGATGCCTTGAACAATGGATTGTGTTATTGACTAATCTATTAGATTCATATAGAAAAATAGAATTTATTTTCCAGATGGTTTAATATAACTCTCCAGCCCGAGAGAGAAGACACCGGTGAATGCTTCAATCAAGTGTTTTTGCTCATTATTTAATCCAGATTCATTGGGCGCTATGGCTAAAACACCTAACTGTGAGTCATGCACCCTGAGGGGAAGATAATGCCATTTTCCGGATGATAATGTATCGGTGCCGTATCCCGCAGGTTTCTGATGCTCAAAAACCCAATTCGCCACCCCCATCTCACTTTCATCAAACGGAATGGTATCTCTTGCACGTGAAACGATTTGCAGATTTTTTGTGGCATCGGGCAAGAGCACTACCACACCATAATTGAATAAGCCAGAGATATATCGTGTGCTCCTCTGCAGAAAATCATTGAGACTTTGGGAAATTAACAGATCCTTGCTGAAATCATAGAGGGAGGCAATGAATTCCTCACGCTGCCTAGTGTACTCAACCTGCTTTTTCACTATGTCTGCAAGAAAGCTTGTAATTATGCCCACGATGAAGAGCATGAGAAACGTCGGTATGAATCTCAAATCGGAAACGCTGAAGGAGAGGTAAGGATGAGTGAAGAAAAAATCAAAGAGCCCCACAGACATTATCGACGCCACGATACCCGCCTTTCTGCCTGCCACCAATCCCGAAAAAAGGATGGGTATTATAAATAGCATGGGGATGTTAATCGGGTCAAGGAACGGTTTCATAATAAGGCAAATGGCAGCCGTCACAATCGTGCTTGAAAGACTTATCATGAGAGGCTTCCACTCATACTTCTTACGGTGTGACTCGGATTGTGTATCGATATATGGGACGGTATCTTTCTGTTCGACTTCATGAACTCCCCCCACGACGAGAACCTGTATTGGACTGCCCTCGCGTATGATCTCATACACGACTGAACCCTCTATGAGTTCCTCGATGCGAGATCTCTGAGGGTGTCCCGTGATAATGAGAGTAATATTTTTCGATTTTGCGAATGAGAGTAACTCGGCTGAGATACTTACGCCTGCCAGTCTGAAAACCTTGCCACCAAATTCCTCCGCAAGCTTAAAATTCCTTTCGAGCTGCAGTTTTTCCTCAGCATTCATTTTTACTTTATAGGAGGGTTCGACATACACCGCGGACCATTCCGCATTGAGATTGTCTGCAAACTTGTGTGTAAGGCGTATGAGATTTTCTGAGGACTGTCGCGTATTGATACATACCATGATCTTCGAGCTCGCATCCCATGGGCCGAGTATGCCATCTTTTCTCAGGTGGTACCTCATGTTGTTCTCCACCCACCGTGTAGCGTATCTCAGCGCAAGTTCCCTGAGTGCCACGAGGTTTCTTTCTTTGAAGAATTGTGTCATCGCCTGTCGTGCCTTCTCTGGTATGTACACCTTGCCTTCCTCCAACCTCTGGAGCAATTCCTCTGTAGGCAGGTCGACGAGTTCTATGCTATCCGCAACCTCGATTTCCCTGTCTGGCACAGTCTCCTTGACTTCAACGTCTGTTATCTGAAGGATGACGTCCTTCATGCTCTCTATGTGCTGTATGTTCATCGTGGCATAGACATTTATTCCCGCATCGAGAAGCTCCTCCACATCCTCATATCGTTTGGCATTGCGTGAACCTGGTGCATTGGTGTGAGCCAGCTCATCGACGAGAACGAATTTAGGTTTTCTTTCCAGAATTTTGTCAAGATTGAGTTCTCCCAGAAGGATTCCGCCGTATTCTATTTCCCTCCTCGGCAGTATTTCTAACCCTTTGAGCAGTTCCTCGGTTTCTTTTCTTCCGTGCGTTTCCACTAGTCCTGCGACAATATCCTCTCCCTTTTCTTTTAAGAGGCGGGCTTTGGAAAGCATCCTGTACGTTTTACCTACGCCTGCGATGTAACCGAGGAAAACCTTGAAATACCCCCTCTTCCGTTCCTTCCTGCCCTCCTCTTCTTTTATCAATTGCAGGAGCTGGTCTGGATCAGGTCTCTTGTGTTCCATTGACATTCGCCCCCATTCCATCGAGAGCCATGTTAAGCTCTAACACATTCACAATATAAGCATTTTCAAAGAGTATCTTTTTCTGGTGCTTCTCAATGAGCCCCCTGAGTGTGGACTCGTCTAACCCCCTCACCCTCGCGATGCGTGGCACCTGGAGAAGTGCCGCTTCGACGCTGATGTATGGATCCAATCCACTGGCAGAGGCGAGGACCATGTCTGACGGGATTTTCACATTGGAGGACAATTCGTTTTCTCTTCTTATCTCTTCGATTGTCTCCTTTACCTTCTTCAAGAATCGTTCATTTGTAGGTCCGAAATTGCGTCCGCCAGATACACTCCCCACATAATCGATTGCCGATGGTCTCCCATGAAAGTATTGAGGGCTCGTGAATCTCTGACCTATGAGTCTGGACCCTACTACCTTTTCATTCATCATGAGTAAACTACCATTTGCCTCTTCAGGGAACACGACCTGCGATATTATCGTTATGGTAAAAGGATATAGAAATCCGAAAAGTATTGTAAACACTCCTAAAAAAAGAATTGCATTCCTTATTTCTTTCATTACATCACCTCCATGAGGGACAGTATGATATCTATGAGTTTAATGCCTATGAAAGGCAGGAGTAGCCCCCCCACGCCATAAATGAGAATGTTTAGCGCCAGCAACCGTGAGACAGACGAGGTGGGTTTATATTTTACCCCCCGAAGCGCGAGGGGAATAAGGAGAGGGATTATTATAGCATTGAAAATGACTGCAGACAGAACAGCATGTGCTGGCGTTGAAAGCTGCATTATGTTTAATACATCAAGTTGCGGATACGCAACTGCAAAGATGGCGGGAAGAATGGCAAAATATTTGGAAACGTCGTTTGCCACACTGAAAGTCGTCAGTGCGCCCCTCGTGATGAGAATTTCTTTGCCTATCTCCACTATATCCAACAACTTTGCCGGTGAAGAGTCGAGGTCAATCATATTGGCTGCTTCTCGTGCCGCGGAGGTGCCCGCACTCATGGCGACCGCAACGTCTGCCTGGGCGAGTGCGGGTGCATCGTTTGTCCCATCTCCTATCATCGCCACAAGATGCTGCGGTTCTCCGCTCTGGTACTTACGTATCATCAAAAGCTTAGTTTCTGGTTTCGCCTCGGCTATGAAATCATCCACTCCGGCTTCTGCAGCAATGGAACCGGCTGTGAAGGGATTATCACCTGTAATCATCACCGACTTTATGCCCATTCTGCGCAACTGCAGCAAGCGATTTCTTATACCCTCTTTTAAAACATCCTTTAATCGTATGAATCCAAGGATACCATTGCGGTCTGCCACGACGAGAGGTGTGTCTCCATTCTTCGCAATGTCTCTCACTGTCTCCTTCACACTAGCAGAAATGAGTATACCATTGTGAGTGACGAATTCCTCTATTGAATCCAGGGCACCCTTTCGAATTTTCGTTTCCCCGAAGTCTATTCCGCTCATACGTGTTTCAGGGGTGAAGGGTATGAATTGTGAACCTTCAGGTGCTCTAATGTCTCTTCCGCGCACACCCAGCTCATTCTTTGCAAAGGTGACAATGCTTCTCCCTTCCGGTGTGTCATCGGCGAGGGAAGACAGGAGAGAAACCTCGATGAGGTCCTTGAGTGGTATTTCACTGACCGGTATAAATTCAGTTGCCTTTCTGCTCCCCAATGTAATCGTCCCTGTCTTGTCGAGAAGAACCACAGAAACATCTCCAGCCGCTTCAACAGCCCTCCCGCTCAAGGCAATGACATTGTGCTGCAAGAGTCTGTCCATGCCCGCAATACCTATGGCAGGCAGCAAACCTCCAATCGTTGTGGGTATGAGACACACCAGAAGAGAGATGAGGATTGGAATCGATATATCCATTCCCATAAAATGTGAAAATGTCTGAAATGCAATCACTACTACTATAAAGAGTATGGTGAGCCCTATGAGAAGAATCTCGAGGGCAATCTCATTGGGCGTTTTCTGTCTCTTGGCACCCTCAACCATGTTTATCATGCTGTCAAGGAATGTTTCCCCAGGGTCTACGGTGACCATCACTTTGATCGTTCCCGAGAGCAGTCTTGTCCCGCCTATGACGCCCCTCCTGTCGCCCCCCGATTCCCGTATGACGGGAGCCGATTCGCCAGTGATTGCTGATTCATCGACGAGAGCCGTCCCTTCTATAATATCACCGTCTGTCGGAATGACCTCGCCTTCTTCAACCAAAATGACGTCTCTCTTGCGGAGGGCAAGTGCCAAAACCTTCTCTATTCTTTCATTTTTCTTTATTTTTTTTGCATACGTTTCATTTCTCGTGTGCTTGAGTGATTCAGCCCTCGCCTTTCCCCGTGTCTCAGCAAGCGATTCCGCAAAATTGGCAAAGATGACGGTGAAGAAAAGCCATGCGCCTATCTGAAGGTTGAAGGAAAAGGGTTGTCCTACAATTATATTGCCTATCGCGATGAGTGTCGTAATGATGGCTCCTATTTCTACTATGAGCATGACGGGATTTCTCAGAAGTGTTATGGGGTTGAGCCTGATGAATGACCCTTTAAATGCTTCCAGCATGGTTCTCGGCTCAAAAACGCTCTGGGATTTCTGTTTCATGCATTAGCCTCCATGAAGGAGCAGATGCTCGAGTATGGGTCCAAGGGAAAAAACGGGGAAGAATGTTAAGGCTCCCACGATTATTACGATGCTTACCAGCAAAATGACAAAAAGCGTATTGGTGCTTGGGAATGTAGCGGCATCCGCGGAAACTATCCCTTTCTTTGCCAATGCTCCGGTAATCGCAAGTGCAGGCAGTATTGTAGTGAACCTTCCTATGAGCATTGCGAGGCCTGTCGTCAGGTTATAGAATATTGTATTTGCATTTAGACCAGCAAATGCTGAGCCGTTGTTTCCGACAGCTGACGCATATGCATAAATTATTTCAGAGAGACCATGTGAGGATGGATTGTTAAGGCTTGACAATCCCTCAGGTAATGATATGGCGATTCCTGAGAATATGAGGATTGCAGCCGGAGGAAGTAAGACTGCAATGCTTGCCCATATCATTTCATACGGCCCCAGTTTTTTGCCGAGATACTCTGGTGTTCTGCCTATCATGAGCCCCGCGATAAACATGGTCATGATGACATAGAAAAGCATTCCGATGAGTCCGACGCCGACGCCACCGAATATCACCTCCCCTATGCCCATATTGAACATATAGACGAGTCCCGTGAGTGGCATGGCGCTATCGTGCATTGAATTTACACCACCGTTTGCCACGGCTGTAGTGGCCGTTCCCCAGAGGACTGATTTGGAGACACCAAAAATGCTTTCTTTGCCTTCCACATTTCCTCCAGAAACACCAAGAGATGATATCAAGGGGTTTGGCTCGCTTTCGGCCCATAATGCAACCCCGAGTCCCACGAGGAAGAGTATCATCATGGCTGAAAAAATCGCCCGTCCTTGCTTTATGTTCCCGACCATGTGTCCAAAGGTAAAGACGAGTGACATGGGTAAAAGAAGGATTGCGAGGGTCTCCGCAATATTCGTCACGTCATTCGGATTTTCAAAAGGATGCGCAGAATTCGCATTGAAGAATCCCCCTCCATTCGAACCGAGCATTTTTATTGATTCCTGTGATGCAACAGGACCCACGGCGATGGTCTGAGTCGTACCCTCAAGTGTCTGGGCAGTGACATGAGGACCGAGAGTCTGGACAACGCCCTGTGAAACGAAGGCAAGTGCGAAAATCAAAGAGAGGGGCAGTAAGACATACAGAAGCGATCTTGTCGCATCGACCCAGAAGTTACCGATTGCATCCACATTTTTACGCGTAAATCCCCTTATTAGTGCAAGTAGAGTGGCAATACCCACCGCGGCTGAGAGGAAGTTTTGCAGTGTCATACCGAGCATCTGTGTGAGATGGCTCATGGTAGTTTCGCCGGCATAAGACTGCCAATTCGTGTTCGTCACAAAGGAGATTGCCGTATTGAGTGCGATATCCCATCTCACCACAGGAGTATTATTGGGATTGAGCGGCAACATTCCTTGGGCCAGTTGAAGCAGAAAGAGGAACCCCATTCCAAAGAGATTGAATATCACCAAAGCACGCGCATACCCCTTCCATGACATCTCCTCATTTTCGTCTATGAAACAGACGTGATATAAAAAGAGTTCTAGAGGCTTGACGAGAGTGGTTAGAAAAGTCTTCTCGCCCCTGAACACCTTTGACATGTATCTGCCAAGAGGGACCGAACATAGTATTGTGACAAAAAGAAATACACAAAAGAATAACAGCTCGTTTATCATAGATGACAGCCTCCCCTGA
>Ga0315295_10003443_pt1 | contig 13490 bp, 10 predicted proteins | sample YL17G14_0_MG_FD_204453 | JGI IMG/M metagenome (GOLD analysis project Ga0315295, IMG submission 204453) | Sediment microbial communities from Yellowstone Lake, YNP, Wyoming, USA - YL17G14_0 | ecosystem: Environmental > Aquatic > Freshwater > Lake > Sediment | place: USA: Wyoming | collected... | reverse complement strand
GATAAAAGACTTGAGCCTTTTTGCCTTTATATTGAAATATCCTGCAGGTTTTATCAGTAAAGCAAGATCGTCCGGAGGCATTTCATGTATGGCCTTTGCTGAAAGGACGCCCTGCTTTTTAAGATTAAATATCGCCTTTTCCACATTACCCCAATTGGTGTTCTGAGTGAGAATTGCTCCGACAGCCACCTCAAAAGGTGTGTCTCCCGGCCACCAGTTCTGCGGGCCGAAGGCATGGTAAAGTTTATGATAGAGTTCGGGCAAAATCGTCATTTTGTATTTTACTCAATATATCCCCTCCTTTGTAAGGAGGGGGAGGGGAGGTTTTGAATATTTTTCTCATTACCCCTCCAACCTCCCCTTGCAAAGGGGAGGATCAAGAAGGGATCAATATTTTCCGCACCGACTTGTTTAACAATCAGTAAATTTCCTATAATAACAGTCTAAGTTCTTTTTAAGAATATGGAGGGAACATGCTGATCAAAGGAAGAACGTGGCGTTTCGGCAATGATATAGATACGGATGCGATAATACCCGCAAGATACCTGAATACATCCGACCCCGTGGAACTTGCCAGGCATATCATGGAAGACGCAGATAAAGATTTCCCAGTCAAGGTCAAGGCAGGCGATATGATAGTTGCCGGTAAAAACTTCGGTTGCGGTTCATCAAGAGAGCATGCGCCGATTGCGATAAAGGCTGCGGGCATTCAGGCGGTAGTTGCAAAGAGCTTTGCTCGAATATTTTACCGGAATGCCTTTAATATCGGCCTGCCGATATTTGAGTCGGAAGCGGCTTCGGAAGCCGTCAAAGAGGGTGATGAAATAGAGATCGATGCGGACAAAGGAGTCATAAGAAATCTCACAACTAACGTAGAATATAAAGCTAATCCTATCCCTCCTTTCATGCAGGAGTTGATTGCATCCGGCGGACTGGTTGAGTGGACAAAAAGAAAATTAGCAATTCAAAATTAGCAATTCAAAATTCAAATTTGAGGAGAAGAGAATTTATGCCTAAAACATATAATATTGCCGTAATACCCGGAGACGGAACAGGGCCTGAGGTCATAGCGGAGGGACTGAAAGTTGTACGTGCCGCCTCTGCCAGACTCGGAATCAAGTTGGCTCTCAGCCACTATGATTTTGGAGCTGCAAGGTATTTGAAGACCGGAGAAGTTCTTCCCGCCGGCGCTATAGATGAACTGAGAAAATATGACGCCATTTATTTGGGAGCAATCGGTCATCCTGAAGTGAAGGCGGGTATCCTTGAAAAAGGCATCCTGCTGAGACTCAGGTTTGAGCTTGACCAGTACATCAATCTGAGGCCTGTTAAATTGTATCCCGGGGTTGATTGCCCCTTAAAGAACAAGGGACCGGAAGATATTGATTTTGTAGTAGTCAGGGAAAATACGGAAGGGCTTTATGCAGGCGCAGGAGGAGTCCTGAAGAAAGGCACTCCCGACGAAGTCGCGGTGCAGGAGTCCATTAATACACGTAAAGGCGTGGAACGCTGCATAAGGTTTGCCTTTGAATACTGCAAAAAGAGGAACAAGAACAACAAGCTTACGCTCTGCGGAAAGACCAATGTTCTTACCTTTGCATTTGATCTTTGGGAACGTACATTTTATGAAGTCGCAAAGGAATATCCCGGTATAAAAGCTGACTATGCCCATGTCGACGCCATAACCATGTGGTTTGTCAAGAATCCGGAATGGTTCGACGTTATTGTAACTGACAATATGTTCGGCGATATCATCACGGACTTGGGTGCAATGATACAGGGCGGCATGGGAATAGCCGCCGGCGGCAATATCAACCCACAGGGGGTCTCTATGTTTGAACCTATCGGAGGCTCGGCCCCGAAGTATACAGGACAGCATGTGGTCAACCCGTTGGCTGCAATCTGCGCAGGCGGAATGATGCTCGAACAGCTCGGAGAAGAAAAAGCAGGCAAGCTTATAGAAAGAGCGGCTATAGAGGTTACCGGTAAACACCTTAAAAGTATGGCAGCAGGCAAGATGGGGTACAGCACAACGGAAGTCGGCGACCTAGTTGCGAAATATGTAACCGAATTGCCTGTCGATTGATAAAAGTTATCATAATTTAATATGAAAATGTCTATGAGAAGATTCACGAGGCTTACAAATGGCTTTTCGAAGAAGGTTGAAAACCACGCTCACGCCATATCTTTACATTATATGTATTATAATTTCTGCCGGATACGTCAGACATTAAGAGTAACTCCTGCAATAGAGGCCGGGGTTACGGATCATCTTTGGGAGATTGAGGATATATTAAATTTGCTTTAAATTTAATAACTTATAATACTTGTTGAAAAATATATTCCCCTTACTGTAAGATACCTCTTGACAAATCTACTTTTTCGTATAATATTTAAATTAGACAGTCGTAAAATGGGAGGAATGTATTATTATGGGAATTTTAAGAAGAAAGCCTTCTTTTAATTTACGAGTATTAATTTACCAAGAAGAAGATATTTGGATAGCTCATTGTCTTGAATTGGATATTATGACTGCTAATCCGAAGCAATCTGTTGTTGAAAAAGACATTTTTGATTTAATTATTGCACAAATTGAATCGGCGTTTGAACATGGAAATCTTAAAAATATATTTAAGCCTGCACCTCCAGAAGATTGGGAAAAACTTTATTATGCATCTAAAAGATGTAATCTAAAAAAATTTAAAAAACCAGATGAAAGTCCCTTCCATGGGGTAGAACTCTGTTTTGCCTAAATTACAACCCCATCCATTAAAATATAGAGAACTTCTCCTAAAACTCAACAATTTTGGTATCATTGAGCATCCTAATTCCAAACGTGGCAAAGGCAGTGAAAGAATTCTAATTTTAGTTGTGAATTGGGATTCAAAAAATAAAAAATATCACGGTCCGCAATATCCTATTAAATGTCATGGAGATGGAACAGAAATTTATAAGCCTGTCATATCTAAAATACTCAGCTATTTCGGAATTAGTTCTGATACGTTTTGGGATTTATACGGTTCCGCATAATATTTTATATCCATAAAACTTCAAACTGACCCACTACCGAGAATATCTGTTGTTTGACAAAATGCCTTCATTTTTGCTATAAAATTAGATTGTTCCCGGGTAGCTCAGCTGGCAGAGTCCCGAAAGCATTCGGGATTAACCACGCTGACATGCTCGATAGCGTGAAGCCCTCTTCTGGAGCCATCTTTCAATAGCTCATGGCGATAGTCGAAAGAATTGCGTATTGATTGACAAGAAGTATTACGATTTGATATAAAAAATATTCACTTGTGTCTATTCCCGGGTAGCTCAGCTGGCAGAGCAGGTGGCTGTTAACCACCCTGTCGGGGGTTCGAATCCCTCCCCGGGAGCCACACTTAACAAGCTCAGATGGCAGAGTCCCGAAGGCATTCGGGATTAACCACCCTGTCCCGCCGGATGGCGGGAATCCTTCCCCGGGAGCCATAACATTTCTCCATGGCATACTTTGTATACATATTACAAAGCGAGTCAACTTCTCAGTATTACATTGGCCATACGGATAATCTTGACCGTCGAATCTCTCAACATAACGATGCTGACTATCATGGGAGTAAGCACACGAAACGGAACAAAGGTCCATGGACTTGCGTATACACGGAGGAATTTACAACTCGTTCCGAGGCTATGAAGAGAGAAAAAGAAATGAAGGCAAAGAAGAGCAAAAAATGTATTGAATACCTACTCAGCCAGCAGAGTCCCGAAAGCGTTCGGGATTAACCACCCTGTCCCGCCGGATAGCGGGAATCCCTCCCTGGGAGCCAACAAAATAAAGGGTTTGCAGAGATGCAAGCCTTTTTTTATTAGTAAATAAGCCTATCTATTGGGACAATTCTTCTAAGACCCTTTACTATCAATAATTTGTAATTTTGCTTTTGCTTCAAAAAGTTGTCCCCAGGTTGTCTCCAGAGTTGTCCCTGTATTAATGTGTTAATCGCCTAAATAGGTTTACCATTGCTGAGGATTACACCTTCTGAGCAACTGACAAAGCCTGTACACACTTTTTAGACCCCGACAAAGGGTAATCTATCCCTACGCACAATCCCCCGAAACTGTGCTTCTTTGACGGGAAGCCGGTACTATGAACTATCAGCCATCCTAAGAGCCATCCCCTAAGTGTAGGCGATAATCAAAAGTGCCCCAGCAAGGATAATTTGTGGCACACTCTTTTTTGGGGTAGTGTATCAATATTCCAGGGCATACCTGTCAAGATGGAAGCAAGTGTCGTAACAGCTTTATACCGAAATACTCGGCGTTTGCTCCTTCCTGAAACTTTCACTTCCAAAAATTATAAAAATAGTGTAGATTTTAACCAATAATAGATAACTCGATATCGTTGCGAAAGACAAGTCGGAGATCATAAAACGAACAACGCACAGACAATTTTTACTATCTTTTATGGAATTAACTTTGCCATAGTCATTGGGTTAACTGGGCCGCTTTTACCATTTGATACTCCCTCGATGTGTAAGTTGAAATGGAAGGCTTGGTTTCGATTCATCGTATCTTTCATGGCCTTGAACATAATCCCTATCTTCTATTTTGTCTGGATCTATCACTTGTTAGAGCCCCTCAAGTCCATGCCGATCACATTTCCTAATGTTTTTGTTTTGGAGATTTTGTGTTTAGGAAATTTTGCAATCTACAGAATTTATTGGGGTGTCATACTCGTGAAGTTTAATCAGACATATCTCTTTTACGATAATGATCTCCCAAAAGGTTTGAGCGATAAGATTGATAACCATCCCTTAAAAAAAGCTGCTGGCGGATTTTTGCTCAATGTCATCCCAGGACTGCTATGGATCTTTTGTACGATTGCCATCGGATGGGTTTGGAGTCAGGGCTTTTAGTGAAGGTGCAACTAACAGCGTGTTTACGGTTCGGTTCGGTCATCCGAATGCCTTCGAGATACTTCGACACTATACAAAATATTAGTTAACACTTTCAATCGGCAATTTTCAGTCCTTAAAATATCCCACTCCCGACACTTTGTAGGTGAAGTCCATAAACAACGGGTGTTTGTTATGGGTACTAATCTGTCTCTTCGATGGAAGGGCGATTCATTTGACAGAATAAGGTCAAAAGAATACATACCCTGAAAATATCTTTTACGGGGCAATGCAAATTATCCTCTCCACCTAACTGATATAATAAATTTAATGATGAGTACCAAACGCAAAAAAAGTTATGAAATTTCAAGCGCAGGTTGGATTACCGTCTATCCTTCATTGCATGAGAATAAAGAAAAAGGAAAACTCAGGCGTATTCTTAAGAGGTTAATCCAGTTGAGGAAGGGGCATTAGAAGGTTGGGTTGGCAAGAAACAGCAATCAACATCCCCAACTGCACAGTTAAAGGTATATTCCCTATCATCATATCGGCAAGTGGAGATATGACAGTCCTTAAGATTTCTTTACTTTTATGAGAAGATACAATAATATAACAACATTAAAGTGGCATTCTTATTAAAGCTAACCCATTCATAAAAGGGCAGCAAATATGCATAATCTAAAAAAGAAGTTTATTGTCTATTTTTTAGCCTGCCTATCTATAATCCTTCTATCTCCACCTCAAACATGGGCTGATACTAATGTTGGTGGCAATATTACAACTGATACAACATGGACTAAGGCAAACAGTCCATACATTGTTACAGGAACGGTTCAAGTGTTGCAAGGAGTAACGCTGACTATCGAACCTGGAGTGACAGTAAAGTTTAATCTTTCCACAAACAATGAACCATTTCCACTTAATGTAGGCGGTCAATTATTAGCAATTGGTAATGAGCAGGAAAGGATTACTTTTGTGTTTAATGGGAATTCACAATGTCCTTCATGCCCGATGATTCAATTTGTAGATGGTTCTTTGGCTGCTATATTTGATGAAAATGGGAAATATCTGAGTGGGAGTATTATTAAATATTGTACTATTGATCATATAACAAAGGTACAAATTAATTCTTCATCTCCGTATATTGCATTTAATATAATAGACGGTACAGTTATATCTTTGGATAAGAGTTCTTCGGTCATCGAATCTAATGAAATTAAAGGTTCAAGTCAAACACAGTCGGCACTTGGTAGTATTGTTTGTGATCGATCTCCTTGTCAAATATTGAATAATAAAATAAGCATTAGACCTGAACCATGTTCTAATGCATCTGATTGTTTCAGCGGTTCGGCTATAGTTTTAAGCCTGCAGAACAATATAGCCGTAGTTGAAAATAACGAAATAGAAATACTTAGTCCCATTTTGGAACCACAGGAAGGAAACCCCTCGATGCTTGCCATATCCGTAGATGGATCTTCAGCGGAGATAAGAGGTAATATAGTAAAAAATAATGCCATTAGAAGCGATCCACTTTTTATTGGAAGAGGACTGTATTCAACATCAAACGTAAACGTGATTTGGAATGACTTATCTTCTGCTTCTAAATTTGGAGTTTGGGTTGGCGGTGACAGGAATTTTCCGATTGAAGTAACATTTAACTATAATAATCTTGAAGGCTTGGATAACATCAGTCCGAGTAATATTGACGCCACAAATAACTACTGGGGAACTACCGATACCTCCATCATAGATTCAAAGATCTTCGATTATTATGACGACATAACTTTAGGAAAAGTTAATTACCATCCAATAACAACCTCTGCTTATAAGAAGGTCGACTTTTCCTCTGATCCTTTATATGGCAATTTCCCTCTTCAGGTTACTTTCAGCAATAATTCGATGGGTATAATCAATTCTGTAACATGGGATTTTGGAGATGGTGAAACGAGCAATGAAATAAACCCTGTTCATGTTTATAAGTCAGCTGGTACATTTAATGTAAGTCTAACTGTGATTGGTAGAAATGGTGAAATTACAGAAACTAAGTCTTCTAATTATATTATTGTAGGTACACCTAATTATACCCTCAGTCTTTCAAAGGCAGGCAATGGTTCGGTAAAGGTGAACGGAACAACTCACCCATTGCCGTGGTCTGGCGAGTTTTCGTTAGGCACAAATGTCCAGATTGAAGCAATATCTGACAGTGGATGGAGTTTTACTAACTGGACAGGTGATTACACAGGAAGTACTAACCCGACTACCCTGAACATAAGCGGTAAAAAGAACATCACAGCCAATTTCAGCCAGAACTGTGATCGAATCCTTACAATCAATGTTAATCCGATTGGTTCAGGTACTGTCAATAAGAATCCAGATAAGAATAACTACTGTCCTGATGAACAAGTGACACTAACAGCGATTCCCAACACAGGCTATAACTTCAGTTCATGGATTGGCGTGAATTCGAGTAATGGTGTGACTGCGCAGGTAAGCATGAGTAACAACAAAACAGTAACAGCAAACTTCAGCCAAATACCAGTTGTCAATTATCCCCTGAGTATCACAAAAGCAGGCAATGGTTCAATAAAGGTGAACGGAACAACTCACGAATTGCCGTGGTCTGGCGAGTTTTCATCAGGTACAAATGTCCAGATTGAAGCCATGTCTGACAGTGGATGGAGTTTTACTAACTGGACAGGTGATTACACAGGAAGCACCAACCCGACCACCATAAACATAAGTGGTAACAAGAACATCACAGCCAATTTCAGCCAGAATTGTGATCGCAGCCTCACGATTAACATCAATCCATCAGGTTCAGGAACAGTCACAAAGAATCCAGACAAAGCCAACTATTGTCCTAACGAACAGGTAACACTAACTGCCAGTCCTAACTCTGGCTATACTTTTAGTTCTTGGGATGGAGTAGATTCAAACAGTGAAACAACCGCATCTATTACTATGAATAATAACCGAACCGTAACAGTAAATTTTAATCAACAAACCTTGAACGGACCTGATATATCTGTTGATCCTATAACACAAGTATTTGCTAACATTCCCGTAGGTGATTCATCAATGCCTCAAACACTTACCATCTCAAACACGGGTAGCGGGGATCTTGCAATAGGAACGCTTTCTATAACAGGAAATGATGCCTATCAGTTTATAAAACAGAACGATGCCTGTTCAGGACAGACATTGATTCCATCAGCCAACTGTACAGTTAATGTAATTTTCTCTCCGACAGCCACAGGTTCATTTGATTCAATTCTCAATATACCCTCCAATGATTTAGATGAACCAAATGTAACTGTGAGCTTAAAAGGAGGATCGGGTGCCGATATCACGGGGTCATGGATATCATTATTTCAACAATGCAAGGGAACCAAATGCAAGGTTAATGGAAAATTCAATGTTCACAATACTGGCAATAAAGATGCTTTATCTTCATCAGTAAAATTCTATCTTTCAGACGATGGTGTCTATCATGAAGGCAATAGTTTTCTTAAGGAAGCAAAAACAGGGACTCTTAAGGTTGGTAAAAGTAAAAGCATCAGTTTGAGTTACAGTTTTCCATCAGGCGTTTCGGCAACTGATAAATATATCATTGCAGTTATTGATGCAGATAATACCGTTATGGAAGCTAACGAAAGCAACAACATTATTATCTATGGACCTATACTAAGGGCTAACCTCACGGGAATGTGGACATCGCTAACACAGCAGTGCAAGGGGGGAAAGTGCAAGATTAGAGGGGCATTGAATATCCAAAATATCGGATACCAGGATGCTGCTTCGTTGGTAAGATTCTATCTTTCAGACGATAGTACCTATGATGAAGGTGATATGTTCCTGAAGCAGACATCAACTGGTACTCTCAAGGTAGGCAAAAGTAAGAAAATAAGTTTGAGTTACAGTTTCCTATCAGGTGTTTCGGCAACTGATAAATATATCATCGCAGTTATTGATGCAGATAATTCAGTTTTAGAGGTAAATGAGGGCGACAATAATATAATCTACGGACCTTTACCCTAACTGCTGCTCAAGTGGGTATAGGCTTGAATTGGTAATCTAAAGTGGGAATAGACGAACCTAAGTTCGAATATGACCGATTTAGGTAAAATTTAAACCGTTATTTTCAAAACGTAATTTAGGGGATAAAGAAGAATGTCCATTGATGAATATTATGCAAACATTTCAAAAGAATTAAAAAGCAAATCCGATAGCATGAAAATAGGCTTTTCAACGCATCGTTTATCTGCCGGAGAAAATAGGGAAGATATATTCGGTGATTTTTTGAAACATAATCTTCCAAAGTCATTTGGTGTTGGCACAGGGCTAATTCTATCAAGTGAAGGTGAATTTTCAAGTCAAGCAGATTTAGTTATTGTAGATCATCTAAACAATGCCCCATTATATCCCGATTCAAGAAATAAGTTATGGTTAGTTGAATCAATATATGCCTTAATAGAGGTTAAAACAGACTTAAATCCTTCAGATATTCAAGATTCTATAAAAAGATGCATAAAGTTTAAAAGATTAAAAAGAGAATTTCAGACTGTTCCTGCAATGCCAAGAATTGCCGAATCATTATTCATAGTTTGGGCATTTAATGGTCCTGCCTCAGAAACCTTAAAAAACAATATTGCGAGTTCCTATAAAGACATAGCAGTAGACGACCAACCCGACATTATAATTATTCCTGATTCTATTCTTATCACTGCCGGAAGTTTTCGGAGGTTATCAAAATTTGGTATGCCTGGGACTGATTATCAACAAAACATTATAGAAAAAAATCAGGGGAAATCATATTTGGAAATTTTTGGACCAACTGATTTTTGGGAGTTAAAAGACAATAGTTTGTTGATTTTTCTGACATGGTTAACAGCATGGCTTAAAGGTGCAGGCGTAAGGAGTGCGCCATTAGAAGTATATTTAGAGAGAGGGAAAATATTTGGTTATAAGATTTAGTTGAAATGGTCTCAACTTCGCATAACACAGCGCAAACGCTTAAAAAAAAACATGAGGCTTCGTCTGCGATGGAACGTTATCTGTTTATTTGTACCGAAAATCTTCTGCTTTCATCTCCTCTTGATTCTGAGGACTTGTAGATGAACTCCATAAACAACGGGTGTTTGTTATGGTTGCTAATCTATTCCTTCGTTGGAAGGGTGATGCATTTGAGCGAATAAAGTCTTAAAAAATACATACCCTGAAAATATCTTTTTCGGGGCAATTCAGAAGGCTCTTTTGGTCTGTGTGCGTTGAGTTCGAAATCAATATGCCGCTATACAGGGGAAATATCTTTTAACAACCTCCTCAACTTCCCGCAGCCACTCTTTTCTCTGCCCCTCGGTACTGGTCACAATCACCCCGAACATTTTGCGATAAAAGTTCTTTACACCGCAGAGGTCGAAGATGCAGTTTTTCCAGATCGTTTCAAGCGGGTCTCTGAATACATTTATCTCACGTTTTTCAATTGTGTTGGATGTATTGAAAACCAGCGCTGTTTTAGCCTTCAGCAAGCCGACAGGCAAACCTTCGCCGCTGTCGCCTTCAAGGAATTCATAGGCAACGCCGGGGCGGATTACCCTGTCTATCCATCCTTTTAATATTGCCGGGGGCTGTCCCCACCAGTTCGGATGAACGATGATAATGCCGTCGGCATCGGTTAATTCATTACAATATTTTTGCAGAACAGGATCAATTGCAGCGGTTTTTGTTATCTCTTCATATGGAAGGACCGGATCAAATTTCTCCTCGTATAAATCATGAAAATAAACCTTTTGACCATTGGTTTGAAGCGTCTTTACAACAGTTTCCGCAATGGCGTGATTGAAGCTGCCTTTTTGGGGATGACCGAGGATAACGAGTATTTTCATTGGTCCTCCCGTTTCTCCGCCAACACCACCGATGTCTCTACCTGCCGCTCCGGTATCGTCCAGTATTTCCTGAGAAGTCTTTCTTTTTCCGCTTTTGAAACCTTTATGAATCCGTGCTTTTCATAAAACCGTATAGCCCATACAGCATCAGCCCATGTGCCTATGAGAATCTGCCTGTCTGTCAGTACCCGAAGATGAGCCAGCAGTTTGCTGCCTGTCCCTTTATTTCTCATATTAGTCCGGACATAGGCGTGTCGGATCAGCGTCACATCCTGCACATCCTGAATACCCATCACGCCAATGAGTTTACCGTCTTCTTCATAGCCCCAGAATATAACTCCATCATTGAGTTCATGGTGCAGTTCTTCTTTCGGCATATACGGCTCTTTCCAGCGATCAGCCGGAATTATACCCCTATATGCCTGTGCAGCATCGTTTATAATTTCATACATTAGTTCAAAGTCAGCATCATTGCACCGTCTAATCAATAGCGCCTCCTGTCATTAAACCGGTATCTTCGGGTACATTTCTAATCAAATAGTTTATCAGGTTTGTTGTCTTTATTGTTCCTGTATTTTCTTATAGTACCCCTTTCAATCGGCTGCGTTTAGCCGCTTTAATTGACTTAAAGGGAAGCTAATCATTATAATCTTCTTACCGAATAAAACCGCGACACTCAAGGATTTTGGGATCAGGTTGCCAAATGAACGCAGGCTGGTCCCGAATGCTTTCGGGACTTCGGCAGTCATACTATAATATCAGGATAAAAGAACCATGGAAGAAATTAACGAACTTATAGAACAGCGGATCAAGAAGCTTGAAGAGTTGCGTCAGGCCGGGGTCGAGCCTTTCGGCAGGGCCTTTTATGCGGAAGACCATGCCATGGACCTCCACGATAAATACGGCGCCGTCTCAAAGGAAGCCCTTGAAGCCGGACCTGTGCAATGCTCTTTGGCAGGCAGGATAGTTGCCATGAGGGACTTCGGCAAGGCTGCTTTTGCCCATATTCAGGACACCACCGGAAAGATACAGGTCTATTTCAGAAAGGACATGCTGGGCGAAGGTTACAAGATCATCAAGAAGCTTGATATAGGAGATATCGTCGGCCTGAAGGGCAAATTATTCAGGACAAGAACAAATGAGCTTACGGTTGATGTTGATGCCTTTGAATTTCTCACAAAATCCCTCAGACCTTTGCCCGAGAAATGGCATGGACTGAAGGACATCGAGATAAGATACAGGCAGAGATATGTGGACCTGATCGTAAATCCTGAGGTCCGGCAGACATTTATCAAGAGAAGGATCATCATAAAGGCGGTCAGGGATTTTCTTGAATCGAAAGGTTTCATCGAGGTCGAAACCCCCATGATGCAGCCTATCCCGGGTGGCGCTACGGCAAAACCTTTTAAGACCCATCATAACGCCCTTGATACGGACTTATATCTCCGGATCGCTCCTGAGCTTTATCTGAAAAGGCTTCTTGTCGGCGGATATGAAAGGGTTTATGAACTCAACCGGAATTTCAGAAACGAGGGTATCTCAACGAAGCATAACCCTGAATTTTCGATGCTCGAGTTTTACATTGCATACAGGGATTACAATTTTCTGATGTCTTTTACTGAGGAGCTAATCCCTTATCTGGCTGAAAAGGCCCTTGGGACTTTAAAGATACCCTATGGCGAAACAACCATAGATCTGACACCTCCGTGGCCGCGCATACCGATGCTCCAAGCATTGATGCAGAAGGGAGTCCCTCGGGAGATATTCAATGATGCTGAAAAGGCGGTTGCATGGGCAAGGGAAAACAGAATAGAGATAGAAAAGGGCGCAACCCTTGGTAAAGTCCTCGACGAGATATTTAAGGAAAAAGTCGAGCCTGAACTCATCCAGCCTACTTTCATTACAGACTATCCGGTCGAGCTTTCTCCGCTTTCAAAAAGAAAGCCCGACAACCCTGCACTGGTTGAACGGTTTGAATTATTTATTTGCGCAAGAGAGATTGCCAACGCTTTTTCCGAATTGAATGACCCTATGGACCAGAGACAGCGGTTTCTGAAACAGGTCGAGGCAAAAGATCAGGGCGATGAAGAAGCCCATTGGATGGACGAAGATTTTGTCAGAGCGCTGGAATACGGTATGCCTCCTGCGGCAGGGGAAGGCATAGGTATAGACAGGCTTGTCATGCTGTTGACGAACTCCCAGTCCATCAGAGATGTGATACTATTCCCGCAATTGAAGCCGGAACAATAAATAGCAATGCAAAGTGATAAATATGCAATTCAACCCTATGGAGTCGCTTAAAAACTTTTTAATCATGTCTGCCTTTCATTGTTTCCAATGCTCATGTTAACAAAATATATTTTGAATATTTTATGAAATTACCATATCAATTATTTATAGCACTCAGGTACCTTAGATCCAAAAAGAAACATAAGGGCATTTCCGTTAATACCCTTATATCCACGGGCGGCGTTGCCGTCGGAGTTATGGCGTTGCTGGTTGTGCTGTCAGTAATGAGCGGGTTCCATGAAGACCTTCAGAGGAAAATACTTGGGGTCAATGCCCATATAGTCATCCTCAGTTATAAAGGCACAATGCCGGAATATCATGAGGTCAGTGAAAAGATAAAAGGGGACAAGGATATCCTTTCCGCTACGCCCTTTGTTATGGGACAGGTGATGGTTTCAAACGGCAACAGGACGCACGGGGTTTTCCTCAGGGGCATAGA
>Ga0315295_10003440_pt1 | contig 13494 bp, 14 predicted proteins | sample YL17G14_0_MG_FD_204453 | JGI IMG/M metagenome (GOLD analysis project Ga0315295, IMG submission 204453) | Sediment microbial communities from Yellowstone Lake, YNP, Wyoming, USA - YL17G14_0 | ecosystem: Environmental > Aquatic > Freshwater > Lake > Sediment | place: USA: Wyoming | collected... | reverse complement strand
TCGAGCTGCTCTACGACTTCGTGGTCGGCATCCTCGGCCCGAAGTACGGCCGCCGCTACGTGCCCTACCTCGGCAGCCTGTTCGTCTACATCCTGGCGATGAACCTGTTCGGGCTCATCCCGTTCATGGACTCGCCCACCTCGAGCCTCAACGTCACGGTGGGGCTCGCGATCTGCACGTTCCTGTTCGTGCAGTACACCGGCATCCGGGAGCTGGGATTCCTGGGCTACGCCGACCACATGGCGGGCAGCCCGCGCTCGGCCATCTCGTGGTGCATGGTGCCGATCATGCTGCCCGTGCACCTGATCGGCGAGCTGGCCAAGCCGGTCTCGCTCTCGTGCCGACTCTTCGGGAACGTGTTCGGCGAGGACATGCTGCTCGTGGCCTTCACCACGCTCGGGGTGTCCACGCTGGCGTTCATCCACTCGCCGGTCGGGATCCCCTGGCAGCTCCCGTTCCTGTTCCTCGCGCTGCTCACCAGCACCATCCAGGCGCTGGTCTTCACCGTGCTCAGCACGATCTACTTCCTCCTCATGCTCCCCCACGAGGACCACGGGCACGAGGAGGCGTCCCAACACGTCCACTAGACGGAGGAAACGACCATGGATTTCCGTTCCGCCCTCGCCTTCGCGCTCCCGCTCGGCATCGCCATCGCCGCCATCGGCTCGGGCATCGGTCTCGGCATGATCGGCCAGGGCGCGATGCAGGCGATCGGCCGGCAGCCCGAGGCCGCGGCCAAGATCCAGCTCGCCATGATCATCATCGCCGGGCTCGCCGAAGCGCTCACGATCTACGCGTTCGTGACCATGTTCGTGCTGTCGGGCAAGATCGGCTGAGAACCCGTCGCGGGCGCGGAGCCGCGGTCCGACCCACCTTCGGTGGGTGCCCGGCCACGCCGCGCCGCGCGCCGGAAGGAGCCCGCATGAGAATGGTCCGGATCGTGCCGACGATCGTGCTGCTGGCCGCGCTGCCCGCGCTCGCCCGCGCGGCCGAGGGAGGCGCATCGAAGCCGCTGATCGACCTGCCGCTGGTCCTCACGCAGGTCGTCGGCTTCGTCATCCTGGTGCTGATCCTGCGCGCCACCGCGTGGGAGCCGCTCATCGGCATGCTCGAGGAGCGCCGGCAGAAGATCGCCGGCGAGTTCGACGAGGCGAAGCGCCGCCAGGCCGAGGCCGACGCGCTCAAGGCGAGATACGAGCAGGACCTCAGGGGCATCGAGGCCCAGGCCCGCGCGCGCATCCAGGAGGCGGTGACCCAGGGGCAGAAGGTGGCGGCCGAGATCAAGACGCAGGCCCAGCTCGACGCCATGAAGCGGCTCGAGCGTGCCGACGAGGAGATCGAGCGCGAGATCGAGAAGTCCAAGGAGCTGCTCAAGGAGAAGGTGGCGTCGCTCTCCATCGCCACCGCCGAGAAGATCCTGCGCGAGCGTCTGGACGACCCCGCGCAGCGCCGCATGGTCGAGCGCTTCATCGAAGAGGTGGACGGCCTGTCATGAGCCGCGTCGCGCTGGTCGCCGGGCGCTACGCCCGCGCGCTGTTCATGGTCGCCGAGCGCCGCGGCGAGATCTTCGAGGTGTTCGGGGACCTGCAGGCGCTGCTGGGGATCGTGCAGGCGGATTCGCCCGTGGGCGCCTTCCTGCGCTCGCCGCTGGTGCCGGTCGAGCAGAAGCGCGCCCTGCTCAAGAAGGGGCTCGAAGGGCGCAGCCTGCGGCCGGTGGCCGGCTTCGTGGACCTGCTCCTGCGCAAGAAGCGGCTGACGCACTTCCCCGACGCCGTGGCCGAGTACGAGAAGATCGTCAGGCGCTGGCAGGGGCTGCAGGAGGCCGAGGTGGTGAGCGCCGTGCCGCTCACCGAGCCCGAGATGAAGCGAGTGCACGCCGAGCTGGAGAAGCTCACCGGGCTCACCATCGAGATGCACACGCGCGTGGATCCGGACCTCATCGGCGGGCTGTACGCGCGCATCGGCGACCGCGTCATCGACCGCTCGGTGAAGGGCCTGCTGGCCTCCCTCAAGGAGCGGCTGTTCGAAGTGAGCGTGTAGAGGAACGGGATCCACTCTCAACCAATCCGGGGTTCGCACCCATGTCCTTCCGACCCGAAGAAGTGAGCGCCGTGCTGGCGCAGGAGCTCGAACGCTACGAGGCCAGGCTCGAGACCAGGAGCGTGGGCACGGTGCTGTCCGTGGGCGACGGCATCGCGCGCCTGTGGGGCCTCGAGGACGCCATGGCCGGCGAGCTGCTCAAGTTCCCCGGCGACATCGTCGGCATGGTCCTGAACCTCGAGGAGGACAACGTCGGCGCGGTGCTCTTCGGCTCCGACCAGGGCATCAAGGAGGGCGACCGCGTCGAGCGCACCGGGCGCATCGCGTCGGTGCCCGTGGGCCACGCCATGATCGGGCGCGTGGTGAACGCGCTGGGCCAGCCCGTGGACGGCAAGGGACCCACCGGCGCCGACCACTTCCGCAACATCGAGTTCACCGCCCCCAGCGTGATCGAGCGCCAGCCGGTGAAGGAGCCGCTCCAGACCGGCATCAAGGCCATCGACTCGATGATCCCCATCGGACGCGGGCAGCGCGAGCTGGTCATCGGCGACCGCCAGACCGGCAAGACCGTCATCGCGCTGGACACGATCATCAACCAGAAGGGCCAGGACGTCGTCTGCATCTACGTCGCCATCGGCCAGAAGGAGTCCACGGTGGCGAGCGTGGTCGCCACGCTCGAGAAGTACGGCGCGATGGAGTACACGACGGTGGTCACGGCCTCGGCCTCGGAGCCGGCGCCGCTGCAGTACCTGGCGCCCTACGCCGGGCTGGCCATGGGCGAGGACCTGCTCTACAAGGGCAAGCACGCGCTCTGCATCTACGACGACCTGTCGAAGCACGCGCAGGCCTACCGCCAGCTCTCGCTGCTGCTGCGGCGCCCGCCCGGTCGCGAGGCCTACCCGGGCGACGTCTTCTACCTGCACTCGCGCCTGCTCGAGCGCGCGGCCAAGCTCTCCGACGAGAAGGGCGGGGGCTCGCTCACCGCGCTGCCGTTCATCGAGACGCAGCTGGGCGACGTGGCGGCCTACATCCCGACCAACGTCATCTCGATCACCGACGGCCAGATCTACCTCGAGCCGGACCTCTTCTACGCGGGCGTGCGCCCCGCCGTGAACGTGGGCATCTCGGTGTCGCGCGTGGGCGGCAACGCGCAGATCAAGGCCATGCGCAAGGTCGCCGGGCGCCTGCGCCTCGACCTGGGCTCGTACCGCGCCCTGGCGGCCTTCGCCCAGTTCGGCTCGGACCTCGACAAGGCCACGCGCGCCCAGCTGACGCGCGGCGAGCGCATGGTCGAGCTGCTGAAGCAGGGGCAGTACGCCCCCATCCCGGTCGAGTACCAGGTGATCGCGATCTTCGCGGGCGTGAACGGCTACCTCGACGACCTGCCCGTGGAGGCCGTGCGCAAGTTCGAGAAGGAGTTCCTGGAGTTCGTGGACAAGGAGTATCCCGAGGTCCCGCACGACATCCGCCAGACCAAGGACCTCTCGGACGCCGACCAGGCCCGCCTGCACGAGGCCTGCAAGAAGTTCAGAACCCTCTTCACGCCCTGATCCATGGCATCCCTCAAGGTCCTCCGGCGGCGCATCCGCTCGGTCGTCAGCACGCAGCAGATCACCAAGGCCATGGAGATGGTGGCCGCGGCGAAGCTGCGCCGCGCGCAGGCGCGCGCGCTGGCGACGCGGCCCTACGCCATCAAGCTCACGGGCATCCTCGACAACCTGGCCGCGGTCGCGCGGGAGCAGGAGCTGCCGCTGTTCGCGGCGCGCCCGGTGAGGAAGACGGCGCTGGTGCTGGTCTCGTCGGACCGCGGACTGTGCGGGGCCTTCAACACGAACCTGTTTCGCGCGGCCGAGGAGCGCCTGCGGGCGGCCGGGGGCACCCGCGAGAGCGGGTCCGGCAGTCTCGCGCTAGTCATCATCGGCCGGAAGGGGCGCGACCACTTCCGGCGCCGGTCGTGGCCGGTGCTGGCCACCTTCACGGACGTGGGGGCCGAGGCCGGTGTGGAGTTCGCCCGGCGCGTGAGCGGCGACCTGTTCGCGCGCTTCGAGAGCGGCGAGGTGGACCGCGTCGAGATCCTCTACACGCGCTTCTTCTCGGCGATGCGGCGGCGCGTGACGAGCGAGGTGTTCCTGCCGGTGGGAGGTGGGCCGGACGCGACGGCACCCGGGCGCCCGGGACCCTCCGGCGCCCCGGGCGACTTCATCTTCGAACCGGGTCTCGAGCCCATCTTCGAGGCCCTGCTGCCGCGCTTCGCCACCGCGCGCATGCTGGCGGCCCTGGCCGACTCGATGGCCAGTGAGCAGGCGGCGCGCATGGTCGCCATGGGCGCCGCCAACAAGAACGCGGGTGAGCTGCTCGACCAGCTCGTTCTGCAGCGGAACCGCCTGCGACAGACCATGATCACCCGGGAGATCCTCGACATCGTGGGTGGCGCCGAGGCGCTGAGGTAGGAGATCCAGGCGGCGCCCGGGCTTCCCGCGCGGCCGGTGAAGGAGAATCGATGAACGTCGGACGAGTCGTGCAGGTGATCGGGCCCACCGTGGACGTGGCGTTCGATCCGGACAAGCTGCCCAAGCTCCTCAACGCGATCCGGATCGAGGACCCCGAGAAGGGCATCGATCTCACGGTGGAGGCCGCACTGCACGTCGGCGACAACGTGGTCCGCTGCGTGGCCATGAGCAGCACCGACGGCCTGACACGCGGCACCAAGGCCATGGACACGGGTGCGCCCATCACCGTGCAGGTGGGCGAGCAGTGCCTGGGCCGCCTCTTCAACCTGCTGGGTCGCGCCATCGACGGCGGCCCGCAGGTCGAGACCGGCAAGAGCTACCCCATCCACCGCCCGTCACCCTCGTTCGAGGACCAGGAGACCACCCCGCAGCAGCTCGAGACCGGCATCAAGGTCGTGGACCTGCTGGCGCCCTACATGAAGGGCGGCAAGGTCGGGCTCTTCGGCGGCGCCGGCGTGGGCAAGACCGTGATCATCCAGGAGCTGATCCGCAACATCGCCACCGAGCACGGCGGCTACTCGGTGTTCGCCGGCGTGGGCGAGCGCACGCGCGAGGGCAACGACCTGTATCTCGAGATGACGCACTCGGGCGTCATCGCCAAGACCGTGATGGTCTTCGGCCAGATGAACGAGCCGCCCGGCGCCCGCCTGCGCGTGGGGCTGACGGGCGTGACCATGGCCGAGTACTTCCGCGACGAGATGGGGCAGGACGTGCTGCTCTTCATCGACAACATCTTCCGCTTCGTGCAGGCGGGCAGCGAGGTCTCCGCGCTGCTCGGGCGCATGCCGAGCGCGGTGGGCTACCAGCCCACGCTGGGCACCGAGATGGGCGCGCTGCAGGAGCGCATCACCTCGACCAAGCGCGGCTCGATCACCTCGGTGCAGGCCATCTACGTGCCGGCCGACGACATCACCGACCCGGCGCCCGCCACCGCGTTCGCGCACCTCGACTCCACCACCGTGCTGGACCGCGCCATCGCCGAGCGCGCCATCTATCCCGCGGTGGACCCGCTCGGCTCGACCTCGCGCATCCTCGATCCCAAGATCGTGGGCGAGGAGCACTACGCCGTGGCGCGCTCGGTGCAGCGGATCCTGCAGCGCTACCGCGACCTGCAGGACATCATCGCCATCCTCGGCATGGACGAGCTGTCGGAGGAGGACAAGCTCACCGTGGCGCGCGCGCGCCGCATCGAGCAGTTCCTCTCGCAGCCGTTCTTCGTGGCCGAGGCGTTCACCGGGCAGTCCGGCAAGTACGTCAAGGTCGAGGACACGATCAAGGGCTTCAAGATGATCGTGGACGGCGAGCTGGACCAGTTGCCCGAGCAGGCGTTCCGCATGAAGGGCGGCATCGAGGAGGTCATCGCCGAGGGCGAGCGCATGGCCGTGGTGAACGCGTGAGCGCGGGCGGAGGACGGGACTGACCATGGCGGCCGAGTTCGACCTCTCGATCCTCACCCCCGAGCGGTCCGTCTTCGAGGGGAAGGTCGAGTACGTGCAGGTGCCGGGCAGCGAGGGCTACCTGGGCGTGCTCGCCGACCACGCCGCACTGGTGACGGCGCTGGCGGAGGGCCAGCTCACCGTGCGCAAGAGCGGCGGCGACGAGGTGCAGTGGCGGGTGAGCGGCGGGTTCTTCGAGGTCTCGAACAACCAGGCCACCGTGCTGGCCGACGAGGTGAGCGGCGGGGCGGAGGAGGGCGGCGGCTGAGGCACCTGTCGCCACCGTGAAGCATCGAGCGCCCGGTGGGAGACCGCCGGGCGCTCTGGTTCGCGCGGGCGTCACTTCCCGGGGGCGGCTCCCAAGTGCCGCTCGAGGAAGTCCTCGACGGTGACGTACTCCGGCGCGCCCTCGGGACGCGTGGCGCCGGCCAGCAGCAGCCCTACGACGGTCCGCGGGCCCACCGTGGCCGAGAACCGCGCGGGATCGGCCGCGACCCTGGTGACGATCCACGACTGGAACGCGGCCAGCGCGGTCGAGTCAGCCTCGGTCGGCGGGCTGTGGCGCGCCTCGGCCAGCGTGATGTGCGTGCGGAAGGTGGTGTCGTAGGCGTCCGGCTTCTTGAGGCCGAGGTCGTTGAGCGCGCGCTTGGCCGCGATGACCGAGTCCGTCCAGGCGGCGGGCGCGCCGTGCAGCTCCACGGCCACGACCTGGTTGTTGCGTCCCATCCGCACCACCTCGGGCGTCATGCGCGCGCGGCCGGCGGGAGCGACCAGCGCGTGGGCGCGGATGCGGTCCAGGTCTTCCGGCTTCCAGTCCCCGCCGATGTAGACGACCGTGATGTGCAGGTCCTCGACTTTCGTCAGCTTGAGGTCGGGGAAGTGCTCCTGCGCCTCGGCGCGCAGGCGCGACCACTCCACACCGAAGGCGGAGTCCGCGAAGGAGACCGCCGAGAAGAGGTAGCCCTTCCTCACGTTCCTCTCGGCCGGGGCGCTCCCGCCGGAACGGGCGGGTGCGCCCGTCGTGTCCTGCTGCGCGCAAGCAGGGCCGGCCAGCAGCGCGGCGGCGAGGGTCAGGGCTGCCAGGGCCAGGGTGAAGGCTCGTCCGCTCGTCATCGAAGGATCCTCCCGTGTGGACGGGTAGGAGACACCGGCCGCGACCGTCGCGTCAATGCGCCGCTGCCCTGGGGCGCCGGTCTCCGGATGCCCCCCGCTGTTTGCCAGGAGCATACGCCCGTCCCTGCGCCAGAAATGACGCACCACCCACGCCCGGGACTCATCGTGAGGGGTGCGCCGCGTGCACTGGCCCCTACGAGGAGGACGAACACCATGCGTACGCTCATGCGGATCTCCATCCCGAACGAGACGAACAAGGGCCGTGTCACGGGTGACACGATCGCGCCCATGATGCGGGACCTCACGGAGAAGATCCGACCCGAGGCCGCCTACTTCTACCCCGAGCACGGCCACCGCTCGTGCGTCATGGTGTTCGATCTCAAGGACCCGAGCGACCTGCCCGTGATCCTCGAGCCGCTCTTCATCGAGTTGAACGCCGCGGTGGAGTTGTTCCCCGCGATGAACGCGGACGAGCTGAAGCGCGGGCTCGCGAAGCAGATGGAGACGAGCGCGGTCCTGCGACACTGACCTGGGCGTGAGGGGGGGGCGGAGCGACGAGAGGATGTGCGATCGCGGGCGCGGTCCTCAGCCGCGCCCACGCCCCTCCTCCAGTTCCTCGAGCGTGCGCGGCCAGTCGGCCTTGAGCAGGCGCGAGAGCGCGCGGTCGGCCAGCAGGCGGCCCTCGGTCTGGCAGCGCGCGCAGTAGTTGGTCTCGTTCTCGGCGTAGACGATGCGCTGCACCGGCGCCCCGCAGTCGGGGCACGGCTGGCGCCAGCGCCCGTGCACGGCCATGCCGTCGTGGAACGCCGTGACCTTCTCCGGGAACGCCTCGCCCGCCTCGCGCCGCAGGCGCTCCGTCCACTCCACGAGGACCGCGCGAGTGGCGTCGAACAGGCGGGCGACCTCGTCCTCCGTGAGTTGCGCCGTGCGCCGGAGCGGCGAGAGCCGCGCCCGGTGGAGGATCTCGTCCGAGTAGGCGTTACCGATGCCGCTGAAGAGCCGCGGGTCGGTGAGCGCGCGCTTGAGGGTGTGGTCCTCGCGCAGCAGGGCCGCGCCGAACGCCGCGTGGTCCGCCTCCAGCACCTCGATCCCGCCCGGGTCGAGCGCGGCCAGCGCCGCCCCGCCCTGCACGAGGTGCAGCGAGGCGCGCTGCCGCGTGCTGGCCTCGGTGACGAGCAGGGTGCCCGAGGTGAAGTCGAGCGCGGCGAGCCCCACCCTGCCGGGGAGCTTCGCGTCCGCCTCCTTCCAGAGCAGGCGTCCCGCGATCATCAGGTGCAGCACCAGCGCGAGCCCGCCCTCCAGGGTGGTGACGATGCGCTTGCCCATGCGGCGCACGCCGGTGACGCGCCGGCCCGTGGCGGACTCGAGCGGCGGCAAGGCCGTGCGCAGAAGGTTGGGGCTGCGGATGCGCGCGCGCAGGAACGTGGCGCCGCTCAGCCGCCGGTCGAGGTGCTCGACGTACACGACGATGTCAGGAAGCTCGGGCATGGACGGGATGCTAGCGCACCCGGGACAGGAGTTCAGCAGCATGCGACGTCCGTACGCGGGGACTGCGTTGGCATCGTGCGGGGCGGGCACGACCCATGCGAGGCCGGGCTCGTGAGCACTCTGACACGTGCTGGACAACGCTGCGGCCCGCGCTCGTTAGTCTTTGCTCATCGAAGTCGTCCTTCATCGGGCCGGGCGGCAGGGATCATCCGGCTCGTCATACGGAGGTGAGCGATGTACCCCACGCCTATCGACATCACGGACTACGACGCACGCCGCCTGCGTCGCCTGCTCGCCAGCTACGAGGAGCTGCCCACCTCGAGCGTGCGCGAGATGAGCCGGCTGCGGCGGGAGCTGGACCGCGCGCGCATCGTGCCCTCGCACGAGGTCAGCGAGCGCGTCGTGACCATGAACTCCCGGGTCGTGCTGACGGACCTCGACAGCGGGCAGGAGTTCACCTGCACGCTGTCGTTCCCCGACGACGCCAACCTCGACGCCGGACGCCTCTCGGTGCTCGCACCGGTGGGCACCGCCATTCTCGGCTACCGCGAGGGCAGCATCATCGAGTGGGAGGTGCCTGCGGGCACGCGGCGCTTCCGCATCGAGAAGATCCTCTACCAGCCCGAGGCGGCGGGGGACTACCACCTCTAGCGTCGCGTCCCATCACCGCCGGGCGATACCGGGCACGGTTCCGCCCGGCGACCGTTCTGGGCTATCGTGGTGGTCCGGCGAGGTCCGCGTCCGCCCGATGGAGACGGTGCGGGCCCAATCGCGACGCAGGGGGGGCCCACTCCGCCCATGACCGGCAAGCCCGAGATCCCCGAGGACCACATCATCGCGCTGGCCCGCCGCCGCGGCCTGGCGCTCGACCCCGAACGCGCGGCCGCGCTGCGCCCGCTGGCCGAGAGCCTGCTCGGCCGCCTCGCGCGCTTCGCCGAGATCCTGCCGCGCGAGGCGGCCCCGCCGCCGCTCGGGCTCTTCGAGGACCGCGAGCCTTGAGCGGCGACGAGCTCTGCTTCCTGGGCGCAGCCGAGCTGGGCCGGCGCATGGCCCGGCGCGAGGTCTCGCCGGTCGAGGTCGCGGCCGCCATGCTCGCGCGCATCGAGCGGCTGGACCCGGCGCTGAACGGTTTCCTGCTGGTCACGGAGGAGCGCGCGCTGGCCGAGGCGCGCGAGGCCGAGCGCGAGATCGCGGCGGGCGGCGCGCGCGGGCCGCTGCACGGCGTGCCGCTGGCGCTCAAGGACATCTTCGACACCGCCGGCCTGCGCACCACGGCGGGCTCGAGGATCCTGGCGGACCACGTGCCCGCGCGCGACGCCACGGTGGTCGCGCGCCTGCGCGCGGCGGGGCTCGTGCTGCTCGGCAAGACGAACATGCACGAGTTCGCCTACGGCGTCACCAACGACAACCCGCACTACGGGCCGAGCCGCAACCCGTGGGACCGCGAGCGCAGCACGGGCGGCTCGAGCGGCGGCAGCGGCGCGGCGCTGGCGGCCGGGCTGTGCCACGTCTCGCTCGGCACCGACACCGGCGGCTCGATCCGCATCCCGGCCGGCGCCTGCGGCGTCGTGGGGCTCAAGCCCACGTTCGGCCGGGTGAGCCGGCGCGGCGTGTGGCCGCTCTCGTGGTCGCTCGACACCGTGGGGCCGATGGCGCGCAGCGTCGAGGACGCGGCCCTGCTGCTGAACGCGATCGCCGGCCCGGACCCCGAGGACGAGTGGTGCGCCGCGCGGCCCGCCGAGGACTTCACGCGCGACCTCGAGCGCGGCCTGCGCGGCCTCGCCATGGGCGTGCCGCGGGAGTGGTTCTTCGACGGGCTGGACCCCGACGTCGAGGCCGCCGTGCGCGCCGCCATCGGCGTGCTCGAGCGGGAGGGGGCGTGCCGCGTCGCGGCGTCGCTGCCGCACGTGCCCGAGGCGCACACGGCCGCGCACGCCATGCTGGCGGCGGAGGCGAGCGCCTTCCACGAGCCGTGGCTGCGCGAGCGACCGGAGGACTACGGCGCCGACGTGCGGCGCGCGCTCGAGCTGGGACATCTCGTCAGCGGCGTGGACTACGTGAACGCGCGGCGCATGCAGTCGGTGGTGCGCGCGGAGTTCCTGGCGGCGCTGCGCGAGGCCGACGTGCTGGTGGCGCCCACGCTGCCGTGCGCGCCGCTGCGCGTGGGCGAGGCCGCGTCACGCGAGCCCGCGGTGGCGTGGAACCGCCTCGTGACGCCGCTGAACCTGGCCGGCCTGCCGGCCATCTCGGTCCCCTGCGGCCTCGACCGCGCGGGGCTCCCGGTCGGCCTGCAGATCGTCGGGCGCCCGTTCGACGAGGCCACCGTGCTGCGCGCGGCGCGCGCCTTCGAGCGCGCGACCGACTGGCACGCGCGCCGGCCGGCGCTCTGAGCGCGGTTACTTCACCACGACCATCTTCCGCGTCGTGCTCGCCGCGCCGGCCGCGAGCCGGCAGAAGTACACGCCCGCGCGCCAGCCGTCGGTACGCACCAGGACGTCGTGCGCTCCCGCCGCCCGGGGCTCGTGGTCGATCGGCGTCGCCACCCGGCGGCCCTGCACGTCGTGGATCGAGAGGGTCACGAAGGCGTCGGACGGAAGCGCGAAGCGGAACACGGCCTGCGCGTGCGTGGGGTTGGGGAAGGGCGCCCCGAGGGAGAGTGACCTCGGAGGTGGTGCGGTGAGCCCCCGGGTGATGGCCGCGATGCCCGACTGCGGCCGCCCGCAGATGACGCTGAAGTCGCCGCCGGCGTAGATCACGTCCCCGCTCACGCTCAAGGCGTAGACCAGGCCGTCCGCCTTCGGATCCCAGGCGGTGGCGGCCCCGGTGCGCCGGTCCAGCGCCGCGATGTAGTCGCGCTCCTGCCCCGCGATGATGGAGAAGTAGCCTCCCACGTAGACCGTGCTGTCGCCTGCCGCCAGCGCGTAGACGAGATCGCTCGGCTCCGGGCTCCAGCCGGTGACGTTTCCCGTCGTGGCGTCGAACGCAGCGAGGTACGGGCGCTGCTCTCCCTGGGTGAAGAGGAAGTCCCCGCCTGCGTAAAGGTCGCTCCCGTTCGCCGCGAGGGCGTAGACGTATCCTTGCACGGCAGGATCCCACGGGGCGACCGCCCCACTCGTGGCGTCGATCGCCGCGATGCAACCGCGCGGCTGGCCTCCCATCTCGTTGAAGACCCCGCCGGCGTAGACCGTGTTCCCGCTCACCGCCAGGGCCAAGACTTCGTGGCTCGCGTTCGGGTCCCAGGCGGTCGCGGCTCCGGTCATGGCATCCAGCGCCGCGAGGTAGTTGCGCGGCTGCCCGCCGATGACGTCGAACCAGCCACCCGCGTAGACGGTGCCGCCGCTCAACGCGATCGCGTTCACCGCGCCGTTCGCGACCGGGTCCCAGGACGTGGCGGCGCCCGTGGCGGCGTCCAGCGCGGCGATGTAGTAGCGCGTCTGTCCGCCGATGCTCCGGAAGTAGCCGGCGGCGTAGATGGTGTCCCCGCTCGCCACGAGGGCCAGGACCCAGTTGCTTGCGCCCGGGTTCCAGTCGGTGGCGGCGCCGGACGTGGCATCCAGCGCCGCGATGTTGTCGCGCCTCACCCCGCCGACGCCCGTGAAGCCCCCGCCTGCGTAGACCACATCCCCGCTCGCGGCAACGACCCGGACGTAGCCGTTCGGGTCCGGGTCCCAGTCGGTGGCGGCGCCGGTGGCGGCGTCCAGCGCCGCGAGGCGGCTGCGTGCCGCGCCGCCGATCGAGCCGAAGCTCCCGCCGACGTAGACCACGCCACCGCTGGCGGCCAGCGCCTGCACGATGCCGTCGGGCGCCGGGTCCCAGTTCGTGGCCAGCCCGGTCGTGGCGTCGATCGCGGCGAAGGAGTTGCGCGGCTGCCCACCCACGACCGTGAACCCCCCGCACGCGTAGACCACGCCGTCGGTCACGGCGATGGTGGTGACGAAGCTGTTCGCCTGCGGGTTCCAGGCGGAGGCGGCGCCGGTGGCGGCGTCCAACGCGACGAGGTAGGCGTGGTCCTGCCCGCCGATGCGGGTGAAGAACCCGCCCGCGTAGACCGTGCCGCCGTCCACGACGATGGAGTAGATCGAGCCCTGCGCGATCGGGTTCCAGGCGGTGGCGGTTCCGGTCGCGGCATCGAGCGCGGCAAGGGACGTGCGTGCGGAGTCGCCTATGCTGGAGAAGTCCCCGCCCACGTAGACGGTGGCTCCGTCCACGGCGAGGGCGAAGACCCAGCCGTCCGCGTGCGCGTTCCACGCGGTCACGGCTCCGGTCGCGGCATCGAGCGCCGCGATGCCGCTGCGCGTGGAATCGCCGATGCCGGAGAAGGCCCCGCCCGTGAAGACCGTGCTCCCGCTCACGGCCAGGGCATAGACGTGGCCGTGGGCTTCCGGCGCCCACGCGGCCACGCTGCCGTCGGCGAGGATGTGGGCCAGGTTCGAGCGGCGCAGACCGCCGACCGCGCTGAAGCCGCCGCCGATGTACCAGCCGCCCGCGCCGTCGGGGACCACCGTGGAGACGGTGCCCGCCACCTTCGGGAAGGGGCGCACGGGTTCGCCGCTCGCGGCGCTCAGGGGCACGCCGCCGCCGGAGGACGGGCTGACCCGCGTGAAGCTGCCGCCGATGTAGAGGGTGTTGCCCTGGCGCAGGATCGCGCGCACGGCGCCGTCCGTGACCCACAGGGTTGTGTCCACCTGCTGGGCCGCGGCCGTCGCCGCAGCGCATGTCAGCGCGGCCGCGATGGCGAGGTGAGCGAGTCCGGGAGCGCGCATGGGGCTGGAGTCCGAGGGGTGACGGCCGCGGCGCGAGTGCGGACGCGCTCGCGCCGGAGAAAGGCTAGCGCAGGCTCGGGCCGGGAGCCAGCGCGCATTCGGCTCGCATTCGGCTCCGCCCCGGCCCGCGCGGGTCACGCCGAC
>Ga0315295_10003438_pt1 | contig 13496 bp, 8 predicted proteins | sample YL17G14_0_MG_FD_204453 | JGI IMG/M metagenome (GOLD analysis project Ga0315295, IMG submission 204453) | Sediment microbial communities from Yellowstone Lake, YNP, Wyoming, USA - YL17G14_0 | ecosystem: Environmental > Aquatic > Freshwater > Lake > Sediment | place: USA: Wyoming | collected... | reverse complement strand
TATATGTTATTGGAATGCCCAACAAGAATCGTGTTCAACAAACCAACGTCATGGTTGGACCCGATCGTATCCCTATTGACTATGTAAGCGCAGGAAATATTGTTGCTGCAACCGGTATCCGTGATGCGATCGCAGGATGCACCGTGACTGATAACCCTGAGGCTGAACCGTTTGAACGTATCGTTCATGTCTCAGAACCAGTCGTCACGGTTGCGGTCGAGGCAAAAAACACCAAGGATCTCCCTAAACTCGTTGAGGTATTACGATTAATTTCTAAAGCAGATCCCAGCATCCAAGTGCAGATCAACCCGGAGACTGGTGAGAATCTGATGTCTGGTATGGGGGAATTACATCTTGAGATTACCGAGTATCGTATCCGCAATGACCATAAAATGGAAATTGTCTGCTCTGAGCCCATTGTGGTCTATCGTGAAACTGTCAGCAAACCAAGTCCCCATAAATTTGAAGGGAAATCACCGAACAAACACAACAGGTTCTACATCGAAGTGGAACCTCTCCCGCAGAACATCGTCAAAGCGATTTACAATAATGAATTACCAGCGAACGTGAAGAAATACAAGAAAGAAACTGCAAAAATCCTTCAAGACCTTGGAATGGATAAGGACGTTGCGAAAGGAGTGTTTGGCGTACATGGCCTGAACATGATCACGGATACCACGAAAGGTATTCAACACCTCTTCGAGACTAGGGATTTAATTATGGAAGCCTATGATGAGGTTATGAAAAGCGGACCAATTATCTCAGAACCCTGTCAAGGTATCTTAGTAAAACTCGTGGATGCAAAACTCCATGAGGACGCGATCCACCGAGGACCCGCGCAGGTGATCCCTGCAGCCAGAAACGCTATTTATGGTGCGATTACGATTTCTGAACCTACCCTACTTGAACCAATACAGAAAGTATTTATCAGCACTCCTCAGGAAATCATGGGTGATGCATCACGGGAACTGAACTCCCGACGCTCCGAAGTTAAAGATATGAAAACTGTTGGAGACTCTGTAGAAATTGAGGCAAAGGCACCTGTTGCTGAGATGTTCGGATTCGCATCTGCTATCCGTTCTGCGACCGGCGGTCGTGTACTATGGAACACAGAGAACATGGGGTTTGAACCCTTACCGCGACAGTTGAAAGATCCTGTGATTAAGAAAATCCGTGAGCGTAAAGGTCTCAAACCTGATCCGTACCCCGCTGAATACTACATGGGATAAGACCGGTAGGATTATTTCCAAATTCTTAAAAAGCGTTCCTTAATACAATGGAGACTATGCAACGAGGAATCATCCCAATTAACCAATTTTTCGAGTTGGATTATCGGTACTACGATAAGGATCCAAAGTACAAGTATTTTAACAGACGATTCGAAATCTACCTTATCGGGAAAAAAAATAAGCAGAAGATCTATCTGCTACATATGGATAACTGCGATACCAGACCAGGGAAATGGGCCCCGCATATTCACCTGGCATCGAACGTTGCAAAGAAACTATATTTCGGGGTAACAACACTGAACTGGAATGAAATAAAAGATAATTTTCTTGTTGCTGTTATTGCGGAGATCGGTGATACATACAAGACAGATGCGAAAAAAGCTGTCGTAAATTTGCTTTCCCCAAAACTGTAACGATAAAAAAGGATTTCAAAGAATTTTTTTCTCAGGCGATGCCATATTTCCCTTTTGGTGTTTTATAGATTTGTCCGTCTCTGCTTAACCGATCTAATGCGTCCTCAACTTTCCGTGATTCGATTCCTTGGATTTCTGCTTCACTAATGATATCTGCCCTATTGACGCTGTTATCTTCAGATTCAGTACATAGTCTTTGAATGATGTCGAGCAGTAATCGCATCCGTTCATGCTGACTATGGCTAATACCTGTTGCGATGATGTCAATGTCAAAACGCCCGGTCTCCCGATCGGTTCCAACGCGTTGGAGATATTGATCGATTATCGAGATTGCTCGTTTTGCGTCATCAACAGTTGCTTCCTGGCTGAGACGTATCCGAGCGCTAGACTCTGCAAGTCGTACGAACGCCTCCAGTTGTCTTGGAGTAAACGGTATTGAATCTTTTGACGAACTCCGGAAATCAACGTAGTAGTTCTGCAGGATATCAATTGCATCATCCGTCATCACTGGGAAGACATTACGCTTTGCATATGCGACGTACTTCCGGAGAAATTCCGGCTCAAAAACTGGCAGAACATGTTTCATGAATTTTGCTTCTTGTTCTTTCGAATACAGTTCATCAGGGATTTTGTTGATATGTTCATGGATCTCTCCCCCCTTATGGGATTGGAGGATATGGATCGCTAGTTCTGTATCAGTATTCCGGTTTGGTCTATCAAGTATAGAGAATATGAGGTCAAATCGCGAAAGTAACGCTGGGGGCATATTGATTTGTTCATGCATTGGCATGAACTCATCAAATCGTCCGAGTTTCGGGTTTGCAGCTGCAAGGACCGCACAGCGTGTCTTCAGGGTCGCATTGATCCCTGCCTTTGCTATGGATACCTCTTGCTGCTCCATCGCCTGATGCAGACTGCTCCGATCCGTTTCTTCCATTTTGTCGATTTCATCGATGCACGCAAGACCCTTATCAGCGAGCACGAGTGCACCTGCTTCAAGCGTCCATTGTCCTTCGCCAAATTCATCGCGAACAGCAGCAGCGGTCAGACCAGCAGCAGAGGATGCCTTCCCTGAAGCATATACACTACGAGGAGCAAGTTTAGCCATATACGATAGCATCTGTGATTTTGCGGTACCAGGGTCTCCGACCAGTAACGCGTGGATATCACCACGGGTACGTGTCCCGTCAGGCATCTCCTTTGCAATACCACCGAACAACTGGAGAACCAGTGCGTCTTTTTCGATGTCAAGACCATAGATCGTCGGCGCAATACTCTTTCGCATCTTCTCATAAATCATCGGGTCTTTACTTGTTTTAAGGATCTTTTTTTCATCTTCTTTGGTCACCTCTACTTCCTCAAACGCAAATTCCTGGCTTTCAATACTTACTGCATCCATGGTCTTATCAAACGACGTGAGGCGTAACGCTCCCCGATATTTTGCCACTGAGTGAAGAATTCCATTGACAATGACACGGTCTCCTGGTGCAACCCCTCCCACTAGGTCATCCTCGAGGTGTGCGCTGATACGCTCCGGTTGCGCACCCCCACGTAACCCTTCTGGGTTCTCTTGAATCTCGATCTTCTGCGAGTCAATGAAGGTGGAAAGCGTCGTCGATAGTTTAAATGATGACACCCGTCCGCATCCACCTTGGTCTTCGTAGCATTCAGAAGGCTCCTTTAGGATATCTTCATCCTGCTCAATCCGGATTACCGCACCGCATTTCTGACACTGGAATGCAGCGACCTCTAGTTTCGGCCGTACCTCAGTGATTTTCTTGATAAGACCTTCGACTGCGATGAAAGACCCCAAACGATTCGCACGGATCTTCCGGATCAGAATTTTTTGTGACTCAGGAATATTCTTAACACGAAAATGCAACTGCAGCTTCTGTTCCATAGAAACATCAATGAGTTTCAGCGCTTCTTCTGCATTAAAAAGAGTTTTAAAGGGTTGACGAATCAACAGTTCCGCAAGCTTTGGATCAGCCTTATCCACATCCCAGTAATCAATAAGTAAACTACGTTTCTCAGGGTACTCCGTCGCAAGCGTCTCAATCTCTGCTTTACATTTGTCCTCAAAGAAATCTTGCCAGGACGCCGTGAGACTCTCATCTTTTACTAATCGCACCATTTGGAAAACCTCCCTTAATTATGAAACACCTGGGATGTTTAAATTTTGGCGGGCGTAGACACCTATCAAGTGGGTGCACGTGATATACAGATGACTACCCATCTGCATTCTCAACCCCGTTAACCCTCTGAGCATCGGCAGTCTGTGGTAAGGTTGCTCACTTCCGTGCCTCACCCGGTTCCCACAGTTAAGATAGACACATGACCCTCCGGTCATATGCGGTTATCACCTCTGATCCCAAAGGACAGGGTGTCATAGGCAACAAACGGATCACGAGATACTCGTTACACCGCCTCTCAAATTCGACCCCAGCGTATCGGCGATTTCTGGTGACAGGGAACGCCTAACTCCCCGGTCTATTCTACACCTTTCGCCATTGCTACCAGGAACGACGGCTAAGCTGTCGGTAGTAGTTAAACATTTGTACGAATAAAACAACAAGACCAACTGCTAAAAAAGCAACATCACGAACAACCGCAATCCATGCATTTGTAAGCTCAGTTGCATTTTGGCCGTAGACTGTGCCTGCACTGAACGCATCAAGAATAAGAAGCCAAATGACCACAGCGATAATGATGAAAATAACCACGTTTATGTAGAACGACCATTTATTCCATGTTTTTTTATCGATGGGAAGAACTGGGTTTTCGCTCATACACACCAACCTACAAAGAGCATGAGCAAATGGATATATGAACATTATGTTTCTGACAACCGTTAAAAGAAATCACTTAATTTGGTATTTTTCACTTTATCACTCACAAACATCGAATCAATGGATTTTTCCACGAGAGCGATCCGTTGACGAGCATAGACTGGAAGGTTATATTTCTCAGCAATCTCTTTTGAAATATTAAGATATTTCTTTACCGACATCTCATGGACCGTGAGAGTTAACTTCCCGTTACATTTTGTGCAGACTCCTTGGAGAGGTATACGTCGATAGGTCGTGTTACATAAGGGGCAGCGAACCGATTGCTTACTGAACGCTCGAAGGTTTCCTAGGATGTCCGGTAAGAAATGTCGTTCGATGACCTTGTACGCTACATCAGCTTCATCGACAGCCCTAATCTTCGCAGCAAGACTGAGTTGAACGTTCATTTTTTCCATCATGGTTTTCAAGGTTTTATATAAAGATTCCTTTGGTCCTTCGGAGATGTCATTGGTATCGTGTGTAAATCCAAATTGTTCGTATTGCAGTTCAGTTCCTAATCGAGCAGCAACAAGACCCATAAGCGGTTCGAGGTTTTTCGCCTGCTCATGTTTCAGCGATGCCTCATATAACTCGAGAGGATATCGAGATAGCGTATCGAGGTTATGCGCTTCTTTGTCCACTTCAGAAGGATCCAGACGGGTGGTAAGAATCAAGGGGAGATCCATTTTTCCTCCCCGTTTATCAGGGATGTAAGCATGAGAGAAGTTTAACAGCGCGTCCAATAGGAGAATTAATCCATCTTCATCACCATCCGCGTTACGTCTTTTTGTTGCATGGAAAAAGGGATGTGCATAGCAAACCTGCGCGGTTGTAAATCCAATAATTCGTGCAAGTGCACCAGCTGAGGTGTGTGGTGCAAGCCCGATGACCAGGTGTCCTGTTAAATCCTGAATTTTTTTAATTTTATAGAATCGACTAGATCCGTAAAATTTAGTAAGTAGATCATCAATAAATTTTGAAACTTGCACAAAATAATCCGCGCAGGCAACAGAAACGATGACATCCTGAACTTTCAGTTCACAGATCTGATCCTCGTTTTCCAACTCATTGCCCCGATAGTCTTTTGTGTAACCAAGTTCCCTGATTCTTTTCAACGGGATGCCGATTTCTTTTGGTTTAAAATGAGTCAAAGGTGCATCGGTCATATCGAACCGGATAGTACCGTCTTTAAACACGTAGACATTATGTTTTGCCCGTAATATTCCTTTCTCAAGTGGTTCCGGGGTTTTATGTTTCGAAATCGTCCCGATGACTCCTTTAATGGTCTCCGGTAGTGTATGTTCTTTAACGTTCTTTTGTGCGCGTTCCAGTTCTTCGGACAGATTAATCATCTGTTTTTCCGGTTTTCCTTCAAGTATTTCGGTATGGGTACCACAATTACAAACCAGATGGTAAGTGATAGCATTACAGTTCGGGCATCGTCGTTTCCCTACCTCTACTTCGATGGTGACATTCTCTGCGGCGTTTTTCACGAGACGTTGATTCCCACCATAGTCTCCTAGTGGAAAGAGAACGTGTGGTGGTGGTCGCATTTTCCGTGGGGATGCTTTTTCGGGTCTACCCATACGTGTGCCGATGCGGAATGGTGCGCGTGCTCGTATTGTTACGCCTGAGAGTTTTGTTACAAGCTCGGTAGTAGTGTTGTGTTCGGCTAGCAAAGACCATCGGTCTGTCGGAACGATTTTTCCCTCTTTTATTTCCAGACCGCAGCAGCGGAGGAGCGGGTATGCGTAGTGATCAATGATGAGATGTCCTTCTCGTTGTTTATGGAGTGCTCCTAATTCAATGAGGATTTCTTTTATATCTGAGTTGTTCGGAAGTGTGAGTAACAGGTTTTCTTCAACAATGGGTTTGCCTTGGTCTTTTATGTAGGTTGCAAGTTGTCGGACATTTTCTGTTGACAGATCATGCCAGAAGAGATTGTAATCAGGATGTACGGGGATTGTGTATTTTTCTGCGAGTGCGAATGCATCCTGAGGGGTTGGATGTTTGATATCAACAGGTCGTTGGAACTCCTGGTTAATCCTCTGTTGAAGTGCAAGATCAGCTTTGGAGATATCGTCTATCGTATTCGTTTTCGGGAGACATCCGAGTGCATGTTGAAGATCCTGAATCCACCATTCGTATACATAGGATGCGTCAGGGAGTAAGGAGTTATTCTCAATGAATTCCCCGAAGGGGATGAGGATTTCCCCGAGGTCAATGATTTTTTTTACATCACTTCTGATATTTTTCACGTCATTGATCTGGATGAGGTCACCGTTTTGGAGTAAGACGATCGGGCCTTCTATTTGATCGCAAGGGGTGCCAATGGTTCCTTTTCCCGGTCGCTCCGTTTTCATCTGGGTCCCTACGGTGATGAAACTATCAAGGAGAAACATGGTTGCTGGGTTGATTGCCGTGGACGCAAGCCCAGCAGTGCGTGCGCGTCCATAGCGGAGGCGGAATCCTCCTTTTCTTGAGGGATGTGACAGCACGGGTCGTCCTGCGATGACTTCACCGATATATTTTGATGAGGGCGGTATCGGAGGAATCTCTCCGTTTACTGTTGTTGGGTCAGTACCTCTATTTACAAATGTATCAAGGAACTCCCAGCCTGTAAGCTTCAATTTTTTGATATGTTTATAGATTTTCGGTGCCTTTAAACAAAGACCTTCGGCGATAACAAGACATGCTCCTCCTCGCAGTCGGTTGGTTCCAATTCTTGGTAAATCTCGGTATCCCGCAACTTCTTCGTCTTCAGTTCCCTCACCGTTAATGCAGACCGGGCAGTTCTTGATAATCAAATCTATCTCATCGACTGAGGGGAGGTATTGTAAATGTTGGACTCTTTTGTACAAAGGGATTTCTTCTTTCAACCGTTCGATTTCTCCCTGTGTCGGTATATAGCTACCAATACCGAGTTCCCGTCGTACAATATCAGCGATAAGCACACTCATCGCTTGACCTGTTCCCCCTGCGCTTCTGATAGGTCCTGAAAAATATAGGTCAACATAGTTTGTCCCATCGTTATTCCGTCCAAGTTTTACCTCTGCGATACCTTCGAGTGGGGCAACAAGTACGCCTTCAGTAAGGATTGCGAGACCTGTTCGTATTGCTTGGTCAAGTGCTCCTTCTATACTGTTAAATTTATAGGTTTTTTTATCGACAATCATTCGTGCGATTTCCAGGGAGACTAACTCCCGGTTTCCAATCTGTTTCGTTGTTTGACGGATTTTTGATGCTATCCCTTCAGGTCCTACGAGTTGTTCTACACGCGCTGCGAGATCAAGTGCTTGTGGGATTTCAACGGAAAGTTCGGGGTCGAATCCTGTTTTCCTTGCAGTATTTGCTATCTTATAACAGACATCGATATCGTGCTGTAGCTGGTTAAAATACGCGCGTATAGCCGGGCTTGCAGCAATATCTTTCGACAACTCCCCATCCATGTTACTCATGCTCTGAAAATAAATAAATTCTACATTGCAGTAACTAACTTAAAGTTTTGTATTCTTGCGGCTAGAAAATCATGTAGATGCTTTGCTAAAGTCCATGGCAGTAGCGTTCCCGGTTTTCAAATCTACGATTGGAAGTTTTGCAGAATCCGGAACGAAATTCATCATTTTTTGATACGAGGTTTGCGACTGCCAGCTGGACGCGTTAATGAGTGTAACTCCCCTATAGTTGTCGATTGATGAGGTATGTACATGACCGGTCACGAAGATATCAGGGACTTGTCTGATGAGCATGTAGTCCTCATGTTCTGGGGCAAGCGGTGTGTACCCCCCGTAGGTTGGTGAGAGATGTCGTTTCTTGAGCATGAGTTTCATAACCTCGGTCGGTTCGTTGTAGTTGAGTGATTGAATGTTTGTCGAATAATCAAGTAAGCTTTGTCCATGATAAGAGAGAATCTCAACGCCATGGAGAGAAAAATAACTGGGGTTTCCAATGAAAATAAATTCTTTTCCTGAGAACAGATCTCGTATTTCTTTTTCAAACGCGGGTTGTGGCTCTGCTGGACGTACGGCATCATGGTTCCCTGGTTGGAGGAGGACGGTAATATGATCGGGGATATATTGAAACTGTTGAGCAAGTGCTTGGTATTGTTCATAGATGTTATTGATTGCGAGTTCTTTTTCCTGGTTTGGGTAAATACCGATGCCATCGACAAGATCACCGGGTAATACGAGATATTTGAGTTTGCTAGCGACGTCTCGTTGTCGGGAGTTTCCTAGGTCCCCGTTAATCCAGCGGAGAAACATTTTCCATTCCGATTCCATGAACATGTTACTACCCATGTGAACATCGGAGAGAAACGCGACGCAGAGTGGTGATTCTGTTTGCTTGCATTCATGGTGGAGTTTTATGTCCGGGTAAATAATGTTTTGAATGATTATTAGGTCACCAGTTTTGCTGATTTTTCCGACGATGCCGATCACTTCATCGAGTATGACTTCGTTTGCCATTTGGCTTATTTCTGTGTTTGTTTTCAGTGCCATAAGGGTGGCTGAGCCTGTTTCATCCTCGATTTCGATGAGTCGGTGTCCGTTATGTGTTGTTTTTACATTTTTTACAATACCAATGAGTTGTACATCGGTCATGGTTTTTCGAATGCGATTTATCGGGATGTATTGTGCGATTTCCCGTCGTTGACTACAGAGGATTTTTCGTATCGTTTGGTATCTGTCTCTGAATAAATTGACGAAGTCCTGGGTGGTTCCTTCACTGGTTCGTCTTCCAGTGATGTCTTTGATGATTTTTACTTCTGATTCGTAGTCTCTGGCGAGTGGTTTCCATCCTTTGACTGTTTTTATCTCGATGGGTTGTGGCGTTTTTTTTGCTTCTTTGAGTGTCTCGTCTTCTTCAGTTTCCTCTTCGTCTTCCTCTTCAGTGGTTTCTTTGGTGAAGCTAGCGTTGCTGTACATTTTTGATAGCATCTTTTTTTGGAGTTCTTTTTCGATGGTTTTTTCTACGGGGTTTATAGGTGGTGTTAATGCGGGTATCGGTATCGCTGGTATTTCTTTGAGTTGTTGGGTTGAGTCTTCAATGTTTTTGATGGTTTCAACAGCGAGGAATAACGGGTATTCTCTGAGGCTTTTTATGAGGAAAGTAGCAAAATCATCAGGGTTCTCTTTTGACGATATGTATTGGAGCGCATCAGGTTGGACGAACGTCCCATGATCGGAGAAGAGTTTGAGAATTGATTTCATTGCCAAGCCCACAAAAATATTTCAAGGACGTGTATATGCCATGATGTTTTTAGCATTATGGTTTCTTGGTTGTCTTGTTTGATGATATGCAGATATATTGTGCTATTGAAAGTATTAATATTATGAAATCATTAGGGATTTTACATGACGCAAATCTCTGAGGCAAAACGGGGGAAAACAACTCTGCAGATGAAGAATGTTGCTCGATACGAAAAAATTCTAGTAGAGCTGGTTCGGAAGGGTGTCGCAGCGGGTCAAATTGTGATTCCATGGAATCCGATTCATGCACCAGTACCTCTTGGGATCGGGAAAGGTTTGCGGGTCAAGGTCAATGCGAATATTGGGACGTCTCGGGAGCATTGTAGTTTGAAGGAGGAGGTCGAGAAAGCCCAGGTTGCGGTTGGTGCTGGTGCGCATGCAGTAATGGATTTATCGACGGGTGGTGATTTGGATAAGATTCGTCATGCGCTGTTAAAAACGGTAACTGTTCCTTTTGGTACGGTCCCTATTTATCAGGCTGGAATTGAGGCAATTAAGAAGCGTGGCTCGATTGTTGACATGACTGAGGATGATATGTTCTCCATGGTTGAATCCCAGGCGAAACAGGGTGTTGATTTCGCAGTTGTCCATGTGGGTATTACCAAAGAAAGCGTTGAGCGTCTCCGGAAACAAAAGCGGCTTATTCCTATGGTTTCTCGCGGGGGCTCGTTTCATATGGCATGGATTCTTCATCGTGATCAGGAGAATCCTTTCTACAAGGACTTTGACTCTCTTTTGGAGATTGCTAAAAGATATGATGTGACGCTTTCACTTGGTGACGGCATGCGGTCTGGCGCGCTTGCAGATTCGAACGATCGTGCGAAGTTCCAGGAGTTGCTCATCATCGGGGAGCTTGTTGAAAAAGCACGGAAGTTCGGGGTGCAGACCATGGTAGAAGGTCCTGGGCATATGCCGTTGTCTCATATCCAAGCGAACATTCAGGTGATGAAGACGGTGACGAAGGAAGCACCATATTTTGTTCTCGGTCCGTTGGTCACTGATATAGCGCCAGGCTACGATCATTTTGTTGGAGGTATTGGAGGGGCTTTTGCTGGTTTTTCTGGTGCTGATTTTCTGTGTTATGTAACACCGGCGGAGCATCTCTGTCTCCCTGATAAAAACGATGTCCGAGCAGGGGTGGTTACGACGCGGATTGCAGCACATGCTGCTGACCTTGCGAGGGGTGTTGATCTGGATATCGATAGGACATTTAGTACAGCTCGGGAATCTCTTGATTGGAAGAAAATGTTTGAGCTCTGCATTGACCCTGAAAAAGCAAAGGAGTATCGGGGGAAGCGGTCTCCCTCTGAGGATACGAAGGCATGTTCTATGTGTGGGAACCTGTGTGCACTTGAAATGGTGGAAAAATATTTGACGAAAAAAACGCGTCATTCTCAAAAAAGATAACTAAAAATAAATAGTATATCTGCAAGTTTTTTTTATTTTTTTCGATGCAACAAAAAACAACACTTTATAAATAGACCGAATTCATTCCTCGTGCAAAATGGATGAGTTAAAAGAAAAAGGAAAAAACGAGTACCTTCCTATTTTTTTCATGGGTTGTTTTTTTGTGATTATTAACGGCTTTGCCCTGCTTCTTTCGCATATTTTCATTGGAGCGGGAATGGAGGTTTTCGAGCAAGCTAATGATCCGATGAACCTGGTCTGGGTATTCATCACGGTCCTGGGCATGACACTAATTATTTTATTGATTGCAAAATTCTGGAAAAAACGACTGATTCAGCTCATCATTTTATTTGCGGTTGGGTACACGTCGTTTTATATCTTTCTTCCCCTGTTTTCCCTTGTTATTTCCAACTGGATTGTAACCGTTTTTCTTTCCATTATTCTCGCAGCGGGTCTAGTCGTCGTTCTCGTGAAATACCCAGAATGGTACGTCATTGACCTCTGCGGTATCATCATCAGTGCTGGCGCCGTTGCATTGTTTGGCATATCACTGAGTATTTTGCTCGTTCTCATCCTCCTTATTGGATTAGCAGTCTATGATGCAATCTCCGTGTATAAAACCAAACATATGATAGATCTAGCAGACACCGTGATGGATCTCAAACTACCGGTGCTGCTAGTCGTTCCAAAAATCAGACACTACTCGCTTCTGAAAGAAACCAAACGATTGAAAGAAAAACTCCAGGATGGGGAGGAACGCGAGGCGTTCTTCATGGGTCTTGGGGATGTCGTCATGCCAGGAATTCTTGTCGCAACCACTTATACCACTATCCCTGATGGTCTACCTGTTGCACTATCTGTCCTTGCGGGAACACTCGTGGGGTTTGCTGCACTTATGACGTTTGTCATTAAAGGAAAACCGCAGGCAGGGTTGCCTTTATTGTGTAGCGGTGCCATCCTAGGGTACCTTATTTCGAGTTACGTCTTTTTCGGCTCTCTCGTAGGGCTTAGTTTCTAGTAATCGGTCTGGAAATGTTCCTGTTCGCACCAGATTTTTCTCTCAAAATGATTTAAAGGTTTATTGCACACGGGGCAGGTGGCTTTCTCAAGAAAATGGTCCAACCACATGTCTCGGACTTGCAGCACATTTTCTTTTTCTATGTGTTGGTATATTTTCTTCAGCTCAGGGGTTTTAACCAGTTCTGCGAGATGAGAAAAATTAATCACATCTGATTTCTGGATCTCCATATACCTGGTAGATCCCAGACTGTTTGATTGTTTCACCTTCTCTGCTTTTTTTCCAATCATTACTGCAGCAAGAATCACACCGCTTACAAGTCCACCAAGGTGTGCGAAATGTGCGGTACTATCCTGCACTGAGAATATTACAACAACGGTCTCAAGTATGGCGAAGAGTATGGTTGCGTAAATGACCTTGATACGCATGATGAACATTATTCCCAGTGGAACTGGCATGACTACCTCATCGCGTGGGTATGCATAAGCGAACGCACCGAGAATCCCAAAAATCGCTCCGGACGCGCCGACCAGTGGGATCCAAGATCCTAGATTGAGCGCGGAATGAGTAAACGCTCCACATATACCAGTGATAAGGTAAATTACTAGGAATTTCTTGCGTCCTATACGCTGTTCAAACGCAACACCCATAAAGAAGAACACAAACATATTCCCGAGAATGTGTAAAAATCCGCTGTGGACAAACATGGAGGTAAAGAGAGTATAAAGTTGTGGTAGTTGGTCTAAGGAGAGGTATGCTGGTCGAAACCCTAGATATACGATGATTTCATTAGGATAAAAGATCGATAGTAAAAACACCAGGAAGTTTGCGATGATGATCGCGTAAGTCATCATCAGCTTGCGCCAGTACGCAATAACCAGGGTACCGATCATGATGAGAATCGCAATCAGAGATAGCAGGTTTATCTCCATTTTCGTTTTCTCCAATCTCGTGCAATTAACATAATAGTGATGCAGAACACTACGGCAATAAGCAATAGGTATTTATAATCTGCTCACGAGAAATCACAGGTTTTTGTTTTATGTGGTTCAAGTTTTCAGTCGGAGAGAAGCACGGTCGCGTAATAGGTGGTTGTTTCCTATTTTTTTAAAAGTATTCTTGTCTTTCATTTTTTTTAAAACGGACTGTTTATATCAATTAAGACTTGGGATGAAGACGATGGTGTGATTAATGATCATCCTTTATTATGGATGGTCAGATTTTTTTGAGAGGGCGGGGAGGGATTTGAACCCTCGTAGGCGGATCTGCAGTCCGCCACATAGCCACTTTGTTACCCGCCCATGGTCGCTTGTTATGTGGCGAAAACCGGTTATGTGGCGAAGCCTATGCGT
>Ga0315295_10003437_pt1 | contig 13497 bp, 19 predicted proteins | sample YL17G14_0_MG_FD_204453 | JGI IMG/M metagenome (GOLD analysis project Ga0315295, IMG submission 204453) | Sediment microbial communities from Yellowstone Lake, YNP, Wyoming, USA - YL17G14_0 | ecosystem: Environmental > Aquatic > Freshwater > Lake > Sediment | place: USA: Wyoming | collected... | reverse complement strand
CATTTGACCCGCAACATTCGGCTGAATATTCCCATCGTCAGCGCGGCCATGGACACGGTCACGGAATCTCGCCTGGCGATTGCCCTGGCGCAGCAAGGCGGCATCGGCATCATGCACCGGACGATGTCGGTGGCTCAGCAAGCCTCCGAAATCGACAAGGTGAAGCGCTCGGAAAGCGGGATGATCGTGGATCCGGTCACCATCGACCCGGACAGTCGAATTGCCGATGCCCTGGAAATCATGAGGAAATACAAGATTTCGGGCGTCCCGGTCACGCGGAGTGGTAAGTTGGTGGGGATTCTCACCAACCGCGACTTGCGCTTTGAAACGCGCCTCGACCTTCCCGTCGAGAAGGCGATGACCAAGGAGAACCTGATTACCGTGCCCGTGGGCACCACCCTGGACGACGCGGAGGAGATCCTGCATCGGCATCGGGTGGAAAAACTTCTCGTGGTGGATGAGGAGTTTAACTTGAAAGGACTCATTACCGTCAAGGATATTCAGAAAAGAATTAAATACCCCAATGCCGCCAAGGACGCCCAGGGCCGCCTGCGGGTCGGCGCGGCCGTGGGCGTTACCGGCGATTATGTCGAGCGGGCCGAAGAATTGGTGAAGGCCAAAGTGGACCTGATCGTCGTGGACACCGCCCACGGACACTCCGCGCGGGTGATGGAAGCGGTCAAGCTGCTCAAGCAGAAATTCCCTGAGGTGGATCTGGTGGCTGGCAACGTCGCCACCTTCCAAGCTGCCAGCGACCTGATCGCGCTCGGCGTGGACGGCCTGAAGGTGGGCATCGGTCCCGGGTCCATTTGCACGACGCGCGTCGTGACCGGAGCGGGTGTGCCGCAGATCACCGCTGTCGCCGAATGCGCTCGCGCGGCACGGAAGGCCGGGGTCCCGATTATTGCCGACGGGGGAATCAAGTTCTCCGGCGACATCACGAAAGCCATCGCCGCCGGAGCGAGCACAGTCATGATCGGCAGCCTGTTCGCCGGCACGGAGGAAAGCCCCGGCGAGACCATCCTGTACCAGGGGCGCACGTTCAAGTCTTACCGCGGCATGGGCTCCATTTCCGCCATGGCCCAAGGCTCCGGCGACCGCTACGCCCAGGAGGGAGAGGTCTCGAAGTTGGTGCCCGAAGGGATTGAAGGTCGCGTGCCTTACAAGGGCCTGCTGGCGGAAATGGTGCTGCAACTGGTGGGCGGGCTGCGCTCCGGCATGGGCTATTGCGGCTGCGCCACGATCGAGGAACTCCAGCAGAAGGCTCAGTTCATGCGCATCACCTCCGCCGGGCTGCGCGAGAGCCACGTGCACGACGTCATCATCACCAAGGAAGCGCCCAACTACCGGCTTGAATAACTCCTCCATGCACCGAGCCCACCCATGGGATTTCTCTTCCCTTCTTTGGTGGTTCACTACCCTGGGCTGGGCCGGGCTGATCTTCTACCTTTCCACCGGGACCTTCGGGGGCTCGTTCACCGCCTGGCTACTTCAACAGATTCTGAATCTCACTAAGGTTAATATCTCGGCGGAAGCGTTCGCCACCCTCCACTTTCTGGTTCGCAAGCTCGCGCACCTGACCGAATACGCGATGTTCGGTGTCCTCCTCTACGGTGGCCTTAGCGGCGGCAAGCAGTTCGCGTGGCGCGCCCGCACGGCGTGGCATTGCGTGGCTATTACCGCGGCGTACTCACTGACCGACGAATTGCACCAATCGTTTGTGCCCGGGCGCGGGGCCTCGCTCGTTGACTGCTCAATCGACACGGCCGGGGCGGCGCTGGCCATGCTCTTCCTTTACGCCCGCAGCCGGATTTCTCAGACTAGAGCCAGGAGAACAGCCGCCAAGAACGACAGCCCAGCGGAAACGTAGAAGGGAGTTGCAGGAGAGTAGTGCTGCCACAACCATCCTGCCATCAGACTGGCAGGGAAGGCGACCACACCCAACACCCAGTTGAACACGCCGAAGACTGAAGCCCGCGAGTGGCTGGGGACCAAATCGGCGATCCAGGCCCTCAGCACGCCCTCAGTCAACGCGTAGTACAGGCCGTAAAGCGGCATAAGCAGCCACACCGCACGCGATGAACTCGAGTGGGCAAAGCCGAAGTAAACACCCGCGTAAACCAGATAGCCGAGCACCACGAGGAACCGGCGAGGAATGCGATCCGAGAGTTTGCCCGCCGGCCAACTCAAGACCGTGTACACGATGTTGAAGACCAACCCCAGGGCCGGCGCAAGTTCGGGCCGCACGCCCAAGTTCTGGGCGCGCAGGATCAGGAAAAGGTCCGAGGAGTTCCCCAGAGAAAAAAGCGCGACGGCGATGAGAATCAGCAACAGCCGCTTGTCCGTCCCGGCGAAGGCGCCGAGGGGGCCTGCCCGGAAGACGCCCGCAGGCAAAGCCGCGGGACGAATCTCTCGCACCGCAAACCAGGCAAGAAGAATAGCGGCCAGGCCCGGGACGGTCGCGGCCCAAAACACCTTGCGCAGGTCGCCGAGAAACAGCGGCAGGAGCAGAACGGCAGCGAGCGGCCCCGCCACGGCTCCCGCGGAATCCATGGCCTGCCGGAATCCGAAGGCCGCGCCACGCTGCGTGGCGGGAACCGAGTCAGCGATCAAGGCATCGCGAGGCGCGGCGCGAAACCCCTTCGCCGCACGGTCGGCGAAGCGAATCCAGAAAACCTGCGCCCACGACTGCGCCAGGGCGAGGAGCGGCTTGGCCAGATTGGCGACGGTATAGCCGACGGCCGCCAGCGGTTTGCGCCGCCGCAGCCGATCTGCCAGGAAGCCGGAGAGCAGCCTGCCTAGACTTGCCACGGTTTCCGCCGCTCCCTCGATCAGGCCGAAGACCATTGGCCCCGCCCCCAGCACCGTGACCAAGAACTGCGGGAGCAGCCAATAACTCATCTCGGTGGCCGTGTCGTTCAACAAGGCCACCCAGCCCAGGGCGCGGACGTTGCGGGGCAGCGCCGGCGAGACTGGCGCGGGTTGACCGGGCTTGGGAATAGACGAAATCATCCGACTCAAAAAAAGAAAATCCCGGCCAGGCATTCAGCCATCCTGGACCGGGATGATATTAAGGACTTCCCGAGGTCTTGCCAAGCTGCCGCGTTACTTCTTCTCTTTGCCCTCTTCCGGAGGAGCAGCCTTTTCGGCGGCCTTGGCAGCTTCCTCTTCGCGCTTGCGCAGGGCCTCGGTTTTCTTGGCGCGCGCTTCGGCGCGTTTCTGCAACACCTCGGTGCCAATCAGTTCCAGGACCGCCGTGTCGGCCCCGTCGCCTTTGCGCCAACCGGTGCGAACAATCCGCGTATAGCCACCGGGGCGGGCGGAGAAGCGCTTGGCGACATCCCCAAAGAGTTTCTGCACGGCCGGCGCCGTCAGGCAATAGCTGGCCGCCTGCCGACGGGCATGAAGGTCGCCGCGCTTCCCCAGGGTAATGATCTGCTCCGCGACCGCACGCGCCGCTTTGGCCTTGGCCACGGTCGTCTCCACACGTTCTTCCAGAATCAGCGAAGTCACCAAGTTCCGCAGCAGGGCGCGGCGGTGCTCCGTCTTTCTACTCAACTTCCTGCCATAGTTCCGATGTCGCATCGTTTGCTTCCTGTCGCTACGCCTGCGGGTGAGATGCTTCCTGAGTGGGCAGGACGAGATTGCCCTTGTCGTCGAACTTCATCCCCAGGCTCAGCCCCATGGCCGTCAGAATCTCCTTGATCTCGTTCAACGACTTCCGGCCGAAATTCTTGGTCTTCAGCATTTCCTGCTCGGTCTTCTGCACCAGCTCACGGATGGTCGAGATGTTGGCGTTCTTCAGGCAGTTGTAGGAGCGAACCGAGAGCTCCAGCTCTTCGACCGAGCGATCCAGGTTTTCATTGCGGACCGCCGTCGGTTTCTCCAGCTTGACCTCTTCCACCTCGGGCTCTTCCTCGAAGTTGATGAAAATGTTCATGTGGTCTTTGAGGAGCTTGGCCGCCAGGCCGATAGCGTCCTGGGGGGCGATCGCGCCGTTCGTCCAGACGTCGAGGGCCAGCTTGTCGTAATCGGTCATCTGGCCCAGCCGCGCGGCATCCACCGTGTAGTTCACCTTGCGGATGGGGGAGTGGACCGAATCCACCGGGATGTAGCCAATGGGCAGGTCCTCGTCGAAGTTCTTCTCCGCGGAAACGTAGCCCCGACCCATCTTGACGCGCATCTCGATGTGCAGGCTGCCGCCCTCACTGACGGTAGCCACGTAGATGTCCTTGTCGAGAATCTCGACGTCCGGATCCTCCTGGAGCATGCGGGAGGTCACCTCGCCCGGCTGCTCGACGTGAAGGTGGAGAGTCTTCGGCCCCTCTACGTTCATCTTCAGGGGAATCTGCTTCAGGTTCAGAATAATGTCGGTGGCATCTTCCACCACGCCGGGAATGGAGGAGAACTCGTGCAGCACGCCCTCAATCTTCACGGCCGTAATCGCCGCACCCTCAATCGAGGAGAGCAACACCCGCCGCAGCGCATTGCCAATGGTCGTGCCGAAGCCGCGTTCGAACGGCTGGGTGGTGAATTGACCGTACTTGTCGGTCAGCGTATCCGTATTGCACGCCAAGCGCTTCGGTTTTTGAAATCCTTTCCAGAGCATCTCCTTCTTACCTCCCCGAAGTCCGCCTGCGGCGGACTTCCTCAACTCTTCTCTCGCAACTGACTACTTGGAATAAAGCTCGACGATCATTTGCTCCTGAATCGGGAAATTCACGTCTTCCCGTTTGGGTAGAGAAATCACTCGTCCCTTCATATTGGCGCGGTCAAATTCCAACCAGGGAGGGATGCCGCGGCCACCCGTGAGGTCCAGCGCGCGCCGGATGGCGGCCGAATTCCGGCTGGCCTCGCGTACCGCCACCTCCTGGCCCGGCACAACCTGAAAAGAGGGAATGTTCACCTTGCGCCCGGCGACCCGGATGTGTCCGTGACGAACGAGCTGGCGGGCTGCCGCACGCGAGGTCGCCAACCCCAGACGATAAACGGCGTTGTCGAGGCGCAGCTCGAGCAAGCGAAGCAGGTTCTCGCCCGTGATGCCCCTCATGGCCGCGGCTTTTTCAAAGTAGGAGCGGAACTGCTCCTCCATAATGCCGTAGAGCCGCCGCACCTTCTGCTTCTCCCGAAGCTGCAAGCCATAACCCACCAGCTTGGGCCGGCGCGCCTTGCCGTGTTGGCCGGGGGCGAAATTGCGCTTTTCGATCGCGCACTTGTCCGTCAGGCATCGCTGCCCTTTCAGGAACAGCTTGACACCCTCCCGGCGGCAAAGCCTGCATACTGCGTCACGATATCTTGCCAAACTACCCTCCTGGTCGAAACTCGAAACTGGAAAATCGAAACTCGATGACGATTGGTTGACCCGCAGCCCCGAGTGCGATTCTCGAATTTCGAGTTTCGAATTTCGTACTCAGGTTCTCCGCCGTTTCGGCGGCCGGCACCCGTTGTGCGGAATCGGCGTTGTATCCTTGATGATCCGCACTTCCAGGCCTGCCGTGGCCAGCGCCCGGATGGCCGACTCCCGCCCAGACCCGGGCCCTTTCACCCGCACTTCAACGGTTCGCATGCCGTGGTCCCGCGCCGCGTTGGCTGCACGCAGGGCGGCTTGTTGGGCGGCGAAGGGCGTTCCCTTCCGCGAACCTTTGAAGCCCAGAGAACCCGCACTGGCCCAACACACCACTTTTCCGTCCGGATCGGTTACGGCCACGTGCGTGTTATTGAACGTTGCCTGGATGTGGACGATCCCGATCGGGACGATCCGCTTTTCCTTCTTCTTGAAAGTTTTCTTTCTACCTGGTTTCGCTGCCGCTTTTGCCATGTCACCTCAACCAGAATTTCCCGATCCGCCGTGCCACTCTACGTCTTGGCGGCCGACCGTTTCTTATTAGCAATCGTACCCCGCCGCGGTCCCTTGCGGGTGCGCGCGTTGGTGTGGGTGCGCTGGCCCCGGACCGGAAGATTGCGCCGATGCCGGAAGCCGCGGTAGGAGCCGACCTCGATGAGCCGCTTGATGTTCATGGCGGTCTCCTTGCGGAGATCGCCCTCGACTCCTCCCTCCTCCTCAATGATCTGCCGGATCTTGTTGACCTCTTCGTCGGTCAGATCCTTGACCTTCTTGTTCGGGTTGATCCCGGCGCGCATCAGGATGGAAAGCGACCGCGCCCGGCCAATCCCATAGATGTATGTCAAGCCGATTTCCGCCCGCTTCGTGCGCGGCAAATCAATGCCGGCTATGCGTGCCATTGCTTTCCTCCCTCACAGCCCAAACTCGAAATTCGAAAATCGGCACGACCTCCAGGCCAACGTGCCCAACGGCCCCCCCGAGTTTCGAGTTTCCAGTTTCGGATTTCGAATGTCATCCTTGCCGCTGCTTGTGCTTGGGGTTTTCACAGATCACACGCACGACGCCCCGGCGCTTCACAATCTTGCATTTGGCGCATATCTTGCGCACTGAAGAACGCACTTTCATCGACTTTCTCCTCCGCAGACAGTTCTGTTCTTCTACTCGCCCGGGGCGCTACGAGCCACCCGAGAGCCGCTTCATTCCTCCGCTGACAGCCCCCCTCCGGATCACTTGTACCGGTACACAATCCGCCCGCGCGTCAGGTCGTAGGGAGATAGCTCCACCGCCACCTTGTCGCCGGGGAGAATGCGGATGAAGTTCTTCCGCATCTTTCCCGAAATATGCGCCAAGACCCGGTGCTTGTTATCCAACTCGACCCGGAACATCGCGTTCGGCAGAGGCTCAATCACCGTGGCTATAACCTCGATCGCGTCTTCCTTGCCCATAAACTGTCTGGCAAACCTCGTCACCGCGGCGCAGCTTCCTCAAGGAAGCTGTGCCTGCGGACTACAATCGCGTCAACACATCCGGTCCGTTGCGGGTGACGGCCACCATGTGCTCAAAGTGCGCCGAACATCCGCCATCCGCCGTTACGGCCGTCCAATGATCGTCCAACACCCGCACGTCCGGCTGCCCCGAGTTAACCATCGGCTCGATAGCCAGCACCATGCCGGCTTTCAGCACCGGCCCGTGCCCGGGCAGGCCAAAATTAGGGATTTGCGGCTCCTCATGGAGATCCCGACCGATCCCGTGTCCCACGAATTCCCGCACCACCGAGTAGTGGTTCTTTTCCGCGTGGATCTGCACCGTGGCAGAAATGTCGCCCAGGCGGTTTCCCAGGCGCGCCTTGTCAATGGCCAACTCTAACGCTTCCTCGGTCACGCGGAGCAGTTTCTGGAGAGGCTCGGAAATCTGCCCGACGGGCACGGTGACCGCTGCATCGCCATAATATCCGTCCAGGATGAGGCCCAAGTCCAGACTCAGGATGTCACCTTCTTTCAGCTGCCGCTCGGAGGGGATGCCGTGCACAATCTGCTCATTCACCGAGGCACAAAGGCAGCACGGATAACCGCGGTACCCCTTGAACGCCGACTTGGCCCCCACCTCTCCCAGTCTTCTTTCCACGTACCTCTCAAGTTCCAGCGTACTGAGTCCCGGCCGAACTCGCTCCCGGATTTCTTCCAAGAGCCCTCTCACCAACCGACCGCTGCGTCGTAGCTTCTCAATTTCCGTCGCAGACTTGCAGATAATCATGCATCCTTCAGGAACTGGCAGAGCTCTTGGGCAATAGGCTCCGGATCCCGGTTGCCGTCCACGTCGTGCAGGAGATCCTTCTGCCGGTAGTAGCCGATGAGCGGGCTGGTTTGATTCTCATAGGCCACCAGCCGCTGGCGAATGGTGTCCTCGTTGTCATCCGCCCGATGCAGCAGCTTCCCGCCGTCCTTGTCACACACCCCCTCGAGTTTCGGGGGGCCGTAATAAACATTGTATATCTCTCCGCAGACCGAGCAAGTGCGGCGGCCGGTCAAGCGCTTCATCAGCACTTCCTGGTCGACCCGGATATTGATGACCCGCGGGCTGCCTCGCCCTTTGGCCTCCAGCATCTGGTCCACAAACTCGGCCTGGGGCAGGGTGCGCGGAAAGCCGTCCAGAATGAAGCCCTTTTCGCAATCCGGTTCGCTGATTCGTTCTTCCACGATGCCGCAGACGACTTCGTCGGGAACCAGTTGGCCGGCTTCCATCTTCACTTTCGCGGCCCAGCCCAGCGGCGTTCCCTTCTTGACCGCGTCGCGGAGAATGTCGCCCGTCGAAATCTGCGGAATCCCGAACTCCCTGGCCACTTCCCGTGCCTGCGTTCCCTTTCCTGCTCCTGGGGCTCCCAAGAAGATCAAGGCACGTGATTTCATCGCTCCCCCGTTTCTGCGCCTCAGGACGCGGCTCTCCGTCCTCTCAGGCGGCCTTTCTTCATGAACCCTTCGTAGTGCCTCATGATCAACTGGGCGTTCACCTGGTTGGTGAAATCCATGGCGACCCCCACTACAATCAGCAGCGAAGTGCCACCGAAGTAGAAGTTGATATTGAGACCGTTGAGTACCCAGGTGGGAAGATGGGCGTCAAACCACCCCGCTCCCAACCAGGAAGGCAAATGGTGGAGGCGCACGCCCGCCAGCATCATTTCCGGAATTAACGCAACGAGCGCCAGATAGGCGCCCCCCACCCAAGTGATCTTGGTCAGGACATCGTCAAGGTGGTCCGCCGTGCGTTTACCGGGCCGGATCCCGGGAATGAATCCGCCCTGCTTCCGGACATTGTCAGCAACCTCGTCAGGGTTGTAGACGATGGAAAGATAGAAGTGCGCGAAGAAAAAGATCAGGATGACGTAAGACACGGTGTAGAGGGGCTCACCCCAAGCGAAGATCTCGCCAAACCGCCGGAGACCCCGGCCAATCGCCGCCATAGCCGCGATTCTACTCTGGTCCAGCCTGAACAATGCCAACGTCTGAGGAAAGGTCAAGATCGAGACCGCGAAGATAATCGGCATGACGCCACCACTGTTGACCTTCAACGGCAGGTGGGTGGAAACGCCGCCCACAATCTTGCGGCCTATGATGCGCCGGGCGTACTGAATCGGGATACGCCGCTCACCGCGTTCCACCATCACAATAAACGCCACGACCACCAACATGAACGCAATCAGGACCAGGGCAACAGGAAAACTCCAGACTCGGGTCACGAAAACCTTGTCATAGAGGTCAGCGACGGCCCGCGGCAAGCCCACCACGATGCCAGCAAAGATGAGTAACGACATCCCGTTGCCTATGCCGCGCGCCGTGATCTGCTCCCCTAACCACATGACGAACATGGCGCCCGTGGTGAGCGTCAACACCGTCTGGAAAATAAACCCGGGACCCGGACTCGTCACGAGCGGAGTACCCGTCAGCGTGGCCTGCTGAAGGGCCACGGCGATGCTGAAAGCCTGGAAAGCGCTAATCGCCACCGTCAGGTAACGCGTGTACTGAGTGATCTTCCGGCGGCCCAGTTCGCCCTCTTTTTTCAGCTTCTCCAGGTGAGGGAAAACCACCGTCAGCAACTGGAGGATGATCGAGGCCGTGATGTAGGGCATGATGCCCAGGGCCAGCACGGTCAGCCGGCGCAGGCTGCCACCGGAGAACATAGCCAGCAAGCCCAGCAGCCCCCCGGCCAATCCCGCGAAGGCCTGCTCAAAAACCGTGGCGTTGATGCCGGGAGTAGGGATGAACGAACCCAACCGGTACAAGGCGAGCATCCCGAGCGTGAAAAGAATACGCTTCCGCAGATCCGGAATCTCGAAGATGCTCTTGACCTGCTCCATCATGCCCGGATTACCTCGGCCGTACCCCCGGCTTTCTGGATCTTTTCCAGGGCCGGTTTGGAGAAGACGTGCGCCGAAATGTTCAGCGGCGCTTTCAGTTCACCATCCCCCAGAACCTTGAGGCCGTCTCGCAGCCGCTTGATGAGACCCCGCTGAATAAGCAAGTCGGGGGTGATCTTTTGTTCCGGCCCGAACTGCGCAAGGTCCCTCAAGTTAACCAGCGCGTAGTGCTTCTTGAAGATGTTGGTGAAACCCCGCTTGGGGATGCGGCGCTGGAGCGGCATCTGCCCGCCCTCAAAGCCCGGGCGCATCCGCATACCTGCCCGCGAACGCTGCCCTTTGGCGCCGCGTGTAGCCGTCTTGCCGTGCCCCGAGCCCATGCCGATGCCAATGCGCTTCCGCCGCTTGGTGGCTCCCCGAGGAGGGTGGAGTGTTCCGATGTGTATCGCCATAATCTCGTCGCCTACTTCTTGCTCGCCTTGGATGGCTTGGCGCTCTTGCCTGGCGCAGGCTTGCCCTTTTTCGTTCCGGCCGCCTTACTCTTTTCCGCCGCCGCGGACTTTGCCGGTTTCTTGGCTTTAGTCGCCTTCGCCGGCGCCGGGGTCTCCTTCGCAGCCTTCACGGGCGGTTCAATCGCGGCCGGCTCAGCCGCTGGCTCCCCTGCCTCGGCCGGCACGACGGCGCTCGCCTCCTCCAGTACAGGCACCGCTTCAGGTGGCATGGGCAATTCGACGGGAGCAACCTCGGGCGGTCGGATCGTGTACTCCGGCAGCGAAGCCCATGCCGTCGGCCGGCTCGGTTCGTCGACAATTGTCACCAAGTGCGGTATTTGAGCCACCAAACCGCGGATCTGCGGGGTATCGGGGCGTTCCACTACCTGGTGGAGACGACGCAATCCCAGGCTACGGACCATTTCTTTCTGCCGATAGCTGAAGCCGATGCCGCTGCGCACCCACTTGATCCGGATCGTCCGTTGAGCTTTTTCCGTCACCACTCTCTTCACCCTTTAGATTTCTTCCTTCGCCTTCCCCCGCGCCGCCGCCACTTCTTCTAGGTTCCGTAACCTGTAAAGAGCATCCATGGTCGCCTTGACCACGTTATGAGGATTCGTCGTGCCCAGTGATTTCGTGAGCACATTCTGAATCCCGGCGGCCTCCACCACGGCCCGCACTGTGCCCCCGGCAATCACGCCTGTGCCTTCCGCGGCGGGCTTCAACAGGACCTTGCCGGCGCCAAAACGGCCTACCACAGCATGCGGAATTGTGGTCGGCGTAATGTTGACCTTCACCAAGGACTTCTTGGCAGACTCGATGCCCTTACGGATGGCCATAGGCACTTCGCGTGCCTTGCCCGAGCCATAGCCAACGTGGCCGGCGCCATCCCCCACCACTACCAGCGCGGAAAAGCTGAGGTTCTTCCCGCCCTTCACCACCTTGGTGACGCGGTTGATGGAAACCACCTGGTCTTTCAATGTCAGCGTACTGGGATCAATCCGATTGGCCAACTCGATGCTCCCTTGCGATTCCCTCTAGAATTGCAGACCACCCTCACGCGCGGCGTCCGCCAACGCCTTGACTCGCCCGTGATAGGCATATCCGCCGCGGTCAAATACCACGCGGGAAATGCCCGCCGCCTTGGCGCGCGTGGCCAGTACCTGCCCCACGCCCTTGGCGGCCGCAACGTTTCCCCCGCTCTTCAGAGTCTTGCGCACCTCTTTGTCGAGGCTGGAGGCCGAAACCAGCGTATGCCCCCGGGTGTCGTCAACGATCTGGGCGTAGATGTGGCCCAGGGACCGGAAAACATTCAGACGCGGCACCTGTGGCCGGCCCCCTACTCGGGACCGGATGCGCAAGTGAATGCGTCGACGCGCCACGTTCTTGGAAGCCAGCGTTAACATACGTTATCTCGTGCTCTCCGCTCGTGTCGTTCGGTTACTGCTTGGCCGCACCCGCGGCAGCAGCAGCCGCCTTGCCGACCTTCTTCTTCAGGCGCTCGCCCGTGTAGCGGATCCCCTTGTTCTTGTATGGATCCGGGGGCCGCAAGGCACGAATCTCGGCCGCCACCTCGCCAACCTGCTGCTTATCCGCACCACTTAGCACGAGGTGCGTCTGCTTTTCCACCGTGACCGAGATCCCTTCGGGAATCGGAAAATCAATGGGGTGCGAATATCCCAGCGTGAACTGAACCGTGCGTCCCTTGAGTTCGGCACGGTAGCCAATGCCTACGATGTCCAAGTGCTTCTCAAAGCCCTGGGTCACCCCTCGGACGGCGTTCGCCACGAGGCTGCGCGCCAAGCCGTGCAGAGCCGCGTGCTCATCATCCTCGCGCCGGGCCACCAGGCGCCCGTCCTGCCTCTCAAACTGAATGCCCGGGGGAATGGGAACCCGCAGCGTCCCCTTCGGCCCTTTCACCACCATTACGGAACCTTCGTTGGTCACCGTGACGCCAGAAGGTATCTCGATCACTTTTCTGCCAATTCGCGACATAAGCTTGCATCCAACGCCGGGATCCAGGGTCAAACCCCGAACCATCCGGCGGCTGACCCTTCACCGCCCCCTAGGGCCGGAACCTCAAGATATGCTGCAAAGCAGTTCGCCACCCACGCCCGCTTTCCGGGCGTGCTTCCCAGTCATCAGCCCGCGCGGCGTGGTCAGGATGTTGATTCCCATGCCCCCCAGCACTTTCGGGATCTCGCGAGCGCCCACGTACACGCGCCGTCCGGGCTTCGAGACCCGCTCCAAAGATGAAATGACGCTCGTGCCGTCGGGGCCGTAACGCAGGAAGATCTTCAGGACCTTCTTCTTCCCTTCCTCGGCCATCTTGAAGTTGCTGATATAGCCCTCCTCCTTCAAGATCCGCGCAATCTCCACCCTCAACTTGGAGGAGGGCATGTCCACACGTTGAAACCGGGCTCCAATCCCGTTCCGGATTCGCGTGAGCATGTCCGCGATGGGATCACTAATGGCTGACATAAGACTCCCACATTCAAGAGTGCGTTACGGTAAAACTCCGGCTCACCAACTGGACTTGACTACGCCGGGGATCTCACCCCGCAACGCCAGTTGCCGGAAGCAGAGCCGGCACATCTGGAACTTGCGAAGATAGCCGCGCGGCCGGCCACAAATGCGGCAGCGATTCCTGTGGCGAATCTTGAACTTGGGCTTTCTCACCAACTTGGCCATTTGAGAAGTACGCGCCACAGATTACCCTCCTGCCTTTTCGTGGGACGGCTCGGCGGCTTGCCGGCGCTGGACCTCCGCGCGGAACGGCATGCCCAGGTGTCGGAGCAAAGCCAGCGCTTCGGCGTCCGTCCGAGAATCGGTCACAATTGAGATGTTCATGCCTTTGACCTTTTCCACTTTGGAGTACTCAACCTCGGGGAACACCAACTGGTCGCGCACTCCCAGGGTGTAGTTGCCCCGGCCGTCAAAGGCCCGGGTGGAAAGGCCGCGAAAGTCCCGGACGCGTGGCAGCGCCACATTCATCAGCCGGTCGATGAACTCGTACATCCGGTCGCCGCGCAAGGTGACCATCGCTCCAATCGGCATGTTCTTGCGCAACTTGAAATTGGCGATCGACTTCCGCGCCCGCGTGATCACCGGTCTCTGTCCAGTGATCTGGGCCAGTTCCTGGGCCGCCGCGTCGAGCAGCTTGGCGTTCTGGATCGCTTCACCCAGGCCCATGTTGACCACGATCTTGCGAAGTCGCGGTACCGCCATGACGTTCCGGTAGCTGAATTCCTTCATCAAGGTCGGAACGATTTCTTTTCGGTAGCGCTCTTTCAATCGCGGCACCATATTCC
>Ga0315295_10003436_pt1 | contig 13497 bp, 3 predicted proteins | sample YL17G14_0_MG_FD_204453 | JGI IMG/M metagenome (GOLD analysis project Ga0315295, IMG submission 204453) | Sediment microbial communities from Yellowstone Lake, YNP, Wyoming, USA - YL17G14_0 | ecosystem: Environmental > Aquatic > Freshwater > Lake > Sediment | place: USA: Wyoming | collected... | reverse complement strand
ATCAGTGGCCGGATATATTTGAGTGGGCTTCGGGGCAGACGTCAGGTTGCCCGGTATGTAGGTCATCGAGGTCCTTGTCGGATAGTGCCTGACCGTCTTCCATCCCGAGTTCTTTATCTGATGGTATGTCGTATTGAGCGCTGGGTTCCCTGCGGAATCGTTGGCATAGACATAGAACGTGTAGTTGCCGTCCTCTATGTTCACCGTATTGATTATGTAGGTAGAATTGTAGTAAGGCGATGTCAGTGTCCTGTTGGACCCTGACCCTATCCTGTACCATACCTTGTCCACCGAGAAGTCATCAGACACGTTGACGTTTATGAATTCGCCGCTCTCCATTACAGAGAGGTTCGAAGGCGAGACGAACCTTATCGTCGGCGAGGTGGCATCTGAACCTATGTCCAAGGCGATGAGCGTGCTGGTTTGTCCGGTCGGGGTCCAGTCCGCCATGACCACTATTTCAGGCTCCATGTCAGCGTCAAGATCGACTATGGACGGCTGCGCCCCCAGCTGGGTTCCGGACGATGCATTCCAGTCATAATTCCATAGGTTGGTGCCGTTCGGGGAGTACGCGCTCAGTATGCCGTCCTGCCGCGCCAGTATTATTTCCTTTATTCCGTCATTGTTTATGTCGGCCAAGGACGGGCTGCTCCACCATGTACCGGTCGAAATGTTATACCTTATCTGGCCAGTCGAATTGATGACATGCGTCTTGATTCCGCTTGAGATGACCATCTCAAGCCCGCTGTCATTCAACAGGTCAGCGACTGCAGGACCCGAATATTGGATATCTCCAAATAAATCCAATTGAAGGCACCACATCTCGGTTTGAAGGGTGTTATTATACAAACACAGTTCTTGGCTGGCTACGCTTGTATAATCCAATTCAGCAACTTCAGGTTTTGTGTCGTTGTTTATATCGGCAACAGTGGCAGAGTCCCAACCAGCACTGGCCACCCATGTCACATTGGCTATTTGCTGTCCAGTAGAATTCAGCATGAGGAGCTTCACGCCGGAGATGCTGATTGGTTGTACTATAATTTCCTTTCCAGCATATGTTGAATTGATCTCGGCTATGGTGGGCGGGCTACTGAAGGTTGTACCATAAACAACAAGATAATTCCATAGCACAGTCCCATTTATTCCGCTCAATGCAGTTACATTGCCCCTGTTGTCACTCACCACCACCTCGTTTATATTGTCGTCATTTATGTCCGCAACTGCAGGAGCTGCCTGGAAAGTGGCAACAAAATCTGTATACGGGGTATAGTTCCATAGCTGCGTGCCGTTGGTATCATATGCGAACGTGGTGTTGTAACTCATGAATACGATATCGTTTTTCTCGTCATTGTTGACGTCTGCTATTACTCCTCCAAAAAGCAATGATCTGAACCAGACAGAACCTGGCAACAGGGCTGTCAGATTTATTGTAGTGACGATGCTGCCGGTGGAATTGTATACGTGCACTATTCCGGCTCCTGCCGCGCCGTTTTCTTGGCAGCTCAGTTCCAGTATCTCGAGTCCGCTCGAGGATGCGTTCAGTTCACCGACCCCCGTCCATGGCGACAGAGGGGGACCGCAATAGCCGTAGTCCACTTTCGCCCACTTCATCCTAACATAATTGGAGGTCGCATTGAGTATGCTATAGGATGTCCTCCAGTTGTTCTGCCTCAGCGTGTTCCAGCCGGTGTCATTGATGTAGAACCTGTAGGTCTTGTCGGCATTGTTGCCGACCGAATCCTCAGCGTATACGTGGAAGATGTTCCACCCGCCCTGGTAGCCGAAGGCGCTGATGACGTATGTTATGTTGCCCCACGGTGAAGTTATGGTGGTATTGGAGAACGGTTCAACATTATAGAAGGCCCTGGTCAGCACGTTGCTGTCGGATATGTTGATGTATATTTTCTGCGCCGCGGTCATGTTGGTGTTATTGGGGGGCCTTATGAGAGATATGTTCGGCGCGATGTTATCTGCCGTGACCGAGACCGTCCGCTCGGGCGTGGAGTTGGATGACGCATCATTGACGCGGCAGTATATCGTATGCGCGATGTTATCGCTCCATGTTACGGTGAAGTTGCACGTCCTTTGCGGCGAGCCGTAGGCGCCTATGCACAGGTTCCCGAGCCCTGAGGCGTCGCCGCACTGCAGGCTCAGCGCGTCCCCATCAGCATCGGCAGCGCCCGTTGTAGTTATCAGCAATCCGTCGCCGTTCTTCACGTACGTCGCGTTCGCCGACACGGATGTCAATGTCGGCACGTTGTTGTTCGAATAGTTGAAAGCGTAAATCGTGCTGCCGCCGGATTTTCTCGTCACGAAGTAGACCTTGTTGTACGCGATGGCCGGCCCTGCATGGTCCTGGTAGCTCCCCAGGCTTGCGTTGTATTTCCACAGCAGCGTGCCGTTCACGGCAGCTATGCCGTACATGACGCTGCTGTTATCGATGACGTAGAGCACGCCGGCCCCGTTCGAGGTGCCGTAGGCGAACGGCGCCTTGAGTATGTTCATCAGTCCGCCGTCACTGAAGGTCCATTTCGGGTTCCCCGTGTCCTTGTCGAGGGCATAGACGGTCATGTTGCTTCCGCCGACATAGAGCGTGTTGTTGGCAACGAGCACAGGCGTCATGAACCTTGTGGAGGTCGTCGGGAACGTCTTGTTCAATATGGCCGTCCTGCTTGTGACATTGAACGAGCGTATGTGCTTGTACCCTGTGCCGGTTATGTTGAAGGTCGGCAGGTACAGCATTTCATTATATATGGTATGGAACGCGTTGTAGCCTAAATAGCTGTTTATGCCGTTGTTTGGCTGGAAGTTCCATACCTGCGTGCCGTTGGGGTCGTATTCATACAGAAGGTAATTGGCGCCGCCGCCGGTCGTTAAATATATTTTGTTGTTCCACACGGCCGGAGTCGATACCACCGTGTCGCCGCCTTGCACAAAATTGTAGTTCCATTTCTCCGTCCCGTTCTGCGTGAAGAGCGCATATACGATGGTCTGCGAAAGGGTCCAATCAGAGCAGCTGGCTATCACGTAATGTTCGCCTGTGCGCTGGTCATGCGCTATTGCGGCCGCTGCAGTGAAATTGCAGTTCTTGTTGATGACCCACTTCTGGTTCAGGTTCAGGTCGAGGGCGTAGAACCTGCTGCTGTTCGAGCCGACGAATATCGTGCCGTTGAAGACGACGGGCGTGTTGTTCAGGGCGCCCCCTGTGTTGAAGCTGTTCATCGCGGTCCCGTTCGTGGCATTGTACGTGTAGACGTAGCCGTCGGACGAAGTCACTATTATCCTGTCCTCGGCTATCGCCATGCCGCTCGTGAAGTCCTTCGTCGTCACGTTCTCGAGCACGCGAGTCGTGTTCCTGTACGGCAGGCCGGTGTACGACGAGGATGCGATGCGCTGCTGGTCGCCGGACTCCGCCGGCCATTCGGCACCAAGAGTGACGGACGCATTGTTGTCGTTCTCCACGGTCTCGCTTACCGCCCCTCCGCTGTCTATGATGAACCTTATCGTGTGCAGCTGCTGCCTGGCTGTCCAGTCATATGTAACCTCTGCGTTTGCGCCGGCGCTTAAGCCGCTGACGGACGTGCTGTTCGCGTACGCTCCGTCGGTCATCGTGACGACCGTGAACGCCCCGGCGTCGCCGGTCCCCTCGTTAATCAGTGACATGTTGACATGCGTCGCCGTGCCGTTGCTGGGGTTGACGGGGCTGTACGAAATCACGCCCGACTTGAGGTTGACGAATGCTATGGTCGTCGACGATGAATTAGACTGGTTCCCGTACGTCTCGCCGTCCACCGGCGTCACGCCGCACTTCCACTGGTCCCCCACACCGGTCTCTTCAAAAGTCGTAACGTTGTATATCGCCTTGGCGTGCATCTGCAGCTCCGACGTTGATAGCGCCCTCGGCGATATCATGACCTCGTCGAGCGCCCCTATGAAGCGGTTGAACGATAGCCTCCCTGACGTGGTGCCCGTCGAACTCTTGTTCACTCCTATGCCTATCAGGTTCCTTGGAGGAAGGAAATTGGGAGCGTTGCTGGGAGCCCCTCCGGGCGCCGGATTCAGGCCCGTCCACCCTGTCGTCGCCCTAACGTTCTCTACGGCGCCGTTGACGTATATTATCGCATGCGTCGTGTTCCAGACGCATGCAAGGTGGACGGTTCCGCCCGAGGTCGAGCTTTCTACGCCGACCCTCGCCCCGGTGTTGCTCTCGAACAGGCAGCCGTAATGTCCGGCAGTGGTTATGTTCATTACCGCGCTGTCTTTTGTCACGTTCGAGCCCCTCTCCATTATGATGTATTCGGTCCCGCCCGCTGTTATGTCGTTCCTCACCCATGCTTCCAGCGTTATGTTGCCGGATATCTGCATGCTCGGAGTGTTCGGTATCTCTATGAACTGCACGTACTTGTTCTTGTTGGTGAAGTTCACCGCGTAGCCCAGCGTAGGCATGAAGCTCTTTATGACCGTCGGAGGAGTCGATAGGAATGCGCTACTGCCTTCGATGGTCACGAAATACGGAATGGATTCTGTGGCGTGCGTCGTATCGGGGCTGAGCGTAGTGTCCTCCTCCACCCTCTGGTAAACGCCCGAGACGTTCAGCGCCGTGTAGTTGTAGTTCGCCTCCGCCGGGGTGGGGTCGTTATACGAGCCGAGTGAAGAAAGGTACGCGAGCCTCTTGCCGAAGTGCACGCCGCAGGAGGCCTCGTCCGAGTATTTCTGGTTGAATGCGGTCCACAAGCTCGGGTTCTGGCTGCTGCTTGCACTGCCAAGAAGAACCTCGTACCTGTTATCGCACGAACACGCGTCGGCGCACCAGAGCATGTCCTCGGTATTAGCGACCGTCTCCACGAGCCCCAATATTTCCGGGCCGTGCAGGTCATTTGACGCCCTGTCCTCTTCCAGTGAGAAGTTGAATGAATATGGGGTGCCTCCTGTGCTGTCTACGGCCGTCGTCCTGGGCTTGACGAAATGGTTGTCATAGTTGGACTGCACCTGCGAGAAGACCACGTAGCTTGCTATCGCGAACGGCCTTCCTTGGAAGCTCTTGTTGTTCCAAATCTGGTTCGGGAACAGCCTCGGGGACACGCTTCCCACCGTGGAGTTCAGGCTCGCAACGAACTCGAACCCGTCAGGCATCGGGTTCCTGCCTGATTCGAAAATTCCGAAGTACGTGGCATCGCTCTCGTGCGACGTGTCCGCCAGATTCGGCGGCTCCTGTACCCTCGCCCAGAAGCCGTTCGAGGAGACGTTCCTTATCCTCACGACACCGGGCTTGTCGGTGGCGCTGGTCGTGTTGCTGACCGAGCTGGTTATTATGACCGGGTCCACGTACCCTACGGTCAGACCGGCAAGCCCCATCGGGAAAAACGTCCATGCGCTGGTCAGGCTGGCCGGGTTGCCCAGGCTGACCGTGCCCATTCCAGTCGCAGTCGAGATGCGCGCGCTCGGGGTGCCGTCGTTGCCGTACCCGGAGAAGTCCTTGAATCCGTAATATGTCGTGGTATTGGAATTGTTCAGGTCGAACGGAAGATATAGCGCAGCGACCGGGGCGTTGTTGACGTAGAAGTTGAATATGCTGCGTTGCGTGCCGATGGGCCTGGCATCCGGATCCGACGTGCTGGTGTTGGTGCACGTCAGGTTGCTGTTCTTGTCGGTCGTCGACGACCCTATTGACGGGGTGCCCTGTATGGGCGTGTGGTCTATCAGCAGCGGACTCGACCTCATGATTGGCCCGTCCATTATGCCGTCGTTCGGCGTCATCTCGCACCTCCATTTCTGCCCGGCCTTGGTCTGGTTCTGGTATGCGACCGTGTTGCTGCCGACGAAGCCTTGCCCGGCGACTATGGTGTTGTACCTTGGCGCAGGGTTGTTGTTCGCGTCGCGTGCGGCATGCTCCTTTATCTGGCTCGTTGTCAGCGCCCACGGATATAATCTCACCTCGTCTATGGTACCGTTAAAGAACCTGTTTACACCACCGAGCACGTGGCCTATCCGCAGCTCGTAATCGGAGAGCGTCGTGCCCGTGCCCGCATTGCAGCTGGTTGTCGACGAGTTCACGAGCGTGCCATTGATGAAGACATTTGTATTGGAATTGTTCCATTGGACCGCGATGTGCGTCCATCTGTTATTATATACGAGCGCAGTTGACGCTTCGGTCCATATGGGGCAGGAACCGTACGAATATACCTTCAGGTTTCCGCTGTCAGTGCGCCCGTTGTAGCCGTATCCCACGTAGTAGGAGGTTGACTTGGAAATCATGTCCTTCACCCCTTCTGCGCTGGTCGGCGCCTGCGTCGGGTATATCCATGCTTCGATGGTCCACTTGTCGTAAAGATCTAGCGGGCTCACGACCTCGTACGGGCTCTCGTCGCTGACATTTATGTAGTCGTTTGACCCGTCGAAGTAGTACGCGTTGCCGGAAGCGCCTGCCTGCACGAAGAGCGGCTGGGCCGAATCGCCTGTTGACTTGTAGTTTCCAAGGTACGCGTGCGTGCCGTATCCGGAGTAGTCCTTTGTCTCGCCGTAATCGGGATTGTTCGAGACGTCAAATGGCAATATCAGATTTGCATATTCCCCGCTGTCCACGCCTCCGTACCAGTTATACACGAGATTTACGGGATCGCTGTCATTATCATTGACGTTCTGAGCATAGCACGTGAGGTTCTCGTCCTCGCCGTTCGTGCCGTAGGAACTGTTGAGTACGGGCGCCGTCTGCGTCGGATAATTTTCCGTCCCGAAGCCCCATATACCCTTCGCTCCAACCGTGACCATGGTCCCATTGTCTATCGCAGCTCCCCTCGGCGCAGTGGCAACGTCCTCAGCACTGACCTGGTCATCACCCTGGTACAGCTTCGAGTAGTTGAAGCTCCACACGTACGAGCCACTGGAAACGCTCCTCGCATAGGTTGAGTTGCAGTCCGCCCAGCAGCCAGAATATACCGTGCTGCCTGCCACTATCGGCCACTGGGTCGGCTCGACGTTTGTGATGCCGCCCGGGTACACCGATGACCACACCACTGCCAATGTGTCCTTGTTGAACATATTTAATGAGTTCGCATCCCCCGATGTGAAGTAGTCCGTAGGCACAAGCACCCCGCCGCTGGAGCCCTCACCGTACACCACGGTACCGTATCTTCCCATGCCTAATATTGAACTGGCAGAAGTCTTCGTCAGCGTGCAGTCGTTCATCTTGAACAATCTCAGATAATGGTCGTCATGCGATACCCACATGTAAGACCCGTTGTTGCCCAATGTCTGTAGGTAGGCCTGCGTCGTTCCTGAGCCGAAGGCTGCGCTCGTGCACAGGGAAGAGCAGTCCGATGCCTTTACGGCGTACAGCTTGTCTTGCGTACCGTAGTAGCTGCAGAGAAACCACACATGCGTCCCGTTGTACACGGGCTTGGACGTTATCCAGTCGCAGGTGCCGCTAACCCTGCATACCTCTGCCCCCGTGACCGAGTTCAATATATAGAGCGTCCCGTTCGCGTTCTCCGCGAGTTCGTATGTCGGAGCGAACACCTTCCCGTCGCCGACTGTCACAGGATACACGAACCCTCCGTTTTTAGTTCCCTTGTGGTACCAGTTCAGGTCGCCTGTTACAGCATCGAGCGAGTAGACATATGCCTCTAGCCTGCCGTTGGTGTCATCCTGTGCGCCGATGAAGAGGTCGCCATTGTTGTAGGACAGGGCACCGTACGTGGAGTACGTACCGAGGCCGCTCAGCCCCATCGAATACCACTTCGCAGCGCCTGTCCTGTAGTTGACCGCCCAGACCTTCCTCTCGCCTACTAGTTCTGCCACATATACAGTGTTATTAGCGATTGACGGGCCGTCAACTATCTGCCCCTGGATTGGCATATACCATAGCGTTCTGTTGCTCATCGGCCCCGGTTCATCGGTCGTGGCGTTGTTCATGTTGTTCTTCATGAACTCTACCCACGTGTTGTTCTCTCTGCTGGCGTAGTTGTGCGCCTCCTGGCAGTCCCCGCCGAAGCAGAACTGGAGGTTGTGCACGCCCGCTGTCAGGACCCTCGATGTCTCGTGGCCCGTGTCATCGCAGCTGTAATTCGTCGCGAAGACCGAGCCGGTCTCGTTAAGCCACGTGTAGTTGAACAGGTCGTTGCCGCACCTCAGTTCAAGGAACAGCAGGTCGCCTGTCTCCTCGGTGTTGTTCCATATCGTTCCGTCCACTGCGGTTATGTTCAGGTCAGCGATGCCCGTGGTCGTGAAATCTACGGCCCAGTTGCCGCCCACGGTCGGGTACGACTGGACATTGAGTATCGTTATGTCCACCTCGTACGTCTCGTTGCTGAGATGAGGCACGACCCATTCGACGCGGTCAACGAGGCTGTTGTTGTTGCTGTCGATATAGGTCACATCGGTGACCAGCTCCTTGCCGCTGTCAGTCATGTGATATACCTTCACAAACTTGCTGTCCCACTCGCCGATGTCCGTGTATGCGAGTATGTTGTCGTAGTGGACGTCGGACGATATCTCCACGATCTTTCGGAAGTCGTTTATCGCGTGCTCGGTCGCGGTCGGCGCGGCCGTCTCGTACTCGATGTCGACGTCGCCCGTGACGTTGGTTATCTGCAGGTCGTTTGTCAGCGGGACTTCTCCCAGCGTTCTCTTATTGACTTTGTCTTTCTCGTAATCCTTTATCGACTTCAGCTTGCCGGAATCCTTTATCATGACGTTCTCTTCTGGCACGTTCAGCTTTGAAGCGCCCTCGACCTTGACGACGGTTATGTTGAAGGCGCTGCCGTCTATGCCGGTCACCACTGTCCCGTTCAGGTTCCTCATCTTCTTCGTCCACGTCACTGACTTGTTTATTTCTGCAGGGCCTTGTATGAGCTCCTCGGCTGCCCTGGCAAAGCTGACATTGATCGTCCTCGAGACGGTGTTGAACGTCTTGTCATCGAGCCCGGTGGCTATGACGCGGTAGGAATAGACGCCCTCCGACAGGTTGGTAAGATTGAATACGTAGTTCCTCTCGAATCCGCCCATGATCTCGTTGAACATTTCATCGTCCTTATCCCATTGGAGCACGGCTATGTTGGCCTCGGAATCGAGCGTGACGTTGAAGTAAACGTTGTCGGTGCCTATGAGCGCGCCGTCCTCGGGAGTCGGAGCCACGAATTCTATCGACGATATGTGCTTCGGCGGGAGCTTTCCGTAGTATATCTGGTACGTGACGGTCTGCGTAAAGACCGCATAGCCCACGGATGTTTCATTAGCCGGCTGCTCCTCGTTGCTCGATTCGTCGAGCGCGGACACGGCCTTGTCTTCGGATGGCGCCACCTCATCGGAGGTCCCGTTCTCGTCGGGTATCTCGGTCGGAAGAGTCACATTATCAACCGCTTCCGTATCGTTCGAAATGGTCTCGTTGGAAATCGTCTGGTTGGAGATGGTTTCGTTTGAGACCGTCTCGTTCGGGACAGCCTCGGTGGCGTTCTCCTCTGGTATCTCGGTTGGAGGAGCAGGAGATGTGATGTGAACCGTCCGCGGCAGGCTCTCGTACGTGCTGCCGGACGTCGTGTTCACGTATATCTTGTAAGCGTAATCGCCTAAAATCAAGTCAGTAAGATTAAACGACCATGACACGTCGGATCCCGACATTATGTCATTGCTGGTCACGTTGTCCGTTGTCCATTCGATGAGCACGAGCGATGCCGCCTCGCTGAGTTCGACGCTTACCGGGAAGTTGTCCTCGTATATCACCGCCCCGTCCTCTGGCGTCGGCTGCACGAAGGTTATCTCGAATCCGGAGTACTGCTGGTAGATTATGTTGTCAAAGAAGACGTCCGTTTCGAGGCACTTTCCGGTCGCATTGTCGTAAACGTCGTTGATGATCGAGAAGGAGATGTTCGTCACGCCCGTCGTGACGAGGATCCCGTCGGCGCAGGCATCGGGCTTGTGGTCGCCGAACACTACATGGGTCGTTATGTTCTGTTCGTTGCTGTCGGAAGTCATGTCCATCCTGTTTTCCCAGTAATTTGTCCAGTCCTCGCCTGCAAAGAGACCCAAGTTAGTGAAATTAAATATTATCAGGGCCGCCACTATGAACGCGAACGCCCCGGTTATGAGCTTCTTTGACATTTCAAAGCGCTTTGTGCTCTGCTTCCTGTGCCGCATGGACTCGCTGATCCGTCTTCGTTGCTCTTCGCCGAGCCTCCTGCCGCGCATCGACCTTGATATCGCCTCCCTGTGAGAATAATGGAGCGTCTTCCCGGAATGGGCCCTAGAAATCTTTTTAGCCCTGTTCTCCCATTTTTCAGGGTTTTTGCCTTTCCATCGCTGCCACTGCCTACGTGTGTATGCCATTACGACTCTCCAACCGAGATACCCTAATAAGAATTAAGTAAGTAATATCATATAAACGTTCGTATTTGGCCTTTTTTAAGAAAATATCAGCGTTTCCTTGCCTTTTTGATCTTACTTACTTTCTTTCTGTAGAAGAACAGCGCCAGCGCGGCCAAAAGCGCCCCGACGAAGGCGCAATACAGGAGTTCCTTGCCCTGCTTCGCCTTGGCGTACGCATCATAGTTTTCCGAACATGCATAACTGAGATTCACATTCATCTGCGACTTTATACAGCTCTTGACAGGTATGGATGCCACGATCGGCTCGGCGCAGTAGTATAGGTCCGTGGTGTACATTCCCTCCGGCAATCCCGCCGTCTCGACATAGAAGGTCGTGGGAACGCCAGACATGCTGGGAATGCTCACCCGCTTGTCTCCCGTCACCCATGACAGGTTCATGACCTGGATGCTGAGCGTTTCCGTCCTGTTCGAGGCGCTTGAAACCGTGAATATTGCCGTGGCATTTTCACCGGGCACCATGCACAGGTTCTTTACGTTCGGTGAGACCCCTATCACGACAGAATATACCGGAGCAGCGATAATTGCAAATAACATCAACAGGAAGAGAAGCCTCTTCATGTCAGCGCCTCTTCTTTTTGCCCTTGCGCTTCTTGAAGAAGAGATATGCTATCGCCCCGACCACCGCGAGCATTCCGCCCGCCACCATGCCGTAGAAAGTCGTCGACGGTTTCACGTCTATCGTAATCTCCTTTGGGGCCGTCTCCTTGCCTTCGTAAATGCCCGTGATCCTTATGATGTACTTGCCGATCCATGACGGCGTGAAATACACAGTGAGCGTGTCCGCGACGCCCATGATGAACTCCTTCCCATCGCTCTCTAACACGCTTGTCAGGACGCCGTCCTGGTATACTTCTGCCTTGACCTTGGCATTGACAGGTATCTTGCCTATGTTCTTGAAAAGCACGTCTATCTTCACAAGCTCGCCCATCTGGGCCTCCGTCTTGGCAGTCACCTTCTGTATCTCCCCGGCGACCGTCAGGAACCCGCGCTGGTGTATGCTGAACGGCAATACTTTTTCGTCAATCATCTGGTCGCCGATGTACGCCTTGAAATCGGCGTAGTAGCTCCCTTCAGGGATGCACTGGAACTGCTCCATGCTGTATGGGATCTGCAATAAGAATGTGTTGATCTTTGTCGGCAGCACCTCCGCTTCCACGAACTCCTTGGACTGCAGCACTCTGGTCTGGCTCTTGTCCTTTATATCTATCGTGAATCTCGGCACCACCCTGACGTTTCCCGTGTTCCTTACGCCCACCTGCAGGTTTATGTCACGGCATTCTTCGGTATCATAAGCTGCTATGGTCTCGACGCTGTAACCCTTCCTTTCCTCGTCGTTCACCGAGACGTACACCATCGCTGAGACGCCGCTCACGGTCGATATCCCCGTGCCCTGGACAGCTGCCGCAGCAGCAGGCTGGCCGACAATGAGCACGCTTCCCGTGTACGCGCCGTTCGCCAGGTCGATTGGCGGCTCTGCAATCACCTTGAATATCGCCGTGGTCATCGGCTCTATCGTCGTATTGGAAGGCTCCACCCTTATCCACGGATTGATGGCCCCTTCCACACCTGCGCGCACCGCCATCGTCTGGTCCTCCGTGTTGCTGATGGTGATGTAGCGCTCGGCATAGCCCCCCCTGATCATCTGCTCGTACTTTATTGTTGAGGGGCTTATGCCTATTGCATATATAATATTGGCAGAAAAAAGGAACATTATTGAAATCGTCAGCAGCAACGCTGCAAACTTAAATCTCATATTAAAGAATTGTGGACAGGGGGTATATATTGCTTTAACCTGGCTCTCCTACGAACCATATGGTGCCGCCGAAGTTACCGCGGGCGTTGTTCGGCACCATCACCCTCCACATGGTGTTGTTTGACACCGCAGTTGACGAACCACCGACTGCTGTGTTGTTCGGAGGCAGGTTGAATCCCGTGCAGTAGGTGTCTGTTGCGGTCGTTGTGAGGTTCTGCATCCTTGTGTTCCATGCGTCTGCTAAGGCGGCACTTGTGTCAGTGCAGTTGTATTTCACTGCGCCGACAAGTATGTTGCCGGTCCCGCCAGTTCCCTGCAGTATAAGATCGGTTCCGTTGAGCTTGAGGTCGAGTATGATGTTGCCCCAGTTGCTTACCGAGCAGTTCTTTTCATTGGATATGGCGCCTGGAGAGACCGTGCCGAAGGCTATCTGCGGACACACGTCTATGGCTGTCAGGGGCAGCACGCTGAAATTGTCCGATCCTGCCACTGCAGAAGAATTCCCGCCATTGTCCTTCGCATACATGGTGCAGTTCCATCCTGTGGTTCCCGAGGCATCAGTCGAGTTGTGTGCATTGAACCATACTGGGAACCTGCATGTCACCTGGTTGGCCGTCAGGTTGATTATGGAGCCTATTTCGCACGATGTGTTGACGTAGTGCTGGTAATTGTCAGCTGTCCATGAAAGACCTGACGTGTAGTAGTACAGGGTTCCGTTGATGTTCGCACCGCTAGTGTTGAAGTCACTGCCTCCGCTCTCGTCGTTGGCAGTGCACAGGCACCTGACCATCTTGGTCTGCCCTCCGTAGAGCGTGACCTGATCGACGTTCGAGGCATCGTTCGGCTCGTCCACTGCGGTGCAGTTGTTGATGGTCGGTGCCGGATTGGACGTATTTACCGTTGCCGGCGTGCTGTTCCATGAAGAGAAGCCCGCATACGCGGTTATTATTTCCCCTCCCTTGAAAATGAGCGTCAATCCTAGAAGAATCACGGCGAATGCCAATATCGGCGTCAGCTTTGACATGTTCATAGCACCTCCTCCTTTATCCCGGCTCTCCTACGAACCAGACCGTGCCTCCGAAGTTACCACGGGCATTCAGGGGCACCTTGACCCTCCACATGGTGTTATTGCTGGTAGGCGTCGACATGCCTGCAGCAGCGGTCGTGTTCGGAGACAGATCGAATCCCAAGCAATAAGTGTCTACAGGCGGTGATACGGCTGTAAGGTTTGCCATCAGCCTGTTCCACGCATCCTCGGCAGTGGTCCAGGCAGTGGTGTTCGTGCAGTTGTACTTCACAGAACCGACAAGTATGTTGCCGGTTCCACCGCCAGCGCCCTGCAGAACAAGGTCGGTTCCGTTGAGC
>Ga0315295_10003434_pt1 | contig 13499 bp, 9 predicted proteins | sample YL17G14_0_MG_FD_204453 | JGI IMG/M metagenome (GOLD analysis project Ga0315295, IMG submission 204453) | Sediment microbial communities from Yellowstone Lake, YNP, Wyoming, USA - YL17G14_0 | ecosystem: Environmental > Aquatic > Freshwater > Lake > Sediment | place: USA: Wyoming | collected... | reverse complement strand
CCAGTCGCGCACCGCGTTCGTAGAAGGCCAGCAGCGCCCGCTGCAGCTGCGCATCCACGCCCACCGGGCCGGCCGTTTCCAGCAGGTCGTTGAACGGCAGCCGGCGTTCCGTGAGCAGCCGCGACAGTCGCAGATGCGCGGCGTCGGCGCGGGGGAAAATCACCGCAAGGTTGTCAGCCCCGGCCGCGAGCCGCCGGGCGATCTCCGCGGCCACGAGCCGCATCTCGTCGGCCCGCGTGTGCCCGACGAGCAGCGTGGCGCGCGCGGCGTCACTGCCGCCTTCCCCGGTCCATAACTGCGCGACAGGCGCACCCGAGGACGCCGGCTCGGGCGCATCCAGCGGCCGGCCCTCCGCCCCAAGGGCCTTTTCCCAGGCCTCGATCCAGCGCTCGTCACTGTCCTTCCGGCCGAAGTCCGGCTCGGGCAGGAGCACCGTGACGGCGACGGCCTCGCGCGCCAACGCCACCAGGGAGTGGAATTCCCGCCAGTGCTCGACCGAGAAACCGTAAAGCAACAGCCGGCCGCCCAGCCGCGGCGTCGCCGGCGGTTGCCCGGTGCCCGCCGCGAGGTTCTGCCGGGCCGCGAAGTCGTATCCGCCCCGCGCCACGCGCCGCTCCAGTTCGCCGCAGAGGTCGTTCAGCGCCGCCAGGGGGAAATCCTGCGCCGCAAACCCGGCCTGCTGCAGCTCGTCGAAGGCCGCGAGCACCCCGGCCGGGTCGCGCTGCAGGCTTTTCCACCGGCCCCAGGCCGCGTCGCCGGCCGTGAGCGGGGCCAGCCGCTCCCCGATGATCGCGCGCAGGTTGAGCAGCAGCAGCCTCGGGTCCAAGGCCGGCCGGGCCGGCGGCGCCAGCGCGAGCCACTTTTGCCGCGCCAGCCCGGGGGTGAGGAACTCGACGCCCAGCAACGGCAGACCCTCGAGCACGCAGCGGAGCTTGAGTGCGTGCGCCTGGCCGCGCGTCGGCACCACCACGAAATCGCGCCGCAGCGCCGCGGGCGCGGCCAGCCACGGGCGCACGATTTCCCGCCAGGCGGCATCCCAGTCGCGGGCGAGGTGGAGTTCGCACTTTGGTTGCACGGGCGCGGTGATGAACGCCAATCCGGCCGGCAAACTCAACCCTTCATCGCGCCGGCGGGCGCCGACGAAAAACCCCGCGGCCGGCGGGCGCGCGGGGCAAGGCGGAGGGCGGCGGGGCGGCGGGGCGGCGGGGCGGGTTACTTCTTCGCGGGGAAGATGTATTTCGCCACCTGCGCCTTGTGGTTCGAGGCCGAGTTGCGGTGAATGACACCGCTCTTGACGGCGCGGTCGAGCGCGGAGCAGAAGGCGATGGCGGCGGCCCGGGTCTTCTCGGCATCGGTGCCGGCGGCGGCCTGCTGCACCGCCTTGGTGAGGGACTTCAGGCGCGTGCGGGCGGCCTTGTTGCGGGCGGCGTTGCGGAGGGACTTGCGGGCGGCTTTGATTGCGGACTTGGTGTTGGCCATGGTGGTTGGAAAATCGGGAAGGGCGAAAGACCCAAAATCCCCCCGGTGAGTCAAGGGCTAATTGCTCCGCGGGCCCGGGCGGGGGCGGCCCGTGAAAATGGAGCGGGGCGCGCCGTGGTTAACAGCGCGCCCCGCGTAGTGCTAGTTCCGAAGCCGGTAAGCCGGATTCTGTCGGCCGCCGTATGAAGGACGGCGTGATCTTCATTTCTCTAGGCGCGCCCGGAGGCGCGGCCTTTCCGGGCTGCCGGCTTGCGTCGGCGCCACGGAATGCGACTAACCCGGGACTGTCCGACGGGCCGTCGAGTCCCCTATTTAGTCTTGCACCGGATTGGGTTTTTCCTGCCGCCGTCGTTGCCTTCGGCGCGGTGGGCTCTTACCCCACCTTTTCACCCTTACCCGGCGGTTGCCCGCCAGGCGGTATATTCTCTGTGACACTGTCCGTCGCGCCGCCTTGAAGCGTCGCGCCCCCTCTTTCGCGGGGAATCCTGCCCTGTGGTGTCCGGACTTTCCTCTCCTGGTTCAAAGAACGCGGAGCGAAGATCTGGCTCCGAAACTAGGACTGCCAATAAACGATGCGGCCGCACTGGTCGCAAGTGGCAATTTCCGAGCCGTTTTTGGCCATGACTTCGATGTGGGTCGGCACCTTGAGGTGGCAACCCCCGCAACGGCCGCCGTTTACACTCACACACACCGGGTGACCCGGCTTGACCGCCACGCGGTCGTAAATCTTCAGGTAGGCCGGCGGCACCGCCGGTCGCGCCGCCGCCGCGGCCGCCTGGGCCGCCGATAGCTCCGCCGCCAGCTGCGCCTCGTGCTCGCGCAGCGTGCGGATGCGGGCCTCGTGCCCCGTGATGTTCTGCTTCAATTCCGTCTCGGCGGCGGCAAAGCGCTGCTTGGCCTCGTCAATGGTGAGCATGACCGCGATCTCCTGCTCCTCGAGGCCGTTGATGGCCGCCTGCGTCGTATCGATCTCGTGCGTGAGCGCCTGATATTCGTCGTTTTTCCGCACCTGGCTCTGCTGCGTCCGGTATCGGGCGATCTTCTCCTCGGCCGCCGAGATCTCGAGCTCGAGCTGTTTCTTCTTCGACTCGAGCCCGTGCCACTCGGCCTTCGCGGTCTCGATCGCAGTCTTCTCCGCGGCGATCTTCGCCTCCACCGCCGCTACCTCGCGGGGCACGCTTTTCAGCTGCTGCTGGAGCTCCAACCGCTCGCCGTCGCATTCCTGAAGCATGAGCAGTTTGTCCAGACTGGGAGCGGGCATATTGCGGCCACAGTGCGGCGCGATCAGGGGGGCGGTCAAACGAATCTTTGCCGGGGCAGCCGCCCGGGATTTTTCCGGCCAATTTCAGCCTGAAAAGCCACCTCAAAACAGGCTTTCAACGCGAAGCTGTTTTCAGACAAAATGCGTGAGTTTTTAAATGCTGCCAGCCAATCACTTAAACTCGTGTTATTTACCCAAAAAATAACTCGGGAATTTGTGAAATTACCCTTGTCGGAAGAGTCGTTTTCCCAGACCTTTTTTTATCCCTTTTTTGTCCTAAATGTCCCCTCAAGAAGAAGCTCACTCGCTCGCCAAATCCAACGCCGCCGCCGACGCCTACGACGCCAACAAACTCGGCCAGCTCAAGGGGCTTGAGGCGGTCCGGAAAAAGCCCGGCATGTATATTGGCGGCACCGATGAGCGGGCGCTGCACCATTGCGTTTCCGAGGTGCTGGACAACTCCGTCGACGAGCATCTCGCCGGTCATTGCAGCAAGATTGAGGTCGTCATCCACGTCGACGGCTCGATCAGCATCCGCGACAACGGCCGCGGCATCCCGGTCGACCTCAACAAGGACAGCGGCCTGCCGGGCGTCGAGCTTGTGCTCACCACCCTCCACTCCGGCGGCAAATACGGCCAGGGCGGCTATAAGTTCTCCGGCGGCACGCATGGCGTCGGCGCCAAGTGCGTGAACGCCGTCTCCGAGTGGTTCGAGGTCGAGGTGTCCCGCGGCGGCCAGGTCCACCACATGAAGTTCGAACGCGGCAAGACCGTGAAAAAACTCGAGGCCATCGGCAAGGCCAAGGGCACCGGCACGCTCATCACCTTCAAGCCCGACGGCGAGATCTTCAAGGACACCACCGTCTACCAGGCCGACATCATCGCCCAGCGCCTGCGCGAGCTGGCCTTCCTCAATTCGGGCCTCGAGATCACCTTCACCGACGAGCGCCCGGCCACGCCGAAGACCGAGACCTACTTCTACAAGAACGGCGTCGTCGAGTTTGTGAAGCAGATCAACACCGGCAAGAACCCGCTCCACCCCACGCCCATCCGCATCGCGAAGGAGATGACCACGACGATCGACGAGAAGCCCGCGGAAGTGCACGCCGAGATCGTGCTCCAATACAACGATTCCTACAACGACCTCGTCCTCTGCTACACCAACACCATCCACAACCCGGACGGCGGCGCGCATCTCTCCGGCTTCCGCAGCGCCCTCACCCGCGCCATCAACCAGTTTTCCAAGGCCAACAACCTTCTCAAGGACAAGGATCCCCAGATCACCGGGGACGATGTGCGCGAGGGCCTCGCCGCCGTCGTCTCGATCAAGCACAGCGACCCGAAGTTCGAGTCGCAGACCAAGGTCAAGCTCCTCTCCCCCGAGGTCGAGAGCATCGTCGGCTCCATCACCTACGAGGGGCTGATGTTCTGCTTCGAGTCCAACACCGCCATCGCCAAGCGCATCGTGGAGAAATCCCTCACCGCCGCCCGCGCCCGCGAGGCCGCGCGCAAGGCCCGCGAGACCATCCGCAAGGGCGCGCTGCATGGCGGCGGCCTCCCGGGCAAGCTGGCCGACTGCTCCGAGAAGGACCCGGCCCTGTGCGAACTCTACATCGTCGAGGGCGACTCCGCCGGCGGCTCCGCCAAGCAGGGCCGCGACCGCCGCTACCAGGCCATCCTCCCCCTCCGCGGCAAGCTGATCAACTCCGAGAAGGCCCAGCTCGACAAGGTCCTCAACAATGAGGAAATCCGCACCCTCATCACCGCCATCGGCACCGGCATCGGCAGCGGCGAGGACGACTCGTCCTTCAAGATCGAGAAGACCCGCTACCACAAGATCATCATCATGACCGACGCCGACGTGGACGGCTCGCACATCCGCACGCTGCTGCTGACCTTCCTCTACCGGCAGATGAAGGGCATCATCGACCACGGCTACGTCTACATCGCCCAGCCGCCCCTCTACAAAATCAAGCGCAAGAAGCGCGAGCAATACGTCGACAACGACGAGCAGCTCAACCGCATCCTCCTTGAACTCGGCTCCGAGGACATCGTGCTCGCCCGCGTGAAGGACGCGCACGTCTTCGCCCCCGCCGTCATCGACCAGGTCGTCGAGATGCTCGGCGCCCTCGAGAAGCTCGGCCACGGCATCACCCGCCACGGCGCCGGCCTCGCCGAATACCTCGACCAGCACGACCCGGCCACCCACGAGCTGCCGCGCTACATCGCCCGCGTCCGCGAGGGCAACAGGGAGTCGCACGAGTTCCTCGCCGACGACAAGGCCCGCGCCGCCTTCCTCAAGCAGGCCGGGCTCGACGCCGAGCTCAACTCCGCCGCCCCGGGCGGGACCGCCGCACCCATGGTCACGCGCCGCGTCTCCATCCACGAGATCTTCGAGTCCACCGAGATCACCAAGATCCTCAAGGCCCTCGCCCGGGCCGGGCTCGACACCACGCAGTTCGCCCCCACCGAGCAGGCCCGCTACACCTTCACCGAGAACGCCGGCACCAAGACCGAGACCAAGACCGACCTCTTCTCCCCGCTCGCCATCGTGGCCCAGATCCGCGCCAACGGCCGCAAGGGCCTCTCCATCCAGCGCTACAAGGGCCTCGGCGAAATGAACCCGAAGCAGCTCTACGAGACGACGATGGATCCCGACAAGCGCCGCCTCCTCAAGGTCAACATCAACGACGCCGCCAAGGCCGACGCCCTCTTCACCCTCCTCATGGGCGACGAGGTCCCGCCCCGCCGGCAGTTCATCGAGGACAACGCCCTCAACGTCCAGTATCTGGACGTCTGATTTTCTGCCTCCTCACCGGAGGCAACAGAGATAACCGAGAAGCGAACCCTGCCCCATGCTCTGTTCCCTCTGTTTTCTCCTGTAAGACCAAATCCTCTCCCGCCCTTTTCCCGAATGTATACGGCCAACGAAAAGCTCTCGTCCGCGAACATCACCGACATCATGCAGACGGCCTACATCGATTATTCGATGTCGGTCATCGTCTCGCGGGCCCTGCCCGACGCCCGCGACGGCCTCAAGCCCGTCCAGCGCCGCATCCTCTACGCGATGTTGCGCGAGGGCCTGCTCCACAACCGCCCCTTCGACAAGTGCGCCGGCGTCGTCGGCGAGGTGCTCAAGAATTACCACCCGCACGGCGACTCCTCGGTCTACGACACGCTGGTGCGCCTCGCGCAGGGCTGGGTCATGCGCTACCAGCTCATCGACCCGCAGGGCAACTTCGGCTCGGTCGACGGCGACCCGCCGGCCGCCTACCGCTACACCGAGGCCCGCTTGAAGGACGTCGCCGAGGAACTTCTGCGGGACATCGAGGAGGAGACCGTCGACTTCGCCCCGAATTACAAGGAGTCGACCACCGAGCCGACCGTCCTGCCCGCCGCGCTGCCGAACCTGCTGATGAACGGCTCGACCGGCATCGCCGTCGGCATGACGACCAACATTCCGCCGCACAACCTCTCCGAGATCATCGACGCCGCCTGCGCCGTCATCGACCGCCCCGGCATCAGCGTGGAGGAACTGGTGGCCTACATCCCCGGCCCGGATTTCCCGACCGGCGGCTACATCAACGGTCGTGCCGGCATCAAGTCCTACCTCACCACCGGCCGCGGCATCATCCGCACGCGCGGCAAGGCCCACACCGAGGAACTCAAGGGCGGCGGCGAGCAGATCGTCATCACCGAGATCCCCTACAACGTGAACCGCGCCACGCTCGTGCTGCGCATCGCCGAGCTCGTCCGCGAGAAGGAACTCGACGGCATCCGCGACCTCCGCGACGAGTCCGACGAGAACACCCGCGTCGTCATCGAGCTCAAGCGCGGCGAGCAGGCGCAGGTCATCATCAACCAGCTCTACCAGAAGACCGCCCTCGAGTCCTCCTTCGGCGTCATCCTGCTGGCCCTCGACAAGAAGCGGCCGAAACAGATGAACATCAAGGAACTCCTTGAGTGCTACATCGACCACCGCCGCGAGGTGGTCACGCGCCGCACCCAGTTCCGCCTCACGCAGGCCGAGGCCCGCGCCCACATCCTCGAGGGCTACATCATCGCCCTCGATAACCTCGACGACTTCGTGAAGATCATCCGTGCCTCCGCCAACCGCGACGAGGCCAAGGCGAAGCTGATGGCGAAGTATCCGCTCACCGAGATCCAGACCAACGCCATCCTCGAGCTCCGCCTCTACCAGCTCACCGGCCTGGAGCGCGGCAAGATCGAGGCCGAATACATGGACCTCCTCCGCCTCGTCGAGGAGCTGCGCGGCATCCTCGCCTCCGAGGCCAAGCTCCTCACCCTGATCAAGCGGGAACTGCTCGAGCTCCGCGACAAATACGCCTCCCCCCGGCGCACCGAGATCGTGGACGACGCCGGCGACCTCCGCATGGAGGACGTCATCCCCAACGAGGGCTGCGTCATCACCGTCTCCCACCTCGGCTTCATCAAGCGCACCCCTGTCGCCGCCTACCGCGCCCAGAAGCGCGGCGGCAAGGGCGTCATCGGCGCCGAGACCTACGAGGAGGATTTCGTGGAGACGCTCTTTACCGCGTCGACGCACGACTACGTCCTTTACTTCACCAGCACCGGCCAGTGCCTGGCCAAGAAGATCTACGACATCCCCGAGGGCACCCGCACCGCCAAGGGCAAGTCCGTCTCCAGCTTCCTCCGCCTCAACGCCGGCGAGAAGATCGCCGCCATGGTCTGCGTAAAGGACTTCGCCGAGGCCAACCACATCGTGATGGCCACCAAGAATGGCATCACCAAGAAGACCAACCTCGGCGACTACGCCAACGCCACCCGTGAGTCCGGCCTGCGCGGCATCAAGCTCGAGGCGGGCGACACCCTCATCGGCTGCGTCATGACCACCGGCGAGAACGAGGTCGTCCTCGTCTCCGCCAAGGGCCAGGCCGTCCGCTTCGTCGAGGCCGACCTCCGTGACCAGGGCCGCGACACCGTCGGCGTCACCGGCATGCGCTTTAAATATGACGGCGACTACGTCAAGGCCATCGAGGTCTGCGACGCCGCCGCCCGCCTGCTCGTCGCCCGCGAGGACGGCATCGGTAAGCGCACGCCCTTCGAGGACTACCGCCTCATCTCCCGCGGCGGCACCGGCGTCATCGCCATCGACCTCCCCGAGGACGGCTCCGTCAACGTCGCCGGCGCGCTCAGCGTCCGCGCCACCGACGAGGTGATGCTCCTCACGGCCAAGGGCCAGAGCATCCGCACCCGCGTGAAGGAGATCCGCGAGACTGGCCGCGGCGCCAAGGGCGTCCGCCTCGTCAACCTCGAGGCGGGCGACAAGCTGCTCGCCATCGCCCGCGTCGTCGAGTCCGACGAGGTGGAGGCCGCGAACAGCAATCCGCCGGTCGAGACGCCCCCGGCCGCCTGACTGCAGGGCGGGATCGCCTGATCTCGCCTGCAAACCTGGTGGGCGTCGGTTTCCATACCGACGCCTCATCGCCGATCTGGAAATCGGCGACCACCCCGACCCCGCCGCGCCCGTCCACTCCGGCCTTGCCAACGGCCCGGGGCCGTGAATCTCTTATCGATAATCCGTATGGTCGCCCGCCTTTCCAGCCTGCTCGAACCCGCCCGCATCTCGCTCCACCTGGCAAGCACCAAGCGCACCGCCGCGCTCAACGAGGTCGCCACGCTGCTGGAGACAAACCCGAACGTCGGCAATTTTTCCGGCTTCTACAACGAGCTCCTCGCACGTGAACGCCTCGACACCACCTGCCTCGGCAACGAGATCGCCCTGCCCCACGCGCGCACCGAGCACGTGAAGAAGATCGTCATCGCCGTCGGCCGCAGCGACACCGGCGTGCACTTCGAGAACAGCGACCAGAACGTCCGCCTGCTGTTCGTGCTCGGCACGCCCAAGTCCAATCCCGGCGACTACCTCATGCTCGTCGGCTCGCTCTGCCGCCTGATCAAGGACGCGCCCAGCCGGGAAGCCCTCTTCGCCGCCCCGACGCCGGAGGCCTTCATCGCGACGGTGAAGGAGCTCGAGGACAAGCTCCTCGGCCCGGCGAAGTGAAGGCGGGCTTGCCTCGGTTCACGCGCGGGCCAGCATGACCGGCAGCGCGCATGATCCATTCCTCCATCTTCAGCGAAGGCAAGCTCGTCGGCCGTGATCTTGAGCTCGAGGCCCTGCGCCTCGTGCTCGCCGACAAGGGCCTCGTCGCCTGGGTGGACCTGGAAAACCCGACCGAGGCCGAGATCAAGGACATCCTCGAGGGCGTCTTTCACTTCCACCCGCTCGCCATCGAGGACTGCGTCACCCCGAGCCTGCTGCCCAAGATCGAGGATTACGACGACTACCTCTTCCTGGTGACGCACGCCGTGGATTTCTCCCGCGCAGGAAAGTTCGCCACCACCGAGCTCGACCTGTTCCTCGGCAAGGAATTTCTCGTCACCTTCCACCGCACCCCGCTTAAATCCGTGCAGACCTCGACGGAGCGGGTGGGCAAGAGCACGGCCCGCGGCCCCGACCGCCTCGCCCACACCCTCCTCGATCAACTGGTCGACAATTACCAGCCGGTGATGGACGAACTTCATGCCGAGCTGGAGGAACTGGAGGAAAGCGTCCTCGCCGAGGAGGGCTCGCAACAGAAGCTGGTCAACGAACTGCTCGCCGTGCGCAAGGATTTTACCCGTCTGCGCCAGATCGTCCGCCCGCAGCGCGATGTCATCGAGCGGCTCGCGCGCGGCGACAGCAAGTTCATCCGCACCACGCTCCTGCCCTATTACCGGGACTTGCGGGACAACCTCGCCCGGCTGGAGGAGACCACCATCGGCTACCAGGAGCGCCTGATGATGGCCTTCGACATTTATCTCAACAAGGCCGCCTTCCAGGCGAACCAAGGCATCAAGTTCCTCACGGCCATCACCGCCGTCACCATCCCGGTCATGGTCGTCGGCACGTGGTATGGGCAGAATTTCAAGAACATGCCCGAACTGGAAAACGGCTACTGGTGGGCCCTCGGCACCACTGTCGTGAGCACGCTCCTGACGGCCATCTACCTGAAGAAGAAAAAGTGGTTCTGACCAATTCCGCCGGCGGCGGAATTCAACCCTCCGGCTTGGCCGCCGTGGCGTTCGAGCGAAGGCGGAAGCCTTGGCGCCGGCGGGGGCGCCGCAGGTATTCCCTCCCCGCTGCACCGGTGCCCGGGCACTCCCCTCTTGCCACCTTGCCTCCCCTGATGACTGTTGCCCGATGCGCCTCGCCTCCCGTTTTGCCGCCGTAGTCCTTGTCACGCTCTCGTCCGCCGGAATGGTTGTCGCCCAATCCGCCTCACCGGCGGCGAAGCCGCTGGACGAGCCCCGCCGACTCGTCTCGCCGAAGCCCGGCGAAGGCGGAAGCTCGCCGAGCGAAGGCGGGCCCGATGAAAAGATGCTGCGGGCGCTCTACACCGCCGCGCTCACGAACAGCCCGGCCTACGAGCGGCTGCGCGAGCTCACCGTCAAATTTCCCGGCCGCCTCAGCGGCTCGAAGAACCTTGAGGGCGCCGTCCAGTGGGCGCACGACCTGCTCCGGCAGCAGGGCGCCGATCGCACCGAACTCCAACCGGTGATGGTGCCGCATTGGGAGCGCGGGGCGAAGGAAAGCATCCGCCTCGCCGGCGGCAGCCCGCTCACCGCCGTCGCCCTGGGCGGCTCCGTGCCCACGCCGGACGGCGGCCTGACCGCCCCGGTCGTCGAACTCCTGTCGCTGGACGAACTCAAGACCGCCGATGTGAAGGGCAGGATCGTGTTCTTCAACCGCCCGATGAATCCCGCACATGTCTCCACCGGCCTCGCCTATCGCGATGCCGGCGACCAGCGCAACCAGGGCCCCGGCGCGGCGGGCAAATACGGCGCCGTGGGCGTGCTCATGCGCTCGCTCACCCTGGCGCACGACGATCTGCCCCACACCGGCAACACCACCTACCTGCCCGATGTCCCGCGCATTCCCGCCGCCGCGCTCAGCACCGTCGCCGCCGACCACCTCAGTGCCGCCCTGAAGCTGGACCCGACCCTCACCGCGGAGATGATCATCAATTCCCGCTGGTTCGACGACGCGCCTTCGCACAACGTCATCGGCGAACTCCGCGGCTCCGCACACCCGGAACAGGTCATTGTCATCGGCGGCCACCTTGACTCCTGGGACATCGCCCCGGGCGCGCACGACGACGGCGCCGGTTGCATCCAATCCCTCGAGGTGCTGCGCCTCCTCAAGGCCGTCGGCTACGTTCCGCGCCACACCATCCGCTGCGTGCTCTTCACCAACGAGGAGAACGGCACCCGGGGCGCCGCCGCCTACTCCACCGCGGTCGCGGCGAAGAAAGAGCCGCACCTCTTCGCCCTCGAGACCGACAGCGGCGGCTACCAGCCCAGGGGCTTCAATCTCGGCAACCCCGCCGGCGACGCGGCCAAACGCGCCGCGCGCTGGCTCCCGCTGTTCGAGCCCTATGGCATTTGCCATTTCCAGGACGGCGGCGGCGGCACCGATGTGCATCCGCTCCTCGCCCAAGGCACGACGGTCGCCGGCCTCACGCCCGATTCCCAGCGCTACTTCGACATCCACCACACCACCGGGGACTCAATCGACCAGGTCAACCCGCGCGAACTCGAACTCGGCGCCGCCGCGATGGCCGCCCTGGTCTACCTCGTGGATCAGCACGGGCTGTGAGTGGTGGTCGCCAATTTCCACATCGGCGACTGGCGTCGGTGTGGAAACCGACGCCCACCCACCCCTAGAACAGATCCCCCTGCTGCAGCGCGCCGCGCTTGTCGGCGTCGAGCGTGCTCATCTGCAGCAGCCACGGGATAGTCGCCGCCGCGAACTCCGGCCGCTGCAGAAACGCGCGCAGCAGCAGTGCCCCGCCGAGCGCGTCGTAGAGCGCCGCATGATACCGCCGTCGGCCCGCCGGACAGTGTTGCCCCGCCAGCGTGTCGAGTTCCGCCTGCTGGCCGGTCGTGGCGATCAATTCCTCCAGTTTGCCGTCGCCGAGCTGCGGGAAGAACTGCGGGTAGAGCCGGCCGGTGTCGATCCACGGGCCCCATTCCGTCGCCGATTTTCCGGGCCGGGCGAAATCCGGCGCCGAGCGCGGGTAGGCCCACACCGACTTGAGCAGGTGGTTCTCGACGTGGGCGAAATGCGCCGCCAGCGGCCCGCTCTCCCGCAGCCCGGCGAAGTATTCCCACTCGTCCCGGAAGGGCGCGTGGTCCCGCAGCGCAGGTTCGGCCAGGCCGTGCACCGCCGTGTCCTCCGCCGCCACCCGGCCGGTGGCGCGGCACAGCCGGGTGCGCGCCCCGGCGGGGGTGTCGCCGCGCAGCGTCACCACGCCGAACTCGAGGATGCCCGAACCGGTGCTGCCCTCGAAGTCGATGAAGTGGATCGGCGTGTCGGCCCAATGCATGGAAACCACAGAACACACAGAACACATGGAAATCGACTCGGAATAATTCTGTGTCTTCCGTGTATTCTGTGGTTACTCCTTCCGCCATGGAACTCGCCCCCTATCATACCTTCACCCTTGAGCTGGCCCGGGCCAGCGGCGATTTCATCCGCCCGCTCTTCGGCCGGCGCGACCTGCCCGTCGAGATCAAGTCCGACCAGTCGCCCGTGACCTACGCCGACCGCGGCGCCGAGGAGCTGCTCCGGCGGATGATCAACCGGAAATTTCCCGCCCATGGCATCATCGGCGAGGAACTGGGTTCCGAAAATCCCGACGCCGAGTTCGTCTGGGTGCTCGATCCCGTGGATGGCACCAAGGCGTTTGTCACGGGGGTCCCCCTGTGGGGCACCCTCATCGCGCTGCTCCATCACGGCCTGCCCGTCCTCGGCTGCATCCACCAGCCCGTTTTGCAGCAGCTGATGATCGGCGACCATCTCACGACCACCCTCAACGGCACGCCGGTGCGCTGCCGGCCCACGCAACGGCTGGCCGCCGCCACGTTGCTCACGTGCGACTGGCTGAGTCCGGAATATTTCCAGGATGCCGCGGCATTCGACCGTCTCGCCCGGTCCGCCAAACTCTGCCGCACCTGGGGCGACTGCTATGGTTACCTGCTGCTCGCCGGCGGCTGGGCCGACGTGGTCGTCGATCCCATCATGAACCCGTGGGACATCGCCGCGCTCGTGCCCGTCATCCGCGGCGCCGGCGGCGTCATCACCGACTGGGCGGGCGGGCCGGCCTGGCCGGCGAAGTCCACGGTCGCGGCCGCCACGCCGGCGCTGCACGCAGCCGCGCTGGCGGCGCTCCGCGCCTGACCCCCCTCAATATTCGCTGCGCTTCGCCGCACCCCGCGGGGTGAGGAGCGTCTGCGCCAGGAAGCCGAGGCCGAGCGTCGCAGCCAGCACGCGGAAGTTCCGCAGGGCGCCGACGACGTGCTCGACCGGCGCCGCGCGCGGCTCCTGCACCCGGCGGAGGAAGAGCACCGCGCCCGCGGCGAACAGGGGCAGCGTCAGAAAAAAACCGTGGAATACCGTGTCGGCCGGCCAGTCGTGCCCCAGGGCCCAGGCCAACAGCTGGCCGGCCAGGATCGGCGCCAGCGCCATGCCGAGGGCCGTGGCCGCCGTGTTGATGCCCACGGCCAGCGGTTTCGCGCCGGCCGGCACGAGCTTCATGAGCAGGTTGAGCTGGCCGAGGGCGATGCCCGCGTTGGCGGTGCCGGCCAGCGCCCAGGCCACATAAAGCAGCCACGCCGTCTCGCGGGTGACGAAGATCCAGGGCAGGCCCGCCAGACGGCGTGGCTGCTTTATGTG
>Ga0315295_10003433_pt1 | contig 13500 bp, 9 predicted proteins | sample YL17G14_0_MG_FD_204453 | JGI IMG/M metagenome (GOLD analysis project Ga0315295, IMG submission 204453) | Sediment microbial communities from Yellowstone Lake, YNP, Wyoming, USA - YL17G14_0 | ecosystem: Environmental > Aquatic > Freshwater > Lake > Sediment | place: USA: Wyoming | collected... | reverse complement strand
CTAGCGTCGCGCGCGCGCGCGGCCAAACACGGTCGGGCTGGCCGCGCGGCGCCTCCCAGGCGTGCGGGCGTACGGTCCCGGAGACCGGCGGGCCCACCGCGCGCTGCGGCGGGCCCGCTCGTTCGGCTCCGGCTACTCGGGCTTCCAGGCCGGGACGCGGCCCGGCGTCCAGGGCGAGCCGGCCGCCTCGGCCCGCGCCTCGAGCCCGCGGAGGTCGGTCTCGACCAGCGTGCGCAGCTTCTCCAGCACCGGGGCGAACTGCGCCGCGGCGATGTCGTAGCACGCCTCGTGGGTCCGGGTGGGCGCCGAGGTCGAGTACCAGGTATTGCCCACGACCTGGGAGACGCGGTCCTGGATGGCCGCCGGCACGGGCTCGTTCTTCTCGCCGAGGACCGGGTCGCCCGTGAGCAGGACCTGCAGGTCCTTCAGGCGCGACTCGAGGGCGCGCGCCTCGTCGGCCAGCGCGAGGTCCGCTCCCGGCGTGTCGTGCAGCGCCTTCTTGAGGTGGTCGAGGCGGCGCTGCGCCTCCTTCGCGCTCTCGATCGCGCCCAGCACGGCGCGCTGCAGGCGCGCGGCCTTGCGCTCGAAGGCGAGCGTGGCGTTGCGGTCGGCGGGCGGCAGGCTCGAGGTGTTGAGCGCCACCACCGGGAACTTCGCCGGCCCGGCCAGCGGCACGACCTTGCCGGAGACGCGCTTCGCCAGCGACACCTGGTACTCGCCCGGCGCGGCCAGCGGCCCGGCCGGCGCGCGGTCCCACGGCGCCAGCTCGCCGGGCTTGGCGAGCGAGGTGGGGTTGGCGGCCGGGTAGCGCAGGTCCCAGGCCACGCGGTGGAAGCCCGCGGACACCGGCCCCGTGACGCGCCGCACCACGTTGCCGTCCGGGTCGGTCACGGTGAGGATGACGGCCGGGTCCTCCTCGCGGGCCTCGGCCCGCAGCGCGTCCCACGGCGGGTAGAAGACGTCGCCGCCCTTCTTCTCGATCTCCTTCTCCTGCTCCCGGCGCGCCGCCTTCTTCGTCTTGATCTCGTCGCGCAGGTAGTAGGTGAAGACCGCACCGAAGGGCGGGTTCGGGGCCACGTAGAAGCCGTCGCCCTGCTGGCTCTTGCCGGGGCCGCCCAGCGGCGAGGACTGGACGTAGGCCCATGCCGGACGCACCGGGAGCAGCGCGCTCTCCCGCTCCAGCATCGCCGCGTCGGCCGCGCGCAGCGGCGAGACGTCGTCGAGGATGTAGAAGCCGCGCCCGAAGGTGGCGACCACGAGGTCGTTCTCGCGCTTCTGGATGACGAGGTCGCGGATGCAGGCCACGGGGATGCCGCCCTTGAGCTGCACCCATTTCCTGCCGCCGTCGTTGCTGAAGAACACCGCGAACTCGGTGCCCACGAAGAGCAGGTCCTTGTCCACGTGGTCCTCGGCCAGCGCGTAGACCGAGCCGTTCGCCGGCAGGTTCGCGGCGATCGGCGTCCAGGTGCGGCCCAGGTCCGTGCTCTTCAGGACATAGGGCCTGAAGTCCCCCTGCTTGTGGTTGTCGAAGGTGGCGTAGAGCGTGTTCACGTCGTGCTGCGAGGGCACGACGCGCGAGACGTAGCTCATGTCGGGCACGCCTGCGAACCTCTCGATCGTGCGCCAGCCCTTCCCCCCGTCCTCGCTGATCTGGATCAAGCCGTCGTCGGTGCCGACGAACAGCAGGCCCTCCTTGAGCGGGGACTCGGCGACCCACACGATGTTGCCGTAGAGCGAGGTCGAGACGTTCTTCTGCAGCGCGTCCACGCTCCACACGCGGCCCATCATCTTGAGCTTGTTGCGGTCGATCTGGCGCGTGAGGTCGCCGCTCACCGCCGTCCAGCTGTCGCCGCGGTCGTCGCTGCGGAACAGCTTCTGGGCCGCGAAGTACAGCCGCGTGTGCGAGTGCGGGCTGATGATGAGCGGCGAGTCCCAGTTCCAGCGCAGCGGCACGTTGTCGGGCCCGGGCTGAGGCTGGATGTCGGTCTGCTCGCCGGTCTTCCGGTCATAGCGCACCAGCACGCCGTACTGCGACTCCGAGTAGACGATGTTCGGCTCCGCGGGATCCACCTGGCTCTGGAAGCCGTCGCCGCCCGTGGTCACGAACCAGTCCTGGTTCATGATGCCGTGGTCGGTGAGGGTGCGCGACGGCCCGCCCAGCGTGTTGTTGTCCTGCGTGCCGCCGTAGACGTTGTAGAAGGGCACGGCGTCGTCGGTGCACACCTTGTAGAACTGCGTCACCGGCAGGTTGCCGAAGAAGCGCCAGTTGGCCCCGCGGTCGAAGGAGTCGTAGAGGCCGCCGTCGCAGCCGGCGACGAGGTGCTTCGTGTCCGCGGGGTCGATCCACAGCGCGTGGTTGTCCACGTGCTTGTACTTCTCGCCGACCCGGCGCCAGGTCTTGCCGCCGTCCTCGGTCACCATCATCCAGGTGTCCATCGAGTAGACCCGGTCGACGTCCTTCGGGTCGGGGATCAGCTCGTTGTAGTACTGGCCGCTGGTGGAGGTGTAGTCGTTGACCTTCTCCCAGTTGGCGCCGGCGTCGGTGGAGCGGTAGACGCCGCCCTTCTTGTCGGCGGCGTCCAGGATGGCGTAGATGACGTCGGGGTCGGCGGGCGAGACCGCGAGCCCGATGCGCCCGAGGTCCACCTTCGGCAGCCCGTTCTTGAGCTTCTTCCAGGTCGCGCCGGCGTCGAGGGACTTGTAGATCGCGCCCTCGGGCCCGCCGTTGATGATGCCCCAGATGTGGCGCCGCCGCTGCCAGGACGTGGCGTAGAGCACGTCCGGGTTGCGCGGGTCGTACCACAGGTCCGAGATGCCGGTGCGCGGGCTGACGTCGAGCACCTTCTTCCAGTTCTTGCCGCCGTCCACGCTCTTGTAGAGCCCCCGGTCACCGCCGTCGGCCCACACCGGGCCCTGGGCGGCCACGTACACGGTGGTCGGGTCGCGCGGGTCGAGCACGATCTTGCCGATGTGCTCCGAGGCCTTGAGCCCCACGTTCTCCCAGGTCTTGCCGCCGTCCTCGGACTTGTACACGCCGTCGCCCCAGCCCAGGGCGCGCTGGCTGTTGTTCTCGCCCGAGCCGACCCACACGATGAAGGGGTTCTTCGGGTCCACGGCCAAGCAGCCGATGGAGGAGGTGCCCTGGCCGTCGAAGATGGGTGTCCAGGTGATGCCGGCGTTCACGGTCTTCCACACGCCACCGTAGGCCACGGCCACGTACCAGACCGACTCGTTCTGCGGGTTCACCGCGACGTCGCTGATGCGTCCCGAGTTCACGGCGGGGCCGATCCCGCGCAGCTCGAGCCCCGTGAAGGTCTCGGGCTTGAGCAGGCTGTCGGCGCGGGCGCCACCCTTCTCGGGCGGCGCCGACGGCGACTTCGCCGCCGCGGGCAGGGCGGCCAGGGTCGCGAGCATGAGAAACGCGGCAAGGGTTCGTCTCATGGTCCTTCTCCCACCTTCCGGTTGGGGGGATGGGCGCGCCGGGGGGACGCGCGTGCCGGGCGGAAACGCCGCGCATTCTAGGCCAAGGCGCCCCGGTGTGACACCCGGGAGTGGGACCGGAGCGGCAAAAGGGAGGCACGAGCGCCCCGTGCGGACGCTCGTGCCTCATGGCCCGGCCGGGATGAGGCGTCCAGGTCCATTTCCCCTGAAACACCGGACGTGGTTACATAGGGGCTCCCCACGGTCAGGTCGCGACCGGACTCTCGAGCAGGAGCCCGATCCGGCACCCATGTCCGACTCCCCCGCGAACGTCACGAGCGAGGGCGATGCTCCCGTCGTCCTCGTCGGCAACCCCAACGTGGGCAAGAGCGCCCTGTTCGGCGCGCTCACCGGGCGCTACGTCGAGGTCTCGAACTTCCCCGGCACCACCATCGAGGTGAGCCGCGGGCGCACCGGCGGCCTGCCCCTCATCGACACCCCCGGCATCCAGTCGCTGCACGCCCGCTCCGACGACGAGCGCGTGACCCGGGACATCCTGCTCGGGCGCGCGCCCCGCCTGGTGCTGCAGGTGGCGGACGCGCGCAACCTGCGCCGCAGCCTGCTGCTCACCGTGCAGCTCGCCGAGCTGGGGCGGCCCTTCATCCTCGACGTGAACATGGTGGACGAGGCGCGCGCGCGCGGCATCGGGATCGACACCGACCGCCTCGCCCAGGCGCTGGGCGCCGACGTGGTGTCCACCGTGGCCGTGCGCGGGGAGGGCGTCGCGGAGCTGCGCACGCGCCTGCGCGTGGCGCGCCCCGTAGGACACCGCGTGCTCTACGACGGAATCATCGAGGGAACGGTGGCGCGCATCGTGCCGTTGCTCGAGGGCGCGGGCGAGTCGGCGCGCGCGGTCGCGCTCATGATCCTGGCCGGCGACCGGGACCTGATCGAGCGCTTCGGCGCGGAGCATCGCGCCGGCATCGAGGCGGCGGTGGCCGGGGCCGCGGCGCGCTACGACAAGCCGCTGGGCTTCGTGCTCACCGGGCAGCGCCTGCGCTGTGCCGACTGCCTGCTGGAGCAGGTCGTCACGCACCCGCCGCGGCCCCGCCCGCATCCCGGCGAGGCGCTCGGCCGCCTGGCGCTCCACCCGGTCTGGGGCGTCTTCGTGCTGGCCGCGGCGCTGGCGCTGCTCTACCTCTTCGTGGGCCGGCTCGGCGCGGGCGTGCTGGTGGACTGGATGGAGAAGGGCCTCTTCGGCCGGGTCCTCAACCCGCTGGCGATCCGGCTCGCGGCTTCCATCCCGGTGCCGCTCGTGCGCGACCTGCTGGTGGGCGAGTACGGCCTCATCACCGTGGCGCTCACCTACGGCATCGCCATCGTCATGCCCATCGTGCTCACCTTCTTCATCGCCTTCGGGCTGCTCGAGGACTCGGGCTACCTGCCGCGGCTCGCGGTCATGATGGACCGCCCGTTCAAGGCGATGGGCCTGAACGGCAAGGCCGTGCTGCCGATGGTGCTGGGCCTCGGCTGCGACACCATGGCCACCATGACCACGCGCATCCTCGAGACCCGCAAGGACCGCCTGCTGGTGACCCTGCTGCTCGCGCTCGGCGTGCCGTGCTCGGCCCAGCTGGGCGTCATCATGGGCATGATCGCCTTCATGCCGCCGGCCGCGGTGCTGGTGTGGGGCGCGGTGGTGACGGGCGTCATGTTCGCGGTCGGCTGGGCGGCGGCGCGCCTCATCCCGGGCGAGCGCTCGGACTTCATCCTGGAGCTGCCCCCCATCCGGGTGCCGCAGCTCTCCAACATCGTGGTGAAGACCGTGGCGCGGCTCGAGTGGTACCTGCGCGAGGTGCTCCCGCTGTTCGCGCTCGGCACCCTGCTGCTCTTCGCCCTCGACCGCACCGGCGCGCTGCACGCGCTCGAGCGCTGGGCCGCGCCGCTGGTCGAGGGCGGGCTCGGGCTGCCGCGGGCCACCACGGGCGCCTTCATCGTGGGCTTCCTGCGGCGCGACTACGGCGCCGCCGGGCTCTTCCTCCTGGCCCGCACCGGGGCGCTCTCCGTGCCCCAGCTGCTCGTGAGCCTCGTCGTCGTCACCCTGTTCGTGCCGTGCGTGGCCAACGTGCTGGTCATCGTGCGCGAGCACGGCGCCAGGGTCGGACTCTGGGTCGTCGGCTTCGTCTTCCCCTTCGCCTTCGCCGTGGGCGCCCTGTTGCGGCTCGGCCTGCGCGCCTTCGGCGTGCACTTCTGAGGCGCGCGTGCACTGCCCCCTGTGCGGCTCCGAGTTCGACCCCGACACCCTCGACTGCCAGAGCGGCTGCCCGATCGCGCACCTGCAGGGCTGCCACCTGGTGTGCTGCCCGAACTGCGGCTACCAGATGGTGGACGAGCGCAAGTCCGCCATCGCGCAGCTGCTGCGCCGGATGATGGGCACGCGCCCGGAGCCGCGCGGCGCCGGCGCCCCGCCCGCGGGGCCGGCGCCGCCCGCATCCACCCCGGCAACACCCGCCGGTGACACTCCCCGGAAGCCCGGCACGTGAGCCGCGTCGTCGCGCTCGACCGTCTCAAGCCCGGCCAGCGGGCGCAGGTGGTCGAGCTGCGCTCCGCCAGCGCGGCCCGGCTCGACCGCCTCGGCGCGCTCGGTCTCATGCCCGGCTCGTGGGTCGTGGTGCAACAGCGGAAGCCGGCGCTGGTGCTGCGCGTGGGCGAGACCGAGCTCTCGGTGGACGACGGCGTGGCCCGCGAGATCATGGTGCGCCCGGCCTGAGGCCCCGCACGCCCCGGCGACGACGGAGCCCCGGTGCGGCACGCACCGGGGCTTCGCGCGCGACCCTCGCGGCTACGCCGTCGGCTGCATCTTCCCGACGACCAGCCGCAGCGTGTCGCGGGCGATGATGAGCTCCTCGTTGGTGGGGATGACGAGCGTGCGCACCCTGGCGTCGGCCGTGGAGATGTCGGCCTCCTTGCCGCCCACCGCAGCCAGGTTCCGGTCGGCGTCGATGCCGGCGCCCAGGAACTCGAGTCCCGCCATGCAGCGGACCCGCACCGAGGCCGCGTTCTCGCCGATGCCGCCCGTGAAGATGACCGCGTCCACGCCGCCCATGGCGGCGGCGTAGGCGCCGATGTACTTCTTCACGCGGTAGCTGAACAGGTCGATCGCCAGCCTGGCTCGCTCGTTCCCCGTGGCCTCGGCCGCCAGCAGCTCGGCCATGTCGTTCGACACGCCCGAGACTCCGTAGAGCCCCGAGTGCTTGTTGAGCATGGTCGTGGCCTGGAACTCGGTCAGGTCCTCCGTGTGCATGACGTAGAAGAGGACCGCCGGGTCGAGGTCACCGCAGCGCGTGCCCATGAGCAGGCCCTCGAGGGGTGTGAAGCCCATGGAGGTGTCCACCGAGCGCCCGTGGTCGATGGCGCACATGCTCGCGCCGTTGCCGAGGTGGCAGGTCACGAGCCGCGTCTCCTCGCGCGGCCGGCCCAGCAGCTTGCGCGAGCGCCAGCCCACGAAGCGGTGCGACGTGCCGTGGAAGCCGTAGCGCCGGATGTGGTGCCGCGTGTAGAGCACGTAGGGCAGGCCGTAGAGATAGGCGTGCGGCGGCATGGTCTGGTGGTACGAGGTGTCGAACACGGCCGCGTGCGGTACGTCGGGCAGGATGGCCTTGGCCGCGTAGAAGCCGCGCAGGTTGTGCGGGTTGTGCAGCGGCGCCAGCTCGCAGCAGTCCTCGATCTGCTGCACCACCTCGGGGCTGCACAGGGCCGACTGCGTGAACTTCTCGCCCCCGTGCACCATGCGGTGTCCCACCGCCTCGATCTCGGAGGCCTGGCCGATCACGCCGGTGTCCGGGTGGGTCAGGGTGTTGATGATCTCGGCGATGGCCACGCGGTGCTCGAGGATCTCCTTCACCTCGCTCACCTTGTCGCGGCCGGCGGGGCGGTAGGTGTGGACGGCGCTCGCCGTGCCGATGCGATCGACCGAGCCGCGGGCGACGATGCGGTCGTCGTCGGCCCCGATGAGCTCGAGCGAGGTCTCGATGAGCTGGTACTTGACCGAAGAGGAGCCGGAGTTCAGCACGAGGACCTTCACAGCGTCTCCTCCTTCCGGGTCGCGGAGACGCGCTGGCGCCCCTCGTAGACGAAGAAGCCCCGCCCGGTCTTGCGGCCGAGGTGCCCGGCGCGCACCAGCTTGCGCAGCAGCGGGCAGGGCCGGTACTTGACGTCCCCGAGCTCGCGGAACAGGTGGTCCATCCAGCCCATGATCTTGTCCAGCCCGACGCGGTCGGCGAACTCGAGCGGGCCCACGCGGAACTCGTAGGCCAGCCTCATGGCGAGGTCCACGTCCTCGGCGCTGGCCACGCCCTCCATCACCACGTACATGGCCTCGTTGAGCATGGGCAGCAGCACGCGCGTCACGACATAGCCCGGGTACTCGAAGACCTTGACCGCCGTCTTCTCGAGCGCGCGCGCCAGCGCCATCGCCTGCTCGTAGGTCTCGTCCGAGGTCTCCACGCCGCGCACCACCTCGACCACGGGCGTCGTGGTGACCGGGTGCATGAAGTGCATGCCCAGCACCTTGTCGGGGCGGCCCGAGGCCGCGGCGATCTCGGTGATGCTCAGCGTCGAGGTGTTGGTGATGAAGATGCGGTCGGGCGGGCACACCTCGCCGAGACGGCGCATGACGTCCTTCTTGGTCTCGAGGTCCTCGTTGACGGTCTCGATGACCATGTCGGTAGCGGCCAGCTGAGCGATGTCGGCGCTGAAGCGCACGCGAGAGAGGACGACCTTCTTCTCCGAGGCCGTGATCCCCCACTTCTCGAGCTCGTGGTCGAGGTTGGCCACCAGCTCCTCGCGGGCCTGGGCGGCCTTCTCCTCGGAGACCTCGACCACCAGGACGTCGATTCCGTTGGACGCGACCTTCTCGGCGATGGACTTGCCCATCGCTCCACCGCCGACGATTCCCAGCTTGCGGAATTCCACGGGACGACCTTCCGATTGAGTGGTTCGTGTGGGGCGGCCCGTGCGGCACGGGCCGCCCGACGGTGACGGCACGAAGAGCCGCCGCATTCTAGAACAACTCGGGTCCCCGCGCCCAAGGGTGGGACCGGAGGCTACCCTGCCGCCACCGCGGGGCCGGAGCGGTTCCCGGGGCGCCATGCCGCGGCCGTCGACCGGGGGCACCGATCCCGGCAAGGGAGCCGCGCGCACCAGCACGAAGGCCCGGCAGCAGCGCCGGGCCTTCGCTCGTGGCTTTCCTTGCGCGGTCACCCGCGCCTGGAGGGGCTAACGATAGATCGTCTTGACCTTGCCCCACGTCGTGGGCTTGGAAGGCACCACGCACGGCGGGTTCGGCTGGCAGGTCGAGCCGATGCCGATGAAGATGCCGCCCTGGGCCTGGCACTCGGCGGCGGTCACCACGATGCAGGCGCCCGGGGTGGTGTTGCGCAGGCAGCAGGCGCCGATCGGCGGCACGCAGTCCGGGTTGGGCGGCGAGGACGAGTTGTGGATCGTCACGGGCTGCGCCACCTTGCTGATGTCGCTCGAGTTGTTGTCGGTGTCCACCATGCCGGCGCCGGCGCGCACCAGAGCGCTGAAGTTGTCCCCGGCCACGGCAGGCGCGGTCTCGTAGCAGTTCGCCCCGCCGTAGCCGACGATGTCGATGGCGACGGCCTGCGCCTGGGCGCAGCTCCGGTTGAAGACCTGGTCGTTGAAGAGCGCGACCTTGCCGGAGGTGGCGCTGAAGTTGAACTGCCAGCCGATGCCGCCGCCGGGGATGGTGAGGTCTGGGGTCAGGGGCAGGTTGCCGCCGGCCGTGCTACAGGCACCGGTGATGAGGTAGTAGCCGCACGCCGGGATCGTGGCGCCGGCCGGGATCAGCGCGTAGTTGTACGTGCTGCTGCCGAAGCTGCTGCCGGTGGCCGAGCCGTACTGGACCGACCAGCCGCCGATGTTGACCGGCGCGTTGGAGCTGTTGAACAGCTCCACGTAGTCGCACTTGTAGGTGTTGCCGCCGGCGCCGTACACCTGGCTGATGCGCACGGGATTCGACGCGAACGCGGCGGTGGCCACGACGAGGCCGAGAGCGAGGAGGACGAGTGTAACCTTGCGCATGTTGGGGGTCTCCTTGTGGTGCGGTTGTGAGATGCGCGTCCGGCCCCGGCCGGGGTCCAGACCCACCCCGGGTGTGGACACGACCGCGGCCTGAACATGGCCCCTTGCCCGTGCTCGAGGACGGGCGACCCCGATGGCGCTGCTCTCAGGCAGCCCTTCATCCGTCAAACCTGCTTAAAGCGTACGCGGAATGCCGGGAAGTCTCAAGGGATAAAGGGGTTCCGCGCCGCGCAGGAGGCGATCTGGAGTCCCTTGGGCGTCGAGTCGTTGCACTCGACGGGCCCGGGCGACTCGGACCGCTCCATCCTGGCGTCGGGCTGGGCCATATGACCCGTTCCCGAATCGAGCCGGAGCCGGACGGCGCGAGCGGGTGGTGACACCGCAGCGCCCTGGGCCGGAATCGCCTGGAGCCTCCGGTGGACGAGCCTGTGCGGGCGCTGTCCGCGGCACTGAGGGCGGGGCCGGCTTGGGCCCTACTCCCCGCCTGCCCCTCATGCCGCTGCCGGGCGTCCGGCTACGGAGTGTCCGGTCCGCTGCCCTGCGCCCGGGCGGGGAACAGGGGCGAAGAGACCCACCCCAGCGAGGCCAGCCGGTACGCCGCTCCCGTCGAGAGGCAGCCGAAGCCGTAGCGCACGCTGCGGCCGAAGCTGATCGAGGACGCCTCGGCGAAGTAGCTCGTGGGGCAGGAGATCTCGGCGATCGACTCCCCCAGCCACAGGATCTGGGCGAGGACCTGGTTGTCGAAGACGAAGTCGTCCGAGTTCCGCTCGAGCGGCAGGCGCTCGAGCAGTCCGCGCGAGAAGGCGCGGTAGCCGGTGTGGAACTCGGACAGTTTGGAGCCGAGCAGCCAGTTCTCGAACAGGGTGAGGAAGCGGTTGGCGACGTAGCGCCACCACGGCATCCCGCCCTTGAGCGCGTGCCCACCCAGGATCCGGGAGCCCAGGACGCACGGGTAGAGCCCGCTCCCGACCAGGCTGACCATCGCCGGGATCAGCCTGGGCGTGTACTGGTAGTCGGGGTGCACCATGATCACGATGTCGGCACCCTCGGCCAGCGCGATCCCGTAGGCGGTCTTCTGGTTCGCCCCGTATCCCCGGTTGCGCGGATGGATCTCGAGCCGCGTCATCGGCAGCGTGCGGGCGATCGCGACCGTGTCGTCGTGGCTCGCGTCGTCCACCACGATGACCAGGTCCACGACGCCCTGCGCCACGACCTCGTCGTAGGTCCGCTGCAACGTCTGCGCCGAGTTGTAGGCGGGCATGACGACGACGACCTTCTGGTTCCGGTACACGCGCCCTCCCCGTCGGAGTGGAGCCCCTATGGTAAGGTCAAAACCATGGCGACGAGAAACACCCCGTCCTCCGGCCCGCCAGGCCCCGCGCCCCGTGAAGCCCCGCGCCGGGAAGGAGCGGAGGCCGCGGCCGCCTCGCCCGCCGGAGCCTCCCTCCCGCCGGCCGTCCGAGCGCTGACCCTGGCGCTCCTCGCCGCGGCGACCTGCCTCGCCTTCGCGGGCGTGCTGCGCAACGGCTGGATCTTCTTCGACGACCCGCGCTACGTCTACGAGAACCCGCACGTCAACCAGGGGCTGAGGCTCGGCGACGCGCTGTGGTTCCTCTCCCACGCCCACGGCGAGAACTGGCACCCGCTCACCTCCTGGTCGCACATGCTGGACGTGCAGCTCTTCGGCCTGGACCCGGCGGGACCGCACGCGGTGAACCTGGCGCTGCACGCGCTGAACGCCCTGCTGCTGGTGCTGGTGCTGTACCGGCTGACCGGGGGCTGGTGGCGGAGCCTGGCGGTGGGGGCGCTGTTCGCGCTGCATCCGCTGCGGGTGGAGTCGGTGGCGTGGGTGTCGGAGCGCAAGGACGTGCTGAGCGGGTTGTTGTTCGTGCTCACGCTGGAGGCCTACCGGCGCTGGGTGGCGCGGCCGGGGCGCCTGCGCCAGGCGGTCCTGATCGTGGCGTTCGCGCTCGGGCTGATGGCGAAGCCGATGCTGGTGACGGTGCCGTTCGTGCTGGTGCTGCTGGACGCGTGGCCGCTGGGGCGGTGGCGGGCGGCGGGCCAGCGGGCGGAGGGCGGCGGGCGCGGACCGGGGGTGCCGGCGCAGCCGCTCCTGGGGTTGATTGCGGAGAAGTGGCCCCTGTTCGCGCTCGCCGCGGCGTCGGCGGTGGTCACGTTCCTCGTCCAGCGCGAGGGCGGCGCCGTGGCCTCGGTCGGAGTGATCTCACTCGGGCGCCGTCTCGCCAACGCCCTGGTGTCCTACTGGCAGTACGTCGGGAAGACGCTCTGGCCCGATCGGCTCGCCCCCTTCTATCCGATGCCCCCCGCTCCCGGCCTGGGCCCGGCCATCGCGGCGGCCGGACTCGTGCTCGCGACGCTCGTGGTCGTCGGGCAGGTGCGGAAGCGCCCGTACCTAGCCGTCGGCTGGCTCTGGTACCTGGGGATGCTGGTGCCCGTCATCGGCCTCGTCCAGGTGGGCTCCCAGGCCTACGCCGACCGCTACACCTACCTTCCGGTCATCGGCCTGCTCGTCGCGCTCGCCTGGGGAGCGGGCGAGCTCGTCGCGCGCTCGCGCCCGGGCCGGATCGTCGCCGCGTGCGCCTGCGTCCTCCTGCTCGCCGTGCTCTCCACGCTCACCGCGCGCCAGGTGGCGCTGTGGAAGGACACCTGGACGCTCTTCAGCCACACGCTCGCCGTCACCCGCGACAATCCGGTCGCGCACCAGAACCTGGGGGACGTGCTGCTCAAGCGGGGCGAGGTGCTGCCCGCCAAGCGGCACTACGAGGAGACCCTCCGGCTGGCGCCGGGCTTCGCCGACGCGCGCAACAAGCTCGGGAGCATCCTCGGCTCGCTGGGCCGCTACGACGAGGCCATCGCGCAGTTCCAGGAGGCGATCCGGCTGGGTGACGACGCGCAGTTCCGCCACAACCTGGGCCTGGTCTACGCGATGCGGGGGCGCACGGACGAGGCCATACGGGAGTACGAAGCTTCGGTTCGTCTCGACCCCGACAACTACCTGTCCCTCATCCGCCTGGGCGAGGCGCTCGGCTCGCGCGGGCGCTTCCCGGAGGCGGTGGCCCACTTGCGACACGCGCTGGAGCTGGCACCCGCCAACAACGAGGCGTGCCGGCTGCTCGCCGTCACCCTGGTGCAGGAGGGGCGCATCGAGGAGGCGGTAAGAGCGTACGGGGAGATCCTGGGCCGCAGCCCCGATGACCTCGACGCCCTCAACAACGTCGCCTGGATCCGCGCCACCCACGCCGAGGCCGCGCACCGCGACGGCGCCGAGGCCGTGCGCCTGGCCGAGCGCGCCCGCGACCGCAGCCCCGAGCCCCAGGCCGTGCTCCTCAGCACGCTGGCGGCCGCCTACGCCGAGGCGGGCCGGTTCCCGGAGGCGGTCCGGGCCGGTGAGCGCGCCGTCGAGCTGGCGAAAGGCGCGGGCGACGGGCAGCAGGCCGCGACCTACGCCCGGCAGCTCTCCCGCTATCGTGCCGGCAAGCCGTTCCACTTCGGGGAATGAAGCGCTCCAGGCAGGCAGAGAGCCGCAGGACGGCACGGCCGGCACCCGACAGCGGGCCGGGCGGGGGCGCCGCCACCACCGGGTCTGCTGGCGTTCCCTCGCCTTGGATCCGGGCGCTGACCCTGGCGCTCCTCACCGCGGCGACCTGCCTCGCCTTCGCGGGCGTGCTGCGCAACGGCTGGGTCACCCTGGACGACTCGCGCTACGTCTACGAGAACCCGCACGTCAACCGGGGGCTGCAGCCCGGCGACGCGCTGTGGTTCCTGACCCACCCCCACCACGAGAACTGGCACCCGCTCACCTCCTGGTCGCACATGCTGGACGTGCAGCTCTTCGGCCTGGACCCGGCGGGACCGCACGCGGTGAACCTGGCGCTGCACGTGCTGAACGCCCTGCTGCTGGTGCTGGTGCTGTACCGGCTGACCGGGGGCTGGTGGCGGAGCCTGGCGGTGGGG
>Ga0315295_10003432_pt1 | contig 13503 bp, 13 predicted proteins | sample YL17G14_0_MG_FD_204453 | JGI IMG/M metagenome (GOLD analysis project Ga0315295, IMG submission 204453) | Sediment microbial communities from Yellowstone Lake, YNP, Wyoming, USA - YL17G14_0 | ecosystem: Environmental > Aquatic > Freshwater > Lake > Sediment | place: USA: Wyoming | collected... | reverse complement strand
GAAACAGGGTCTCAACCTGCTCGAACTGGCGACCTCTCCCTTGAGAGGCGCCGATGGGAACATAGAGTTCTTCGCCTGGTGGACCACTGAAGCGGTCCCGGAAAAAGCCGATTTCGCTGTGATAATGGAGGAGGCGGTGAAGGAAGCATGGGGATCGAGATAAGAACAGTCGGCATCATGCCACACGCCTATAAGGAATCCTCCCTGGAAGTAGCCCGCCAGCTGTTGCGGTGGTTGGAGGACAAGGGTATCAACGTGCGGGTTCTGCAGGAGGACGCACGGGCGATGGGGTGCCCCGAGAGGGGCGATGAACGTTCAGGGTTCGTGCGCGGTCTGGACCTGATCGTATCGCTGGGTGGCGACGGCACCATGCTCAGGGCGGCCGCGGCCGCCTACGAGGCGCAGGCTCCGGTAGTGGGTATAAACATGGGGAAAAAGGGTTTCTTGACCGCCATGGAGGCCGACGGCTTGTACGTGGGCTTGGAGGGTATCCTCGCGGGACATTACCTGTTGCAGGAGCGCATGATGCTAGAGTGTTCCCTGGGGGAGGAGGGCTCGCCGGAGTTGCATTATGCCTTGAACGAGGTCGCGGTGGGCAAGAGAGAGCTGCGGAGGATGAACAGGCTGGAGGTGGATATAAACGGACGCTACTTCCATTTCTATGCAGGGGACGGCGTGATCTTCTCGACACCCACGGGTTCGACCGCGTATTCACTATCAGCGGGAGGACCCATCGTCGACCCGCTGCTGGACTGTATAATCCTCACACCCATATGCAGCCATTCCCTCATGGACCGCTCGGTCATCATCTCCCCCGACAGCACAATAGAGGTCATGGTGCAGAGGGAGCAGGTGCTTCCCTCCTTGTCCCTGGACGGCAGGGAGGAGATAGAGCTGCCGCGCGGAGGCAAGGTGCTCATACGCAGGGCTGAACGGCGTCTGAAGATGATCAAACTGGAAAGCTATTCCTTTTATAACCTGTTGCGGGATAAGTTCTATTTTCCGGGCAGCGAAAAGTAGCTGACGGCTGCGTTTAGCGGTGAGGTCGGACATGCTGAGAGAATTGCACGTGCGGAACCTGGCGCTCATCGAGGAGGCTGGCCTCGAGTTCGGCCCCGGCCTGAACGTCCTTTCGGGGGAGACGGGTGCCGGCAAGACGGTGCTCGTTGAAGCCCTCGGGCTTCTCCTTGGCGGGAGGGGCGACAGCGGCCTGGTGCGGGCGGGCGCGGACAGGTTGGAGCTGGAGGCTGCCTTCGATATCACGGGGAGTGGAGGCTTGAGGGCATTGGCCGAAGAGGAAGGCCTGGACCTGGAAGACAACGTTATCATCCTGCGCCGGGTCATGAGTGGTGACGGCAAAGGCAGGTGTTATGTGAACGGCAGGATGTGCACCGTCGCAATGCTGTCGCGACTGGGCGAATACCTGGTGGACATCCACGGCCAACACGAGCACCAGCGCCTGCTGCGCCCGGCCAGCCATATCGAATATCTGGATGCTTACGGACCACCCGCACACGGCGAGCTGTTGCAGTCCTACCGCGGGCTCTACATGGAGTGGCGGGAGGGGTGTGACAGGCTGGCAAAGTCCTCCATGGACGAAGCGGAAAGGCTGCGAGAGATCGACCTGCTGCATTTCCAGGTAAGGGAGATAGAAGCGGTGCAACCGGCGGAGGGGGAGATGGAGGAGCTGTTGAAGGAGCGCAAGCGCATGCAGAACCGCGAGGAGCTGTTCACAGCGGTGCGCGACGCACATGTCTCTATCGCAGGTGAGGGCGAGGGGGAGGGGACCCTGGACCGCCTGGGTGCCGCGGAGGCCGCGTTGGAAAAGGCCTCATCCCTGGATGATGACCTGGCCCCATGGTCGGAAAGGCTACGTGAAGCACAAGGTCAGCTGGCCGACTTAGCCCATGAACTGCGCCTATATGCTGAATCGCTCGATTTCGAACCCGGCCGCCTGGAGGAGGTGGAACTCCGACTGCGTGCCCTGTCCGAGCTGGCCCGCAAGTACGGACGGGATACCGCTCTCATACTGGAGCACCTGGAGCGGTCCCGTCTGCGCCTGGTGGAGCTTGAGGACCTTGACGTGAGGAGGGAGGGCCTTCAGGTAAAGGTCGACAAAGCGGAGGCCGTGCTACGGGAAGCCGCCGCGACGCTCACCGCATCGCGCAAGGACCTCGCGGGCAGACTGACCCGCGAGACGAACCGCGAACTCAAGGAGCTCAACATGGCGGGTATGCGTTTCCAGGTGGAGTTGGGGGAGGCCGGAGACTTCGGAGAGTGGGGGGATGATGACGTCGAGTTCAAGGTATCACCGGGCAAGGGGCTGGCCTACCGGCCCGTAGCGCGTATCGCTTCCGGGGGCGAGCTGTCACGCATCATGCTGGCGCTGAAGCTCTCCCTGGCGCGGGCCGACGCGGTGCCCACCCTGGTGTTCGACGAGGTGGACGCGGGGATCGGGGGGGCGACCGCCGACGTCCTGGCGGAGAAGTTGTCACGCATATCCAGTTACCATCAGGTGTTCGCCATTACCCACCTGCCGCAGATAGCGGCCCGTTCCGATCAGCACCTGGCGGTGGCCAAGAGGGAAACTACCGGGGGCATCGTCACCGAGGTGGCATTCCTGGACGGCGTACAGCGGATAGAAGAGTTGGTGCGCATGCTCGGCGGTGACGAGACCACAGCCCGCAAGCACGCCGAGTCCATGCTCAAGAAGCGGGTCACCACGCGTTCCTGAACCGGGCGTTTCACATCGCGAGTAGGCCGAGCCGGCAAGGAAGCGCCACCGACTCTATATCGCCTGCCATACATCGTTCTTATCAAGATGCGTTGCCGGCAAAGATATCCCCACGCGATGCAGGCAAGGGAAGCTGTTACCTCCAAAGGATACCGGATTCCTCCTCACATACGATGCGGAGATTCGAGTATCAAGTCATATGCGGGCATGGCCCCGAAGAAAGCAGTGCAACTGATCCGTACGTTTTCTGTTATAATAAATGATAAATATTATCAATAAGGGGTTCTGGATGGACTTGGAGAAGAGGCTGCGGTCGCGGGGGTACCGGGTGACCCCCCAGAGAGAGGCCATCTTCGGGGTGCTTGAGGATAACGAGGGAAGACCCTTGAGCCCCGAGGACATCCATGCCACGGCCGGCGCAAAGCATCCGGGAATCGGGCTGACCACCACTTACCGCACTATGGATCTTTTCTGCGATCTGGGGATCGCGTTTCCGGTCCACCTCAGGGGCGGGCACAGGTTTTACGAGCTAAACTCCGGTAAACACCATCATCACATGGAATGCCTTTCCTGCGGCAACGTTGAACTGCTGGAGGCATGCATGATCGACGACGTGGTGGAGTTGGTGCGGGACGGAAGCGATTTCCTCATCACCTCGCATTGCATGAGCCTGTTCGGATACTGTCCGGATTGCCTGGAGAGAGGCAAGGGCAAGGGAGATTAGTTGTTGCCACGCGGTATTGCAAGGGAGGCATGAGTGAAAATATGAAAAAGATTATCAATAATTCTCGAAAGCATAAAAGGGCGGTCGCCGCCTTACTGCTGACGGCATCCCTAGCGTTTATCCTGACCCCTGGCTGTGGAGCGAGGGGGCAAAGACCTGGCAGGTTGCAAGTGGCCGTAGACATCGTCCCCCTGGCCGACTTCTGCAGCGCAGTCGGGGGCGACCTGGTGGAGGTGGAGATGCTGGTGCCACCCGGTGCCTCTCCCCATGCTTACGAGTTGACCACCGGGCAGATGAGGTTTCTCGCGGAAGCGGATGTGCTGGTGACGGTGGGGATGGGACTGACTCCCTGGGCTGAGGAAGTCTTCGGTAAGGTGGATAACCCAGACCTCGTCACGGTGGTGGCCGGCGAGGCGATCCCGCAGTCGGATCTGATCCCGACCGCGGCGTATGAGGAAGAAAAGCAGGCAGGGAGAGAAGCGGAACACGAGCACGGCATCTACGACCCGCATATCTGGCTGGACCCCGAACTCGCCGTATATATAGTGGAGGCAGTTCGGGACGGGTTTATCCAGGCCGACCCGGAAAACGCCGCCGCTTATCTTGGGAGCGCGGGAGGATATGTGGAGGAGCTCGCGGGGCTGGACGCTGAGATCAGCGAAGAAGTCGCGACCTTCACCAGCCGTAAGTTTGTCTCCTTCCATTCCTCTTGGACCTATTTTGCCCACCGCTACGGACTCGAGCAGGTGGGTGTGATCGAGGAACAGCCCGGTAAGGAGCCTTCCGCAGGGGAGATCGGAGAGCTGGTCGACCTGATCGAGTCACAAGGCATCAAGGTGGTCTTCGCGGAACCCCAGTTCAGTCCCAGGGCCGCCGAGGCTATAGCGGAGGAATCGGGCGGAAAAGTTGTGGTGAAGATACTCGATCCACTGGGAGATCCCGAGGACCCTGAGAAGGATACCTATTTAAAGATGATGAGGAGCAACCTTGAGGTGATGGGGGAGGCCCTCAGGTGAGGGAGTGCCGAGTCAGCGAGTTCTTCGGCGCGTCCACAGACGGGCCGCGCCAGGTGATCGTCCTCGAGGATATGTGGGCGAGCCTGGATGGGCATACCGTGCTCGAGGGGATCACCTTTTCCCTCGACGAGGGGACTTTCCTGGGAGTCATCGGCCCCAACGGTGCCGGCAAGACCACCCTTATAAAGGTCATCCTGGGCCTGGTGAAACCGGACCGTGGTGCGGTGCGGGTGATGGGCATGAGCCCGGGTGAGCTAAAGCACGAGCTGCACCATATCGGCTATATGCCCCAGCAGGTGCTCTTCGACCCCCTCTTTCCGGTATCCGTATACGACGTGGTGATGATGGGGCGCACCTGCTGCATCGGGACGCTGCGCTTTCCCCGCCGCAACGATCGGGAGGCGGTCATGCAGAGTATGGCGGCGGTGGGCCTGGACGGCCTCGAGAAAAGGCCTATCGGTGAGCTATCGGGCGGGCAGCAGAAGCGGGCTTTTCTGGCCCGGGCACTCTGCCTGGAGACACGCATCCTGCTGCTGGACGAGCCCACCTCGGGCCTTGACTACGAGGCCCAGGAGAAGTTCATGGACCTTCTGGCGAGGCTAAAGCTGGAGCAGGGCCTCTCGGTGATCTTCGTTTCGCATGACGTCAACGTGCTGGCGCGCATCGCCGACGAGATCGTGTGCATCAACCGCACCATGCACTTGCACGGCAAACCCATGGAGGTGCTGGGAAGCGAGAGGCTCAAGGAGGCCTACCGCTGCGAGTTCGATTTCCTGGCCGGCGTGGGAAGCCATGAGAGCACGGAGGTGTAGGGGATGCTGGCCTACGGTTTCGCCCAGCGCGCGCTTATCGGGGGAGTGATCGTGGCCTTGGCGTGCTCACTCATCTCCTTTTTCGTGGTGGTGAGGCGATTGGCTTTCGTGGGGATGGGCATCTCCCATGCCGCCTTCGGCGGGGTGGCCATCGGCCTGGTCGCAGGGATAGACCCCGTTCTCTCCGCGGGGGGCTTCTGCGCCGCGGTAGCCCTGGGCATAGGCTGGTTCAGCCGCAAGGGCCGCATCCACGAGGACACGGTCATCGGTATCCTCTTCGCCACCGCCATGGCCTTGGGGGTGCTGCTGGTCAGGCTGGCCGGTGCCTACAACCTGGACCTCATGAGCTACCTTTTCGGGAGCATCCTGGCTTTGAGCTGGACCGACGTAGTGATCATCGCGGTCTTGAGCGTGCTGGCGGCGGCATTTATCGTCCTGTTCTTCAAGGAGCTGCTCTTCATCTCCTTCGACGAGGAGACGGCGACCGCCAGCGGACTGCCGGTGAGGTTCGCCTATTACGGGCTGCTGGTGACCATGGCCCTGACCATAGTGGTCTCAATAAAACTGGTGGGCATCATCCTGGTCTCTGCCCTGCTGGTCATCCCGGGGGCGGCGGGGGCACAGATATCCCGCAACTACCGGGGCGTGCTGGTTGCGGCGGTGGTGATAGGGGTGACGTCGGTGGTGTTGGGGCTCTACCTGTCCTTCTGGTACGACGTGGCCTCGGGAGCCACCATAGTGCTGGTGCTCTTCACACTCTTCATGCTGTCCATGGCTGTGTCTTCCCGCCGGGGCTATATGCGGAAACTGAGACAGCGGGAGGGTTGAAACCCGAAACGGTTTTGCTGCAGGAAGATCAAACACCGGTCTCAGGACTCGCACGCTATCATGGGGGCTTTACGAACAAAAGGAATACCGTTCGTTCAAGGCGGGTATCGATAGCGCCGCAGATAAACGCGGATTTCTGCTAACGGGTCATATCGGTGATCTTAGAAGAAGGAGTGATCGCTTTGGCTGACAAGACCGTATCAGATCGTTTCAAGAGGAAAAGGTCCAGCATCCTCTTCCTCATCACGGCATTGATCATCGTGGTGTTCATCGCCTTCGGGATGGTGACCATGCTGCTCTTCCGCTCCTCTCAAGACCGCCTTATAAACAAGACCGCCTTATAAAGAAGAGCATCGAAAAGATGATATAGACCGAGATGGAGAACCTGGTATCGGCGAGTTCTTACATCGCCGACCCGCTGCTGCCGGTATTCGAGGAAAAGATCAGCGGTGCCACACCGGCGGAGTTGATCGACGCCTTGATGAACAAGGAACTCACGGAGGGTCAGAGGTTCATCATCGATGAGATGAAAGGGATGGTGGATTCCGTTCTTTTCGATCTCAAGTCGGTCTCTATCGTCATGCTGCCGTCACCCCTCAACCGCGAGGCGATGGTCATCGCGGCCAGCGATGAGAGCCTCATCTACGAGTGGGAGATCCCCGACTCGGTCCTGGATGTCATCAACACTGGAGGCGGCTATATCTATCGTGAGGAGGGCTTCCCGGAGACAGGCCTGGAAGGACCCTATGCCATCATCGCCAACAAGGGGATAAGCCCCACCTCCAGCACGGAGGTAGGTTACGTATTCGTAAAGCCCATGGGCGATAAGGTGGCGGTGATCAACGCCTTCTACGATGAAGAGAGGAGCAATACGGATCTTTTACTCTGGCTGACCATGCTCATCTCCATCTTGGTGGTCGCGATCATCTTCTTTTTCGTGCTCTCATACCTCATCCGCAAGCGCATAAGCGAGCCCATCGACGAACTCGCGGCCACAGCCGAAGAAGTCATGCAGGGCGACCTGGAAGTAGAGGTAAAGGTACATGAAGGCGGGGAGTTCGAGGGATTGGAGCGTGCCTTCAAGGAGATGGCGGAGAGTTTCCGAGAATACATCGCCAGGTCCGTAGGAGAGGAATAACCGTATTGTAGGGCGATGCGGCATAAACTATACTGAAGGACGGTGGTTGAAGGAGACAATGACGATCGGAAGGTGACCGGCGATCTATAGGCCGGAAGGATCCCGCAAAAAGGAGAATAACGGAATCCCTGGCACGTGTAGGGATTCCGTCTCTTTGTGGAGAATAAGACTGGAAAGAACCGAAAAGCGTGGGGAGGTTTGCTAAGATGCCGGTGAAATACATCTTCGTGACGGGCGGAGTGTCGTCTTCACTCGGAAAGGGGATAACCGCGGCGTCCATCGGGCGCCTGCTCAAGGCACGGGGACTCAAGGTGACCATGCAGAAGATGGACCCCTACATCAACGTGGATCCCGGCACCATGAACCCCTTTCAACACGGAGAGGTCTTCGTGACCGACGACGGCACGGAGACCGACCTTGACCTGGGGCACTACGAGCGTTTCGTGGACGAGCACCTGGGCAGGGAGAACAACGTCACCACCGGCAGTGTCTACTGGTCCATCATCACGCGTGAGCGCAAGGGTGAGTTCCTCGGGGGCACGGTGCAGGTCATCCCCCACGTTACCAACGAGATAAAGGAGCGCGTCATGCGCCTCACCCGCTCCAGCGAGGTGGATGTGGTCATCACCGAGATAGGGGGGACGGTCGGCGACATCGAAAGCCTGCCCTACCTGGAGGCTATCCGGCAGTTCAAGAAGGACGTGGGACCCGAGAACGTCATGTACGTCCACGTCAGCCTGGTGCCCTTCCTCGAAACCACGAGAGAGATGAAGACCAAGCCCACCCAGCACAGCGTGAAGGAGCTGCGCTCCATGGGTATTCAGCCGGACGCTATCGTGTGCCGGTCCAAGGAGCCCATCGGACTTGATCTGAAGGACAAGATCTCCCTCTTGTGCGACATCGACATCGATGCCGTGGTTTCGGCCCATACCGCCGACTGCATCTACGAGGTGCCCCTGCTCCTGCACGCCGAGGGCCTGGGGGATGTAGTGGCACGCCACCTCGGTCTGGAGGGCCACGAGGAAGACCTCTCGGAGTGGGAGGAGATGGTACGGAGGATCAAGTCGGCGACGCAAGAAGTGACCATCGGGGTAGTGGGCAAGTACGTGGACCTCACCGACGCCTACCTCTCCATCATCGAGAGCCTGAAGCACGGCGGGTTCGCCCATGACGCATGCGTGGATATAAGATGGGTGCCCTCGGACGACATAACGCCGGAGAACGCGGATAAGGTGCTCTCGGAGCTGAACGGCATCCTCATACCGGGCGGTTTCGGGGTGCGCGGCGTGGACGGCAAGGTCGAGGCTATACATTACGCGCGGGAGAACGGCGTGCCGTTCCTGGGCATCTGCCTGGGGTTGCAGTGCGCGGTCATCGAGGCGGCGCGTAACCTCTGTGGCCTCACCAAAGCCAACAGCTCTGAGTTCGACCCTACAACGCCGGACCCGGTGATCGACCTCCTCCCCAGCCAGAGGGATGTCGACGAGATGGGCGGCACTATGCGCCTGGGGCTCTACCCGTGCAAGCTGGATGAGGAATCCCAGGCCTTCAAATGCTACGGCGAGGAGGTCATCTATGAACGCCACCGCCACCGCTTCGAAGTGAACAATCACTATCGGACCGCGCTGCAGGAAGCAGGCCTGGTTTTTTCCGGGCTATCCCCGGATGGCAGGCTGGTGGAGATAATCGAGCGTGAGGACCACCCCTGGTTCATGGCAGGCCAATTCCACCCGGAATTCAAGTCGCGGCCCAACCGGCCCCACCCCCTATTCCGCGATTTCGTGGGAGCTGCCCTGCGCCGGCGCCTCGGCCTGGAGGAAGCGCCTAACCTCAAGGTAGTCGGTTAGCGTTCAGGAGAAATCGCAACACGGGAAGAAGAGAGGTTGGAAGAAAACAGGGCTAACGGGCGCAGCAACGGGGTCCGGACAGGTATCTGACATCCGCCGACATACGTACTGCAACAACGGCATAGGGATCGAAGTAAACGGGAGCGTCACTATGGAAGACAGGGTACTGAACACTTTTCTTCAACTGGTGAGAATCGATAGCGAGACCTATCACGAAGGCGCAGTGGTAGACCATGTATGCGAAGCCGCACGCGGTTCAGGGTTTGAGTCATACGTGGACAATGCCGGCAAGGCCATCGGCGGAGAGGCCGGCAATGTCTACATAAGAATACCCGCGTCCGGTGTAGATGCTCCGCCTATCATCTTCTGCGCACATCTGGACACGGTAAGTCCTGGAAGAGACATCGAGCCCGTGGTCAGGGGAGACAGGGTGATCTCGGGGGGAGAGACGGTCCTGGGTGCCGACTGCAAGGCAGGAGTAGCCGTGATCATCGAGCTCATGCGCCTCTCGGCGGAGGGCGGGCTGAAGCACGGCCCTCTCGAACTCATCCTTACCGTGGCCGAGGAGAAACAACTGCAGGGGGTGCGCCACCTTGAGTGGGGCCGCATAGAGGCGCATCATGCCTACGTCCTGGACGGTGCTGGCGGCGTAGGGGAGGTCATCAACTCATCTCCCACCCAAGACAACCTGGAGTTCGTGTTCAACGGCAAAGCCGCCCATGCGGGGGTGGAACCGGAGAAGGGGACCAACGCCATCTACGGCGCGGCCTGGGCCGTAAGCCTGATGCATCTGGGGCGCATCGACAGCGAGACTACGGCTAACATAGGGGTGATCGAGGGGGGCCGCGCGGTCAACATCGTTCCGGACCGGGTAGTGGTGCAGGGAGAGGTCCGTTCGCTGGACCTCAAGAAGCTGGAGGAACAGAGGAAGTCGATGATGAGGGCCGCCATGGAGGCAGAGGCCTCCGTGGGTGTGGGCGTTGAGGTAAAGGTAGAACGCGTTTACGACGGTTATCTCATAGAACCAAAGGACCCCCTTATACTCCTGGCGAGCGAGGCCGGTAAGGCCATGGGCATAAAGATCGAAGTAAAGAATTCGGGAGGGGGGAGCGACGCCAACTTCCTGAACGGCCAGGGCATAAAGTCGGTGGTGCTGAGCATGGGAGTAAGGGAGCCCCATACCACCCACGAGTACCTCGACATCCAGGAACTCCATAAGCTGGTGCGGCTCTGTTCGGAGATCGCCGCGGCGACGGGCAGGCTGAGAGGTGATAAGTGAGCGCCGAGGAGCACGAGACGCTGCAGCGCAAGACCATATTCGAGGGGAAGGTAGTGCGCCTCTATCTCGACAGGGTCCGCCTGCCCAACGGCATGGAGGCGGAGAGGGAAGTCGTACTGCACTGGGGGGCGGTCGGAATGGTCGCGCTGGACGACGAGGGCTGCGTTTTTCTCGTGCGGCAGTACCGGCATGCGACGGGCGAGTATGTGGTGGAGATCCCGGCTGGGAAACTGTCCGTAGGGGAGGACCCGCTGGGATGTGCCCGCCGCGAGCTGATGGAGGAGATAGGATACAGCGCCGATGCATGGGTGAAACTGTCGGCCTTCTATACCTCGCCGGGTTTCAGCGATGAGAAGCTCCATCTCTACCTGGCCCGTGGGCTGCGTAGCGGTGAGGCCGATCCGGACGAGGAGGAGTTCCTGGAGATCATGCATGTGCCGCTGGCCGAAGCGCTGTCCATGATCGCACGTGGCGAGATCGAGGACTCCAAGACCGTTGCGGGCCTGGCCCTGGCCTCGTTGTTTACGGAGGGTCAGTACAGACCCGAAGAAGAGTAATACTGGAGGAGAGATGATCGTAGGAGTACCCAGGGAGATAATGGACCAGGAATACCGCGTGGCTGTCACTCCCCAGGGGGCCCACGAACTGGTGGTCGAGGGCCACAAAGTGCTGGTTGAAAAGGACGCAGGCGAGGGTTCGAGCATATCCGACTCCGACTACGAGACCGCGGGCGCGGATATCGTACCCAGTGCCGCAGACGTTTATTGCGAAGCGGAGCTGATCCTCAAGGTGAAGGAGCCACAGGAATCGGAGTTCCCCCTGCTCAAGGAGGGCCATATAATCTTCACCTTCCTCCACCTGGCTACCCATAAGGGGCTTACGGAGGAACTCATTGCACGCAGGGTTATCGCCGTGGCCTACGAGACGGTGGAGCGTCCGGACGGGAGCCTCCCCCTATTGGCCCCCATGAGCGAGGTGGCCGGGCGTATGGCGCCCCAGGTGGGAGCGCATTACCTGGAAAAGATGAACGGGGGTCGTGGCATGTTGCTGGGCGGCGCCACCGGGGTCCCCCCAGCCATCGTGGTCATCCTGGGGGCGGGGATAGTGGGATCGCATTCCGCCATCCTGGCCACAGGCATGGACGGCCACGTCATCGTGATGGATAAAAGCCTGGAGAAACTGCGTTATCTGGAACATATCCTGCACGGCCGCGTGACCACCCTGGCCTCAAACAAGATGAACGTGAAACAGATGGTGCGAGAGGCGGACCTGGTGATAGGAGCGGTGTTGATCCCGGGAGCACTGACCCCCGTCCTGGTGGACGATGATACCGTGCGCAGCATGCGTCCCGGCTCCGTGATCGTAGACATCTCGGTCGACCAGGGCGGATGCATAACCACCTCGAAGATGACCACCCATTCCGACCCCGTCTATCTCGAGCACGATGTACTCCACTACTGCGTTGGAAACATCCCTGGCGCGGTGCCCAGGACCTCCACCTTCGCTCTCACCAACGTCACCCTGCCCTATGCCCTGGAGATAGCCGAACTCGGGTTGAAAGAAACGGTGAGGCGCAATGACAGCCTGGCCAAAGGAATAAACGTGATCGAGGGCCGGGTGTCCTCCCGCCCCGTTGCCGAGGCGCACGGCCTGGAATACGAGCCCCTGGAGCACATCCTCCCCATCGACCTGGACAGCGGGCAGCTCTTCGGGTCATAGGGAGGGCGTACCAAAAAAGCCCGGGGAGGTGTCCCGTGCAAGGAAAACGTCCCGACGAGACCGCCTGGCCCGCCCTGGTCAACGAATACCTCGTCTATATCAAGGTGGAGAAGGGGCTTTCTCCGCGCACCGTGGAGGCCTACGGCAGGGACTTGCGGCGCTGGAGCGATTTCATCTCGCGTTGCGGCAAGCCAACTCCGCAGGAGGTGGAGCGAGAGGAGATAACCCTTTTTCTCGAGGAGATGCGCGGCCGAGGCCTGTCGCCGCGCTCCCTGGCCCGCACCACCGCCACGCTCAGGAGTTTCCAGCGTTTCCTGGTCGAAGAGGCGATATACGGCAGCCTTCCTGCCACGGACCTGCCGTCCCCGCGTCATGCCCATATCCTCCCCAGGGTGCTCAGCCAGGAGGAAGTGGAGAGATTGTTGGAACAGCCCATACTCGAGGACCCGCCGGGATTGCGGGACAAGGCCATACTGGAGAGCCTGTACGGGACGGGGATACGCATCTCAGAGCTCACCGGCCTGGACCTCGAGGATATGGACCTGGGGGAGAGGGAGCTGCGCGTGCTGGGCAAGGGTGCGCGCGAGCGGGTAGTACCCATCGGGGACGCAGCTGCCGCAGCCTTACGGGAGTACGTGGGCCTCGGGAGGCCGAAACTGGCCCGTGACTCCAGCCAGAGGGCGCTCTTCCTCAACCAACGCGGAGGCAGGCTCACCCGCCAGGGCGCATGGGAGCTGGTCAATAAGTACGCGGGGCGGGTAGGTCTCAGAGAGAAGGTAACACCACACACTCTGCGCCACAGCTACGCCACCCATCTCCTCGAGAACGGGGCGGACCTGCGCTATATACAGGAATTGCTGGGACACGTCAGCATCAGCACCACCCAGATATACACCCACGTGAGCAAGGCCAGGGTAAGGGAGTCATACCTCAAAGCCCACCCCCACGCCTGAAGCACGGTTCGCTCAGGCATGGTCGGGATCTGCCAGACAGGGCGCTTCTTTAACACCTTTGGTCGGGCGGCGGCACAGAATAAGCTTTTAACGGGAAAGCTCTGTTGTTATGGGTATCATCGGGATCGTAGCGCTGCTCTATCTGCAGCGATGTTTACGGCAGAAGAAGCCCAGATAATAACCTCGTATTAGCCTGGCCCTTGTGGTTGATCCATGTGGCCCTCTCCGGGAAGTGCGGGTAGAAGTGGGATCATGGTGGTTGCCTTTGGGGTCAGGTCTCAACAGGGTGACCGGGAATAGGTGATTACTGGGTTTCAAGCCTTGGGGTCAGCCCTCCACATTCCACATATACTTCGAGCGCTATCGATTGAGCGGGTGCTTTGTTGGTTATGTGGAATGTGGAGGGCTGACCCCAAGGCTTCGCTAAAGGCCTCGCACATTATTCCCGGTCAC
>Ga0315295_10003430_pt1 | contig 13505 bp, 5 predicted proteins | sample YL17G14_0_MG_FD_204453 | JGI IMG/M metagenome (GOLD analysis project Ga0315295, IMG submission 204453) | Sediment microbial communities from Yellowstone Lake, YNP, Wyoming, USA - YL17G14_0 | ecosystem: Environmental > Aquatic > Freshwater > Lake > Sediment | place: USA: Wyoming | collected... | reverse complement strand
GCGTCAATTGTACCCGCAACCGTAAGTTTTGAAGTTGTATTCGCCGTGCCGATGCCGACGTTTGCCGGGCTTATGCTTGTTAATTCTCCCGTCACATTTGTGGCAAAAATAATGTTGCCGATATTGAGAGTGTTGGAGCTCGTAGCGGTGGGTGCAGATAAGTTATAGCCAATGACTATGTTCCTTGATCCGGTTGTCAGGTTCATTCCCGCTTGGTAGCCGACAAGAACGTTGTTGTCACCGCCTGCCTGCAAATTATAGCCTGAATTACTCCCCAAAAGAACATTGTTATTGATTGCGCTGACCGCACCGCCTTTACCCGCATATCTTCCTACGGCCGTATTGCTATTGCCACTTGTATTACTGTTCAAGGCACCCGATCCTAAAGCGGTGTTACCGCTACCTAAATTATTAGCTAAGGCAATATATCCCACAGCAACGTTACTGGCGCCGACATCATTGATTTGTAAAGCCATCGAACCTATAGCTGTATTGAAGTTGCCAGTTGTGTTGCCATTCAACGAATTAGCTCCCATAGCAGAGTTATGGGTACCGGTCAATGTCAAATTGCCCGCATTTTGCCCTATAAACGTGTTATTTGAACCTGTCTTATGTATGAAATTATCACTTCCCGATTTTATTGTGCTTGTTGTCCCAATGATGAGGTCAGTAACTTCCGCCGTACCTGCAACTTTTAGTTTGCTCCCTCCCGTATTTGTTGTGCCGATCCCGACATTTGCAGCCGTTGTGACTATCCCGGTGCCGTCCACCCATAAAGATGTTCCAGAGGATCCGGTTCCGCCTGTTCCACCTGTTCCACCAGTTGGTCCGGTTGGTCCGACTCCTCCCGCTGATCCTTGAGCACCTGTACCGCCTGTTGGACCTGTAGGCCCTGTTGCTCCAACTGCTCCCGCTGAACCTGCTGCACCCGTTCCGCCTGTAGGTCCTGTCGGTCCTATGTCTCCTTGACTACCTTGAGCTCCGGTTCCTCCGGTCGGTCCCGTAGGTCCGGCCGCTCCTGCTCCCGCAGGCCCCCAAGTCGCCAGGCCGTTGTTATCTGATGTAAGGACCTTGCCTGAGCCCTGGGTGCCGTCAGTGATCTTCACGTTCCCCGTAACTTCAAGCGTTGCCACGGGGGTGGTCGCCGCACCTATCCCCACTTTTCCACGCACGATCACATTGTGGCTGGCTTTTCCAAGGGCGATCTCGTAATTGCTTGCCGTGGTGGCATCGGAACCTATTGCAACAGATTGCTGATTGCTTGCAATAGCGCCAACCCCAAGAGCGATAGTATTTGATGCGGTAGTTTTAGCACTAGGTCCAATAGCTATAGAATTATCCCCATTGGCGTGAGCACTAAATCCGATAGCAGTAACATATCCTCCGCCACTCTCAGCAGTAGCTCCTGACCCGATAGCGATGCTATAACCACTGGAAGGCTTTGCATCGTATCCGATAGCGATATTATTTGGTCCCATAAGCGTGCCATGATTGCCGCCACCTATATAGAACTCGGCCGGCATATCAATGCTGCCGCCTAGGGTAACTTTGCTCCCGTCATCCGATATCAATGAATCCCCGACCACTGTTGAATCGGTGAATTTCGGTATCTTGCCCGTCGTGCCGCTTCCTGTGATGCCGCCTGAGGCTGTTTGCCAAGTTGCCAAACCAGCATCATCTGATGAGGTCAAAACTTTACCTGTGCCTGGTGAACCACCAGTGATCTTAACTTGCCCGGCAACTTCCAAAGTCGCGGTCGGACTCGTTGTCCCTATCCCGACCTTTCCGCGGACAATAACATTATTATTGGCTCTTCCAAGGGATATTTCATAATCGCTTTCTGTGGTGGCTCGAAAGCCTATTGCAACAGAATATTTATTTGAAGCATTAGATTCGGTACCGATAGCAATGGCGCTTTGAGCGTTAGCGGCAGAATAATATCCTACTGCGATAGAATTCTCCTGCCCGGGCCCACTAGGAGGATTGGCACTGGCTAATGTCCCGATAGCAATAGTACCCATACCGCCGCTATTAGCACTATTTCCAAGAGCGACCGCATTATCTAATTTGGCTTTAGAATGATATCCGATAGCTGTACTAGGTGCTGCGCCGCCGGTAGCATCAGCGCCTTTCCCGAGAGCAACGGATCCCCCGCCGCTAGCTTTAGCATCGTATCCGACAGCCATATCTCCCGGACCAATATGTGATGCGCTATGATCTCCTCCCCCTATGAAAAATGGGTCTTGCATAACGAGTCCGCCGGTCAAAGTAAGGTTGTTGATATTATTAATGTCGTATCCGCTCATCTCCATGGACACCTCATTCGGCCAGGTTGTCCAGGTCGGTCCAACATCCCCAGTTCCACCTGTTGGTCCGGTTGGTCCGACTGCTCCTGCTATTCCAGTACCACCAGTAGGTCCTGTTGGCCCTGCTGCTCCCGCTGAACCTGCCGCACCCGTTCCGCCTGTTGGTCCAGTAGACCCTGTTTCTCCAACTGCTCCCGTTCCGCCTGTTGGTCCAGTCGGCCCGGTCGGGCCCGTCGGGCCTGTTGCGCCGCCTCCAAAAGGCGCGCCGTTCAGGTAATAACCGCCGGCGTCAACTGTTCCCGCAACGGTCAGCATTGATGTCGTGTTCGTCGTCCCTATCCCGACTTTCCCTAGGGCACCTGTCCCTGTATGAGCGATAATGACATTCCCGTCGGAGTTTGCTCCATCACCGCCGTAAACAAAAATATTACCTCCTATGTCATTACTATCTCCTCCTCTGATCTTTACACTGCCCCCTTCCGGGCCACTCCATCCCCCATTCAACTCTGCATAGGAAGCTTTCCCACCAATAAAAGGCTTTAATAACAAGGATGATCCATTGGCTTGAGCATAGTTCCCTGCTCTAATGAAAACGCTTCCGGCGTTATCTTGCCAACCGGGCATGTCTCCTGCTGTCAGATTTATATTTCCGGCATTTCCAACATGGGCAGTTCCCGCTTTCAGGTTGATATCCCCGCCTTGGTCACCATCACCATTTCCCGCCGTAATACTGATGCTTCTTCCTGTCGTATCGCCCCCGGCTTGCAATACTTTTATTTCCGTGTCAGCATAATTCGACTGCAGGTACATTTTCCCGACCGTCGCGCCCCTAGTGGAAGTATTCCCCCTCGCAAGGACATCATCAAGAGTGTCGACTTCCTGTGTGATGCCCCCGCCAACTCCGCCGACCACGGTCTCAGCTGTTATCGCCCTGTATGCATACGGCACCGCGGTTATCATCTGGCGGGGCGCCATTGCTGTCGATTCGCCATGAACATAGACCTGAAGATACCTGTCGTTCCCATCAAAAGAGGAGGGATGAAAATTCAGGAGAACATTGAAAACACCGTTATTGTCAGGATATATCGTCCTGTCCAGATCCGACTCTGTCGGATCCACACCTCCGGTGGCGGTAGGCCAGAGAGTAAAATCTACGATCCTTGAATCCTTTATCGGAGCGCCTGCCGAAGTCGTCAATCTTCCCTGGAAATTTATCTGCTGGGCTATCGGATATGCTGAAACGGAGAGAATAAATAGGAGAATGACCGGAACGGAGAACATTTTTTTAAGCATGGAATTGCCTCCTTGTTCAGGTGAACTAACTCGGGAATTATACTCCGAATTCACACGGAAATCAAGGATTTTACGAGGTTAAAACATAATCAATACGCCTAAAACCCTTGCAAGATCATCTCGGCCGCCACCATAGATAATTAAAACCATTGCTCGCATAGGTCTTTTCAAATCTCCACTGCTCCCCTTTTGCGACCGGGAAGCAAAAATCCTCGTAAGCATAAGAACTATTGGTCCAAATGTGTGTGACTTGCGCCCCGTTTATATATAAACGGATATTTTCTGACCCAAATACGATCGCATTGCCGACAAGGAACCCGTCTGAGGCGGCAGTAATGTTTGAGCCCCAGGAAGTAAATGGGAGCAGGGTTTGCAAGCCGCCGAAGCTATTCACGCGCCCGCCTCCTACGGTAAGGTCGCCGCCATTAATATAGCTATTCCCGGCAGCAGCTATATATACATTTTTTACGGCATCTCCTCTCAACAATTCTAAAACCCCTGAGCCTGCCCATTGTTCACCGGCTGTTTGTGTTCTCAAATTCGCTTTCAGAGTACCCGGATAGTCGTCACTGGCCGCAGAAATACCTGAACCGTAAGGAGCTACTACATGCAAATTATTTCCCGGCGCCGTTGTCCCGATGCCGACGCTGCCGTCAAACACTGCATTGCCCCCGGAAACCTGTAATGCAGCTTTCGGGAGCGGCGTCCCGATCCCAACGTTGCCTGTAAAATATGATTGCGCGTATGAACTGCTGTATAACGCCCAGTTGTTCGTGTTGTTCGTCGGCCCGATGATCTTAACGCCATAATTTGTTCCGGCGCCGTCCGAATTAAATTCTCCGCCCGTATTTACTGTAGCTCCCCCTCCGATCGCGCTGGCATAAATGCCCCGATTACTGCCGGTGGTCCCATTGCCCGTTGACCAAATTTGATTTCCTGCACCGGCTATTTCCAAATGCCCGCTTGAAGGATTAGTTTCCCCAATGCCGACCCTCCCCATCGAACTGATGACCATGGATGGCGTCCCGGAATTCGTATAGAATGCCATTTGACTGTTGGCGTTGTAAGGCGACCATCCATACATTAAAGCATTGTCATAGAAGACTCCATACCCTTGGTCAAGAGTCATGCTGCCCTGCCAAATATCCAATTTTCCAAGCGTGGTTGTTGGCGTTGTAGTGCCTATCGCGACCCGTGTTCCATTATCATGGAGAAGTGATGTTCCGCTTATCGTGTTCGCATCGGACCACTTGGGGACATAATTGGCTGTACCGTTTATCGCAGTGATCGGTGACCCGCCGTTGCCTTTAAGTATCCCTGACAGGCTGCTTCCTGTTCCGCTGCTTACCCAGGACCCCACGCCATTTGTGTCCGATGTAAGAACGTAGCCGCTTGAGGCGCCGGTAGGCAACTTGAACCCGGTCGTTTCGATCGTGCCTGCCACGGTAAGTTTCTGCGTCGTTGTCGAGGTCCCGACCCCCACCTTGCCCGTGGCATCAATGTACATCGCCGTGCTTCCCGTTCCGGTATCGATCTTCAAAGGCGGTTCATCGACCGCTTCGCTCGATATTTGAAGTTTCGCGGTCATCCACGCCGTCCTCACTCCGATCCCCACTCTTTTATCATTTGTTATCCGCATGCATTCCCTTTCCCCCAGACCGGAAGTCATCGTTGAGAATGTCAGCGCGCCATCCACGCTGCCGGCCCATACATCCGTCAGGATCCCAGCGATCCTGGCTCCTTCGCTCAGCCCTCCGATATCCCGTTCACCGTAAAAAACTATCCCGGCGCCGATGCCGTTGGCAGGTGTACCGCTTGTCGTATGCCCAATATGCAGTATATCGCTTATACCATTATTATTACTGTCATCCTGACCGATATGCAACCTTCCATAGATATCAGATGTACCGATGCCTATCCCGCCATAACCGCTTGTTGTTTCATAAATATAAGATGAATTTCCCAAAGTTTGAGTACCCGTGAACTTAGGGATATAATTAGCGGTCCCGCTGCCGCTTAACCCGCCCGGTACGGTCGCCCAAACCGGGTTCGCCGAAGACCCTTGAGTTTGCAAGTATTGCCCGCTGGTCCCGGCAGCCAGCCTTGTCCAACTGGAAGCATCCCTGATCAGGATATCCCCGCGTGCCGAGCCGCCCGGAATGCCTATATATTTGCTTGACAAAAGAGTCCCGCCCTCGGATATCGTCCCGGCGGTCTTGATATTTCCGGTTGCTTCAATGGTGCACTTGCCGGCTATGTCAAGTTTATCTCCCGGCGCTGAGGTCCCTATGCCGACCCTGCCGATATTAATAATATCGTATCCTTCCATGCTCATTGGAACCGTATTTGGCCATGTTGTCCAGTTCGGTCCAGCCGCTCCAGTTCCTCCAGTCCCACCTGTTCCCTGTGCTCCTGTTCCACCCGTACCGCCTGTCCCTCCGGTCGGGCCTGTTGCCCCAGCTGGTCCTGCTGGTCCGGTCGGTCCTGTTGGTCCGGTCGGGCCCGTTGGAATGCCGCCTGCAAGAGATTCAGCAGTTATTGCCCTGTATGCGTATGGCACCGATGCTATCCTTGACCGGGGGGAAAGCGGCTGACCCTCGACCTCAACCTCAAGCCACCTCTCATCGCCGTTGAAAGCTGAAGCTTCAATACTGAGAAGTACGCTGAATGCGCCGTTATTGTCGGGAGTTATATTTTTGAAGACCTCCGCGATCTGGCCGGGGCCCGATTCAGAAGGAAAAAGCCTGAACGTGACATCTGTCGGCTCCGTTATCGGTGTGGCATCGCTGCTCACCAGTCTCCCCTGGAAATTTATGAACTGGGGAATGGCATAGGCGTGCAGTGAGAGGCTACAGATCAATAAACCCAAAATCAACATTCCTTTTTTCATACTGAACGCCTCCTCAGCTTACTTGCCCGTAGCCGGCTGCAGACTATTTTCGATCCTATCTAAACGGGCTTTAAGGTCTTCGTTCTCTTTCTTTAGCTCTTTTATTGATTCTACGACAAGGGCGTCGAATTCGAACGGTAAAGTCAAGCTCTTGACCTTTTCTCCCGCTGATAGAAGCATGATATCAGAACCTGATGGGTTTACTTCCATTACCCACCCGGGGAATGTCTTTTCTATGTCCTGCGCGATGAACCCGCCCTGAATTCCTGTCTTGTTGCCATGTTCCTTAGGATTGATCCAGCGGAAATGGATTCCTTGTATTTTAGTCAATTGGTCTAAAGCGTTGGTGATGGGACTCACGTCTGTCTTAAGCCGGACATCCGAAGAATTCGCCCATGACCCGCCGTTGGGCTTTGCGGCTGAATCTGAAACTAATTCTAATTTATAATTCGGTGTTGATGTCCCGATGCCGATATTGCCGTCCCCTCTTACCCATAAATAAGGATTGCCACCTTTAAGCACGGCAAGCCCGTAAGTACTGGACGATGCATCTGCTCCTGCCTGGATGAGCGCTCCATATCCGCTGCCATATGCCAAACCAACCACAACATTGCCGTTCTGAAATTCACCGAGCCAGTTGCCTGTCGAGGTGGCCGAATTCACTTTAAGAGAAGCTGTCCCCGGATCCGTCGTCCCGATGCCGAGCCTGCCGCTCATATAAACATTTGCGCCGGAAAAGTAACCGGCAAATGCTGAACCCGCACCATCTCCATAAATGGCATAAGCACCGGGAGCGCTTGTTACTCCTTTTACCCCGTATATTGACCCGACTCCCCAAATACCAGTTGATCCTTCTCCGTATATAGCATCCCCGCCGGCCTTCTTAACATACAATCGGATTGAAGGATCCGACCCCCCGATGCCCACGTTGCCGTTCTTGAAAACGGTCACCGCATTATTCCTGTCGCCGTCGCCCGTACCGTTGCCGATGATGAAAAGAGGATCTGTTGCTATCCAGGTACTCCATCCGCTCGGGCTTCCCAGGTCAACATTATAACGCCCTATCGCCACAGAATGGGTTGTTTTCGCCGTTGTGAATTCGCCCATTGCGGTAGAGAACCATCCGTTGGCATATGTGCCCCAACCCATCGCGGTCGAAGCCTGCCCATGAGCATTTGTTAAAACTCCCATTGATGTCGCATACGAAGCTTCCGCTGTCGTAGAGCTGCCCATTGCTGTGGTGGCATAATGACTTGCCCTTGTATATTCTCCCATTGAAACAGCTGATTGACCTCCGGCATAGGTTTGATGTCCCATTGATGTAGAATAGGTGCTGCTTGAAGTCGTATCGCTCCCGATCGCGACGCTTTTATCGCCGGATGCCGTAGGAGCGTTGCCTCCCCCGGAACCCCATCTGGTCTTTATCATCTGACCGCTGATGTCGCCGACAGTAAGGTTGCCCGTCATGCTTACATTTGTTCCGTCATCAGAGATCGTCGAATTGCCAAGCGTGGATGTCCCTGTAAATTTAGCGATTTTACCGCTTGTGCCTGAACCGCCAATGCTCCCTGTCGGTCCTGTTGCTCCCGCTGGTCCTGTCATTCCAATGCCTCCGGTCCCGCCTGTCCCTCCGGTACCACCGGTCCCCCCTGTTCCTCCTGTGCCCCCCGTAGGTCCAGTCGCTCCGGTCGCGCCCGCCGGGATTCCGCCTGCAAGCGACTCAGCGGTTATTGCCCTGTATGCGTATGGCACAGCGGTTATCATTTGGCGGGGTGAAAGAGTTTGAGTTTCAACTTGAACTTCCAAATACCTGTCGTTGATACTGTTGAAACAAGAAGAATCGAAATTGAGAAGCGCGCTGAAAGCGCCGTTCTTATCCGGAGTTATTGGTCCTGGGCTGTACGTCGCTATCAGAAGACCGTCTGTCAGGGCATCGTAAAGTCTGAAAGTTACGCTTGTCGGTATCGTTATCGGCGTGCTATCGCTGCTCACCAATCTACTCTGGAAATTTATGAACTGGGGGATGGCATAGGCATGCAGGGATATGGTGAACATTAAAACTCCCAAAACAATTATTCCTTTTTTCATATAGAATTCCTCCTCATGCCACTAAAAAACGATAGCCATAAATACCATATTATTTAAATTATTTATGGTAACGGTGAATCTATCGTGTATGTTATAACTGCTCCGCAAAATTTTGGATACCCGCCCAAGTAAAGATAAAGCATATAAGAGTAGTTTTGGTTGTTTACTGTATGGTTTAATCCGGATACGCTCTCAGACTGATAACCGTTGGACACCCCGGTTTTTCCTAAAGTGAATATTTCAGTGGAAGTGCCTGTAAAATTTACATTATATAAATTGAAATAAATCTGTTGGCTTACGACGAAATGTTGTGAATACATAGTGGCCCCTGTTATTTTTGCTCCGTGAGGCAAAGAAATGGAAGCCAAATAAACTTGCCCTTCATTATTTTCGTTTTTCAAATATCCTGTGTCATAATCCTTCATAAAGTAAGCATTATCATCATAACTTAACCTCTGCTTAGGGGTAAATATAGCGGGATTAATAGAATAATATCTTGTTACCGGAGAGGCAAAAGACATGCTTGATGCCTTGAATGATCCTGCCACCTCAAGCGTGGCTGCTTTTAGCCAGTTTGGACTGCTCCCTGTAATGTCACCAGCTGGCCCTGCCGGTCCTGTTGCACCTGTCGGTCCTGTGGGTCCCGTGGGTCCGGCAGGCCCAACTCCTCCGATTCCTCCCGTAGGCCCTGTTGAACCAACTGGTCCCGTTGCTCCGGCAGGTCCTACTCCTCCTGTCCCGCCTGTTGGACCTGTTGAACCAACTGGTCCAGTTGCTCCGGCAGGCCCAACTCCTCCGGTCCCGCCTGTCGGACCTGTTGGACCAGTTGCTCCGGCAGCACCTGTCGGCCCTGTCGGACCTGTTGGTCCGGTCGGGCCCGTTGGAATGCCGCCTGAAAGAGATTCAGCGGTTATTGCCCTGTATGCGTATGGCACGGCGACTATTTGCTGGCGGGGTGAAAGAGTTTGAGTTCCAACTTGAATTTCCAAATACCTGGGGTCAGTGCTGTTGAAACAAGAAGAATCGAAATTGAGAAGCGCGCTGAAAGCGCCGTTATTGTCGGGAGTTATTGACCCTGGACTGTACGTCGCTATCAGAAGACCTTCTGTCAGGGCATCGTAAAGCCTGAAAGTTACACTTGTCGGCGTGGTTATCGGTGTGGCATCGCTGCTGGTCAATCTGCCCTGGAAATTTATGACCTGGGGGATAGCATAAGCATGAAATGAAATAACAAAGATCAATGCGCTAAAAACAAATATCCACTTTTTCACGAAGAACACCTCCAAATTTGCATGTAAATAGGGATAATTACCACACCTTGCAGAGGTATGGATGATCGGATCCAGGAAGTATCGATTTTCCTAGTCATTAGGGCGTAATTCTAACATGGAACGGCCGAAAATTCAAGGATCAAAAAATAGCCTTTTAATGAGGTTTTCAATAATAACAATAAATATATCATCGGTCGAATATTACCAGCTTTCCGGAACCGATGACCTTGTCGCCGGATATTATCTTGTACAGATACATCCCGTTGCCGACAACTTCCCCGCCAAGAGAAATTCCGTTCCAGTTTACCTGGTTCGTTCCGCCCTTGCCCCCGGCTGTCCCGGACCTGAATTTCATCCTCTTAACCTCATGTCCGGTTATATCGTAAATGATTATTGTTATTGTCGCGTCGGTCGACAGCGTGTACTGTATCGTCGTGCTCCCTCCCGACATCGGGCTGAACGGATTCGGGTAGTTATACGTTGTCCCTATGATCTGCGCGGTCCCGCCCACTATCATTCCCGAGTATATGTAATATATGCCATTCCCTCCGCTGTCCTCTGTGAAGAACAGCAATGAATGCGGGCCCGTTTCGTGGATAGAAAGAATGCCTGTCCATTGACCTTCGAACGTTGTCCCGTAATCCAGGGTCAACAGGATCGGAGGCGACGAATCCACGTACAGCTCTACCTTTGCTACTCCCTGCTGGTCCGTCAGCTTTACCCGCACCTGCGAATTCGGCGAAATGATCTCGTTGGGCCTGAACTTAAGGTTGTTTATCTTCACCCATTCCATTGTGGGCGCACCGGTCATCTCTATTGTTACCGCAGTAAGCGTGAACGTATATCCCGAATTCATGGAATACCCGGCCGCTTCAGACGTGCCGCTGGACACGGGCTGCCCGCAGACGGAGAAAAGCGAGTTTGAGTCTGTTGTCCCAGTTATTCCCCCGCTTCCCACAATGCTTGCCGATATTGCAAGGTTACCCGCCGTCATCGCGCAGTAAGAGCCGGATGATACGGATAGAAAGATCCCGAACATCAATACCGACGCGAAAAGATACTTATTAATCCTTAATATGACCATTCCTCTCTCCCTGACCGATCGACTGACTCTGATCTCCGGGCTCTCTTCCTTACTCTCCCCTGACCAATAGTACCCACTGGTACTCGCCGGAAGTGTTCTTTTGCAGGCACATCCAGACAAGGTCAGGATTGCCCTGTTCAACGAATATCGCCCCGCGGTACGCGGCGGCCGCGGCCGGCTTTGTCCCCGTGGTGATTATCTGAAGGCCCGGGACCCCGTCGCCTGCATTTTGCACGGCCAGCTTCGCCGCCAGCCCAGTCGTCCCGATGCCGATATTGCCAACATTGATAATGCTGTAACCTTCCATACTCATAGGAACTGTATTTGGCCATTTAGTCCAGGTTGGTCCGGTTGGTCCTGTTGCTCCAACTGCTCCTGCTCCACCGGTTCCACCTGTTGGACCTGTAGGTCCGGTTACTCCAACTGCTCCTGCTCCACCGGTTCCACCTGTCGGACCGGTAGGCCCGGTTGCTCCGACTGCACCCGTTGTTCCCTTAGCTCCAGTTCCACCGGTTGGACCTGTAGGTCCGGTTACTCCAACTGCTCCTGCTCCACCGGTTCCACCTGTCGGACCAGTAAGCCCGGTTGCTCCGACTGCACCCGTTGTTCCCTGAGCTCCAGTTCCACCGGTTGCTCCAGTTGGTCCAACCGCACCGGTTCCACCAGTTCCGCCTGTTGGCCCCGTCGGCCCCGTGGATCCGGCCGGTCCTGCACCCGGAGGTCCCCAAGTCGCCAAACCATCAGTATCAGAGGTCAGAACGTAGCCGTTTGCTTGATTGCCATCCACTATTTTAATTTGTCCTTTTACCTCCAAGGTCGCAGTCGGGCTCGTCGTCCCTATGCCCACATTGCCCGAATTTGAACTGTAAATATTGCTGCCGGAAGCGGTCCACTGACCTCCGCCCCCGCCGCCAACGACCGATTCCGCCGTTATCGCGTACATCGCATACGGTACATAGCATAACCTCTGCCTGGGCGAGAAAATCTTGCCTTCATATTCTATCTCCACATATAGCGGCTTGCTGAAGTCCACGTTATCCAGAGATGTAATGTCTCCAAGGTTTATGCTGAACTGGCCCGCATTGTCCAGGGGTACACTTGGGATAACCTCTTGCCATACATTCAACCCGCCGACCGCATCATTAAAAAGCCTGCATGTCAGTTGTTTGTTCCCTGTCTCCGGCACTCCCACAAGATTCGTCAGTTTTCCCTGGAAATTGACCAGTTTTGTAGGCGCCGCGAACGCGGAGGCGGAAAAAAGCAGCAGGATTATCGCGAGGAACACAAATGATCTTTTTAACATAAAATACCTCCTGTAAATGTTTTTATGGACCGTGGATTTATTCGTTCCCCCAGCTCCAGGCAGGAGCTTTCCCCTGGGGGGTCTTTCTGCCGGACCCGGAGTCCCATGTCCGCCACTGCCAGCCCTCCGGCGAACCCGAATGTACCGAGTTCCCCGTCTGCACGTCCTTCCATTCCCAGAATTCCGCGGTTCCCACTTTTGTATAAGAGGCCAGCGCCTTGTAAACATTTATCCTTCCCTTGCCAAGCTTGCCTTCATATCCGGGATTCAACGAGTCGATATTATCGCAGGAATTTTCAAGGGCCTGGCGAACCAGGAAAGGGCTCCAATCGGGATACCTTGCCCTTATCAATGATGCAGCTCCGGCAACAAAAGGTGTGGCCATTGACGTGCCACACATCCAACCATACTTATTGGACTCTCCGGTAAACCAGCAAGTGCTCAATATCCATGCGTGATAGTCAGAAAGATCTTCGCCTCCGGGGGCAGAAACATCGACCCATGTCCCGTAGTTTGAATAGCTTGCCTTGGCATCATTTGTCCCGGTGGCCGCGACCGCGATCACATTGGGATAAGCACTAGGATAACTTAGAGTTTGCACATCATCATTCCCCGCCGCAGCAACAAGGACACAGCCTTTGCTATAAGCATAATTAACCGCGTCCAGTTCGGTTTGAGTATATGCATAACCCCCATAGCTCATGCTTATCACTTTGGCTCCCATGTTCGCAGCATATACAACCCCAGCAGCGCAATCTGCCACATATCCTGAGCCACCAGAATCCATGACTTTTACAGGCATTATCTTGGCGTTCCAATTGGTTCCGGCCACTCCTGTGCCGTTATTTGTCGCCGCGGCAATGATCCCGGAACAATGCGTCCCGTGGCCATCATCATCAGTGGGATCATTGTCATCATAGGCGAAATTCCATCCGCGATAGTCGTCCACATATCCGTTCCCATCGTCATCGATGCCGTTCGTCTCTTTTCCTCCGCCGCTCTCTCCGGGGTTGGCCCATATCTTGCTTGCCAGGTCCACATGCGTCATTTCAACGCCGGTATCAATGACAGCAACGGCATCGCTGGTGTTCCCTTTGGTAATATCCCAGGCCTGCGAAGCCTTTATCTTGAAAAGGCCCCACTGGTTCTGGATGTTCTGAAAGTCGCGATAATAAGTATCGTTCGGTGTAGCATAAGCATTAACTATATAATTCGGCTCCGCGTATTCAACGTCTGGATCTTTCTTGTATTCTTCGACGGCTTTCAGGAT
>Ga0315295_10003428_pt1 | contig 13509 bp, 13 predicted proteins | sample YL17G14_0_MG_FD_204453 | JGI IMG/M metagenome (GOLD analysis project Ga0315295, IMG submission 204453) | Sediment microbial communities from Yellowstone Lake, YNP, Wyoming, USA - YL17G14_0 | ecosystem: Environmental > Aquatic > Freshwater > Lake > Sediment | place: USA: Wyoming | collected... | reverse complement strand
CAAAGGTTTCGGTATCAAAAGCACCTGCGGCATATTCTATTTTCTTCGTTTCAAGAATCTCATGACGTAAATACTCTCTTCTTTCAAAGGAAGTTGACACGATATTAACTCCTTTCACAAAGCCTCATGGTATGATAAATATCCCTTCGCTTATATCTAAAGCAACCAGTATTCTTTTTATTTCATCCTATTTTGCTAAATCAGGTGATTAATTTTTTAATATTTTATTAATATATCCGATATTCCGCACATTTTAAGACCGTGAACCTTAAAACTTGAACTATATATAGAGTTAATAAAATATTCATGCGTCTTTTCTAAGATTACTTTTTCAAATGAAAAAATCAATCCTACCTTGGTAGGGGATGACTATTTTAAAAATATTTTATTGAATAGCATTTAAAATACTAAATGGAGTGATGGCATATGAATATCAATCTTTCAGGAAGAAGTATTTCCTGCATGTTTCCAAAGGTAGTCTTGACCTCTTAAAAAAGCAATCGGTCATGCATGTTTGTATAGGAAGTACATGGGCGTTTGATGTTTCTGTGACGCACACTACTATATGATAGAGGTAGAACATAAAAATACAGGGACAACGAACCTGTCCATAAACTCAGGGTTTGTCATCCTCCGGCTTGATCGGGTCACCTCTTTTCCTCGGCGAACCCGCCTGAGTGCGGGGGCGACTCGCTTGGGGCGAGGAATCCAGGGTTTCTTCAACTTAAATACGAAAGACACAAATAATCTATTTGGACTGCTTTAGTTTCTCCACTAACTGTCTTACATTTTGTGCATCCGGCGCATTTGGAGCCAGCTTCAGGTATTCCTCGAACTCTTTAATGGCTTCACTCTTCTTATTCAGGTCAAATGCAAGCACAACGCCGAGGTTTCTGTGGGCATTAAGATGTTTGGGCTCTATTGCTATTGCTTTCCTGTATTGCTCAGCCGCCTTATCAGGGTTTCCAATACGTCTGTAACATGTTGCCATGTCCACCCTGACATCCACGTTTTTGTCATTAAGTTCAAGCGCCTTCTGATACGCATCTATAGCCTCTGGAAAACGTGAGGTGTCCATCAGTATATTGCCGATCTGAATCCAGGCATCCACGTTTTTCGGATCTTTCCTGACTGATTCCTGAAAGCGCATTATTTCATTGTCAACAATAACAGGTCCTTTGGGGAACGATGTCTGTGCCTTTTGTTCCTCTTTCTTCTGGCAGTTGGTCAGGAATAATAAAAGTGTTAAGCAGACAATAAGTATTCTTTTCATCTGTGCTCTCTGTGGTTTCATATTTTTCCCTCTTTTTTCATAAAACTTTTGACATTATCTTATGGCCAAAACAGAAATTTTATGAGAAAAAAGGCAGCGGCGATGAAGGCCGCAATAAGCAGAAACAGCATTACAGCAGGAAAAAGCTTTTTGTCCTTTTTTTCTGTATTTGCCTGCTCTGCTTTTATTTCTGACACTTTAGCAGGCAAAGGAATTTCCCCTGCAGTTTCATGAAATGCTTTCTGCTGTTTGGTCTCCTCAAGATTTGAAGTATCTGCATCGCTTCCTGAAACATCAGGCCTCTTCCGTATTTCGAGAAATTCAGATAACGTGAATTCCTTGTACTCGACCTCAACATTCTTTTGCGGTAGTTCTATCTTCTTTCCGCATTTGCTGCATCTGTCTTTTCCATGCAACTCAGTACCGCAGTCAGGACATTTCATATATCACCCTTTTGAACCCCTTTTCAAAACTACTGCATTTTAATACCCCTGAACTTAAATTTCAACTATGGGCAGTTATTGCAAATTTATTCTGATAAGGGTAATCTTTAACAATACAATATATTTATTGGTTTTAAAAACATGTTTAAAATTTAATTCTATTATGAAAAAGCAGGATGCTATAAAAATCGAGTCCCTCCTACAAAAGGAGATAACCAGCTCTGTTGTTATTAATGGAAAAAAGTATTTAATCCTGACAGAAGATCTCTATATTAAAGAACAGCTCATAACCACAAGGGTTTATCTCGGAGGGAAGATAGTATCGACAAGACACATAGACTGCCGGGATATTCTGAACACGCCGGACTATGAGAAGAAAATGAGGGAATTGATTCGCAGCCAGCATGAAATGATTATTGATATACTCAGGAAAGAGAGCACGAAAAAAACAAGCACTCCCTCGTCTTATCTTGATGAGGTCAAAACATTGCTTCAAAGGAAGAACAATAAAGGCGCCCTTACTCTCCTGACCCATGCCCTTAAAAAATTTCCGGATGACCCGTTTCTGCTTTCCTATTACGGTTGTCTGGAAGCCATCATCAATAAAAATTATGCATATGGCGTAGACACATGTTCAAGGGCAATAGAAATATTGAATGAGAGAATACCGTTCGGGAAGGATATTTTTTGTCCAACCTTTTACCTCAACCTCGGCAGGGCTTACCTTGCATCGGGAAAGAAAACAGATGCTGTTAAAGCATTTCAGACTGGTCTTTCATATGACGCAGAAAACAGAGACCTGCTGTGGGAGACAAAAAAGATTGGTATGCGCAGGGACCCTGTCATACCATATTTTCAGAGATCAAACCCCATAAACAAATATGTCGGTATGATACTCCATGCCCTTAAAAAGGCATCCCCGTAAACATCACATTACAAAAGAGACCATTTCCACAACAGAAAAACAGAAGAATCAACCTTCATGATTTCAGGAGAGCTATTTTTCCAATAGATAAAGATTAGGGATGCAGATTCCTTCGTTAAGGTCAAACAGTCTTCATTTCCCATCCTGCATTACTTTCACCTGCAAGCCCGCACTTGGACGATCATATCAAAAATAAGAAGTTCCGGTTAAAACATGCAGAAATGAAGGGCACTCGTCCAGACCGAGATTAATCCTGAGTAAATGTCGATACGCTAACAAAATATACCCCAGAGGAGTTTTAAAACCAATATTCTCATAACACTGAAACTTAACAACCAAAACTGAGATCAGATCGACTATTACTTCGGTCTTTTCATAATAACAGCGACCACGCCATACTTACTTCCACTAATTCCTCCTAAGGCATGTTCTATGTCTTCTGAATTGCCCAGTTTGCTTGTCCATTTCCCAGAATGTAACTGTCGTGCAGCATGTGTCGGTTTGCCCGCAGCATCAGCAAATATCGCGATTTTCTCAAAGTTGATTTCGTAAGCGGGATCTTCACACACTGAATAACCCAAAGCTTCATAAGCCATTATAAAAACTTCCAATGTTTCTTTTCGTGGTATTTCGGGAGGCCAATAATAGCACAGTTGTTGATCTGGCCACCACCAAGCTTGGATATCTTCCGCAGCCCAGGCAATACAATTATAGTCTGGAGTAGCAGGACTTGTGATGGTGTAACCATTGACGACGAGATTAGGAAAAGCTAATTCAATAATCGTAGCGCTTATAATATGTACCCCTGTTTCTTGCCCCAGAGCAACCATGTTGCAGTCATTTCCCTTAATCGGCCTCTCTGATTTGGTGGGACTGGATCATCGCCCGTTATAGCTTTCAATGCCCAAAACCAATGATTAGGCTTTTTCTGCATCTCAGACAATATCATTGGAATTGCAATGGGACCCATACCAATAATTTGCTGATATGCGGGATGTAACACGATTTCGGTTATCGATGACAAAAAAGCAGTTCCTGATTCCCATTGAATCTTAAGAGAAAGAAACCTTCTCGGTGGATCGGCCCACTGCCTCGAAATCGGAACAAAATAATGCTCAATCGTTCGTTTATATTCATCTATTACTCTTTTGGAGTCTTCACCGACGGCGGTGTTCGCATGGACAACCCATGATGGAACTTTAACCTCTTTGGTTTGTAACTTTGAAATATTTTCAGAAAAAGATGTCATTTAAATAACTCCTGTGTTTTCTTAGTTATGCTTCTAAAGAAAATATCATTCTTAAAAGTTCTCAATTTTTCAAAGTCTTCCCATATTTCGTCGCTATTGACTTCATAATTAGTTGCCTGATAAACATCTATGTCAAAAATAAGTGGCAATTTATTATCAGCAGTAATGGCTTCTATTGTTTCATTTACGACTGCCTTTGCCTGAATCATAGGGTTAACGCAATTAATTGACATGAAAAAATGTTCAACTTCAAGTGGGAGATCGGATGGACTATCAGGAACAGTCAAAATATAATCCTTAAACTCTTCCATTGGCAAAGGTATTTCTATACGGTTTATATACCTCAAAGCAATACGAGTAATCTTTATGGGACGTGTTAACTTCAAATATAGCCCCCATAAATTACGAGCTTCAGATCTAAGCTTTTCCCAATTTTCATATGGTTTTAGTTTGTTGAAAGTAAAACCGTCAAGGCGCGCTTGCACTATCTTATTTTCGCTGGCAGATCGAAATAAATATCCTTCTGGCCTTCCGCTGGGGCTTGATATTTCTGTGGCTGCACCTTTTGGCGAAAACTTTATCTCAGCCTGATAAGATACTTTCAGTTGCTTATCAGAAAAGATATCTTTGATGGGATCGTTGAATGTTTCCAAAATCTGCAAGGTGATATCTTCTGGCAACTGAACACGTATATCCAATAGCGCCTCTGTAATGGGCGCATTTGGAAAGACTGGATATTCGGACATTTTTTCTCCGTTCATCTTAGATTTTGTAAATATTATACCAGAAAATACATCTACCCCTAAACAAATTAGCTTTTATAGGGCCTCCAATGCTTCATGTACTTATGCGGTAATAATTCAGGGAAAAAGTCCAAACCCTACAGAATCAGGTCTTTATTCTTGCAGTTGGCCCATTGTTCGCGGTTATGCCTTTGTAACAATTTCCGCTTGCACTCCGCAGATCAGCAAGATGCCCAGCGGTGTTGACTCCTGTGAGAACTTGCCGGGGAATGAATATTTCAGAAGGGCATTTTTTTATTGAAGGATTCATTGAAGCATAATCTGATATATCTGAGAAATCGAATCTTACCTATTAGCCAAACAGAGGTTTTTATCCCCTGAAGTTTTTACTTTACTCAAAGCTTGCAAACCTCGCCGGATCTATTGTCCTTGCGACTTTTGACGGCAGGAAGCCCGCAAATATTGTAGTCAGAAACAGGATCAGTGTTACTACAGAAAGATATAAGAAAGGCACCTGGAAATGTATTTCCCAACCAAAGGAAATCTTGTTAACTACGTATATTAAGATAATGCTCATAAGCGACCCAAGGAGACTCCCGAGAAAAATCCCTGTAACGCCTATAATCCCTGCTGAGAGAATAAGCGTCTCCTGTATCTGCTTCCAGCTTCCTCCCAAATAGCGTATGATACTGATCTCTCTTTTCCGCTCAAACACGAGGGCTAAAAGGGTATTGATCACACCTATCAATGAAACGATAATCGATATGAACTCTATGGCATATGTGATGGCAAACGTCTTGTTGAAGATATCTAACACCTTGTCCCTCAATTCCTGATTATTCATGATCTCAAGAGAATAATCAGGCAAAAGAGCCGCTCTTAACTTATGGATAAATGTATCCGGGGCAACCCCCTCCTTCAGATAAACACTGATCTGCGTTGCATCATCCAGACCCCAGTACTTTTTCAGCCATTTCCTGTCTATATAAATGAATCCGGCAGTGGTTGAATAGCTTGAAAAGATGTCATTAATCCTGAATGCCACATTACCTGCCGGGGATTTCAGGTGGATCATATCTCCCTTTTTCAGTCCATATTTAATGCTTAAATAATCAGAAATGCCTGCTATCTGCCCGTTTCCCTCCATCTCCTGCAGGACCTCTTCGTATGCCCTGTCGGAATACATCCTGCTCAGGTATTTTCTCTTTGTCCCGACATCAGCAAAGCCTGCTGTTACCTTCCTGCCGTTCAGGTCAAGCTGCATGGCCCTGAATTTATCGACTCCTGCTACCTCAGGAAAACTCTTCACTGTATCAATCACATCCCCGGACATCGGATAAAAACAATAATTTGCCTTGCAGGAAGCGGGTTTTATATATACATCTGCTGTTATATTCTTATGTATCCATCCTTTCAGAGAATCCCTGAAAGAAAATATGAGCGTCAGGAATGCAATAATTAATGCACTGCTTATGGCAACACTCATTAAGGCCACAGAAAACCGGTAGATATTTCCTTTTATATCTCCGAAGGTGATTTTCCCTGTTGCCCTGAAAATCCTTTCAGAGGGTCTTCTGATAACCCATAGAACGGCGGTTAGATACGAAGGTGAAATGAATGTAAATCCGGTAATGATAAAGAGAATTCCTGCGTAAGCGAGGACCGGAAATTCAAATGGGGTATAGACATGGTCCATAAAAGATACGGTCACTCCTGAAATGATGCAGATTATGCCTGCAAAAGAAAACCATTTATGATATCTCCTGTATCTGCCCTCAAATGAACCCTCCCTTGAACTCTCGTTCGGTCTGATTTTTGATGCCTCAAGGGCAGGTATGGCAGAGGCAAGGAGAGAGACAGCCAGACCTAACAGCAAGGCTACAAAAGCATCATGCATTGTGATCGCATATTCGGATATGGATATTGTGCTGTACATCGTTGATATGGTCTTTTCAACGGCAATGACAGAAAAATATGCGGCAAGCTGGCCGAAGATGATACCGATCACCGAACCGATAAGACCTAAAAAAATGCCCTGAACAATGAATAACAGGACAACTGTTTTTTTATCAGCCCCGAGACCTCTCAGGATACCTATCTCAGTCCTCCTCTTAACGACCGATATAAACACCGTGTTATAGAGCAGAAAAATCCCTACGAGGATAGCTATAAGGCTTATAAACTGAAGGTTATACCGGAATGATGCAACGAGCGACTTCTGGTTCCTGAAAACTGCTTCCTTCTTTTCAATCGAGAGGTTTACAGGAAGTTTCTTTCGTAATTCAGTGGTTGTCTTTTCATCTGATGCAAGATCAATCCTTGAAAGATATCCGCTCCTGCCGAAATATTCCTGAAAGTTGCCGATGTCTATAAAAACGGCGTTGGAGAGCAGTGATTCAGCATTAAGGATTTCAATGACCTTCAGGGGATACTCTTTATCATACACGAGGGCCCTGAACGTATCCCCTTTTTTCAGGGAATATCTTTCAGAGAACTTTTTTGTTATCAGGACACCGTTGATCTCTTTCAAAAAATGTTCCAGGCCGGTATGCTGAGAAAGAGATGCCCTGAAATATCGAAGTGCTTTCAGGGTATAAACCCCCTGTATATCAATGGTATCCCTGAACGCAGGGATATAGCCAAATATCTTTAGAACCGGAAAACTGTTTTCTTCTGTAGAAGAGATATCTTTGTAAACTTTCTCATCGAAATCTGTGCCTGAAGTATCAAGGACTTCATAATTTGCATAAGGGTTAATTCCCCTGATATCAGACTCAAAGGAAGCTACAGCACGGTCAGAGGCTACCTTAACACCGGTAAAGAGGCCTATCCCAAGTGCGATACCAAAAATCGACAGGAAAGTCAGGAATTTTTCCTGTCTTATATTCCGCACGATGAGGATCCTGACGAGTTTCAGAAAGTTCATTCAAAGACTACCCCGTCTTTTATCCTAACGATTCTATCCGCATATTCTGCAATATACGATTCATGGGTAACGAGAATAACTGTCTTGTTCATCTCTTCAGTTAATTCCTGAACAAGATCCATGATCTTCCTGCCGGTTTCGCTGTCAAGACTCCCTGTAGGTTCATCCGCAAGAATAATCTCAGGTTCGTGTATTAGAGCCCGTGCAATGGCAACACGCTGCTGCTCACCACCCGAGAGCTGGTAAGGGTATTTATCCTCTTTGCCGTCAAGATTAATCCGCTTTATGTAATTTGAAACTCTTTCTCTATCTTCTGACCCGTTGAGCAGCAGGGGCATGGATATATTCTCAAATACTGTGATATTCGGCAGGAGGTTAAAAAACTGGAATATAAAGCCTATCTTCTTCCTTCTGTAAAGGGTCAGTTTTTCATCTGTAAATACTGATATATCTTCTCCATTTACGATAACCGCTCCCTTCTCCGGCCTGTCCATTCCACCTATGAGGTTCAAAAGGGTAGACTTTCCTGACCCTGAACTACCCATGACCGAGATAAACTCCCCTTTTTGTATAATGAGATTTATCCCCTTCAGTACCTTATGTCCTCCATAGTATTTCTCTACATTCTCAAGTTTTATCATCTCAATAACCTGTCATCTCAACATATGCCCTTCCCTTTGCAGTCCCTTCAACCTTGCAGGTCCCTTCCCAATAATAGTTTCCTGTTGAATAATATGCCAGAACTTCCTGCTCTCTGATGAGAGGTATAATTTTTACTGTTACCTTTTCAGATGGAATTTTTATTTCCCACTGTGATGGGTATCTCGCATTGGTTTTGGGGGATTTGTAATGATCCATGACCGCAACTGAAAAATCGTCCCTTGAAAGATGTCTGTATGTCCCGTCCGGGTAAATAAAAGTACCTGATGAATAGCGGTCAATTGAGCCATCCTTATTCCTGAGCATATACAGCATGATCTCCCTCTGATCATCAAGCTGTATCGAGAACCAGTCCCAGCCAGCCTGCTTTTTACCTAATTCCCTTGATGATATTTCTCTGTCAAACCAGCTCTTCCCTTTCACCATGAAGATGTTATTACCGATAGTAAGTTTCCCCTCTGTCTTCAAATGTGTATAAGAGAAATAGAGCGAAGCTATGAGGGGAGATTCTTCTGATTTCCGTGAATATCCGTTTTCGCCATTCAGCACAACTGCTTTTTCAGGTATTAATTGCAGATCGATTGTCTTCTCTTTGTCCGAGGCTTTCAGATGTATTTTCCCAACAGTGCCATCCGCAATATTATTGCCGGTCCATATCTTGAGATGGCTATCCTCTGCGCCGGCAAAGCCATATGCTCCACTATCCGTATTATCAGAGAAATAAAATCTGTTTCCATTCACATCTGAGACCGCAAAATGTGAGATGTAGATATTGTTTACCCCGAATCTGGATTTAAACTCCTTTTTCCGGACATTGACAACAAAAAAAGTGAGTTCATAACCAAACTCCCTTCCACCCTGATCAAAAAGATGTCCGGTAAAATACCACCACTGAACCCGGTATCCCTTTTTGTAATAAAAATCCCGCGGCAATGTGATTTTATGGCCGCTTGTAACGTCAATATACTCCCGGCTGCCGGCAAAAGAGGAGCCTGCAAGCAGACAAATAATAATAACCATCATTTGCAAGCGAAGCATATATATAGTTTACAAGGTTTAAAGGCTTCTATGGTCTGCCTGTATCGTTTCTGTCTAAATTTTGTAGAGGGCCAGCGAAATCAATATCGAATATAACAACAAAGGGAATAGCAAACTTGCTACCCTACTTAGGTAGGATTGTTTTTTACAGTAAAGAAGGTAGTATCATAAAAGCGTATATGTATAAGCATATTGGATAGGATTAATAAAATGAAGAAAGAGCCTAAGCTAAGTCTGGATTATGCCATGTACAAGATGCTGCAAGATTCCCTTGATGCTTTGCCTATAGGAGTTACTATAAGCGATATAGAGGGGAAAATTATATATACAAATACAGCCGAGGCAACAATGCATGGATATGCTATTGAAGAACTAATCGGAAAGGATGCTCGGATATTCGCCCCCCTTCAACAGTGGAAGCGTTTAAAGTTTGAGGAACTGTATAAAATAGGGGCTTGGAAACGGGAATCTATCAACATCAAAAAAAATGGTGAGCTATTTTTTGTCCAGTTAACTTCTATCGCTGTAAAGAGAGAAAAGGATGTGCCAATCGGCATAATTACAGTTTGTGAAGACATAACTAAACAAAAAAAATCTGAAGAAATGTTAAAAGAAAGCGATGAACGTTATCGTAGCTTATTTGAAAATGCCCATGATATGATCCAAAGTGTTGCACCCGATGGTCATTTCATTTTCGTGAATCCAGCATGGTTAAAGACCATGGGCTATACATGGGATGAACTTCAGAAGATTACTATTCTTGATATTTTACATCCAAGCTGTATACCTCATTGTACGCAAGCTTTCCAGAAGGTAATGTCCGGTGAATCTCTTAGTAATGTAGAGGCGATATTTGTTGCCAAAGATGGCAGACTAATCAATGTTGAAGGTAACGTGAATGCTCGTTTTATTGGAGGAAAAGTAGTTGCTTCCCATGGGATATTTCGCGACATCACTGAGCACAAGAAGTCAGAGGAGGAGATCAAAAAAAGGGTTAACGAGCTTGAGGAGTTTTATGATATGGCGGTTGGCAGGGAGCTCAGGATGAAACAACTCAAAGAAGAAAACGAAGAATTGAACGAAGAGTTAGAAAAATTAAAAAGCAGTAAAAATCAATAAGCATCATAGTGTTTTTTGTATATTGCAGTATGGTTATAGATTACTGCACTCAAAATAACATTTGTGTTCTCTATTGCCAGTCATGCCTTCATTCCGTAAAATATCTTCTATATGAATATTGAAATACTCAGGGCTATCGGCAGAGAACTTTTGCAGCAAATACCTTCTGTAAAAAAATGGTCTAAAATCCCCATAGGGACCGGCGCATCAGGCGATAAGACACATCAGATTGATAAAGCGGCAGAGGATATAATCTTCTCCGGGCTTCAGGATTCAGGAGAATCACTGACCATTGTTTCTGAAGAGGCCGGGATCAAGAATATCAGCGGCGGTGGCAAGACAGTATTGATTGATCCTGTTGACGGCAGCAGAAATGCAGTCTCAGGGATTCCTTTTTATTGCACATCGATTGCGGTTGCAGATGGCAATACAGTAGGTGATATTGAACTCGCATATGTTGTGAACCTCATAAACGGTGATGAGTTCTGGGCTGAAAAAGGCAAAGGGGCGTTCCTGAATAGTGAAATGATAACTACACAGAAAGACGATATCTTTTATCTTGTCGCATATGAGGCTCAGTCTCCTGATAAAGACATCCTTCATATCGCTCCGCTTATTTCAGAATCCAGAAAGACCCGTTGTCTCGGTTCTACAGCCCTTGATCTTGCCTATCTCGCATCTGGTGCAATCAGTGTCTTTGCGAATCCATCACCTTCGCGAAGCTTTGACTTTGCCGGTGGCTGGTTATTGGTGAAGGAGGCAGGAGGCGTTTTTACAGATTTAAAAGGCAACCCCATCGATGCAATCGGGATCGGCCTGAAAAAATCTACACCTCTTCTCGTATCGGGAAATACGGAACTTCACAAGAGGGCGTTGAGATTGCTGAATAAATCTGCCCTCTAAGCTGTGACGTGCCTGATCCTGTAAGTCTCTTCTTTGCTTAACACAGATATTGTCATAGATTATTCCCCCTGAATTGTGCCTGCCGAATCCTCATCTGCAATTTTTTCCTCAGGGGATTGGGGAATTGGGCTTTCAGCAATCGGCTCAAGAGGCTCAATAAAAATTTCTTTCGAATAGTAGTAACTGAGGATAATGGCAATGATCACCAGACCGAGATATGTCTGAAAGGCATAGGAAATCAATTGATAAGGGAAAGAGAGAATTGTGCCCACAACCGGTATCAATGTAAAAGGATAACCAACAAGGATCAGGAGAAAACTTGCGAGTAAATACCCTATGAAGATTACAGCATAAAGCCAGAATCCATTCGGATATTTGACGAGAAACCTTACTGCCTCATTTATAGATTTAAAGGCGCCGGTCCCTTTAAAGAAGAGACTTGCAAACCCGTAAAGTGTCAGGGAGAGGATTCCAAGGATGAGTATGAGCGCAATTATTAATAAGATGAGGGCAAAGAAAGTGCTGAAGAAAAGTGCAAGGGTCGAATCCTTACTCTGTGCAAATGATACGATCGCAGCTATACCGCCACCCAAAAGCCCGAGAAAAAAAGCAGCAACAAGAAAGATAAGGCCAATGACAGATGTAAATCCGAGGAGGCGGAGGAAAAGCCTTTTTGCCTGATCCAGAAACACACGGATATTAAACTTCAGGGTTTTGTCTTCTATAGACCTCCCGATGATGCCTATAGAGCCTCCAAACAGATAGATGCCAAGCACTGCGACCACAAGAATATACAGGATAAAGCTCGCTATAACGATGAGTATAAGTCCCAGGTATTTCGATATGATATCGGACGGGCCTCTGAGCATCCTGAAGATATCTTTTGTGTCAGTAAGTGACGTAAGGTCAATCCCGAATATGATGAATGCTATTGCAAGCGGTATCCCGACTATAATGAAGAATCCGATACTGCTCATAAAAACCATGCCGACCTGTATCAGCACAAGCTGCCAGTTTTTGTTTATCAGTGTAAAGCCGTCTTTAATAGCCTCAATATATTTCATCTATCTCCTCAATAACAACCTCTTCGTAAACATCTTCAGGCAATTCCCTGATAAACCGTGAAGGTCTTAAGAAACCAAGACCACTCCATTCCTCTGATGTAAACGGATAACAGAGACAGAGATCATCCTTTGCCCTTGTCACAGCAACATAGAAGAGCCTTCTCTCCTCTTCCTCATACTCTGTCTTCAATGACCTGACTGAAGGGAACCTGCCATCATTCAGCCCAATAATAAAAACAGTATTCCACTCAAGCCCTTTTGCCTGATGCACTGTAGAAAGTATAACACATTCCCTCTCCTCCTCCCCTTCCCCGGCCTCTCCGCCTGATACACTCTGAAGGCTTAATTCACTTACAAAGGTTTCAAGTGAGGTATATTTCAGAGCAAACCTCGTCATCTGCTCAATGTCTTGTATCCTCTCTTCTGCATTGGGATAATGATTGTAGAGATAATCTTCATAGCCTTGCCTGAGTATGTGGTCTATAGCAGCAGAAGGCTGAAGAGGGGAATTGCTGTAATCCCTGTTTCTCAATATATCCAGAAGGGCAAGGAAGAGGGCAAAACCGTCCAGCGCCTTCTTGGGAACAAGCCTTCCCATCCCAACAATGGCATCGAGAGGACTCTCTGATCTGCTGATCGAGTCCCAGAGTTTTGCCGCAGTGATATTGCCGATGCCCGGTATCAATTTGACTGTCCTTTTCCAGCTCAGCTCATCGAAAGGGTTTATCACAACCCTCAGGAATGACAGGATATCCTTGATATGTGCCTGTTCAAAAAACTTCAGGCCAGATCTTACCTCAAAAGGTATACCCCTCCGCTGAAGTTCCATCTGGAGTTCCATCGACTGGTAATGTGAACGGTAAAGTACCGCCATGTCATTTAAGGTTATCCCCTCGGCATTAATATCGAGTATTTTCTGTGCAACAAAATCAGCCTGCTGGAATACATCCCTGAGCGGTACAAGACTGGGCATATTACCAGGGTCTTTCACAGAATTAAGCTCTTTATGGAACTGTCTGACATTATGAATGATGCTTTTGTTTGCAAGACGGAGGATTTCGGGTGTTGATCTGTAATTCGTAGTTAAATTGAAGATGGTCACATTGGGGTATCGTTCCGGAAATTTCAGGATGTTTTCGAAATCTGCCCCCCTGAAAGAATAGATT
>Ga0315295_10003427_pt1 | contig 13509 bp, 10 predicted proteins | sample YL17G14_0_MG_FD_204453 | JGI IMG/M metagenome (GOLD analysis project Ga0315295, IMG submission 204453) | Sediment microbial communities from Yellowstone Lake, YNP, Wyoming, USA - YL17G14_0 | ecosystem: Environmental > Aquatic > Freshwater > Lake > Sediment | place: USA: Wyoming | collected... | reverse complement strand
CGGATGCAGGTGGCCGAGACCCTGAGGTCGGGCAGCTCCAAAATTTTCCGGCTCTCGGAGCGCATCTTTGACTCCTCGCCCGTGTAGCCGTCGGCGCCGAACGAGTCGATGTGCGGGATGAGATTCTGGAAGATCTGGTGGGGGTAGACCTCGCGCGACAGCGGCTGCTTCGCGACGTAGGCCTGGGTCTGCTGCTCCAGCTCGACGATGGCGTCGGCCCCGGTGCCGGAGACGGACTGGTAGGTGGCGAACACGACGCGCTTCAACCCGAAGGCCCGGTGCAGCGGGTAAAGCCCCATCAGCGCGACCGCGGTCGAGCAGTTCGGGCTGGCAATGATGCCCTGGTGCGTCCGCAGGACGTGGGGGTTGATCTCAGGCACGACCAGCGGGACCTTCGGGTCCGCGCGGAAGGCCGAGCTCTTGTCAATGACGAGACAGCCGCGCTTCACGGCCTCCGGGGCCAGCGCCTTGGTGATGGCGCCGCCGGCGGCGAAGAACGCCAGGTCCAGCCCCGCGAAGGCCTCGGGCGTCGCCTCGCGCACCGTGAGCTTCTTGCCCCCAAACTCGCTGCTCTTGCCCGCGGAACGCGCCGAGGCCAGCGGCCGCAGCTCCGCCAGCGGGAATGCATGGGCCTGCAACAGGGCAATCAGCTCTTGACCGACTGCTCCGGTGGCCCCGACGATGCCGACACGATAGGTTTTGTTGCTCACGATGAATGAAATGTTGAAACGGTCCAAAGAAAGGTGCGCCGCGCTGGGAATCAAGCCCACACCGCGTGTCATAGCCATTTCCATCGCGCAGCAGCTGCTGATGTTTTTCGAAGACTGTGCTTTGCGCAAGAGCCACGTTATCTCCACTTCGCTCCGCCCGCCGGCCAATTTGAAGGATTCCCTCGGCACGCCGCGCGGCCTGCACGAGATCGCGGAGAAGATCGGCGCCGGCACGCCCCCGGGCATTGTGTTCAAGGGCCGGGTCAGCACCGGCAGGCATTTCTCCGAATTTGCCGCCGCCGAGCAGGCCCGGAATCTCATCACCACCCGCATCCTCTGGCTGCGCGGGCTGGAACCCGGGGTAAACGCCGGCGGCAATGTCGACAGCCACCAGCGCTACATTTACCTCCACGGCACGAACCACGAGGAGCGGCTCGGCACGCCCTTCAGCGGCGGCTGCATCGAGATGAACAACCTCGAGATCATCGGGCTGTGCGACGCCGTGCGCCCCGGCGACCAGGTGTGGATCGAGGATTGAGGGCGTAGGGTGGAACCCGTCGTTCGGACGGATTTTAAGCGCGTCCGGAGGACAGCTCCACCTCCGCCCGGCCCCCCCGGCCCGGCAACATCAATTATCTCCGGCGCCCTCTGTCCCGGTCATTGCCATCATCCCGCCCGCGATCACGCGGGCCGTCATGCTTCCGCTCGTGCGACCGCCCGCGATCGCGATCACGATATCCATCGTCGGAACGGTGGCGCCGGTCCCGGTCGCCTCTCCTTGAGTCCTCCGCCTTCTGCTGCGCCGGGGATCCCGAATCGTAGGACCGGGACGAATACGGGAAAACACAGCCGGTTCCCAGCAGAATTAATCCGCCCAGTATTCCACCGGATAGCAGTTTATGGCGCATGGCGACGGAGTGCTGAACCTGAAAGCAGAATCAACCGAAACGATTGCCAGCACAATGCGCAATCCTTCCCCCCGCGGGAGGCCGCTCAGGCGTTCTTCCCGAACAGCAACCGCAGGGAGTTGATGCACACCATCAGCGTGCTGCCCTCGTGGGCCGCGACGCCGATGGCCAGCGGCACGGCACCGAAAGCCGTCATGATCACCATGACGATGACCACGCCGAGCGAGATGGTGAGGTTCTGGCGGATGATGGCCTTCGCCCGGCGGCTGAGCCGGTGCGCGGCGAGAAAATTCTCGATGCGATCGTGCATGAGGATGACCTCGGCCTGCTCCAGCGCGGCGTCGCTGCCCCGCGCGCCCATGGCCACGCCGACATCGGCCGCCGCCAGGCAAGGGGCGTCATTCACGCCGTCGCCGACCATGGCCACCTTGCGCCCCGGCGCGGCGGCGCGCAGTTGCTGGATGGCCTCCACCTTCATCTCGGGCGTCAGGTGGGCCCGCACCTCGGCCACCCCCAGCTCGAGGGCGACCGACTCCGCGGCCTGCCGCCGGTCGCCGGTCAGCATCACGGTGTGGATGCCCCGTTGCGCCAGCTCGGTCAGCACAGCCTTGGACTCCGCCCGGAGCTGGTCGCGCAGCAGAACGCGGCCGAGCACGTCCTTGCCGATCACCCAGACCTCGGAGAGGTCGGCCGCGGCGGGCGGCAGTTTCTCCGCCCAGCCGGCGAGCGGGCCGGCCTCGAGCAATTCGCGCCGGCCGAGGAGGGCCTGGCCGCCGCCATAATGGCCGCGCACGCCCTGTCCCACGATGTTCTTGAAATCCTCCAGGCCGATCGGCTTCACCCCGCGGGCCTTGGCGTCGCGCACGATGGCGCGGGCCAGCGGATGCTCCGACTTGGCCTCCAGCGCGTAGGCGAGCTCCATCACTTCCTGCTCGCGGCCGGCCGGGAAACTCTCGTAGCCGACCACCGCCAGCTCGCCGGTGGTGAGCGTGCCGGTCTTGTCCAGCGCGACGACGTTGATGTCGGCCAGCTTCTCGATGGCCGCGCCGCCGCGGAACAACACGCCGTGCCGCGCGCCCCACGCGATGGCCGCGAGGATGGCCGAGGGAATCGACAGCACGAGGGCGCAGGGGCTGGCGACGACCATCAGGGTCATCGCGCGGTAGAAGGCCGAGCGCGTCTCCGGGGTGTTGGTGAACGCCGGCAGGTGGAAGCCCAGCCACCAGAGGAGGAACATCGCGGCCGAGCCGCCGATGACCGCATAGGTATATCCCGTGCCGAACTTGTCCGTGAACCGCTCGCTCGGGGCCTTGAGCTTCTGCGCGGTCTGGATCAGGCGGATGATCTTCTGCAGCGTGGACTCGGCCGGCAGCCGCGCGACCTCGAAGTCCACCGCGCCCCAGAGATTGAGCGTGCCGCTGAAGACCTGGTCGCCCGTGCGCTTCTCCACGGGATTGGCCTCGCCCGTCAGCGCCGACTCGTCGCTGGCGCTTTTGCCGCTGATGACCACGCCGTCCGCCGGGAACGCCCCGCCCGGGCGCACGCGGACGTGCTGGAGCAACTGCAGTTCCTCGACGGCGACCTCGTGCTCGGTGCCGTCCGGCCGGATGAGCGTGGCACGCTTCGGGGCCGTCTTGAGCAGGGCGCTGACCTCGCGCTGGGTGCGGTCGAGGGCATATTCCTCCATCGCCCCGGAGGCGGAGAAGAGGAACAGCAGCAGCACTGCCTCGCCCCACGCGCCGATGAACATCGCGCCGAGCGCCACGGCCAGCATGAGGAAGTGGATTTCGATGTCCCCCTTCTTGAGGTTTTTCCACGAATCGATGGCCGCGTCCCAGCCGCCGGTCACCAGGCCGAGGAGGAAAAAGCCCCGCGCCAGCCAGGGCAGTTCGGGCGCAAAATGCCCGGCGAGCAATCCGGTGATGCCGCTCGCGCCGCACACCGCCGCCAGCCTGGCCAGCATGCGCCATTCCTGGTCCTCGGGCTGCGGCTCGGCCTTGATCTCCGGCCACTCCATCTCGCGCCAGAGCCAGAGCTTCTCGGCCGTCACGCAGGTGTCGCGTCCCAGCACCACCGAGCCGCCCTCGTGCCGCACGGAAAAACCCGCCGGAGCCATGGGCATCGCCTTGGCGGCCAGTCTCGCCTCCACAGCCGCTATGGTCGCCGCCAGCTTGGCCTCGAGTTCGGCGAGGGCGACATGCTGCACGGTGGCGATGGCGACCTTGTGCGCCACCGGGTCGATGCGCACCGCGCGGACTTCCGGCTGCTCCCGCAGGAATCGCACGAGTTCCTCGGTCCAATTGCTGGGCTCGGTGGCGGCGGGCATGTTGTCCACAGGATGGCCGCATCCGCCGGCCCCGCAAATTGAATTGCTGCGCATCCATTAACCTACTCTCTGCATTTCATGATCGGCCTGCACGAAGACGCCAGCGCTCCGCCCGCCCCCGGCCCCAAGCCGACCCAGGTGCGCCGGCTGGTCGCGGGGGTCTTCAGAGAGACCGGGTCGCTCAGCACGGCCCTCAAGCTCGAGCACCGGCCCGAGCAGGCGCAGATGGCCGCGACCGTGGCCGCCGCGCTGCTCGACGACGAGCCGCTGCTCTTCGAGGCGGGCACCGGCGTCGGCAAGTCCCTCGCCTATCTGATTCCGGGACTCATTCACGCCAACGACCAGGGCCGCCAGCTCATCGTCTCCACCCACACCATCTCCCTGCAGGAGCAGATCGAGACGAAGGACCTGCCGCTCTGCCGCCGGATCTTCAAGTCGGCCCCCGGCCTCGCCCGCTACGCCGGGTTCCGCTCGGCCGTGCTCGTGGGCAAATCGAACTACCTCTGCCCCACCCGGCTCGGCCACGCCCTGGCCGACCGCGCCAGCCTGTTCGCCGATGCCGACTATGAGGAACTCCAGCGCATCGCCGCGTGGGCCGACAAAACCGACACCGGCCTGCGCCACGACCTGAAGCCACCGCCCAAGCCCGAGGTCTGGGACGCCGTCAATGCCGACTCCTCCGCCTGCTCGCGCAAGCACTGCGACTGCGAGAAGTGCTTCTACCAGCGCGCCCGCGCCCGGCTGCGGACGGCGCAGGTCATCATCGTCAACCACTCGCTGCTCTTCTCCCTCATCAACGCCGGCGGCGCCCGCGCGCATGGTGCGGCGGTGGATGCCCGCGGCGTGCTGTTTCCCGACGACTTCCTTGTGCTCGACGAGGCGCACACGGTGCCCGAGGTGGCGACGGACAACTTCGGCCTCTCGCTGAGCAGCTACGGCGTCGACCGCGCGCTCAAGTATCTCTTCAACCCCCGCACCAAGCGCGGCCTCTTTCGCAAGCACGGCGGCGCCGAGGCCCAGCAGCAGGTGATCGACGCCCTCGACGCGTCGCGGCAGTTCTTCGACTTCCTCGCCACCCGGTTCCTCGACCAGCGGGCCATCGTGCGTCTGCGGGAGCAAGGCGTCGCGGAACCGATGCTCGACGGCCCGCTCGGCGCCCTGCACCGCCGGCTGGCCAAGCTGGCCGACCGGCTGGAGGAAAGCCATGCGCGCGACGAATTGCAGGACCAGGCCCAGCGCCTCAAGGGCATCCAGGCCGGCGTGACCGAGTGGCTGACGCTCGGTGACAAGGAGCACGTCTACTGGGCCGAGCGGGGCGGCCGCAAGCAGACCATCGTCACGCTGCGCAGCGCACCCATCGACGTGGCCCCGGCACTGCGCAAGCACCTCTTTGGCTGCCGCACGAGCGTCGTTTGCACCAGCGCCACGCTCGCCATGGGCGGCAGCATGGAGCCGCTGGCCGCGCGCATCGGGGCCGGCGACGCCCAGGCCACCGCCGTGAAGTCGCCCTTCGACTTCACGAGGCACATGCGCGTGTTTGTGGCGGCGGACGTGCCGCTGCCCACCCCGCAGGAGGCGCGGCTCTCGCTCGCGACGCTCACCGACTACATCGGTTTCTGCACGGCGCAGGTGCCCGGCGGCTCGCTCGTGCTGTTCACCAGCTACACCGACATGCGCGCGGTGGCCGCGGCTCTCGAGCCCGTCTATCTCAAGGCCGGCCGGCCGTTCCTGCTGCAGGGCGCCGACCTTTCCCGCACCGAACTGGCGCGGCAGATGCGCTCCCTCGGCAACGCCGTGCTGTTCGGCACCGACAGCTTCTGGACCGGCGTGGACGTTCCGGGCAGGGCGCTGTCGCAGGTCATCGTCACCCGCCTGCCCTTCGATCCGCCGACGCACCCGATCACCGAGGCGAAGTGCGAGCATATCCGCGACAGCGGCGGCAACCCGTTCAACGAGCTGACCCTGCCCGACGCCCTCATCAAGTTCCGCCAGGGTGTCGGGCGGCTCATCCGCAACAAGACCGACCGGGGCATCATCACCGTCCTCGACTCCCGGGTGCTGGCCAAGGCCTACGGCCGGGAGTTCCTCGCCTCACTGCCCAATCCCGACTACACGCGGATGACAAAAGAAGACCGGGAGCGTGTTTTTCTCCCTTTCCCTTGAGCCGCAGCTCCCCTTAGTCTCAGCCCCTTAGATGAAGCTGCACACCTTTGCCCAGACCGACGTCGGCCGCGTGCGTCCGGAAAACGAGGACAGCCACCTGTGCAGCGAGCGCCTCCACCTCTACGCCGTCGCCGACGGCATCGGCGGCCTGCCCTCGGGCGCCCAGGCCAGCCAGCTGACCATTGCCGCGCTCGAGAAGAGTATCGCCGGGCTGCCGGCCGGGCAGAAGCCCGACTACCACCAGATCCTGGCCGAGGTGAACCAGCAGGTCTACAACCTCGGGCGCCTGCTCAGCCCCCAGTTTGGCATCGGCTCGACCCTCACCTTCGCCCACCTGACCGGGGTGAAGCTCCACATCGGCCATGTCGGCGACTCCTGCGCCCTGCGGCTGCGCGCCAAGGCGCTCGAGCCGCTGACCACCGACCATACCGTCGAGAACGAGATGCGCGAGCGCGCCGCCCGCGGGGAACCCATGGCCATGCTGATGGAGAACCGCAATGCGCTTACCCGCTGCATCGGCCAGCCGCCCCCGCTCCAGGCGGACTGCCACGTCTACACCGTGCTGCCGCACGACCGCTACCTGCTCGCCTCGGACGGCATCTCGCGCTTCGTGGCGATGCCGGAAATCCAGGAAATCCTGCAGCAGGCCGCCGAGCCGGCCGGCGCCGCCCAGCGCCTCGTCGAGCTCGCGAACGAGCGCGGCGGCCTGGACAACTCCACGGCCGTGGTGCTGTTCTTCGACTGAGGAATTGGGGTTTCACAGGAGGGAACCGAGACAATGGAAAGATCCTTGCCTAAGCTCGTCTGACTATTCCTCAGTTCCCTCCTGTAAATTGAATCATGTCCCGCTCCGACCAATTTGCCGCGCTGGCCGCGGCGCAGCCCGACAACGGGCTCTTCCGCTTCAGCCTCGCGCAGGCCCTGCTCGCCGAAGGCCGACCCGCCGACGCGCTGGCGCACCTGGAATTCTGCGCCATCGGGAAGCCGGACTGGATGATGCCGCGCATCCTCCTCGGCCAGGCCTTGGTCAAGCTCGGCCGGAAAGCCGAGGCGAAGCCGTGGCTCGAGGCAGCGCTGCGGCTGGCCGTCGCGCAGGACCACGACGATCCCGCCCGGGAGCTGAGGGCACTGCTGAAAGATATTGGGTAGGGCGCGTTAGATCCTTAACGCACCGCCCTACCCGCCCCACAGCGGCGACGGATATTTTCCCGCGGCGACCAGCGACCGGATGGCGGCCTTGGCGGCGGTGAGGTCCGCCCGGTGGGTGATGCCAAACCACGCATCGGCGCTCTTGAGCAAGGCGACCTCGGCCTCCTTGCGCCCGATGAGCGCGCTGATCGCCGTGGGCAGGTAGAATTCCGCCTGCGGGTCCTTCCCCTGTTGCTCCAGGAACACGGAAAACATCCGGGCCAGCTGCGGAAACACCGCCGGCGTAAAGCCCCAGAAATTCATCGAGACGATCTCCCCGCCGGTCAGAGGGTGGAACGCACCGGCAGAATCGGTGTAGCTCGCTTCCCGACCCTGCTTTTCAATCCTTGAAATCTCCGTGACGCTCCGCAGCCGGCCCTGGGTGTCGTTCGCGCACAGGCCGCGACTCACGCTGCCATGCTCCGACAGCGTCTGGTTCAGCGGATAGCCGACCATGGCGTAGACCTTGCCCGTCGCGAAGTGTGCGGCGAGCGCCGCGTAGCCCGCCGCGCCGTAGAAATCGTCGGCATTGATGACCGCGAACGGCCCATGCACCGACTTTTGCGCGACAAGCACCGCCTGACCCGTGCCCCACGGCTTGGTGCGCCCGGCAAGCGTCTTGTGCCCGGCCGGCAGCGCGGCCACATCCTGGTAGACATAGCTGACCTCCAGGCGGGCTTCGAGCTGCTTGCCGATGGTGGCGCGGAAGTCGGCCTCGATGTCCTTCCGGATGACCAGCACGAGCCGGTTGAACCCGGCGCGCAGCGCATCGTAGGCGGAATACTCGATGATGAGCTCGCCGTGCGGCCCGACGGGCTGCACCTGCTTGAGCCCGCCGAAGCGGCTGCCCATGCCGGCGGCCAAAACGACGAGGTCGTAGGAGGGCTTAACCACAGAACCAACGGAACACACATAAACTCATCCCGTAAAACAAAAAGTCTCGGAAGTAAACTGGCGCCAAGCTCCCAGCTCCTCGCTCCCGGCTGGTTTCTCGGTCCAAATATTCTTGTGGATTTTCCGGGGAAAATGTGGCTCATTCCGCGCACCATTCAGCCAGGGTAGCTCAGTCCCGACTTGCCGGGGCAAGTAGTAGGCCAGCCCCGATTCGTCGGGGTTGGTCGCTGCGAGAGACTCCGGCCAGGACAAAGCCAGAGTAGCTCAGTGGTAGAGCAGAGGACTCATAAGCCTTTGGTCGCCGGTTCAACCCCGGCCTCTGGCACCATTTTTATGGTGCACAATGTTTACGTGCGGCGGGGGGCCAGTGGCCGGCATTACATCGGCATGACCTCAGATCTTGAACGCCGACTGCACCAGCATCAAAGCGGACAAACGCACACGACGAGAAGACTCGGCGGAGGGCTTCAGTTGCTGGCCAGCAGGGCATTTGCCACCCGCGAAGAGGCCGCCGCGATTGAGAAGAAGCTCAAGAGATGGAAGGACCCGGCTAAAGCTCAGGCCTTTCTGAACTCTGACCAGTAGAGCAGCCCCGACTCCTGTCGGGGTTGGTCGCAGGCTCGCTCGCGACGCAGCCGGAGTTCAATCCTCGCCCCTGGCACCACTTTTCTTTCGGGGGGCCAAGGTAAAGATCCCCGGGGCAAGCCCCGGGGCATTTGACAAGACCTCTGCAAACCCGATCGAGCCTCATGCAATCCACCCTCAATCCCGTTCCACCGACCAAGCCGAAGCAAGCTTCGGGGTATCGGACCCACAGCCAATGAAAAGCATCCGCCATAGCCTTGGCGACGACGGACCCCCACGCGCGGATCCTGCTTCGCTTCTTACGAAACAATTGTGCCCTGGGGAAATTGTTGGTGGCGGCTCAGGACGCAACCGGATGTGACGATGCGGAATGGCAATTTATGCGCAGGCATGGGGCTGGAATTGCCTGCCGGCGGGTATAAAATGTTTCCGTCATGAAAACATTTTCCCATTTGGTTGTCATTTCCGCCGCGGCATTGGCCATCCTCGTGCCGCGGGCCGGCGCCGAGTTTGCCAAGGCGGACAAGGAGTTTCTCCTGCAGCAGTGCCAGATCTTTGACGACGACCTGGGCACGGTGGCGAAACTGCCGCCGGAGGTGCAGGCCCAGTTCGCGGCGTGGGTCGCCGCCCGGGACAGCCGCGCCTTCACCGCGTTCAAGAACACCCGCAACTACTGCAAGTTCACCCTCAAGCTGACGAATCCGACGGAGACGATGTCTTTTGCCCGCCCGCCCACCGGTTGGAACGAACTCTACCTGCTGCCGGAGGAAATTGCTCGCCACCGGAAAATCGTGGCGGAGCATCCGCCGTGCAAGGAAGTCTGGCCGGATCCGCCCGTGGACCAGCTCACCGCCGCCCAGAAGGAAATCCTGCGGAGCCAGTGCAACATCCTGCCGGAGGACATCGAGATGATAAAATTATTCTCCCGGCAGACCCAGGACAACATCGTGCGCTGGCTGACGAAGAACGACCTGAAGAAGCTGGTCCCGCTCAAGGTGAGCCGCGACTATTACCGAAAGCTGCTGGAAAAGCCCGGCAAGGTCCCGATGCCGCCGGGCAACTGGCATTATGATTATTTGACCCCGGAGGAGTTCTGCAATTATTCCAACATCCTGGACAACGCCCCGTGGTGATTCCCGGATTCGCTAGAGCATATTAAATATGAGTGTAGCCGTTTTTGCCCAGGTGGGCGCCGGTTTCCATCCCGGCGCCTGATTGGCAATACATGTCGCCGATGTGGAAATCGGCGACCACCGACGGACACAGTATTATTTGAACTGCGCTAGATGTCGTCCGGGCCCAGCCAGCGGAAATAGACGATGACGAATTTCCGGCCTTGACCGTTGGGTGCCGGCTCCGTCGTGCGCTGGACGACGGCCTCGCAGCAGGCCGTGGCCTCGATCCTGGCGGGATCGGCGGGATTCGCCGCCTCACCGCAGGCCCTGATGCGGAAAGAGTCAGAACGCACCGTGAGCATCGGGCCGATGGCGGCCATGATTTGCGCGGCGGTGGGCGACCCGGTGGCGGGGAATACCGTGGCGAGGTAATTGCCGAACGCGGTGACCGAGGTGAACGGTCCGTTGGGCAATTTTCCGGCCGTTGCGTAAGCCGCCACGCCGTTTTGCATGGTCGTGCCACGAGCGGAGACGGTGGCGGCAGTCAGGGGTGCCGCGATTCCAGGCACAATGTTATACGTCTGAAGCAGGTTGCGCCAGAAGATGGCCGAATTGGTGTTCACGTTGACCATGCCGCCCTTGAGCTGAACTCCATTCGAGAAGCGGCTCCGCAGCGTGGTGTGGTGGAAATTGTCCTGGAGCGTCGAGGGGGTGAGCACGGCAGCAGGAGACGGCAGGTCCGCGATTTGCTCATAGGTGAGCAATCTCGGCACATTAGCCGCATAAGCGGCGAGCCCGTCGCGCAGGCGGCTTTGGGCGTTGGTGGCGTTGGCGAAGATCACCGGGGCCACGACCGGCAGCGGCGCCGGCGAATGGGCCGGGGTCTTCACGCCCTCGTCGATCACCAGCCAGGCATAGTGGCCGACCGTCGACGCGACTCCGGGCGCGGCGGGAATCTCAGGCACGACAATGGGGATCCGGCCGGCAATGACATGCTCGGAATTGGCGGCCGCAGCCCCGACGCTGGCGGAGCCGACCAATTCCACGGTCGACAGGCCTGCTTGGACGGCGGCGGTGTCAGTCTGCGCCCCGGAGGCCAGCCACGCGACCAAGCTCCCGTCATTGCGCCAAACCCCGCACCAATGGCGCGTTGTGCTGCCGGCATTGGCCGTGATGCCCGTGACACCGGCCATGGCCGTGATGCCTGCGTCATCTCCCGCGTGGCGCTGCAATTCGCCGAGCCCGACGTCCAAACCGAGCAGGGCATTTTGCCGCGCCTGCACCTGATAAGTGCCGGCCGCGGACACCTGCCCACCCACCCTCACCAGTGCGCTCAAGGCCACTACCGCGAGGACCAGCAGTCCGAGCAGCGCCAGAGTGATGATCAGAGCGAAGCCGGATCGGCGGCGGTGGGCTGACGGGAAGTTCACTGCGCGCCTCCCTTCAATTCCACCCGGCGCGTGTAGACGCGGGAATTCGCCTCGACGACCGCCCACCACCATTCCGCATCGCTGGTGTAGCCGGCCGGTCGCGTGATGGCGCCGGCGGGCTTTTCCATGGCGTCGAGGATGCGCGCCCCTTCGTCGGTCAGGATGCGCACCATGACATCCGCCACCTCGGGAAAGCGATTGGCATCACCGGGAGCAACGGCGTCGGTGGCGGCATGTGCGAGATCGGCATTGTCCAAAGGAAAGATCCGGCGCAGCGCGCCGTTTGCCTCGCGGACATGAAGCCAGACCCCAAAGTCCACCACATGGGTGGCCAGCGCATCGCTGCCGGTGCCGGGATTGGTCAGGGTGGACGCGTAGGCGGTCGCCACGTTGTAGCCACTCGCAAAGGTGGCCGGGCTGCTGACAATGGTGCGGAAGAGCGAGTAGCGGATCTCCGCCGGATTTGTGCCAGTGACCGCGCCGCTGACTGGCCGACGGGCGATTTGATAGGCGATGGCCCGCGGCAATGCGGGTTCACTGCCAGATTCCGCCGTGACGGCAATAAAGCGCAACCAGACGCCCGAAAGACCAAATCGCGTGTCGGCGATACCCCGGGCGAGACCGTTGACCGGATCCGGCACCAAGCGCTGACTCTCCGGCGTGGCCGGCCTCATCAGCGCCGCGGTCAGCCAGCCGTGACTGACCAGATTGCCCGGCACATTGTTTACGTCCGCCGCCAGCCAGACCGTTCCATTGGCGTCCCTGCGGCAGAGCGCCGCCTGCATATCCCGCTCGACCAGGTCGAGGACGAGCTTCGCCTGGCTGCCGGCGGTGAAGGTGTCCTGCGTCCGCCGCCAGAGGTTCAGCGTGCCCGTCGTGACCGCCAGCGTGAGTCCGGCCAGCAGCAGCGTGATGGCCACCGCGACCAGCAGCTCCAGGAGGGTAAACCCTGCTTCGCTCCGGATGGAGCTTCGAAGGGCCGGTCCGCGTTGGTGGGAGGCGCGGCTCATTGGCGGAGGGAGACCGTGAATGTGAGCTCGCTGCGATCTGCCAGAGGGGTCGGCGTGGTCGATCCCGGATTGAAGTAGGGCCAGGAAACGCGGACATAGACGGCGAGCACCGGCGACGTGCTGTCGTATTGGAGCGCCCCTTGGTTGAACCGCCAGGTTTCGATCGCGTAATAACACTGCTCCTGCGGAAGCAGCTGGCTGGTGGCGGGCGGCAGGTAATCCGCCGAGTGCAACCGGCAACCATCGCGCGAGGCGACGAACAGCTGTCCGCCGGCCAGCGGCGCGGCCATGACCGGGATTTTGGTGGCAAGACCGCTGAAGTCATTTGCCGCCAGTCGCTGCAGTTCGACCCGCAGGCTGTCGGGAAACCGCTGGGCGACAAGCGAGTCGGCCGCATCAGTGTTTTGCCTGGTCAGGGCCGGCAGCAGGGCGAGCATCACCGTGACCGCCACGGCGAAGATCCCGGTCGCCAGCACAACCTCGATCAGGGAGAAACCCGTGCGCTTGGAAGGCGATGACATCAGAAGCTGGCGCGACGGTTGACCAACACCGGCACTCCGTAGGTGCTCAGCGTGAGGCCGCGCACTTCTTCCGGGTTCACCAGTTCGAGCGGCGATTCTCCCGCCGCATACGAACCAGGGGCGCGCACCCGGCCGGTGGCCAGGATGAGGTCGCCGGCTTGCGCCGTGGTGCCGGCGGCGGCCAAGCTGAGACTCACCCATTGCTCCGCCACCGGACCGTTGATGACCTCGGTTGTGATCTGGTTCGAGCGCAGCGCAGTGGAACGCAGCGCCGAGCCGTCCGACTTAACCCAAGGAGTCGCACTGCTCGCGGCAAACAGGCCCGCGGGCAAAGTGCTGAAATTCCCCGGCACGACGTAGACTCCCTCGGGCAGATAGGCGTCCGCCATGGTCTGCCAGCCGCCGGCGTCCTGCACCTGCAGCACGAGATAGCGCAGAAAGCGCGAAGGCTGGGTGCCGCTGGTCGGGTCAAACTGGATCAAAACCCGGGCGGACCGCCCGGACGCCACCGCCTTGACGCGCGCCGCCGTCACGAGATTGGCCAGGGTCGCCTGCGCCGACTGGAGGGAGGCGGAGCGGCCGCCCCCGCCGAGTCCGCCAATCAGGACAAACGACAGCGCGGCAATCAGCCCGACGACGACGAGCAACTCCAGGAGTGA
>Ga0315295_10003426_pt1 | contig 13513 bp, 13 predicted proteins | sample YL17G14_0_MG_FD_204453 | JGI IMG/M metagenome (GOLD analysis project Ga0315295, IMG submission 204453) | Sediment microbial communities from Yellowstone Lake, YNP, Wyoming, USA - YL17G14_0 | ecosystem: Environmental > Aquatic > Freshwater > Lake > Sediment | place: USA: Wyoming | collected... | reverse complement strand
TACCGCCTATCTTTTACACCCCAAAGACATCCGTTTTGAAACACAGGAAGAAGATGAAGACGTCATTCTGTTCATGCGCCAGCACATCATCGTTTTGGTACCAAAACTTATTCTGGGGATAGTCATTCTTCTTGCGCCTTTTATTGTTTTTCCGTTTCTTATCCGGTTTTTGCAAAGCCCAATAGAGATTCCAGCCGGATATGTCGTTGTCGGAACGGTATTTTGGTATGTTGCGTCATTCGGATTTTTTCTTACTGTATTTTTACAGTGGTATTTTAATATATTTATTGTCACGGACAAACGGATTATTGATATCGATTTTCTGTATCTTCTTTACAAAAAATTTGCTGAGGCACAGCTGTTTCGGATCCAGGATGTTTCATTTCGGACTGGAGGCATCATGGCCACGATGTTTAACTTTGGCGATGTTTTGATTCAAACCGCCGGAGAATTGCCGAATTTTGTTTTTGAGAAAGTTCCGCGTCCTTCTGACGTGGTTCACATCATAAGCGATCTTACGGAAACAGAAAAAGGGAAAGGAAACGAATGACACCTGAAAATATAGGATCCGTCGTGTGGTTGGGCATGAAACTTATGATCCTTATAGGGTTGGGGATTTACATTGTGTTTGCAGCAGTTATTGTTCGCCAGGAACAGCTTATGTCCAAAGTACTGGAGGCATCATCTGAAAAAATCCTTTCTCTTCTCACGTGGCTTCATTTAGGAGCGTCTTTGGTTGTATTTCTTCTTGCCCTTCTTATTTTATAAGTGAGTAAACGGATAGCAGACCTTCAAGTTGTAGTCATCCTGAGCGATAGCGAAGGATCTAGCCCCGCATTGCGGGACGTTTCACTAGATTCTTCACTTCACTTCGCTCTGTTCAGAATGACACAAGAAGGTATTATTGTTTTTGTGTTACGATAGAATGAATGGATCAACAGTTTTTAACCGGTCCGATTGTCGGGAGGAAATCCGATTCTGCCTGGGCGCAAGTAATAAAAACTCCATACGCATTCGGAGTTGTCGAGGTTGAGGATGAAGACGGGGAAGCGCAACGCTTGGGCATGGATATTGTTCATCGGGTGACACAGGCAGTGTCAGAACCGCTTCCTTCCATACAAAAGCTTTTTTCCTTTATTGATTCCATCTGGCAGCCCAATATCCAGACACTTCTCCTTTGTGTACCGATTCAAAATACGATGACGGTGATTTTAAGAGGCAGCGGCGTCGTGTACCTCAAACGCGATGGTCATATCGCGCGTCTTCGATCCCGCGAAGGAACGATTTCCGGAGTTATTTATCCCAAAGACATTTTGTTTCTTTCGTCAAAGACGTGTCTGACTGGGGTCTCGGAAGAGGAATTTTTTTCGTTTTTTGATCATCAGGATGCTCCTGATATTGCGGAAAAGCTGGCGCTTCATCTTCATCAAAAGAATGACAACGTCGGATATGCTGGGCTTTTTGTGGAAGTGAGAGGGGGAGAAGTAAAATCCGGTGCAGAGGATTTTGCACCACCAGAAACCTATAAGGAGGAACAATTACCGCCAATACAAAAACAGTCAAGGTTGAAAAACCGGATCAAAGAGATGAAAAGCAGAATTCGTCCGCTTTTTCGGTTATTTCGAACCATGGACATACGGATAACCGGAGCGCTCCTGTTATTATTTCTCATTTGTATTGGCATTGGAATTGTCAGGGAAAGGTCAGGAAGGAAAACAACTGAAGTGACAAAAACAATTGAAGAAGGGCAGCGTTTATATGATGAAGGAGTGGCACTTTTAGAGCTAAACCTGATCAAAAGCAGGGAACGGCTTGTTGCGGCAAAGCAGTTGGTCGAAAAATCAAAACAAACAGTATCCCCAAAAACAAAAGAAGGCAGGATGCTTGGTGAGCTTGAAAAGAAAATACAGGAGGCGCTTCCCAAAGCAACGAAAGAATATGAGGCAACTCCGGAACTGTTTTTTGACGTGTCACTTCTCAAAACCGGCAGCTCAATCAGTACATTCAGCTTCTATGAAGATACGATGGTATTTCTGGATACAAATAATAAGACTGTGTTCACACTTGCGCTTTCTTCCAAAAACGGACAAATAGTAGGGGGAGGGAGTTCCCTTGATGGATCCCAAAGCGTCGCTATTCATGGAGATAACGTATACGTATTTACTTCTGAAGGCATTCATGTATTAAATGTTCAGGATAAATCCATCAAAAAGCTTATTATCAAAAAGGCAGCTGACTGGATTGCCATCAAATCAATGACTTCATTTGGGGGAAATGTATATCTTTTGGATACGGGAAAAAGCAGGATTTGGAAATACGTGGCAACAGGAAGTGCGTTTTCAGATTTACGGGAATTTCTTTTGCCTGACTATTTTCCGGATTTATCCAAAGCCACGAACATGGTTATTGACGGATCTGTTTGGCTGGGTACAACTGATGGATCCATTATGCGCTTTACCCAAGGGAAAGACGATTCGTTTATCCCCAAAGGTGTAGACCCAACATTTGGGAACAATATCATGGTTTTCACCAATGATAGCTGTACAAATGTCTATATTTTAGATACGGATAAGCACAGAGTGGTGGTCTTGGAAAAAGACGGCATGTATACATCCCAATATACCTATCCCCAAACATTTATCCCCAAAGGTATTGCTGCGTCAGAGAAGCTCGGAAAGCTATTTTTATTTTCCGACGGAAAGCTCTATACTATTCCTCTTCTATGAAAATCATCAATCGGAAAGCCCACTATGACTACACGATCCTTGACCGCTTTGAGGCGGGTATTGCTCTTGTGGGTTCAGAGGTGAAGTCGCTCCGCGCCGGACACGGGAAGCTGGAAACTGCGTTTGTACGGCTCATGGATGGCAATGCATACCTTATCAACGCGGAAATTCCGCAATACCAATTTAGTAGACCCGAAGGGTATGACCCCAAAAGAACCAGGAAGCTGCTGCTCCATAAAAGTCAGCTCATTTCTTTAGAAGGGAAGCTTAAAAGCGGCAATTTGACCTTGGTTCCTTTATCTTGGTATACTATAGGCCCGAGAATAAAGCTGGAAATAGGATTGGCAAGAGGAAAGAAAGAGTACGAGAAACGGGAGAAAATCCGGAAAGAAGACATGAAACGTGATCTGGAACGGGAATTCAGGGGGAAAGTAAAATAAGATCAGAGAATATAAAATATGCGTCATGAAAAACTTGATGCTAAAAGAATCGCGAAAATCGAAGGTAGACGCTATGAAAAATTTGGAGATTCGGAAGCAATAGCTAACGCTGCTATAGTTCTAATAAATAGAACAAACAAATCAATTGACGATCAAGAGAGACGTTGGGAAAAAGGTATATTACCAGATGAAGAGTTTGAAAAGTCATTAACAGAGAAACAACAAAGTTTAGCGTCTTTAGAAAAGACGCTACAGGAGAGTATGGACAATGCTATAGGAGTATTTGATATAAGACAATTTTGGGAGAATCTTAAACGAAGGGGATGATCAGTTCGACGGTGAAGCACTTTAACAGACAGCAAGCCGGCTTTGATAGATAGCCGTAAAAGAACTGTCAAAAACATAGATGCTGATAACTCAGTCATCAAGAAACTTGAAGCAAAATTATCTGCTTTGGAGGTAAAACTTCAGAGAAAGATTGCTGAAAGTTTTGCAGCGCGCCAATTGCAAATAGCAGTTGCGTAATGCCGTCCGCTCTTCTTTTGTTCGATGAAGGAGGGATGGGCGAAAAAATAGTCGAACCGTCAGAGATTGGATGACCAGCCGATTTCGGAGAGTTATATTTGGTTGAACCTTTTTGCATATTTTGTCCATTTTTAATGCAAAAAGCTATAAATGGACTACGCTTGTAGAAGTTTGTGATCTGTTTTATCGGACCCGAGCTCAATACTCGGCATCTCCACACTCCGCCAGATATCGGCCGGTATCTGGCTTCGCGTGGCAGGTCACACAATTATCAGGATCCTTTAATATCCTCTAAACTCCTTTAGACTTGATATGATGGAGAAGGTATATGAATTTACTCGATCTCCTTTTCCCCAAACGGTGCCTTGGCTGCGGGAAGTGGGGGAGATATATTTGTTCTTCCTGCCAACACTCCATGAAACTGTTGCCGTATTTAAAGTGTCCGGTTTGTGAACATCCGGCAATAGACGGCGCAACACATCCTAAATGCCAAACACCATATACGATTGACGGCCTCACGAGTTTCTTCCGCTATGACGGGATCGTAAAAAAAGCGATTAAGAAGATCAAATACCGCTATGTTTCCGATATTGTTTCCGAACTCATATCCTGCATCCCCACCTCATCTTTTTCTATTCTTACTAAGCTTCTAAGCTCTAAGTCACTAAGCTTCTTTTTTGTTCCCATTCCTCTTTATCCGTCCCGTTACCGTGACCGCGGGTTTAATCAGGCTGAAGTTATTGCACACGCATTAAGCAAGCGGTTAAACATTCCCGTTAAAACAAATCTCTTGATCCGTACAAAAAAAACTACTCCGCAAGTAGAAATGAAAGACCGCGACAAACGATTAACAAACATGAAAGATGTATTCGCAGTTTCATTCCCGGAATTAAAGAAGTTCCAATTCCGGGAATGTGAGAGAAAAGATCATAGAGCAATTTTATTAATTGACGACGTCTTCACAACCGGAGCAACCCTTCGCTCCGCTGCATCAGTTCTGAAACATATCGGAGTGAAATTCGTTTGGGGAGTAACACTTGCCCAATAATGTGATAGGATTGGTTTCTATGAAACACAAAAAAGTGGCAATTGTCGCTGGGAGTGGTGTTGATTGGGTTTCTAAAAATGATTTAAAAACCTATTCATATGTTATCGGCGTTGATCGGGGAGCGTTCGTGTTATTGAGAAAGGGGATTGTTCCTGATATTGCGATCGGTGATTTTGATTCTGTATCAAAGAAAGAATTGAAAGAAATCCGCATGAGGATTGCTAATATAAAACAGTATTCTCCTGACAAAGACCAAACAGATTTAGAGCTTGCAGTATCATACGCTCTTACATTCCGTCCGGAAGAAATTACAATGTTTGGAGTAACCGGAGGAAGGCTTGATCAGGAACTTGCTGCGCTTCACCTTTTGCGGATCATTCACGAACACAAATGCCGGGCGGTTCTCTGTGACGAACACAATATCATGGTTTTCGTAAGCGGGAAATACCAAATACAAAAACAGAAGAAATTTTCATATCTCTCCATTCTTCCGTTTACCGATGAAATTACAGTCAGTATCTGCGGGTGTAAGTATCCATTAAAAAATCACGTCATGAAAAGGGGAGTGACACGGGGAGTCAGTAATGTCATAGTGTCCGATCATGCTGAAATTACCGTCCACAAAGGAATAGCCTACACAATCCTTTCAAAAGACGGGAAAAACTCGCTTTGATCTTCAGAAATAGGAGTGGGGATTGTATAGTGCCAGTAATACTGCTTCCTGATATAATCAAACCACATTTTAATAGGAGGAGTCGCATAGTTGGTCCATTGCGAGGGTTTGCTAAACCCTTGAGCCGCAAGGCTCGCGTGGGTTCGAATCCCACCTCCTCCGCCATGGAGAGGTCGCATAGTGGACTAGTGCGCTTGTCCTGAAAACAAGTGAGGGCGCAAGCTCTCCGTGGGTTCGAATCCCACCCTCTCCGCTGAAATATAGGTTAAAGACTTATATGAGGTCATTTTTTTCTGATAAATTTCGTCAAAACAGAGGTGGTTGGAGTCGTTTTCTTACCATTTCATGTAAAACATGTGGAACATTTTTATTCCACTATCAGAAAGACGGGCCGGGTCCATTGAAGCGTTGCTACCTTGATCGAATTTTGGACCATCAACTCAGGTTTAACGGTCATGGGTTTGTTTTCTGTCCTTATTGTAAAGCGTGTCTAGGATTCAATGAACCATATGTGAAAGAAAATAATCGTCTAGCTCTTCGATGGGCAGTTGAGGCAGTAAGCTATAAAATCATTCCAGTTTCAGAAATTACTGCTTAATTGGAGTTAAGATTAAGCTAGAATTTAATTGTTTAGAGGACAGAACAGTGGTTTTGAAGTAGGTCACTGTCAATGGTTCTCCGCAGAAATTCCGAACCAATTCCCCTACCAAACTTAGATGTCGTACAATTTTTATTGCGGAAAAACTCAAAAGAAGAAAAGAGTATTCAGCCATTACAACGTGACGGTATCGCCTTCTTTTACCTTTTTTTCAAGAATCATTTTTGCGATCGTGTCTTCAATGTTATCGTGGATAAGCCGTTCCATGTTACGTGCCCCGAATTTTCTGTCATACTCCCGATCAATGAGTTTGGATAAAAAGTCATCAGTAACCGTCATGTTGATGTGATACAGCTTTTGGATCGTGATTCCGATTTTTTGTACTTCTTTTTTCGCAATTTTTAAAATGGATTCTTTTTCCAAAGGCCGGTAAAGAACAATCTGGTCAAACCGGTTTAAAAATTCCGGACTGAAGATTTTTTTGGAAACCAAATAATTAATGAGCCACCCCTCCTCTTTTCTGTTGACGTATTGGGCAAGTTCTTCATAGATTTGATCGCTGCCGGCGTTACTCGTGGCAATAATAATGAGGTTTTTGCAATCTACCGGCTTTCCAAATCCGTCCGTGAAGTATCCTTCATCGAAGATCGTTAAGAATATATTGAGGAGATCCTTATTTGCTTTTTCCAGTTCATCAAGAAGAAGAACCCCATAGGGGTTATTTCGTATGGACTCTGTAAGAAGCCCCGGTTGGTTTTTATCACTTGATCCTATAAGAAGCGGGATATCATCTTTTGATTGGTAGGAGGACATATCAAAGCGGTAGAGATATTTTTCGGATCCGAAGAAAAACTGCGCAATTGTTTTTGCGGTTTGTGTTTTCCCGACGCCGGTTGGCCCCAGAAAAAGAAGCGTTGCAAACGGTTTTTTCCGTTTGTTGATAAGAAGGAAAGAGCGTCTGAGCGTTGATGCGGTTTTTTGGATTGCCTCCTGTTGGTCAATGATCTGTTCTGAAAGGGCTGACTCAAGTGAGCGCAGTTTTGTTTTAGTATCTTCGGAAAGGGTTGTCGGAACGTGGATTTTTTGGGAAAGAACCCGGTCCACCATCGACGGATCGATAACGGACGCTCCATCAGATTTACCCCTCTGTGAAACGGTTGCGCAAATTTCGTCCAACAGTTCCACTGCCTTTTCAGGGAAAGGGATATGGGTTATGTAATATTCGCTTTTTTCAACGATGGCCTGAAGAGTTTCATAAGGCAAGATAACAGGGAATCTTTTTTCAAATGCGTACGCGGCATCCATGAGTATCTGCAATGCTTCATCCGGTGAAACCGCTCCTACATCAATTTTTTGGAATATTCTCCGGATTTTTTCATTTGTGTAGATATATTTTTGAAAAAGAAACGGGGTTGTTACGCCGATACACTGGACATTGCTGGTTTTTGCAAACGGCTCAATGACCGCGGAGAGATCAATGCGTCCCGGTTCCGAAGAAACATACCGGTCCAGTTCCCGAATAACGAGAATGATATTTCCCGCAGCTGCCGCCTCGGAAAATACCTGTCGGACGAGTTCCTCTTTTTGGTTTTTGTCAACGGACCCGGAGAGAATCTTTTCCATCAGTACAAGGATCATGCGTTTGTATGCCAGAAGTCCTGTTGTTTGGCCGTAATATAGACGTTTTGCCAATTCTTCAATGATGGTCTGTTTCCCAACCCCCTCCTCTCCCACGACAACGACATTACTTTCCCCTGACTTGGAAAGGATCTGCTCGATTTGATCGATTTCCTTTTTTCTTCCGACAAGATGGTGTTTATATAGGGTCGGTTTGGTCAATTCCTCTCCGTACCGGTCCAGGGTCACGGTAAATCCCATATGCCAGTTTCTTGCAATAGGGGGAATTGCAAATAATTGTGAAAGACTCCACCACTGGCTTTTTTGGACATATGTCAGATAGTACTGTTCAAACCATGAGGCAACAGCGCTCCGGTTTTCTTCTTTCAGAAGCCGGAGAGCAAAAAAATTCTTTTTCAATTGTTCTTTTGCTTCTTTTTCTGTCGGTTGAAAAAAAGAAAGAGGATAGAAAACAACAAGAGTTGCACACACACAGAGAATAAGTGACGGGAAAAAGAGTACGAAGAGGAGTATCTGGATCAAAAGATACGTTAAAACGAGAAAAAGGCGCAATAGACATCCAATGCAGGAAGAGATGAGATTAAAGCTGGTCACCCGCACCCACTCATCAAAGACAAATCCGGGTTTTGTCTTTACCGCGTATACGCGTTTCCACGGCGAGAAGAGCGTTTTAAAAAGAAAGGAAACGGAAAAAAAATACGGGAGAAACCGGCAAAAATTGCCAAACGCCGCAAAAAAATGAGAGATGTTTTGAAAAAGATAGGAAAAAGGATCTGATCTCATAGGAGGTATATACCAATAATATCATAGGGGGCTTGTGAAGAGGAAGGAATATTACTATACTGATTTTATGGACAGGAACACCTCCCCGGAGAATGAAAAAGAACCGGAAGTATATCTCTCATGGAGTTCCCCCTCACGGCTTTTCAAAAAGCGCGATATGGAGTTTTACAAAACAGTCGGTGCTATTGTCTTTCTTCTTACGATCATTCTCGTCTTTGCCAGTGAATTTGTGCTCGTGCTGGCCATGCTTTCGATCGTCTTTCTCGTGTATGTCCTTTCCACTGTCCCTCCGGAAACCGTGGATCACCGGGTAACAAATTTAGGCATTGAAAGTGCCGGGCATTACTACCGGTGGGAAGAATTATTAGAGTTTTGGTTTGACCAGCAGTGGGGACAGACGCTTTTGGTGTTAACCCCTCTTTTTGGGACACGGATTGTCATTCTTCTTGGTACACAAAACAAAGAGAAAGTGAAAGAACTCCTTACAAAACACGTTCCTTTCCGTGAACAGCCGGAAAAGACCTGGATGGACAACGCGTCCGCGTGGCTGTCTTCAAAAATCCCCTTGGAACGGCCTTCCCCGCAATAGTTTTTCGCATCCCAACGTAGTAAAATAACACTTGTACCTTCTGTCCCCGTAGCTTAACTGGATAGAGCGCGGCCCTGCGGAGGCTGATATGACAGTTCGATTCTGTCCGGGGACGCCACGTCAAACGTGGCTGTCGCGTTTGACGCGACGCACTAGAACGGGTGGGGTGCAGGAGTGGCTAAACTGCCTGGTCTCGAAAACCATGGGAGACGCAAGTCTCACGCGAGTTCAAATCTCGCCCCCACCGCTTAAGTTACTATGAAAAAAACTATCGTCATTAATAACCTTCTTATTCAGTATTATGCGTATGGGGAGAAAAATGCTTCCCCCGTCATTTTTCTCCATGGGTGGCGGGCGGAGGGGGCGATTTGGAATGATATTGCCACGAGATTAAGTCAGAATTTTTCTATCTACACATTGGATTTACCAGGTTTTGGAGGATCATCTGTACCAAAAACTCCGTTTACCATTTCTGATTATAGCGATATAGTTTTCGGATTTATGGAAAAGATGAAGATAAAAAAGACTGTCCTTGTGGGGCACTCGTTTGGCGGAAGAATCGCCATTAAACTTGCCGCAACCAAGCCGCAATTAGTAAAAAAACTCATTCTTATCGATAGTGCAGGATTTGTGGATAAAAAAAGACAGAGCATAAAATTTCTGGCAAAACTTGTAAAACCGTTATTTGCTCCCGCTTGGATGCAGGGAATACGGACTCGGATATATACAAAGATAGGAGCAGAGGACTATCTCGCAACACCGGCGTTACAAAAAACATTCGTGAATATCATTAAAGAAGATCTATCAGATGACGTATCCCATATCCGTGTCCCCACGCTTCTCCTTTGGGGAGAAAACGATGCGGAAACGCCGGTATCGTATGGAAGGAGAATGCACGAAAAAATCCACAATTCTCAATTAGTAGTTCTACCGGATGCTGGGCATTTCAGTTTTTTGGATAAGCCAATAGAGTTTTATCAAGCATTTATTCGTTTTATAAAATAATCCATGAATCCATTCTTTGTTCCAATCTATCAACTCTACCTTCTTCAGCTTGAAAATTATGAACTCTTTCGATACTGGCGCCTTTTATTTCTCAAAGGATATCTTTCTTCCAATGCGCCGCTACGAAAATCAATCGTCTGGACATCAAAAGCTGTTGGCATTTTTGTTTTAGCAATTCTTTGCTATGTTGGGAGTTTGGCAATTGTGTTATCCTCAACGTCGTTTTTGTTTGCGCTCATCTTTTTTATTCTTGGATTTTTTCTTTTTCCTGTTTTTTATACGCTTGCGCTTTTCATCCTTTTACCATTTGACACACTGATTAAATTCATCGTTATAACACAAGCAAAACAGCTTCTTTCTTCCTCAAAACATGCAAAAGTTATTGCGCTTGCTGGCAGTTACGGAAAAACAACGATGAAAAACGTCATTTCCTCTGTGTTATCAACGAAGTTTAACGTGATAACCACTCCGGAAAGCGTAAATACACCCATTGGTATTGCCCAATGGTTTTTAAAAAATTTCAAACAGACGACAGATATCGTGATAGTAGAAATGGGAGAACATTACCGGGGAGATATTACATATCTTTGTACAATTACTCCTCCGGACATCGCCGTTTTGACCGGGATTAATGAGGCGCATCTGGAGAGATTACAAACACTGGAAACATCAATTGCCACCATGTTTGAGATTGTTGAGCATGCAAAAGAGAACGCGGCTATTTTTCTTAATGCCGATGATGAACATATAAGGAATAATTATAAAAAATACACAAATGGAAAACAGATTTCTTTTTATAGTTCTGTAAATAATCCGCTCGCGGAATTAAAAATAACAAAAAAAGCATTTGATGAGAAGAAACTTCAATGGTCATGCACAACTGAAACAGTCGGAAATATAACCATTCCGCTTCTTGGTGAGTACGCAATTAGCGATGTCGTTGCGGCAATTCTCATCGGAAAGATTTTGGGGATGAGCGCCGGCGATATGAAAAAGGGTATTGCCTCTCTTTCTCCCATTTCCCATCGTTTGGAGCCGATACAGGGAAAAGGAGGAGTTTTGGTTATCGACGACAGCTACAACGGCAATCCCGACGGGGCACAGGAAGCAATTCGCGTTCTTTCCCGATTCAAAAACAGAAGAAAGATTTTTATCACTCCCGGACTTGTGGAGATGGGAGAAAAAGTCGCTTCCGTGCATGAGGAAATCGGCAGAGCATTGGCAGAGGTTGCTGATCTGGTTATTTTAGTGAAAAATAGCATGACCGGGTATATCGCACAAGGCCTCAAAGAGAAAAAATTTGATGAATCAAAGATTATTTGGTTTAATACGGCCATTGATGCACACGCATCGCTTCCCAACATTATGAAGGAAAATGACGTTATCCTTTTCCAAAATGATTGGGGAGATCAATATATCTGAAAGGAGATTATAGTATGAAAACAATCGGCGTATTTTTTGGAAGCAGAAGTACCGAGCATGATATTTCCATTATCACCGCCCAACTTATTATTTCAGGTCTGAAAGGATTAGGATATCCTGTTGTTCCTGTGTATATTACCAAAAGCGGAGAATGGATGATTGATGAGAGTCTTGGAAGGCTTACGAGTTTTACTGATCCTACAAAAGATATTGCAAAAAATGATGCATATAAAAAATATGTTCTGGATTTAGAACAGTCTCACGGAAAACTGGTGTTGAAGAAAAAAGGTCTTACTGGAAAAACTATTACCATTGACCTTGCATTTCCCGCTTTGCACGGACCCCATGGTGAGGATGGGACTATTCAGGGGTTGTTTGGAATGTTCAACGTGCCGTATGTGGGATGCGGTGTTACTGCCTCAGCAATTGCGATGGATAAGGTGTTTACCAAACAACTCTGTGAAGCGCATGGCATTCCCATAACGAAATTTGTCTATTTTTATAAAAAAGAATGGGAACAGGATAAAAAGAATTTTATTAATAAGTTGCAGAAAACACTTCATTTTCCCGTATTTGTCAAACCAATACATCTCGGTTCCTCGATCGGGATAACAAAAGTGAAAGATACAGAGGGTAATGATTTAGAAAATGCCATTGACGTAGGTTTTTATTATGACGATAAAGTGTTGGTGGAAGAAGGAGTTGAAAACGTCATGGACGTGACGTGTTGCGTCATTGGCAATGAAGGGTTGCGGGCATCCGTTCTTCAGGAATCAGTCTTTCAGACGGATTTATTTGATTTTAATGAGAAATACCTGAAAGATGGCGGAGGCCAGTTGGGGAAATCAAAATCAGGAATCGTCATCCCTGCGCGGATTGACAAGATAATGACAGCAAAGATTCAAGAAATGGCAAAAGATGTGTATAAAATACTTGGTTGTACTGGTATTTCCCGGATTGACTTTTTGCTGAACAAAAAAACAAATACATTGTTCGTTGCCGAAGTAAATCCGTTGCCTGGCACTCTATACCATCATCTATGGAAAGCAAGCGGAATGGAATTGAATGAATTATTGCAGACACTCATCTGTTTAGCAGAAGAACATTATAAAGTAAAGAATACACGGACATTTAGTTTCCAGTCGAGTGTTTTGACCAACCTTAACTCTGCCAAGCTCAAATCAAAGGGAAATAAGCTGTCATAATTTTATCTTTTATGAACATCACGATTTGCGGGAGCATGAAGTTTCACGAACAAATGCGAAAGACACGAAAAGAACTGGAGAACCTGGGACACACGGTACTGGTTCCCAAAAGTATTGAGCTTATGGATAAATTCGGATATGTCAATCCGACTGTTGATGAAGCGAAGGTTCAGGCGAAAATCCAGCACGATTTTATACGGGAGCATTTTAGGAAAGTTGAACAAGCAGATGCGGTTTTAGTTCTCAATTACGATAAAAAAGGGATTAAACATTATATTGGAGGCAACACCTTCCTTGAAATCGGGATTGCCTTTTGGCTCGGAAAAAAAATATTTCTCATAAATCCGGTTCCAAAGATGGATTACATAACGGAACTTCTGGCCATGCAGCCGATTGTCCTTGATGGAGATTTGGAAAAAATAGCATAAGAAATAGAGAATTTGAGAGACTTTTTGTGCGCTCCCGGGGAGAGTCGAACTCCCATCACAGCCTCCGGAGGGCCGCGTTCTATCCATTGAACTACGAGAGCTCTATCTCTTATCCTCCGTAATTTTACACGAATGAACATCTATAAGCCACAGCGGCACATTTTGCGTATTATGATCACGACTTTTTTTTCACAATAGACAGTATTCTGGATCCGGTTGTGATGGTTACCCCAAGAAGTACCAGAAAGCTTCCGATAACAAAGCCAAAAGAAATTTTTTCTCCCAAGAGCATGGTGTTTAACGACACTCCAACGACAGGCTCTATGTATTGTTTGAGTGAAGCAGTTGTGACGCTGATTCTTTTTATTGCCCATTGAAACAGGAAATAGGTGACCAGAGTTATAAAAATCCCTGAATAAAAAAGAGTAAATAC
>Ga0315295_10003425_pt1 | contig 13513 bp, 9 predicted proteins | sample YL17G14_0_MG_FD_204453 | JGI IMG/M metagenome (GOLD analysis project Ga0315295, IMG submission 204453) | Sediment microbial communities from Yellowstone Lake, YNP, Wyoming, USA - YL17G14_0 | ecosystem: Environmental > Aquatic > Freshwater > Lake > Sediment | place: USA: Wyoming | collected... | reverse complement strand
AATGAAAGAGGAAATGAACGTTAAGAGTTTAAAGAATATGGGCGAGAAGAAAGGGTATCTAACTCCCGAAGAGATAATGTCCATTTATCCCGAACCGGAGAAAAATATCAATGAGATAGAAGAGCTTCTCCTCCACGGGATAGAGATATCCGAGGAAAAGGAGAAAAAGGCCGCTCCTCCGCCCGAAGAAGTGACTGCTACTGCTGATGTCGCTGAAACGGAGATCAGGGGAGTCGGCATAGACGACACCGTAAGGATGTACCTGCGTGAGATCGGGAAATACAAGCTTCTTTCCCCTACCGATGAGATAGATTGCGCGAGAAAGGTCAGGGCCGGGAGCTTAAAGGATAAGCACAGGCTGACCAACTCCAATTTGAGGCTTGTGGTTTCCATCGCGAAAAAATACACTGGAAGGGGAATGCTTTTCCTGGACCTTATCCAGGAAGGCAATCTGGGACTTATCCGTGCAGTCGAGAAATTCGACCACAGGAAGGGATATAAATTCAGCACGTACGCCACATGGTGGGTCCGCCAGGCCATAACAAGGTCCATAGCCGACCAGGCGCGCACGATACGAATACCCGTGCACATGGTCGAAACGATAAACAGGCTCAGAAAAGTATCGAGAACCTTGCTTCAGCAGCTCGGCCGCAGACCGACCGAGGAAGAGATAGCGAGACGCTCGCGCATGTCCGTGGCCAAGGTAAGGGAGATCATAAAGATATCCCAGGTCCCGCTTTCGCTCGAAATGCCTGTCGGCGACGAGGATTCCTCGCGACTCGGCGATTTTGTGAAAGACACTGCGGTCCAGGCGCCCGATGAAGTGGTCCTCCATGGGCTTCTCAGGGAAGACCTGGAAGAGGTAATGTCGTCGCTCTCCGACAGAGAGCGTACCGTGCTTAAGCTGCGCTTCGGCCTTGATGACGGCCAGCCCCGTACCCTTGAAGAGGTCGGGAAGGTATTCAACGTGACCCGTGAGAGGATCCGTCAGATAGAGGCTAAGGCATTAAGGAAACTGAGACATCCTACCCGAAGCAAGAAACTTAAAGAATATTTAAGGTAAACTAGAATTTGGGTTTGGGTTTTGGTTTGGATGCTGGATTGGAATGGGTATTGGTTTGGGAATGGTATTTCCAAACTTCCAAACACCATTCCCATGCCGAACTCGCTTCTATCCCTATACCTAAAACTTATCTCCTTTTGATCAGCATAACGCGGTAAGTCAGGCACTTCTCGAAAACACCCTTTTCAAGCGGCACGAGGTTATTCACTATCGTCTGCTTGATGGATATTCCTTTTAGCGGTATCTTCAGGAAAAGATTGAAAAGCCAGTGGACCGGCGGTAAGTGGACCTTCATTGTGGTCATGATGCAGTCAAGCACCGGCTTTATATAGTTGTAATAAAGGTCCGTGCCGTATTCGAGCGTTGGCGTAATGCCTTTGGTTATCTCCTGTTCCTTTATCACCTTGAAACCGGCCCTTCCGACTTCCTTCAGGTATACGCTCAAGAAGGAGGAAGGAAGGTTGGGAACTTTTTTGGCCGTTGGTTTCTTGAAATAATCGGAAATAAGGAGATATCCGTCCGGCTTGAGCAGCTGCTTTATCTTTTTCAGCCCGTCCCTGAAAGGTATGTACTGGACGCTTTCGCTCATTAGTATAAGGTCATATTTCTGGTCGGTCCTGAAGTCCTCAAGTGTCGTAAGATGGAACTGCGCCTTTCCCTTTGTGTTCTTCCTGAAAAGCTGGCCCTGGTAAGGGTCCGGGCATATGCCTGTCACTTTATATCCCGATCTTGCAAGCTTCTCCGCATTCCCCCCTACCCCGCAGCCGACATCAAGAATGGTCTTAACGCCCTTCGGGATGAACTTTATCAAATTGGATAGATATCTCTCCTGCGCCTGCTGGAAGTTCTCAAGCGTCAATTTGTCGCCCTTTTTCCACAAGCCGAAATGGAGATAATTGGTCTTTGACAGGTCCAGGTAAAGCTTTAATACAGGCTGGACACGGACCTTGGTTTTTTCAATTTCTTCCATAAAATATCCTGTAATGTTACCTGATAAAACAGGCCCTTTCAAGTTGATAAATCCGCTTTCCTTTTGACCGGCGGGACCTTCTAATCTATAATGACCACAGAAGGAACTATTATGGCTTATCCGGGCATATCAATATTTTTCCCGGCTTTTAACGAAGAAAAGAACATCCAAACCACGGTTTCGGCGGCTCTTTCCGTAGCTTCATCCATTTTTGATGATTTTGAGATCATTATCGTTGATGACGGCAGCTCGGACAGGACGCCGGAGATCATCGATTCGCTGGCAAGCACTAATCCGAGAATTAAGGCTATCCACCATCCATTGAACATGGGTTACGGTGCCGCCGTAAGGACCGGTTTTGCAAATGTCTCAAAAGAACTTGTTTTTTACACTGACGGCGACGGCCAGTTCGACATCTCGGAGATAAAACTCCTTTTGCCCCTGATAAATGAGGCCGAGCTTGTCATCGGCTACAGGATAAAACGCAGCGATCCCTTTCACCGCTGGCTTTTTGCCAAGCTTTGGGGAACGTTCATAGCCGTCCTGTTCAATATATGGGTGAGGGATACGGACTGCGCTTTCAAGCTGATAAGAAGAAATGTAATCCAAAGCATCAACCTTAAGTCCAACGGAGCGTTCATCAGCGCTGAACTATTGATAAAAGCCAAAAAGAAAGGATTTAAGATAAAGCAGGTCGGGGTACATCATTATCCGCGAAAGGAAGGCAAGCAGACCGGCGCGAACATAAAAGTGATCTTGAAAGCATTTTATGAGCTTTTTAAGCTCTGGGGTGAACTTAAGTGATGAATTTTGAAAACTTGACCGATTTTATAAAGAAAAACAAATATCTTTTCTTTTTATTGCTGCTTATATTATTTTCTGCGATTTTCCAATTATATCAAATAAACAGGGATTTCATCGGCCTGTTTGATTACGACTCCGCGCAATGCAGCCTCTACTCAAATAATCTGTTAACGTACGGGCTGAGCTCAAAACTGGGCCCGGTCAGCAATATCAATCCATTGAACGGGAAGTTCACTTATTATTTGTATCATCCGTTCCTGTCAATGTACTTCTTTGCGCTGTTTTTTAAGCTCTTTGGCTCAACGATAGTCATCGGCAGGCTGATCTCGATGTTTTTCTTTGCCTTGTCGGCAATTTGCTTGTATTGGTTAGTCTCCAAGCTTTGGTCTAAAATCCTGGCCTTATGGGCCTGTTTCTTTTATTTGTTCTTTCCGGCTTCCCAGTATTTCGGAAAACTTGTCGGACCCACCATCATAATACAGATCTTTATTTTTATGTTTTTATTGTTTTACTGGTTATGGCTGCGCAAGAAAAAACCCGCATATTTTTATCTAATGGCCGTTTTTTACGCTCTTGGCTGCGCCACGGATTGGCAGGCCTATTTCCTCGCCCCTATTGTGATCATCCACTACCGTTACGCTCTGAAGAACAAAAAAACGCAGATCTTCACGCTTTTGTTCATCGGAGCGTTTTTTGTGGCGGCATACCTGGCCATTAATTATTTTTTGACCGGTTCTCTTTCGGCGTCGCAGTCGCAATGGCCGGCAAGTTTACCCGACATTAAAGGATATGCCGGGGAAAATCTGGATTTCATTCATCATATGATGGTGCGCATGGATTTTACCTTGCTTTTGCAGCGTTCTTATTACTTTACTATTCTGGAGTATCTATTGTATTCGTTTACTTTGCCCGTGGTACTATTGGTTCTATCTTTTCTTTTCAATTATCGGACCTTTAAATATTTCAGCGAACCGACGATCTACGTGCTATTTATGGCCTCCTTATATTTGCTTTATGGGTTGATTCATCCGGAAACCTTATCCGGACACATCAGTTTGACTCCATTTTTATCCGCCGCCTTCGCCATTATTTGCGCGCTGGTCATCTCCAAAACTTCAAGGTTATTCCAGGTCTCATTTGTTGCGCTCTTTTTAATTTTTTCGTTTTTCGAGGTCCAAAAGTTATACACCTTTAGCGGTACCTGGCCAAGCCATTTAATGCTGGGAAAAGTGATCTCTGTTGTTTCTGAACCAAAGGACGGGATCGCGCTCACCGAACCGTTCTTTTCGCCGTATATAGAATATCATGGGCAGAGAAGAATATTGTATGGCACTGATACCCGGGAGAGGATGTTTTACGCGATCAACTCCGGCAAGATCAAATATTTCATTACAAGCTTTAAGGACTTTCAGGCTTATCTTGCAGGTAAATTCCCCGCGGTCTATCTCCCCATTATTGATGAATCTAATCCTGATTATAATTTTGTTCTTTTTAATGTTCAAGCAAAGGGACTTATCCCGCCTCGCCGCAGATTTGACATATCTTTCGCCAACAATATCAAGCTGATCGATTTTTCTTATAAAAGATTGCCATATGGATATCTTTTGCTTGAATACGGCTGGGAAAAGACCGGACAGGTTAACGAGCAATTCAAGGTTTTTGTGCATTTTGAGGATGAGAACGGAAAATCTTTGTTCGGCCAGGATCATTACTTAAATAATGGTTATATCGATCCCACAATATCAGGCTACGGATCGATCGATGAGAAGTATATTATTAAGATGCCCGATACCGCAAAAGGAAAGAAAATGTCCGTCTACATAGGCCTTTTTAACCCCATAACAGGGCAAAGAGTACAGGTAATGAATCAGCAAACGGTGGGCGACCGCTTCCTTCTGTCACATATTTCTATCCCTAAGGATCTACGGTAAGGCCTTGATCCGGAGCCAGTCCCCGTGATCGAAATTGATGCCGTCCCCGCCGTCGGAAAACACCAGCTTGATCTCTTTGACGCCTTTGATATTGAGACGGAAATATCTGGGATCGATCCATCCCTTAAGGATGCCGCTCTGATAGATCAATTTATTGTCTGCGTATATCCGGGCTTCTATCTTATTGTCGCGTTTCTGCTCATCATCCATACTGACCGCCCCTTCCAGTACGCGGTAGCGGCCGTCCATAATATATTCTATTGAAGAATTAGCATGCGTTCCTATACCCTTGAGATATTTGAATCCGTTCACCGTAAGCGGATTCCCGTCAACGCTGCGGTCCATATGCAATTGCCCCCATTGTTGCTCATATGCTTTTGGTGTTAAGTCGCTTAAATATACAGGATGAACTGGTTTTAAAAAGTAAAGACCGGACAGCACAATTAATATTGCAGCTAATGAGCAACCGAAGTATTTGACATTAACCTCCTTTGAAAGCAGGAACAGGACAAAAATGAACAGCGCAACATTGACCATGCTTATTATGATGCCTGTCGGGGACGCTTGAATAAAATACGGAACCATCGGAAAGTTCTTTGGATAAGTCCAGATCAATGCGATCAAAAGGTTGAAAAAAGTCGTCAATGAAAGGGCGGCGTAAACCGCCATTAAGCTCCTGTTTTTTACCGCCGCCAAGACCAGAAAAACGAACGCCGGCATTATGTATCGCTCATGCATTTCCGTGGGTAGCATGAAGAATCCGATAAAAGCCATTGCGGAACAGAGAAACACGGCATTTTCATCCTTTTCCCTCGAATATAGATACCTCACCAGCAGGATAAAAAATATCCCGAGAAGCATGGTTCCCAGCGTCCTGTACGAAAAAAGGCCCAGGAAAAGTCGCATGTCCGGGGCCCACCTGCCCTGTCCTCCGCTGAACAGCCACCAGATATTGAACGCATACAACGACAGGAAAGGATATTCGCCAACGGCCTTGAAAACACGCTCAATAACACGGTCAACCTGGTGAAAACGGAAGAACGGGAGGAGGATAAAGACAAATGTGCACCACGCATAGGCCATGCTGTTAACAAGCTGTTTGAACCCGTTCCTTTTCCATGGTATCAGTATCATGACTGGTAAAAGGACGAATAACTGGATCTTTGTCAGAATGCCTATCGTGATCAGGCCCCATGCCAATCCGTATTTATCATTTATCAAGGCCAAGATCGCTCCCAAGGCAAGGAGAGAGGAGACAGAATCTACCTGTCCCCAGTAAGCCGAATTGAATATTATGACCGGATTAAAGGCATAGGCCGCCATGGCCGCTAAACTTATCACGAATGAATTCTTTTTTCTCAGGAACCAAAAGACGATAAAGGAAATGATAAGATCGGCCAGGATGGCGGGGAATTTGACCATAAGGTCGAACAGGTAAGTGTGTTCGTTGAACTTAGGATAAAAGATCCGATAGGAATAACCGACCGTTTTTAGAACATAAATATAAGCCGGCGGATAGTCGCAATCGGTTCTATCGTAAATGTTATGGATGCCGTGCTCGACAGCCGCCTGGCTCCAGCTTTTGAAGTTATGGATATCCTGCTCATATCCGGCTGCAGGGATAAAACATACTCGCAAGGCAAATGCTGCCGCCAATATCAAAATAAGAACATATATTTCCCTGCGATTCATTTCCTTTTCCTTTCCCACAAGAAAAGCATCGCCAACGATAACAATCCGAAGAAAAACAGAGGCATTTTCCACCACTGGGCACGATATTCGAATTTGACCGAATGTACCCCTTTATTGATCTTGACGCCTATGAAACCCGGAGAAAGGATCACTTTGTCTTTTTCTTTACCGTCAATGTATGCGTGCCAGCCCGGGTGATACGTCATCTTGAAAAGAAGCAGGCAATCTTTGTCAGCTTTTACATTGCCGGTGAACACGTTCTTGCCCGGTTTTTCTGAAACCACAATGCCGGGAGAGACCTGCGGATAGCGGGCGCTTTGCAGAACATCCTGCATGGAAAACACATTAACGGGTTCGCCTGATGGGTGTTGGATGCTTTCCAAGCTGACTCTTATAGGATTCTCTCGCCAGAATTCCCACCTGTCCTTCAGGACCAAGTAGTCCTGATAGCCCTTATGATATTTCCTGTCAAAGAATATGGTGACATACTGCTTTTTTGATACCATGGAGCTTCTCTGCCATAGGAACATAAGGTTCCAGATGGAATTCTTGTCGGCATACATGGCGATCGGTGATTCCACGAGATCAAAATATCCCGTGGTATCAGCCTTGTAAAGGCGGAAGCGCCCGGACTTTTTGATCTCTTTTAGGAATAATGGGATGTCTTTCCCTTGTCCGGCAAGATAATATTTGACATTGAATAGGTTGTATTGTGCCTTGTCGTATTCGTTGAAATTCTCGGAAAAGTCGCTCGCCAGCGACCAGGTAAAAGGAAGATAGCTCAGCGTGGGCATCTCTTCGGGACCGAAGAAATACATGACCGCTGTCTGCCCAAGTTTAAAGTTCCCTCCCCAGTTGGCGCGGCGTCCGGGATAAGTCCTTCCCGGCGGGGACTTTTTGATCGTATCCAGCACGGATCGAAGGGCCGGCTCTTCTTTCTGGTAAGCCGCTGAGTTTTCACGGATCCATCTGTTATTCAATTGAAGGAAAAGGAAGCGGTCCCAGAAGATCGGGGTTGCTGCAATGATAAGAAGGCATACTGCCAATACTTGGCCGAACTTGTTACCTATTTTACGATAAAGGACCGAAAGTATCATCCCTGCCATTATCGCTCCGAAGAAATGCACCATAGTTACAAAACGGTGAATGTGCAGATCGGAACTCATGGGCAAAAGGTCCATCAATCTTCCCCAGGTAGGCCTCCCGAAGTAAAGGAGGAACCAGGCGATGGATGCCGCGGCAGCCCACCTATACCGGAAAGCCCTCCTGCTAAGCGAGAAAATAACGCCCATGACGGCTAGAACGGTGACGATCGGCATTCGACCGTGATCAAGTATATCGCCGTTCAGGAAATGCGTCACGATATAGCGCAATCCGTATGAATCCCATTTTTCCGGAAAATCGTATGTGCTGTGGGCGTGGTACGCACTGTCCATCTGCATCGGAATAAAGAGGTACGCGATGGCGATCATAAATACAGCCAATATGACCGCGAGCCTTTTCAACCTTTCCCATATTTCCTTCCATTCAAAACTCTTAAATATGAAAAGAAAAGATGTTATGGCGGCCATCAATGCGAACATTACCTGGGAAAGCGTGAGGCAGAAAAGAAGCATTACCGACCGGGAATATCCCTTGTTTTCATTTATCGTGTTATAAATACTGCTTATGGTAAGCGGAAAAAGGAACATGGCCCAGAGCTGTGTATACATTCCCGAGCCCCGCCAGATAAATGAGCCAAGTTCAAATCCGTAGCCGTTGATATTCGAAAGCCCCAGGGAAAAAAGTGCGGCGCAGGCCGAGGCCATATCTGAAAAGCCCATTTTCCTCAAGCTGAAATAAAGCGCCAAAGGATAGAAGACTAGTAGCAGGTAGAGGATAAGGTGGTAAATTAAGAACATCGAGACCGTTTTTAATAGAAGATAATACATTGTAACAACGACCAGATGCGGAAGATGCTGGTAATGATGGAAGACCGGATAACCCATTGTCCAATATGGGACCCAGTGATCGATTGGATTTCCTCCGGCTTGTATCTCACCTCTCATGGAAACGCAGAGGCAGTATTGGAAAACATCGTCATTTATGTCCGGAGAAAGCTCTTTTATTTCCGGGAACAGCAGGACAGCATGGAAAACGGTCACAAATATCAATATCGAGTAAACCAGATATCTCCGCTTTATCTTGATCGCCTTGATATATCCCAATAATTTACCCATGCTGCGTGATATTATATCATCAATTTGCCGTTTGGAATCTGCCATTTGTCATTGGCGGAACCTGGATTTATGCAGCCAAATATTGAATATTTCCGATTTTCTGATAAACTGAACACTGAAATGGCCCCATCGTCTAACGGTTAGGACATCAGCTTTTCAAGCTGACGATCGGGGTTCGATTCCCCGTGGGGCTATTTTTTTTGGAATCGAACGGTGAAAAGATGGGAGGCTCCGCGGAGCGGAGGGAAGAAAAACGGGAGTTTTTCTTCCTGGGGAGCAGCCCCGAAGGGGCGATGAGGGGATATCCCCTCATATAGTGAGATTCCCCGTGGGGCTATTTTAGGGGCAATTTTTTGGGGAGCTTCATATACCGAGGCTGAGATCATCGAGGTGATCGATGGACCCATCAAACCTGATCAAGGTAATGCTTGCGAAGGGAGAAAAAATGAACATAGAAACACTGCCTGAACTCGGAAAGATCCATCCGGAATTCTTCGACCGCGTCATTTACCCGCATCTGGGAATAAAAGACGATAATATCATCATCGGCCCCAGGCACGGCGTGGATTACGGTGTGATAAAGGTCGGCGGAAAATGCCTAGCCATGTCGACGGATCCCTTCTTCATAGTGCCTGAATTCTCTTTTGCGCGCGCGGCCTGGTTCGCGTTCCATATAATATTCTGCGATGTTGCCGTTTCGGGCCTGACGCCGAAATACCTAACGGTCGATCTTAATCTGCCGCCGGAGATGACCGAATCGCAAATGGAAGAAATGTGGAAGACCGTCCATTACGAAGCGAAAAAATACGGCATCAGCGTGATAACGGGGCATACAGCCAGGTATACCGGCTGCAACTATCCCATGGTCGGGGGCGCAACATCAATAGCCATCGGCGACGAAGCGGACCTTAGAGGGCCGCACAAGGTCAAGGTCGGCGACAAAGTTGTTATCACAAAAGGCCCGGCTATAGAAACGACCGGCCTTCTTGCCGTACTTTTTCCCAAGAAATTCATAAAAGCCGGGGGGCAGGACTTTCAAAGGGAAGCCGCGGAAATATTCGACCAGATGTCGGTCATGGATGACTGTGCTGTAGCACGGGAATTCCCGGGCGTGCACGTGATGCATGATGCTACGGAATGCGGGATATGGGGCGGGCTCTATGAGATGGCAAAGGCCGGGAATTATGGGATAAGGGTTGAGGAAAACCTGATACCGATCCAGCCGGTCATTAAAAAGACCGCTGAGCTTTTCAAGTTCGATCCTTTCTGCGCCATAAGTGAGGGGACATTGATAGCTATCGTCGATAAAAATGATGCTTCAAAGCTGATCGACGCTTTTTCAGCAAAGGGAATATTGAGCAGGATCATCGGTGAGGTGGTCCCCGAAGACAAGGGTATCAAGATAGTCAAAGAAGGCAAAGAAAGGACGCTTGAACATCCCAAGGTAGATCCTTACTGGAAATTAGCCGCGGAGCTTTCTAAGTGATCTTTCTCTTAAAGTCGTGGTTTTACTTTTTTCTTCAGGCTTGTATCTATCTTTAGCTTCATGCCGACCCTGAGCTGTCCAAGTTCGGTGATGCCGTTCATTTCCGCTATCTCCCTGAAGTAGAACGGAGAGCCGTTGAAATACTGCCTTGATATGCTCATCAGGGTATCTCCCGTCACCACCATATGGTAAATAACGCCGCCCGGGGCCGGTTTTAGCACTATTTTCTGCGCTTTTACGATAGTGCCCACCTTCCCGCCTCCGAGGCTCAAGTCTATCATCAGGCTGCTTCCCTGCGGAAGAGCGCCTATCGGATTTATGCTGTTCATGTTTGCTATATCCTTGTAATATGCGGGAGTACCGAAATATTTCCTTGAAATGCTCATCAATGTGTCGCCCATCACGACATCATGATAGACTATATTGCGGCCGGTCGCTTTGGGCGTCGCCACCTGTTCTGGCTTCTCAGCCTGCCCGAGCTTTTCCACCTGTTCCAGTTTTTCTTCTTCGGGCGTAACTTGAGCACTTATGACCTGAACCTCCGGTTTTTTCTCGGGTTTTAGGTCGGGATACTTCTGCTTAATTGCCAAGATCATCTGCGCTATCTTGTTCTGTCGCTCTGTCATGGAGCGCTCTTTTGCCTGTAGATCCGCCAGCTGCTTGGATTTCTTGGAAGCTTTTGCCTTGATTATTTTCTTGCTCAGGTCTTCCAGGTAATTATCGATTTTTTCGCGTTCCGATTCAAGCGATGTGAGCTCGGCTTTTGCCTTTTCCATCTCATTGGAAGCTGCTTCCTTTGTAACTACGACGGGGGGTGTCTCGGCCGACTGCATCACAGGGGTTTCTTCTTCTTTGACTTCAGGGGCTGGTCCGCCCATTGCGAATGCAACGGTGGACAGGGCCAGTACTAGCGCGATGCTCAGACAGTATGTCTTGGCATGTTTCATATACAATGGGATTGTATCACAATATAATCGGGAAAATCAATGTAAATATCCCATCTTATCAGGCGGGGGACCATTAGGGGTGCCTAATAAGATGGTCGGGGCGAGAGGATTTGAACCTCCGATCTCCTGGTCCCGAACCAGGCGCTTTACCAAGCTAAGCCACGCCCCGAAAATGGGCCCTGCAGGGATCGAACCTGCGACCAATCGGTTATGAGCCGACCGCTCTACCGCTGAGCTAAGGGCCCCAGCCCCGATGAACAACTACTTGTTAACAGGCCATTTTGAAGTATCGGGACCGAACTTCGTCTTATTCTCCACCAGCCTGGACTTGAATTTCTTTATGTTCTCCAAAAGGCCCAGGACCGTTTTTTCGAATTCCTCCACCTTTTTCATGAGTTCCTCAAAGGTTGCCGATTTTTCCGCCATATTACCTCCTTATTTGCCTGAAGCTTTCCTAAACCCTCCAAGAGCCTTTGATAACAACGAATTGATCGAAGATATCATGTCCTTAGCTGCCGTTACGCTGTTTTCCGGCCCCAGGACACTGGCAAGTATGCCGAGAATGGTTATTACAATGAAAATTATGGTAAGGTTTATCATAAGTTTGTTCTGCTTTGACGTCCCTTTCATCTCGTCGATCAGGGTTTTCTGAAGATCCAGGATAAGCTTGTGCGAATCCGGCGCTTTATGTTCTTCCTGCTCGGTGCGGACATAATCCGTGATCAAATATATCGCGAGGAAAACCGCAACAGCCGCGAAGACTGCAGCCACGGCAACCAAAGCCATGATGACATTGTCCTGCATATGGCTCAAGCTGGGCACCTTCTTTAAAGTCGATATAATATTTATTGCTAACATGCGGAAAGAGATTATATCAGAAATCTCTCTTTTTGGAAAGAACTTGCCTGCCCCGCCATCGGCAGGGTAAAATACATTGATTGCGGGCGGTTAATGGGCGCGTAGTTCAGTGGTAGAATGCTTGCTTCACACGCAAGAGGTCAGAGGTTCGATACCTCTCGCGCCCACCATTTGATTTGTTTGATGATCGCTAATGGGCGCCTAGTTCAGTGGTAGAATGCCTCGCTTACACCGAGGAGGTCGTTGGTTCGATCCCAACGGCGCCCATTACCTGCCTAATAATTCACCGGGGAGGTCGTGAGAGATTTTTGTCTTACCTTAACGTTTATTTGAATGCGAAGCAGACAAAAATCTCGAATATGGTTCGATCCCAGCACTGCCCAGTTTAGATTCATAGCGAACCATCGCTATATTTGCATACTTTATACAAATAAATAAAATGGAAATAAAAAAATCTCAAGGCATAACACCTACCGAAAAACGCTTATCAGAAATTTGCGATAGCACTTTTCTTAAGCTATGGAGCTACCCTAATCCATTCAATGATGATGGGAAGGAGCTTTGTGATTTGTTAGCTGTTTTTGATAATCATGTGTTTATATTTTTCGATCGTGAAAGCCGGCCTTTCGACAATCCCGAAAACGATGTACTTGTTGCATGGGAACGATGGGAAAGAGCGGTTATTGAGAAACAGATTAATACCGCCAGCGGGGCTGAGAAATACATTCTAAGTAAAAGACCGATATATCTTGACGCCAAACGAACGATTCCATTTCCATTAAATATTCCATCTAATGACATACATATTCATAAGATCATCATTGCTAATGGTGCGTATGAAGCCTGTAAGAGTTTTTCAGTGAACAACATTTATGGCAGTTTAGGTATTTCTTATACAAACAATCCATTTCCACGTAAAGCCCCTTTCATGGTTCAACTAGACAAAACCAACCCGGTTCATGTCTTTGATGGGTTTAACCTTGGTATTATTTTAGGAGAACTCGATACTTTTTACGATTTTACTTCTTATATATCTGCTAAAGAAAAAGCAATTCATAAATACGGCCTTCTCTCGTACTGTGGCGAAGAAGACCTGCTTGCCCATTATTACTATAATTTTGATGATGATGATAAGTCTCATTTTATTGGCACAAAGGATAAAAAGATAAACGGAATTTCTATAGGGGAAGGTGAATGGAAAGAATTCCAGGAATCCAAGCCATATAAGCTGAAGAAATTAGCAGATAAAGATTCATATTTATGGGATGATTTACTGCAAATAACTTGCCAAAACGCCCTTGATGGGACACTGCTTGGCGATGGCGATATATTTAATCGACCGAGCGCCATTCAAGAAATGGCAAAGGAACCCAGATTCTCTAGGCGAGCACTAGCAGAACACATGATAAAATCGATAAAAGATTTTCCAGATAATATGGGCCCAATTGCTCGCAACATTTCATTCATGCCTTCCTTCTATAAAGGTAAAGCATATGTTTTTTTGCAACTTAAACATGACAATATCGAAGACTATGAGAATAAA
>Ga0315295_10003424_pt1 | contig 13517 bp, 18 predicted proteins | sample YL17G14_0_MG_FD_204453 | JGI IMG/M metagenome (GOLD analysis project Ga0315295, IMG submission 204453) | Sediment microbial communities from Yellowstone Lake, YNP, Wyoming, USA - YL17G14_0 | ecosystem: Environmental > Aquatic > Freshwater > Lake > Sediment | place: USA: Wyoming | collected... | reverse complement strand
CGTCGAAGCGTCCCACGATGGCAATGCGCTCGCCGGTGCGGCTGACCATCAGCGCCGACGTCCAGGTCAGGCCGAAGCCAAGCAGCAGGTCCAGGCACGGGTCGCTCACCTGCGACGTCTCGCGCACAAAGGTCAACCAGAGGTCAAGGCCCTGCTCCTCCAGCACCTGCACGGCCTGGTCCAATTTCTCGCGTACAATCTCAAAATCTGGCATGGTTCTATCCCCCTACTCCGTTCCGATGATGCGCTCGTAGAGCGCGTCCAATTCCTCTTCCGAATAGAAATAGATCACGATGCGCCCCCCCTGGCCGCTGCGCGCCAGGTTCACCTTGGTCCCCAGCACCTCGCGGAAGCGGGATTCAAGCGCCCGCGTGGCGGGTGCATCTTGACGCGCCGGGGGCCGCGCCTGGGGCTGCTGGCCGAGCAGGTGGCGCACCAGTTCTTCCGTCTGGCGCACGTTCAATGCTCGCTTCAGGACCACCTTGAGCGCGCCGTCCTGGGCCTCCGGCTGCTCCAGCCCCAAGAGTGCGCGGGCGTGCCCCTCGCTGATCCTGCCTGCGAGCAGAGCCTCTTGCACGGCGCGGGTCGCTTTCAGCAGCCGCAGCGTGTTGGCGACGGCCACCCGGCTCTTGCCCACCCGCCGGGCGACCTGTTCCTGCGTCAGCCCGAATTCTTCGGTCAACTGGTGGTAGGCCATGGCCTCCTCCAGCGCGTTCAGGTCGGAGCGCTGGACGTTTTCCACCAGCGCCAGTTCCAATATCTCGCTGGGGACCACGTCTTTGACGATGATGGGAACGGTGGACAATCCGGCCAGCCGGGCCGCCCGCCAGCGCCGTTCGCCGGCGATCAGTTGGTAGCCATCGAGCGCACGGGTGACGACGAGGGGCTGGATGATGCCGTGGGCCTGGATGGAGGCGGCCAGTTCGACCAGGTCCTGGTCACGGATGGGGGCGCGCGGCTGATGGGGGTTGGGCGTGATGGCAGCCAGGGGGGCCTCGACCACCCCCTGCGCCGCAACGGCCTCCCCTTCCTCGGCCGCCGGGATGAGCGCCTCCAATCCTCTGCCCAGACCGCTCTTGCGTGGTGCCATTTCCCACCTCGGTGGTCAGCAGTTAGACGTCAACGGTGGCCGCCGGCCGGCGGCCATCGCCCGCCAGCAACTCCTGCGCCAGTGCCGCGTAGGCCAGCGCCCCGGCCGAAGCGGGGGCGTAGGAGACGATCGGCTCGCCGAAACTGGGGGCCTCGCTCAGGCGCACACTGCGCGGGATGATGGCGTTGAATACCCGCCCCGGAAAGTGCCGGTGTACTTCCTCGACCATCTGGCGCGCCAGCGTCGTGCGGGAATCATACATCGTCATCACCAGGCCGCGCACGCGCAAGGCGGGGTTGAGGGCCCGGCGCACCAACTCGATCGTGCGCGCCAACTGCGAAAGGCCCTCCAGGGCCAGGTACTCGCACTGTACCGGGATGATGACCCCATCGGTGGCCGCCGTCAGTCCATTCACCGTCAAGATGCCCAGGCTAGGGGGGGTGTCTATGAGCACGTAATCGTACCGCCCGTCTGCCCCTTCGCCCAGCCCGGCCAAGGCCTGGCGCAGGCGGAACTCGCGCTGGGGCAAGTTGATCAGTTCGACCGTCGCCCCCGCCAGCGTGGGTGAGGAGGGGGCGAGGTCGAGGCATTCCCGGCCGCTGGGGCGCACCACGTCGGCCAAGGGGGTCTCGCGCACCAACAGGTCATAGGTAGACAGGGGAACGGAGCGCTTGTCCATGCCGAGTGAGGAGGTCGCGTTGGCCTGGGGGTCCACGTCCACGACGAGCACGCGCTGGCCCCACTGGGCCAGGTAGGCGGCCAGGTTGACCGTCGTGGTGGTCTTACCAACCCCTCCCTTCTGATTCGCCAGTACGTAGATGATGGGCATATAGCCGACCTCGACCCTCACCCCCGACCCCTCTCCCTACGAGGGAGAGGGGAGCACACCCTCACCCCCGGCCCCTCTCTCTACGAGGGAGAGGGGAGCACACCCTCACCCCCGAAGTTCGCATGAACGGCCCGCTCACACTGGGCCACTTCATGCGGGCCGGGAGTGCCGGCCCAGCCCACCCGCGTCACGGAGCGAGCGGCAACGCAGTTGGCAAGACGTGCGGCGGTCCAGGGGTCGCCACTGCGCTGCAGCCAGACGAAGAAGGCGGCAGCGAACACGTCGCCCGCGCCGGTAGGGTCCACTTGGTGGACGGCCGGGGCCGGAAAGTGGCGCACCTGGCCCTGGGCGTACACGGTACAGCCTGCCGCTCCCTGGGTCATCACCAGCACCCGCGCCTGGTCCGCATAGCGGGCCACCAGGGTTACGTCGCCCGCCACGTCTTCCACGCTCAGCACCACGCCATCGGCCCGCGCCAGGAACGGCTCCACGTCTTCCCACTGGCAACAACTGACGTTCCCGTCCTGGTCCCAGCGCCGCATCCAGCCCTGGGGAGTGATGCCCAGGAAACTATCGCCAAATGCGCCGGCCAGCGCCGGGGCGCACTCGCGGGCCACGGGTCCCAGGTGGACGATGCGCGCTTTCCAGTGGGGTGGGACCATCTCTGGCACCAACAGGTCAGCCGTGCCATGCAGCACCTGGTGCCGGCCATGGGAGGTATAGGTATTCTTGAACGTGGTCGTCGTAGCCGCGGGAACGCGGGCCACCAGGACTCTATCCAGCACATGGCTCAGATCGAGGTCGGGGCTGGCGCTGGTGACGACGCCGACGCGACAACCCAACGCGCAGGCCGTGCGCGCAGCGTAGGATACCGTCCCGCCGATGGTGAACGCGCTGTTTACCAGGTCGCGGGTCACGTGACCGATGACCAGGTAATCCAGTTCAGTGACCAACGGGGTCAGGCGCTCATTACCGGCCACGGGGTGGTTCACGTCGTGGAATGATGGTAACCTTGCGCCCATCCCCTTCGCCGACGCTCTCGGTGGTCACGTCAGGATGGTCGCGGAGTGCCAGATGGACGTAACGACGCTCGTGGGGGGGCATGGGTTCCAATACTACGGTGCGACCTGTACGCAGGGCCTGCTCCGCCAGGCGCTGAGCCAGGCGGCGCAGGGCCTGCTCGCGCCGGGCCTTGAAACCATCCACGTCCACCACCACGTTCACCCGGCCCGTCACCTCGTGGCCAATGATCAAGCGGGTGACGTGCTGCAGCGCAGCCAGGGTCTCCCCACGATGGCCGACCAACGCCTCGACGTCGGGGCCAAGCACGTCCAGCACCAGCGGGGGTTCCTGTTCATCGTAAGCGGGTTCGGCCCGTCGCACCTCCACCTGGACCCCCTCCACACCCATCAGGGCCAGAAGGTCCATCAGCACACCCTGGGCGATCTCTGATTCATCCTTCCACGCGGCGGCAGGTTCTGCTGCGGGCGGCGGAGCGGGCTCGACCGGCGTCACAGGGAGCGGACGGGGCCTGGCCGTCAGGCGTACGCGAGCCTCTCGCACGCCCAGCCCGAACAAGCCCCGGCTACCCTCGTCCAGCACCTCGATCTCAACCGCATCCCGCTCTACTCCCAGGCGGGCCAGCCCTGCTACAACGGCACCCTCAACGTCTGCTCCAGCCGCCTCAATCGTGTGTTCCATCTCCGCCATCTGCCACACTCCTCCAACCGCCCCTACGCGAGCCCTCGATCATTCCGACGGTTTCGGCCGCACCTGTTCCTTGTCTTCCGCCTTCTGACGGTGTTGGCCCTCTCGCATCAAGTAGAACTGACCCACCCGAATCGCGCTCGACAGGACAAAGTAGACGGATAGCCCCGTCGCATACGATAGGGTGAAGAACATGAACAGCAAGGGCATCATGATCTGCATCTGCTGATTCATGGCGCCGGCCTGCGACTGGGTCTTGGCAGCAGTGGGCGGGGTCAGTAGCTTCTGCTGCGCCCAGGTGGTCACAAAGACCAGGATCGGCAGCGCATACGACCACCATTGGGCGGGATTGGGCGGTGCGCCCAGGTCCATCCCTAAGAAGGTGCTCCTCAGGGGCACAAGCCCGATGACGCCGGGCAACCACTTGTAGATGTGGTTGGAGAACTGGAAGAGTTCGAGAGGCGTAGAGGGAATGCAATAGCGGATCGCCCCGATCAGGCCGAACCAGATCGGCATCTGGATCAAGAGCGGCAGGCATCCTCCCATGGGGTTGATGCCGGCTTCCTTGTACAACTTCATCTGCTCTTGCGCCAGCCGTTCCTTGTCCTTGGCGTGCTTTTTCTGGAGTTTCTCAAGTTCCGGCTGGAGTTCCTGCATCCTGTGCGTCGAGCGCTGTTGGCTCAGCGTCAACGGCAGGGTGATCAGGTTGATCAAGAGCGTCAATACGGCGATCGCCAACACGGTGCTGTGGCCCAAATAGTTATAGAGCAACAGCATCAAGTTGGCCAACGGGTAGGCGAGAATATCAAACACAGTCTGCCCTTCCTTACTTACTTGGTTGTTCAGCGACGGGCGGATAACTCCAGATCGGGCGCCCGTTGTCTACGTAGAGGGCCCGCATCCGGTACGTTCCGGGAATCCGCGATTCGTATACGACCGATCCACTCACCACCGGCGGCGAGAGCACCTGCCCTTCGCTCTCACTGGACCACACGACGAAGGCGTCCTTGGTGTCCAGAGCGTACAGGGCGCCATTCTGGCCACCGACGAACAGGCGGCTCCCATCCTCGGTCAGCGCCGGCCCCGCCCGCACGGGTGTCTCAAGCGGTCGCGGCTGAGGCCAGACCGGCGCACCGGTCTCGGCGTTCACGGCATAGACGTTCCCACTCACGTCAACCGCGTACACGGTATCGGCGTAGACCAGCGGGCTGCCCCAGAACCAGTTCGCGCTGGCGAAGTGCCAGCGCTCAGTCCCCGCCTGCGCGTCTATGGCGTAGAGTTTATCGTCGAAAGCGCCGATGTAGAGCGTGCCATTGCGCAGCGCAGGCGTCGCAGCAAAGGCCCCACCGGCCTCGAAATCCCAGCGCACCCCGCCATCGGACAGGCGCAGCGCGTAGAGGTGATGGTCCATGGAGCCGATGTAGACCGTGTCCGATACGATGAGCGGGGTGGCCCACACGCGGTAGCCGGTCTTGAAGGTCCATCGAAGAGCCCCGGTCTCGGCGTCCAGTGCATAGACGTTGTGATCGCTATTGCCAATGACGAACAGGCCGCCCCCCAGGGCCCCTCCCTCCACGTACTGTCCAGTCGCATCGTCGAACTGCCACAACTCGTTGCCGGTTTTTCGATCCAGCGCCCAGACCACGTTCTTGGGTTGGCTGAGGAAACCGGTCGGGGGCACCTGCGAGGCCACGAGCACGCGCTGTTCGTCCACGGCGGGGGTAACGTAAAAGGTACCCACCCTAGCCTTCTGCGGGTCGGTTGGGAAAGACCACAGCGGGGTTGCATCGGATGCATTGAGCAGCCGCACCTGCTGCAGGTCGGCTGCCACCAGCCCCTCCTGTACGATGGTCAATCCCATCCAACTCATAGGCCGTACACCACCTGCACAGCCACTAATGCCTATGAGCAGCGCCGCCCCCACTGCCAGCAGCGTGAGCCAGCGTCGAATCCGAAAACGGTCCAATGACTTACTCCTTCTCCAGATCGGGAACGGGGTCATACCCTCCCGAGTTGAAGGGATGACAGCGGGCAAGACGCTTGACGGCCAGCCATCCGCCGCGCCAGACCCCGTAGCGGGAAATCGCCTCATATCCATACCGAGAACAGGAAGGTTCGAACCGGCAGGACGGGGGGAGCACGCGGGAGAGGGTCAACTGATAGAGGCGAATCAGCCCCAGCAGTACGGACTTCATCTCCGGTCCTTCTCTACGTACTCAATCCAGCCTGTCTGAGCAACGACGCCAGCGCCTGTTCGACCTGTGGTTCTTTGACCCTGAGGATGCCGGTACGGGCGACCAGCATCACATCCCACCCGTGCTTGAGGCCAGGATAAAGACGACGCGCTGCTTCGCGTAAGAGGCGCTTGGCCCGATTACGCAGCACAGCGCGCCCCACCCTGCGGCTGGCGCTCACTCCCACACGGCTAAAGTCGAGGCCGTTGGGCCGCGCGACCAGCACCAACCAGGGGTGTGACCACGATCGCCCTTCATCGTACACCCGCCGCACATCGGCCGTGCGCTTCAGCCGGATCCGCCGTTCCATCCATAGGTACAGAATACGAAAAGTCTACGCCCGGCGTCGCGGACGCTGGGTGCTCTCTTTCCAGTTCAACTTCTTGGCCCAGTCTCGCTGCACGGTCAGCCGCCGGCGGCCCTTTAGCCGCCGCGCATTGAGCACCCGCCTTCCGTCCGCGGTCGCCATGCGGGCTCGAAAGCCGTGCGTGCGCGCGCGCTTGCGCTTCTTGGGTTGATACGTTCGCTTCGGCATCCATCCTCCTACTACCACGAGTGCTGACGATCAGCCAGCGTTAACTACTGGCCAACCCGCTGCATTATACCCCAAGTGGCACAAGCGGTCAAATTGTGGCCAGTCCCACCTTCCCGAAAGCCCCGGCAAGGGCCTTAAGGACACGCTTGGTCCCCTGGCTTGCGGGAAGGTCTTATTTGACGATGGCGACGATGATGGGGGCCACAATGAGAGCGGGGAGGAGGTTGCCCGCGCGGATGTGTTTGAGCTCCAGGAGACCCAGTCCCAACGCCAGCATCAGCACGCCACCGGTGGCCGTCATCTCGGCGATCATCGGGTCGGTGAGCAAGACACTGGCCCACCTCGCCCCCAGCGTCAGCGCTCCCTGGTAGACCAACACGATCAGCGCCGCAAAGAGCACGCCCGGCCCCAGCGTCGAGGCAAACGCCAGCGCCGCAAATCCATCCAGCGTCGCTTTGACCGCCAGCAGGGTGTAGTCACCGGTCAGACCGTCCTGGATCGAGCCCAGGATCGTCATGGGACCCACGCAGAACACCAGGCTGGCCGTCAGGAAGGCACGGCTGAAGCGGGACACACCGGTGTGGGCTTCAGCCGGTGGCCGGTCAGAGGCGTTCTGCCTGTTCCCGGCGGTCCTGTCTTCGAGCCAGCGCCCCACCTGGTTGAGGCGGTCCTCGATACGCAGCCACTCTCCCACGAGCCCCCCGACGAGCAGGCTGCCCAGGACGATCAGGATGTTGCCGGTCTTGAAGGAGAGTTGCACGCCGATGATGAGGGTCAAGAGGCCCAGGCCGTGCATGATCGTCTCACGCATGCGCTCGGGCAGGCGGGCCCCCAGCAAGGTGCCCAAGGTCCCACCCACCAGGACGGTGACGACGTTGAGGAGGGTGCCCAGGCCAGACATGGGAGGTCAGCCCAGAGTCAAAGCCCCAGGTAGCGCAGGCTGCGCTCCAGGTACTCGAGCTCGTCCATCTCAAGCACGAGCGCGGGCTGGTGAGGCAGCGCCTGGAGCAGGGGCAGGACGTCCCGCTTGTAGTCAATCACGCCACCGGGAAAGTCGAGCGGCAGGTGCTCGTCGTAAGAACCCCGATGGTTGTTGAGATGGCAATGCACAATCCGATGGCGGGTCCGCTCAATCCAGACTTCCAGGGGCAGGTAATCAGAGAACAGGTAGACGTGCCCCACGTCGAGGCAGGCACACAGGTGAGGGGAATCAATCTGGTCGAGGACATCGGTGATGATGCTCGAGTCCGGCTCCCACATGTTCTCCAGCGCGATCACGACCCCGCGCCTGGCCGCCTCCTCGACCATCGGCGTCCAGAACTCTACCTGGCGCCCGGCCCAGCCGGAGCGATAGTCGGGATTACGTACGATGGGGAGAAAGTCGGTGTGGAAAACGACGGTACGTGCACCCAGTTCAGCGGCAATATCGAGGTTCAACATGTAGCGCTCGCGGGTCAAGGCCACGATACGCCCATCAGGGCTGGCCGGAGAAAGGTTATAGAAAGCACCGTGGACGGCCAGTTCCCCCTGCAAGTCCCGCAACAGCGCCTTGTGCTGGTCAAGCAGCTCGCGCCATCCACTGTCGAGCAGGCCGGGGTCGTAGGCATAGACCTGGATTTCCAGCCCCGCTCCATGAGCCTGGGCCAGTTCATAGTGTCGCGTGATGTCCCGCTGATACGTAGCCAGCAGTATGCGCTGCATAGCAAGCCTTTTCTACCCGCCGCCAGTAGATTGTACACCATCATCGCGCGATGAGCAAATTGCCGCACCGCCGTCAACAGGCGGTGCTGGGTAGGCACAGCCAAGATCCCGACCACGTTAAGCGCTACCTTGGAATGGCAACCTTGGGTTTCGCGGCGCACTGGGAACTTTCGGGAAGGTCATTCCAGGTATGTGCGGATGGCACACGCCACCTGCCGCGCCCGCTCTGGCGCGTCGCCCACGTACCCGCCGGCATCAAGCAACTCGCGCACGCGGCCGGCAGGCAGATAGCGCAGCACCTGCGGGTCGGCGGCCAGCAGGCCGGCCAACGGATTGGGTTCCCCTTGCTGGATGCGATCCCAGGCGGCCACGCAAGACTGGCGGATTACTTCGTGCATGCTCTGGCGGTCGGCCCCGGCCCGCACCAATTCCATCAGCAGCCGTTCGGTGGCGGCGAAGGTGCCGTAGGTAGCCAGGTTGCGCGCCGTCGCCTGTTCGTGAAACTGCAGCCCCTTCAGGACGTGGTGCGCGCGGTGGACAATTTCTTCGCTGGCCAGGAAGGCCTCGGGCAGGATGAGGCGGCGGCTGGCCGAATCGTCCAGCGTGCGCTCCAGCAGGCTGTGGGCGGCGTTGTCCCACGCCACGCGCGGCAGCGCCGCCACGTAGCGGGCCAGGCTGTCCACCGTCTCGGCATTGACAGGATTGCGCTTGAAGGGCATGGCAGACGAGCCCACCTGCTGCGCCCCGAAGGGCTCGCTCCACTCCCCGACCGGCGGCGACTGGAGGAAGCGCAGGTCGAACGCGAAGCGGTAGAGGGAGACCGCCAGCCCCGCCAGCACCGTCAACAGGCGATAGTCCTGTTTGCGCGGGTAGACCTGGGTGGCGACGGGGAAAGCGTGCAGCCCCAGTTCCGCCATGACGCCGGCCTCCAGTGCGGCGGGCGTCATCCGAGTGCCCTCGAGCAACTGCGCGTACGCGGCACCGGTGCCCACCGCCCCCTTGATGCCCTTGCCCAGGATGTGCTTGTGCAGGCGGCGGAGTTCGTGGAGGTCTTCCAGCAGGTCCTGGCCATAGACGGCCAGCCGGTAGCCGACGGTGGTGGGTTCGGCCGGCTGGAGGTGGGTGAAGCCGATGCAGGCCCAGTCGGCGTGGGCCTCGATGCGGTCGGCCAGGTCGGCCAGGAGCGCGCGCAGCCGCTCGAGCAGCAGGACGAGCGCCTCTCGTATACACAAGATGTCGGCATTGTCTTCGACGTCGGCGCTGGTAGCCCCCAGGTGCAGGATCCCGCCGCCGACCGGGCACTGCTCAGCGAAGGTGCGCAGTTCCGCCATGAGGTCGTGGTGGATTTCGGCCTCGATCTCGGCGGCGCGGGCCAGGTCCACGTGGTCCTGGTGCGCCTGTAGGTCGGCCAGTTGATCGGCGGTGACCAGGCCGGCCCGCTGTTGGACGGCGGCCAGGGCGACCCACACGCGGCGCCAGAGGAGCCGCCGGTGCACCTGGCTCCAGAGCGCCCGCATCTCTTGGGAGCCGTAACGCCAGGTGAAGGGGGAGAGAAAAGTATCGTGGGTGAATTGGGTTTCTGGTTCCATCACCTTGAATTGTACACCAGGTGGGGGCGGATGGGAAGTTGGAACGCGGACAAACACGGATGGGACGGATGAACGCGGATCGGACAGTCGTGGGGGCGACTTGCGAGTGTCGTCTTGTATGGGACACCCCCGGGACGGGGGCTGCGAGCGTTAGGGGGGGGCTGGAACGCGGACAAACGCGGATGGGACGGATGAACGCGGATGGGACAGTCGTGGGGGAGGCTTGTGAGCGTCGTCTGGCATGGGACGCCCCCGGGACGGGGGCTGCGAGCGTTAGGGGAAAGGGGATAGGGGTTGACGTTTCGCACGAATTGGTGTTTCGCCCAAGATGTGCTATCATCGCACCAACGTGGACACACAGTTGTCCAAGTTCGTGGTGATCTTGGCGTCCATTAGATACACAACAGGAGGTATATCTATGAGATTACGACAATGGACATGGCTGCGCCCCACAAGAGCGTTCCTTTTCTGGATTGCTGCTAATCTCTTGGGGTTTATCAGTACGTCCGCATTGCTTATCGCCCTGCCAATCCTGAAATCTATTCCTGGCAGCGTCGCGTCAACTCTCATCATCACCCTTCCCATCGGCTTCGCTCAATGGCTGGTTCTACGTCGCTTTCTTCCCCTTTCACCGATATGGGTTCTCACACTTCCTGTTGGCTTGCTCCTCTTCCTTCTCCTCTCTGCAGCAATTCCAGCATCTTTGTGGCAGATTGTTGACGATGAATCTACACTCACGCTTACCGTCATGTATATCGTCATGGGCGCTGCTATGGGACTGTTACAGTGGCTGATCCTGCGACGCAAGTTCTCACAAGCCGTGCTATGGATAGGGGGCAGTTCTCTGGGTGTGGGGCTTGGTTTCGGCCTCGTTCTGGTGACGGGTCTCATCAATCAATCCGAATTCATTTCCTACGCTACCGTTGTACTCGTCTACAGTATAGTAACAGGTTCAATCCTGTCGTGGCTGCTACTTCATAAGGCCGAGACCTACAATCCCCAATTGAACGCCACCTAACCCGCGCATCTGCGATCGGTTCACCCGAAACCGCACAATCATTGAGGCCTGATAGGCCTGAGAGGAGATCGTCCAGTGGCCTTTACGAGCAAGTACCTCGAGAGATGCTGGAGCCGCAGGGACCTGTGGAAGACCAAGAGCACGCACCCCGGAGACTGGTATCTGGCCGGGGACCCACTCGAACTCCACCTGGTAGGTGAAAGCGACGCTGAGCGTGTGGACTTTCACAGCGATGCCATTGCCTTTGTCCCCGACGCCGATGACCTCCTGGAGCTTGTTGACAACCAGATCAGAGCTGCCGGTAGCGATCCAGCCACGAAGGCGCTGACCATTCGATACGACCCGGCAGGGCTGTGGAGTCTGGACATAGAGTGCACTGGCAAGTCGTCGCATGTGGGCGGGCAGGAGTCGGTGCACTCGCTGCTGTTGTACGCTCTGTATCTAATGGCTCAACTGTGACGTGAGCCCGGTGAGTGGGACGGTAGAGGAACCAGGCGAGTTCAGGTCTTGAGCAGTCGCGTGCCCCGTCGCCGTTTACCCCCTTTTCGTCCTCGCTTCCGATTGGCAGATTTTGTCCATTTCGTATATCATTGGCGATGGAGGATATCCAGTGAAAACCGACTTTGGAGGCCCTGGAGATATCACCGTGTCAGTTTGGCGTTTTATTACAGCGGTCAATTGCTCATAGCGTTGGCGGCCAGTTACTTTGTGTGAAATGAAAACACAAATTTCCCATGAGATGCCGAACACTAGTCGGAGACCACAGGTCATGTTCGGAATGATGGTCTCGCAGGGCAACGTCGACCAGGTAGAGGGAACGGCGGCGGCGTTCGCCCAAGTGGCCGAGAAGAGCTACGTGCTTGGTATTCAAACCGATGACCTTATCCGGGACCAGGCACCACTCAAAAGTTTCATCGAGAAACGCAGGTCCGAGACTTGGGGAGGCGTATTCTTATGGGATAAGCAATGCGATGATGCATGGCAGTCCACATGGCCCCCGTCGTTGCCGCGACTGTTTTACACCGGCAAGGACATCTTCAGCTACGGCGGCGCCTTCAACCGCCTGCTGGTGCTCGCTCTGGTCGCGAAAGCCCCGGTGTTGGTCCGCGTGGACGCTGGCACCGCGCCACTGAGTCCAGCGCTGTTCAGCGCCTCTCTGAAGAGTCACCTCGCCCTTCTCGACAAGTATGCCGTGGTCTCCGGAGGGTACAGCGGGCGCATCGCGCTACGAGATCTAAAAGGAGTCGAGGGGCCGTCGGAGCGGTCGAAGTTCCACGAGTTGGTGAAACGACGAATCGCCGTCGATCCCCTCAGACAGCTCACGGGCGGCGCGTGCTTCGCGTTGCGCCCCGAGAGCGGTCCGCCGGCTATCGCCTTCCCTGGCGTGCTTCCAGTTTGGGCCTCCGACGATGCGTTCTTCCAGTGGGTGGCACCGAGCTTCTACGTGAACGCGCCAGACCCGGATAAGGGGAAGGGCCAGCCCAAAGACCCCATGATCGTACAGCGCAATGACCCGGGCCAGCCTCTGACAGGGCCGGAGTACCTTGCTCGTCTCGCCTGCGCCGCTGCGCTCACCGACATCCATCAGAAGGCCAACCTGTCCCTGCGGGACATCCCCATACTCGACACAGTGGTGGACGCCGGGAAGGCATTCCTTGACGATCTCCGGGAGTCTTTCCCGGACGCCGTGCGGGCTTCCCACCATGGAGGCGCACTGCACCGGCTTCACGAGCGCGCGCTTGGGCTAATCGAGGGCTACGAGAACTATATCGAGTTGAAGGCCCGTTGGGGTGATGTCCGTGACCAGATCGCCACGATAGCTGCGAGGTCTCTGCCGTTTAATATCTGCCATGGATGAGGCGGGACGTGGTGGAGCGGTTTGTCACCCATGACCTGCCCAAGGCTGTCACCGAGGAACTGGACCGCGGCACGCCATGGTACCGGCGCGCTCACGGAAGTGGAGCGAGAAGACTGGAACGTTTGGGGGAAGAGATCAACGGGCTGACGCTGCGAAAGGCCCAGGCTTACGCGCTTCTGCACCAGCAGGGACTTCCTCTATCCTCCCTCGGTGAGCGGGCTCAACAACCGTGAGCCTCGCGGCAAAACGGGGCGACACCGCCAAGTGTCGCCCCGTCCACAGCTTCTCGCTGCCGCGCCAGACTTCGTAGCTGTACTGGAGGATGCGAGGTGGCTCCAGATCGAAGCGCAGGTACTCGCGCACGCCGAGGCGCAAGTCGCCTTCAAACTCTACGTCCCCACGGAGTTCGGCTGTGTCCTGGCCGCGATGAATAATGGTCAGTGTAGCGCGACGGATGATGGGGAAGCGATCTCGCAGTGAGTAGACGAAAATCTCGTAGTCGGCAAGAGTGGCCAGGGACGTCATCACAATGGAGTAGCCACACTGATCAGTCGCGACAGGCTGGCCGGACGTTCTCGTAGCCGACGCACAGCGGCCCTGTACTCTCGCTGGCGATCCAGCCAGGTCTGGTATGTCCCGGCCCATATCGCCAAGTCCGGCACCCAGGCGTCATCTTCTGGCTCTTCCCCGCTCATGTAGGCCTCGAAGAACGTCTCAGACAGCACGCCGTATTTGCGTTCGTAGAACTCTAGTTCGGCGGCCAGGGCATGAATATCTTGTAAGATACTCGCCAATGTCGAATCTGGCATCGCACATCCCCCTGTTTGTAAGCCTATGCCTATGGGTGTAAGTCTCAAATAGTGAACCTATGCCACCAACGGGAGCGCGAAATAAGCCTCAACACTGCCTACAGCGACGGTTTGCTGGTAACTTTCGCGGCGACTGGCGGCTGAGAT
>Ga0315295_10003421_pt1 | contig 13524 bp, 14 predicted proteins | sample YL17G14_0_MG_FD_204453 | JGI IMG/M metagenome (GOLD analysis project Ga0315295, IMG submission 204453) | Sediment microbial communities from Yellowstone Lake, YNP, Wyoming, USA - YL17G14_0 | ecosystem: Environmental > Aquatic > Freshwater > Lake > Sediment | place: USA: Wyoming | collected... | reverse complement strand
AATTCGGAAAGCGCGTGTCAACGGAGCCCCCGGTCAGCGACATGAGACCGGACGATGTCTCCACGCCCATCTCGTCTATGGCCCTCTGTGATACGTCCAACATCTCCACTTCGATCATGACCTGCGGCGTCGGGCTGTCCAAAAGCCGCAGGACCTTTTCGATGACATCGAACTGGGAACGCACATCCGTGATGATCAGGCTGTTCGTCCGCTCATCACAGACGATTTTCCCGTTCAGCGTGAGAATTTTGAAGAGCGTGTCCATGATCCCCACGCCGCCGCCCCCTCCACCCCCCGACGACGAGGCCGTCGCCGCGACGCCCACGGCCCCCGATTCAGCGCCCGTGTCGATATGCTTCTGCAGGTTGGAAGTCTTCAGGCGGCTGTACCGCAACGGATAGATGCGCGTTTCCAGCTGGAGCTCCGTCTGCCCCGTCTCTTTGACGATAAAGACGTTGCTGCCGGGGTCCAGATCGTAGGTCAGGTTGTTCGCCGCCATGATCTTTTTCAAGGCATCGTTGAGCGGCACGCCGTCCAGAAAGAGCGTCATCCGACGGTCCTGGATAGCCTCCGAGGCGATGAAATTCAGACCCGACTGTTCCGAGAAGATCTTCAGGACGTCTTTCAGGTTCGCGTCGCGCAAGTCCATAGAGATCTTTTTGAAGGACTCCTGAGAGATGAGATCCGTCGCGTAAAAATCAAAATCCTGCGCCACGGAAGACGATATCAGGCACCCTCCTGCAGCAAAAACGAAAAGTGCCGCGACGCGGCCTAAGGCGCGTCTTTTCCACCCATACGCTTTCATGATCCGGCCCTCCGCTTCCCTGTGCCCCTCAAAGGTTCCGTTTAAGAAGAAACTCCCTCTCGTGATAACCAAAAAGGATGCCGTCGCGATCGATGCGCAGGACCTGCGCCTCGCCTATCGTGTCTCCGACCCCGACGATCTGATTGTTGATGATGGCGCGCGCCTGCTCGATGCCCCAGACAAGGCCCGCGACATTGAACTGCGTCAGGTCCAGGACGTCCTCCTTCGCGGGCCCTCCTTCTTCCGGTCCCGGCTCCGGCTGAGGCGCCGCCAGCCGCTGAGAGACATCGTAAGGAAGAAAGGACTGGAACGGATCGCGGATGGGAAGATCGTTCCCCGCCCCTTTGTCCTTGCCTGCCTGCGCTTCCCCAGAGGCCGCCGCCCCGGCCGGTGTCCCGGCGGGCTCCCCCCTTTGCGCCCGGGCCTCCTCAGGGGAAGGAACGGAGGAACTCCCCTGAGTACCCTCTGCCCCCGGGGGAGCCGCATCCGGGGGTATCTGCGCCCCCTCGCGGGCCGCCACGGGAGACACTTCCTCGGCCTCGCCGCCGTTCAACCAAGGCAGCAGCACCAGAAAACCCGTGGCACCCAATAATAAAACCCGTCTCATGAACGGTATCATTTTAAATAAAGCGCTGAGCCCTTGATGTTCAACGCCAGCGACACCCAAACGCCTCCTGCCCCTTCCCTCTTTTCACCCCCCGGGGTCAATGTCACTTCCTGGATGTACAGCAACTCCGGCAGAGACCGGACCGCCAGCAGAAACTTGGCCAGGTCCCGATACGTCGCCTCAGCGGTGATGAAAAAGGAGATGGAGATCAGATACGTCTCTTCAGTTTTTCCGACCGGCGAGATGCTCGACACGCGCAGCCCCGTTTCTTCCCCGATCCTCGACACCACATCGACGACCGAAGCGAAATCCGTGCTGGGCCAACTGCTCTTTTTGAGCTCTTTGAGCCGCTCGTTCAAGACGATGATCCGGTCCAGCGTCTGCGCCTTCTGCTCTTCCCTGCGGATGCTCTCCCGGACCACCCTGACCTTGTCCAGCTGAACATCATAGGCCTTCTTGGCGATGAACGCGCCCACGAGGGCCACGCCGATGACGACCAGGGCCTCCCGATATTTTTTAAAAACTTGAGGATCCGGCATTCGATGAGCCCGCTTTTGTCGAACTGCACACGATCTTAAACGCCAGATAGGCCGAATCACGCTCTGAGTTCTCGCGATACGAGACGAGCTCCATGTGGGCAAACTCCTTGGCAAAAACCTCGTCCTTGCTCAGCGTCGAAAGAAAATCATTCATGAGCTTCTGGCGCTGGCGCGCCTCCTGGTGATAGGAGGCGCACTCCATCTCCAGATATTTGTTTTCCATCGAAAAATAGATGCGCACCACCCAGACCCCCTTCGGCAGAAGGCGGGGCAGGCGGGCCAAAAGGTCCTCCTCCCGGGCCGAATCGGCCGCGTCCGACCAGGATTTCTTTTGTGAGATCAGTTCCCGCTCGCTCTGCTCGATCGTCTCGAGCGAGGAGATGTCCACGCCGGACAAAAAAGGCGGCTGGACGACGGTCTTGGCCTGTAGATCTTTTTCCATGGGGTAGAGTTTTGAAAAACCTATCCCGTAGCCGATCGCCACCAGCACCGCGCCGATGACGGCGCCGTTGATCAGCGATTGCCGGGACTCCGTCACCAAGCCCGTCAGGATCTGATCGGCGTTCTTTCCGGAGAGACCCGCCACGACGACCGAGACCGCGTCGTGCTTTTCCGGCTTCACCAGATTCAACGTGATCAAGGAAGGACGCAGGGACCGCGAAGACGCCCCGAAGGCCTTGAAGACGTCGAAGATCATGTCATCGGGGATGTCCTTGTCTTTAAAGAAATCCTGCGCCAAAAGGACCTGCGTCTTCAGGCCCAGTTCACGATGAAAATGATCGCCCCAGTTCACGGCGTCCTGGCGCCCGAGGATCAGCATCTCGTCGATGTCTTTCTTCATGAATTGCCGGCGGAAATAATCCATCGACACGCGCACCTCGTTCACCAGGCGATAGAGCATCCCTTCCGTGTCCGGCTTTTCGACCCCGGCGGCGCCGAACCCCAGCAGCCGGATGTCCCGCGTGAAATAGGGAAAACCCTTGTCGACGATCAGGATGTCGGCCTCGTCCTCGTCCACCTCCAGGATCACGTAAGATTTGGAGTTCGCCATCTTCCCGCGGACGGCCAGAAGCCGGAAGAGACTGAAAAGGCTCGGCTCGAAAGCGGCGACATCGAGGTTGAGCTGCTTGAAAAGGTTCTGATACCGGCCCAGGCCCTCGCGCCGCATGCCGCAGAGGATCACCTCGAGGATGTTCGCCCGCGGCCGGACGCGGTATTGGCAGTCATACGAAAGGTCCTCGACCTTGAAAGGGACATACTTCTTCATCTCGAAGTTGATCCCCGCCAGGATCTCGGACCGGGGGATCTGGGGCATCTCGAAGAAACGGATGATCAGGTCCTTGGAGGGCAGGGCGACGACGGCGCTGCGCGCATCGACACGGCTGTCCCGCAGCGCCTTCTGCATGAACGCCACGAGCTCCACCATGTTGTTCTGGAAGATCTGGAAGACGTCGTCCGTCCCCATCGCCTGGGAGCGGATGGCCTCCGGATACGGGAAGCACGAGAAATTCTGGAGCTTGCCCGCCCGCTGCTGCACGATCACAAAACCGCGCGCGCTGAAATAGACCCCGGCGGATTCTTTACTGAACAGATCGATCATGACCACGCGCTCCTAGCTCTTTGCCTTGGCCGACCGGTGATGGGCCTTGAGCCACCTGTCGATCTCCTTTTTGTCAAAACGCCACACGCCGCCCACCTTGATGCCGGCGATCTTGCTTTCGTGCAGCCAGTTATAGATCGTCTGGCGTTTCAGGCGCAGATAGTTCGCGAGCTCGTCGACATCCATCAAGGTATACATGCGCAGGCCCCGGAACAAAAGATATATATTGCCTTAGACTTAATTAAAGCATAATGGTCTTACTTCGTCAATTGAAATCTTACTCTTATTTACTTTGATTTACTTAGGGAGCGCAACGGAAGGATCTTGAGGGGGGATCGTTTCAAAAAAGGAGTGAAAAAGTCACCATACCGAGCCGAAGCCGCTGGTGGTGACCACGCAGTCAGTGCCGTCGGTACAGCCGCCCGCAACAATCGTCACGTTGACCGCTGTCGTCGAAGAGGGAGTTCCTGCATTATCGACCGACCAAGGGACCACGACCTGTGCCGGGGGCACCTCGCCCCGCAGCACCATGTCCCGGACGATGACATTGGCGGCCTCAGCCGCGTACCACCCGCGGATGCGGCGCACGTCGGCCTCGATCTGGCGGGTGCTCGAAGACAACATACCCAGCAGCGCCGCCGAAATGATGGTGAACATGACGACAAAGATCAACAGATTGATGATAGCCAGCCCGCGCCTCATGCTCATTTCCTCAGGGTGATCCTGTAGTCTCTTTCTTCGTTGACCAAGATGACATGCCCTTCGCGCGCCAGCCACCCGACGCTCATCAAGACCAGCTCTTTGGGCCTATCCAGGTCTTTGACCAGGCGCGACAGCGCCACCGCCCCGTGCGAGTCCAGATAATGCCATATGTCTCCGGCCACGATACCGATCTCCGTAATCATGCGCTTTCTCCTTCCTTGGCCTCTCTCTTGTTGTATGTCCCGCACACGGGGCACGCGGTGATCCGCAGCGGCTTTGGATCAAAGTAGGTGTGCAGGCACACCGCGCATTGCCATACCTGGCGCGACGGCCCCTTCACCCGTTCCCACCGGTGCGCGCCGCTCAGCAAACCCCCGACGAAATACAGACACACGGCGCCAATAAAATAATAACAGAAGAAGGATAAAAAATCAATTTGAATCATGGGGACCGCCGTTCTTACTTGAGACGCAGGTCCAGGCGCACCGGCCGCTCGACGTCCGCGTCTTGCGTCTGAAACACGGCCCGCTGCAGCTTGAAGATGATAAAGCTGTCCAGGATCGGGTCGCCGCTGCCGGTGATGCGGCGCACGGCGCGCACGCTGCCTCCGGCGGCCACGGTGACCTCGACCTCCATCTGGGGCGCGACCTCCTCGCGGCCAGCCATCTTCTTGAGGTCCGAAAAATCGACATTGCGCAGGAAAGCCGGAGGGTCAAACACATAAAAGCTCACGCGCCCGGGACCGGCCGGCATCCCCTCTCCTCGCGCCGGCGACACAGGCGCCGCCGGCGGCCTGACAGCGGCCTGCCAATCCGAAAGGACCGGCAGAGGTTTGGCCAAAGCCTGCGGCTCTTTGGCGTGGTACGACGCCGCTGTCCTTGGAGACGACAGGCCTGCGGGGACCGCCTGCCTCCGTCCTTCTTTCGGCAGCGCGCCGATGGCCTCCAGATCGGCGCGGGACAGGATGGCCCCCAGAAAGACGGCGCGCGGCTGGGCTGCCGCGAACCGTTCCTCCGCCAAACGGGGTGTCAACAAACCAAACAACAAGATATGCAGCCCCAGGGAAGCGGCCGCTCCCCAAAAGAAAAAAGAAGGACACGCTGCGGCGCTGCGCAGGAACGAACGGCCCGCTCCTTTCTCACGCCAGAGAATGGAATCGTGAACGGCCTCCGCGCCTCCCCGGAGGGGCCATCGAAAGGTCACGGCGCCTCCCTCAGCGTGGCGATATAGATCTGCGTCGCCCCGGCCTCCCGGCACAGGCGCCAGACACGGCCCACATCGCGGAACGCGACGCCGGGATCGACGACAAAAAGGACCTGCCGCCGCTCCGGGTCGAGCCGGCGGATCCGCCGGCCCAACTCCGGGAGGTCCATCTCGGCGCGGTTCAGGGACACGCGGCCCCCCTCTCCCAGAAAGACCGTTTGCCACGCGCCGGCCTCAGGCATCTGGGTAAGGACAACGGGCAATGTCGCGCAGAGCCCCGGCTGGGAAGAAACGCCGCACGCCATAAGCATCCCCCACAGCCCGAGGACCACCCCGTAAACAAGAAACCACAGAAAAGGAAAATGCGGCGACGCGGAAAAAGAGGCAGGACGCGAAAACCTCATGTGCCGGCTCTCCGTTCGATGAGGTCCTCAAGAAAAACGGAGGCTGTCTGCTCCAACAGCTCCTTTTCGTGGTCGATCCGCGCGGCCAGAAAGCGATACGCCAAAAAAAGCGGCAGGGCGAAAAGCAGGGCCACGAATCCGCACAACGCCACCTCCCACCCGCCGGCCAACAGGTCCGAAAAACCGACCGCCACCTGCCGGGCCGCCTTCGCCTCGACGACCACAAGGACCCTTAGCATCCCTGCCAGGGCCCCCAACAACCCCAAAAGAGGCAGGGTCTGGACCAGCGTCTCCAAAGAATGCATGCTGCTCTCAAGGAGAGGGACCTGGCGCAGATATTCGTCGTCCAGGGCCTCGCGGATCTCTTCCTTGCGGCGGTCGTATTTCAGGATCCCGGCGCGCAGGACGCGGGCGACAGGGGTCGCGTGCTTCTCCGTGACCTCCAACGCCTCCTTGATCCGCTGGCGATCGATGCCCTCGAAGATACTCTTCAGGAGGGCCGACACATCCTGGCGCCACGCCGTCGTCTGAAAGAATTTCGCGAAGGCGACGCCCCACGCCAGAAAGGAACAGACGAACACCGGCAGAAGCATCGGCCCGCCCCGGCCGAAAAATGCCGTCCGCGTCACAAGCACGTAGGAAACAATAAGGGCCGCCGCGCCCCCCCCCACCACCCCGAACACCTTCTGCATCATGGCATCACTCCGGTTTCTCTTTGGCATCCATCGCCGTCAGCTTTTCCCGCGCGTACGCCGCTTCGGGCACGTCCAGCGACGCGATCTCTCCGAGGATCTTCCTGAGCTCCCTGCTTTCCGAACGGTTTTCATAGATCTGCGCCACGCGCAGAAGGGCCTTCACCGACGCCTTATCATCCGGCGAAAGATAACGGATCTGCATATATACCTCGACGGCCTCCTGCCACCGTCCGGCCTCCTCGTAGATCTCCCCCATCTCCCATAACGCGGCGCTGTCCGGCGTGCCCCCCATGGCGGCCCGCGCCTGGTCCAGCGCCTGTGTGGCAGCGGCGAAGTCCTTTCCCTGCGCCAAAAGACGGGCCGCCTTCACGCAGGCCATCCTGACCCACGGGCCCGGGAGCGCCGCTGCCTGACGGAAAGATGCCAGGGCCTTTTCGGTATCGCCTTTGGCAAGGTAAACATCTCCCGCCGCGAGGAACGCCGTGGCCCGCGTCGCTTCGCTGCTCTGCGGATTTTCCAAAACGATGCCCAGACTGCGCAAGGCCTTTTCCGTTTCCCCTTCTGCCGCGTACGCGCGGCCGACTCCCACGTAGGCGTCCGCCACGCCCTCATGATGGGGATAATTCCGAATAAGACGCTCAAAGGCGCGCCGGGAGCCGTCATAGTCCTTCTGGGCAGCCAGCGCCTGGCCCAGCCAAAACAAAACATTCGGCGAAAAGGGCGAGTCCGGATAGCGTGTCACGAAATCCAGGAACAAGCGTTGGGCCTCGGCCATCTGCCCCATCGCGAACGTGGCGTGCGCGACCTCGTACTCCGCCTTTTGGCGCAACGCCTGCTCCTGGGGAAACTGCGTCAGGACCATCTGATAATGCTCAATGGCCTTTTTGTAATCTCCCTCGTCCATCCAGCACTCCGCGAGCAAAAAGAGCGATTGCGCCCGGAACGGCGAATCCTTGGAACCATCGACAAACGCCTCCAGCTCCTGGCGGGCCGCGCCGAACAACCCCTTCTGGAAATAGGTCACCGAGAGATAATAACGGGCGTCATCGACGAGCTTGGAGGAAGGATAGTCGGACAGGAGTTTGCGGAAGGCGAGGATGGCCGCGTCCGAATCGTCCGACCGAAGCCAGGCCACGCCCATCTGAAACTGGATGTAATCGTTGTACACGCTGTCGGGGTAAAGCTCAAGAAAGCTCTTGTATCCGGCGATGGCCTTGTCGTACTCGCCGGTGTCCAGATAGGTGTCTGCCAGCTGGCACATCGCGCTCAGCTTGAAGATCTTGTCTTTTGTCAGGGTCACCACTTTTTGAAAGGCCTCCTGCGCGGAGGGAAAATCGCCGACCTTCAGGTAGGACCAGGCAAGGCCATAGTAGATCTTGTCGCGCAGCTCGCGCATATCGACGAGCCCCCGAAAGACGCTCTTGAGCTTGTCCAGGGAGGTCCGGTAGGAGACGATCGCCTCCTGAAAACGGGACAACTGATAGAGCGCCTCGCCCCGGCCGAAATACGCCAGCGGCAGGAACTCGCCTTGCGTGTCGTCTGCGATGACCTTGTCGTAAAGGACCAACGCCTGGTCCGGCGTCCCCTCTTCGAGAAAGATGACCGCCCGACCCAGCACGACGGACAAAGGCGCGTCCTCACCGAACGAGGAAAAGACCTTCCTGGCCTTTTCGTAGTCTTTCTCCTTCAGGTAAGACCAGCCCAGCCCGATGCGCGACAACTGCCGCAGCTCGTCTGCGCTCGTCTGGTCCAGACACGCCTTGTAGGCCTTGACGGCGTCTGAAAAATCGCCGAGATAAAAGCTGGCCTCCGCAAGATAAAACAAAGCGCGGTCCAGGTCTTCGGAACGGGGGTTGCTGTCTAGGAACCGGCCCAGCTCTTCCTTCAGGACCGCATAATCCCCCTTGCGGTAAAGGATCTCGCAGATGCCGAAAGCGGCCCGCGCGCCTGCGGAAGTCTTCCCGTAACCCGCCAAGATGTCCCGATAGACGGCGATCGCTTCGTCGTACTTCTGCGTCGCCCGATAGGCGGCTGCCAGCGAAAAATGGGCGGAGAGAAAATAGGAAGACGCCTTATGGTTTTTGATCAGCTCGAGGTACATCTCTTCGGCCCGGCGGTAGTCGCGGCCCTTGCTGTACACCTCCCCCAGCCAGAAAAGCACCCTGTCGCGGACCGGCTCGGCGCCCTCCATCTTAAGGAGCATCTCGAAATGGTCCAGGGCCTTGAGATACTTTTCCTGAGAAAAATAGCACTGGCCGATATAGACGAGCGCCTCCAGTTTTTTCTGGGTATCGGCGCGGGTCTTGATGAACCGCTCGAACAGGGTCAGGGCCACGTCATAGAACCCGTCCTGGAACGACTTGGCAGCAACGTAAAACGCGTCCTCCTCCTTGCGGTTGAGGTCCTGCGCAGTCGCCTGCCCCGTGAGGAGCGCGAGCATCAGCAGCGTTGCCGCCATCCGTCGTCGTCTATTCATGCTTCTCATGTGTCAATGCGTTCCTTCCATGGAGCGTATAGCCTGATGATCAGCCAGCGTCGACCCTATCCTTAGACTATAGGATGCCGAGAATCGAGGATAGAGGATAGAGGATAGAGAATAGTCAACGCAAAAAGCCAAGGTTTTGTACGAAGATGTAAGTCCGAGATCGGAGGACGGAAGTCGGATGTCGGAAAAACAAAAATCCGACCCGACTATTCTCAATCCTCTATTCTCTATCCTCGACCAGGCCCTCTTTTCCTTCAAGCGTTCCTGGTTATTCGTCGAACTCGTTTACTCGTCTACTCGTTAACTCGTTTACTCGTTGACTGTGTTCAATCAAGCAAGCAATGGCTTAAGATATTGCCCGGTGTAGGAACGCTTGGTGCGCGCGATCTCTTCGGGGCTGCCGCACGCCACCACCGTGCCGCCGTCATCCCCGCCCTCGGGGCCCAGGTCGATACAGTAGTCCGCGCACTTGACCACATCCAGATTGTGCTCGACGACCAGCACGGTATTGCCCAGGTCCACGAGACGCTGCAGGACGTCGAGCAGCTTTTGGACGTCGGCAAAGTGCAGGCCGGTCGTCGGCTCGTCCAAAATATAAAATGTCTTTCCCGTCGCCCTCTTGCACAGCTCGCTGGCGAGCTTCACGCGCTGGGCCTCGCCTCCCGAGAGCGTCGTCGCGGCCTGGCCGAGCTGGATGTAGCCCAGGCCCACATCCGAAAGCACCTTCAACGTATTGTTGATGGCAGGGATGTTTTGAAAAAGGCCCAAGGCCTCATCCACCGACATGTCCAGGACATCGGCGATCGACTTGCCCTTGTAGGTGACATCCAGGGTCGCGTCGTTGTAGCGCTCGCCTTTGCAGACCTCGCACTTCACGTAGACGTCGGGCAAAAAGTGCATCTCGATCTTTTTCACGCCGTCGCCGGCGCACGCCTCGCACCTGCCGCCCTTGACGTTGAAGCTGAAGCGGCCGGGCTTGTACCCGCGGCTGCGCGCCTCCGGCAGCCGCGCGAAGATGTTGCGGATGACCGAAAAGACGCCCACGTACGTCGCCGGATTGGAGCGGGGCGTGCGGCCGATCGGCGCCTGATCCACATCGATCACCTTGTCGATGTGCTCGACGCCCTTGATGTCCTTTATCAAGAGGTGTCGCCGGGAAGTGCGCCCCAGCCGCGCGCGCATGGCCGGATACAACGTCTCGTTGACCAGCGTCGACTTCCCCGATCCCGAGACGCCGGTGACGCAGATGAAGACCCCCAGGGGGAAACGCACATCGATCCCCTTGAGATTATGCGTCCGCGCGGCCTGGATGACAATGTTTTTCTTGCTGCGGTAATCCCGGCGGGCCTCAGGCATCCGGATCGTCTCTTGACGGTTCAGGAACCGGGCTGTCAGAGAGCGGCTGGACTTCAAGAGGTCCTTGGACGGCCCCGCGAAGAGCACCTCGCCGCCGTACCGGCCGGCGCCCGGCCCCAGGTCCACGACATAGTCGGCAGCGCGGATGGTCGCTTCGTCGTGCTCCACGACAAGCAGCGTGTTGCCCAGGTCGCGCAGCGACGCCAGGGTGGCCAGGAGCTTGGCGTTGTCGCGCGCGTGCAGGCCGATGCTCGGCTCGTCCAGGCAATACAAAACGCCGACGAGCCCCGAGCCGACCTGGGTCGCCAGCCGGATCCGCTGAAACTCTCCACCCGCGAGGGTCTGGCTCTTACGGTCCAGCGTCAGATACCCCAGACCCACGTCCAGGCAGAACTTCAGCTTTTCACGCACGTCCTTGAGCGCCTGCGCCGCGATGAAGCGCTCCTCTTCGTTCAACGGCAGCTCCCCGAAGAAACGGTAGGCCTCACTGACGCTCATGCGCGCAACGTCCCAGATGGAGCGGCTATGGATGGTGACGGCAAGGCTCTCTTTTTTGAGACGCGACCCGCCGCACGCGGGACACGGCAGCTGCGACATGAAACGCGCGATCTCTTCTTTCAGAAAAAGGCTGTCGGTCTGGCGGAACAGCCGCTCCAAATGCGGGACCAAACCTTCGAAGCGCCTGCCCCAGATCTCTTCATCGCACCCGTACAGGATCGCCTGGCGGTGTTCCTTGCTCAGTTGATAAAAAGGCGTGCCAAGGTCAAAACCAAGACGGCCGGAAAGTTCGCGCAGCAGGCTCCGGTAATACAGCAGATACCCCTTGCCCCCTTTTTTCCACGGCTCCAGCGCGCCCTCCAAAATGCTCTTTTTCTTATCAGGGATGATAAGGTCGGTGTCGAATTCCATCTTCAACCCTAAGCCGTTGCAGGCCGGGCACGCGCCGTAGGGCGAATTAAAGGAAAAGATCCTCGGCTCCACCTCGGCGATGTTGATCCCGCACGCGACGCACGCATACCGCTCGCTGTAGACCTTGTCCTGGAAGCGGCCGTCCTTCTGCGGCCGCGCCGCGATCAGGACGCCCTTGCCGAACTTGAGCGCCGTCTCGACCGAATCGGTCAACCGCTGCTTCACGCCCTCGGCCAGGATGAGGCGGTCGACGACCGCCTCGATGTGATGGACCTTGTACCGCTCCAGGCTCACCTCGGCGTCGAGCTCGACGACCTTCCCATCGACGCGGGCGCGCACAAATCCCTCTCTCTTGAGCTCGCCGAACGCCTTGCGGTATTCGCCCTTGCGGCCCTGGACAAAAGGCGCCAGGATCTCCACGCGGCCGCCCGGCGGCCCGGCGAGGATCTGGCCGACGATCTCCTGGGCGCTCTGGCGGCGCACGGCACGGCCGCAGCGCGGGCAATGCGGCACGCCGATGCGCGCAAAGAGCAGCCTCAGGTAATCGTAAATCTCGGTCTGTGTGCCGACTGTCGAGCGCGGGTTTCCGCCGGCCGTGCGCTGCTCGATGGCGATGGTCGGCGAGAGCCCTTCGATGGCGTCGACGTGGGGCTTCTGCAGCTGCTCCAGGAATTGGCGGGCGTAACTCGACAGGCTCTCGACGTAACGGCGCTGCCCCTCGGCGTACACCGTGTCGAAGACAAGCGAAGACTTGCCCGATCCGGAAAGCCCTGTCACCACCACGAACTGCCGGTGGGGGATCTCCAGATGGATGTCTTTCAGGTTGTGCTCTTTGGCACCCCGGATGATGATCCGATCTTTTTTCATAGGGGACCCCGCAGACCTGCGCACAATTTCCTCCCCGGGGGCGCGGGATCCCGCGGGGCAAAGACGCTTTAGGAAAGGCCCCCGCCGCCGGGCGTGCGGCCCTGCGGCCTTACGCCCAAGCGGCGGGGACGGTGATACGGAGGCTATCTCTTCTTTTTCTTCTTGCCGCCGCGAACAAGCTTGGCGCAGGAAATATCGCCTTTCTTGTCGAGGAAGTACAGGTATCCGGCTTTCTTCTTCAGGCCCACCTTTGCCACCTTCTTGGGCGCGCCGCCCTTCTTGTTGCCGCGGGCCATCTTCGCACAGGACACGTCTCCGTGCTTATCGATGAAGTAAAGATACCCTTTTTCTCTCTTCACTCCGACTTTCATGACTTTCTCTGCCATCTGCAATCACCCCCTTTCTTCCGTTTATTTAATTGCCTATGGAAACCGGTTCCACGAGGCGCTGCACCACCGCCAGCGCCGACAGGATCGCCAATTGGCTCGTCTTGGGATTCGAGGCGCTCGGGACGTTCTCGCAGACGATCTCGATGCGGCCGCCCTCTGACTCGGCCAGGATGGAATGGACGTTTCTTTTCAAAAATGGGTCTGCCACGATCTCGACGCGCGGCACGACGCGGCCCTGCGCTGCCAGCGCCAGGGCCGCCACGATGTTGATGTTCTGGGGGAAGGCCCGAACAGCCTCGGCCGCTGTGCCGCGGAAGACCGTGCGCGCTGCCCGCAATCCCGCAAGAGAGATGTGATGCCGGACCAGGTAATCCGCGCCCTCAAGGGCCCGGGGCGGCTTACATGTCCGCAAGACCAGCCGATGCCAGCGGACAAAACCAAAGGCGCGGATGGCATCCAATCCGGCGATGGCGCCGCTAGGCACATAAAGATGCGCGCCCTTTATTCCCGCAAGCCGGCCCAACGCAGGCGCGCGGTCCAGGAGCCCGCCCACGCTCATCACCAGAATATCTTTTCCGCGGCCCAGCGCCTTTTCAGCCACCTGCGCGCTCACCTTGGCCGACGCGGCCTCGATGACGAGATCGCACGCCGCCACGACCCCGGCCAGCGAAGCGACGCGCGCTCCGGCCACTTTTTTCGCGAGCGCCTCAGCCTTTGCTTGGACAATATCGTTCACGGCGACGACGCGCACCCGGCCTTTGAAGCGCCGGCGGCACTCCACAGCCACCGCTGTGCCGATCGCGCCGCAACCGACGATCCCAATCTTCAGTATTTTCATATGGACGATAGACAATAGACTATAGACGATAACAGACCGAGGATAGAGAATAGAAGATAGAGAATAGTCAACGCGAAAAGCCAAGGTTTTGTCTAAAAGACGCAAGTCCGAGATCGGAAGACGGA
>Ga0315295_10003420_pt1 | contig 13531 bp, 9 predicted proteins | sample YL17G14_0_MG_FD_204453 | JGI IMG/M metagenome (GOLD analysis project Ga0315295, IMG submission 204453) | Sediment microbial communities from Yellowstone Lake, YNP, Wyoming, USA - YL17G14_0 | ecosystem: Environmental > Aquatic > Freshwater > Lake > Sediment | place: USA: Wyoming | collected... | reverse complement strand
ATTCAACTCTAAAGTTGTATCTACATCTATAGTTCTCAGATTATCAATAGGCAAAAGCTTCCAGACTTTAGCAAGAAAATCAATATAATCAAACTCAACAAACTCTAAGAACTTATATAAATCCGCTACTGAATACTCACCTACAAAATCTAAGTTTATTGGAAAAACGTAGTGATAAACTTCTTCTACTTTCTCAAGAATTTCATAACAAAACTCTCTCTGAACTTCTATTGGTTGTTCAGCTATATGTATCATTAACGCCATATACACACTTTTAAAATCATCTGTACCTAAAGCTTGTATTACGCTCATCATATCATACTTTAAAGAAGCCTTTTCCGCAAGATCCTCATCAAAGTCTTCTTCAACTTCGTAAAGTGGAGACGAATTACCAAGTAAGACTCTTTCAGGATCCATTTAATACTCCTATGCGTTAGCTAACATAAGCCCAGTAATGTAAGCCGTAACTAGATCTCTAACTGGAGAAGTTCTTGCTTCACGATATGCTGCAGCTCCGGTATGAATAATATCAGAAATAATCTCATTCTTAGTAGCGTGATCATCACTTAAAGGGCCAAAAAACTCACTCAATAAAGTTGGGCAGTTATAAGAAATCAAAGAGTAAGTATCATTTTCTCCAATTCTTTGGCCACCCTCTAACTTCTTTCCTGCTACAGGTTGCATTACTTTCCCTGAAACTATCCCTGTAGCTCTTCCATATATTTTAAGTTCTCCCATGTGCTCCATTTTATAGATATACATATAACCAACAGGAACTGGTTCTAAAGTTTTAGTTTTAAACTCAGGCAAATCTAAATGGTACCCATCTTGTAAACCAAGCACTTTCAAACATTGTCCAATCTTATCCATTTTCGGAGATTGAAATGGAGGCACAATAATCGGGAAGAAACCAGTTTGCTTAATACCGCTTATAAACTTTGAGAAATCTGAACTACCAAGCTTACCTATATTTTGAGCTAAAGTAGTACTATATATTTTATTCGGTGTAGAATCTAATAGAGACAAAACTTTCGTTATTCCATCTACAACTCTACTCCGGTCAGAAGTAGCTATAATTTTAGAAGCTAGACCTCTAGAAATAAGCCCGCAGTACATCTCAAATAGCTGACCAACATTCATTCTCTTTATAACCCCAATCGGATTTAGAATAACATCTACTCTTTCTCCCCAAGGAGTTCTTGGCATATATTCATCTTTTTCTAGCAAAGCAATAACACCTTTATTTCCGTGTCTATTACATAACTTATCTCCCAAAGAAATCTTTAACTCTTGTTCTACTTTAAACCTAACCAAAACTCCATTTACTCTTTCACCCTTAATTGTAAACGGAATATTTGGAAGTTTTTTATACTTTCTAGTAGTTCTTTCATACAAAGTTCTAAGCATTGGAAACTTATCTGCGTGAATATTAGTAAATACTTCAATATCTACAATAACACCTCCAGGGCTCTTTTTAACAAACTCTCGGCCAGTCGTATAAACAGATTCGTCATCAACATCTTCACTATACCCTAGCAACTCTTCTATTTCACCCTTCGTTTTCCTTAAAAGTGGTTCTCCAATATCTGTTCGTTTTCCAATAGAATTTATGAAAAGTACTCTATCTTTTTCAGAAACCCAAACATCTATTGTAACTCCATGTAAAGACGTTAGTTTATCTTCTCCAACAAGCTTCTCATTAATTACTATTCCATCTTCAAAATTATATCCTTTATAACTCATCAAAGCAACACATAAAGTTCTTCCTAAAGAAATCGTCCCATTAGAAATACAAGCACCTTCTGCAACTATTTGATTCTTTCTAACTCTATTTCCCTTAGCAACTTTAGGGATAAAAACACTCAAAGTATTCTTTCCACTCCCAGATCTCAAATGTCTTGGAGTAATATCAATAACAACTTTAGGACCACCCTTACATGACACAATTATTTGATCTCTACTAACACTATCAACTACTCCATCACAAGATACAATTTTCACAAAATTATCAGATAAAGAAGATGTCAATATAGACTCATAACCAGACTGAACTACTGGGGCTTGCGGATTTTTCAATGGTAGAGCTTGCCTAGAATGGTTAACAGCCATTAACACTCTAGCACCATCATTAGACTCAATAAATGGAATCATCGAGCTAGATGTAGAAAGAATTCCAGCTCTTTCTTTATCATTTAATGGTTTCTTAAAAAATAACCCTCTAGCAGTAGTAATACTAGCATCTACTGTAAGGTACTGAACCACTCCAACTGTATCATTTTCTGGAGTATCAAGTGGATCTACATTACCAAAGTACGAATCATGAATATTTCTAGAACCTACTTGTACAGCTTCTTTTCCAGATATACCGCTGATAGACTTACCCATTGGGCTAATTCTAGTTAGAGTAGCAAGTTCTTCTACAGGATTTGAATATTCTATATCGGTAACAATCTCTAACCGTTGAAAATCATTTATCAATTTACCAGGCAGCATCTCAAACTTAGCTTTTTTATTTCCAGAAAGAACCTGACCTCTATATGTACTGTATGAGGCTTCTATCATCTTTTGGAGCAAATGAACGACAACTTCAGAATTTCTAACTCTTCTTGAAGACAGATCATTTGTTTCCTCTGAATAACCAGTAATCACTTTCGAAGCCATATATTTTATAATCTGACTAAGCTCAGTTGGTTGGTTCTTATTACGAAGAACTTGTCTAGCCACTGGCTCAACTATGTTTTCCACATTAACTGTAATAAGATAAGTAGAATTAATCCTACCTGTTATCTTATATATAATATCATTAAAATATTCATGACTACCAAAATCTTTAGCTATGTTATACTTAGCAACTTTTTCTCTAATAAAAGAGTGACAAAGTTCTCTTTTTAAATCAGAATCAACACTACCAAAAACAATATATTTGTCTCCAGTTATCTTGCAAGAAAGTTCTACTTTTGGATTTTTATCAACTATTTTATAAGTAATACCATAATCTTTTAACGTCTTATCAAAACCAAAAGCAAAAGCTAAACATATCAATAAAGGAATCCTTGAACTCCCCATATAAATTTCAAGATAATATGGTTGTCTCGTTCTTCTACTAATCACATGAAACTGAGAATAAGAACTCTCAAATCTAGAATCATATGGTTTAGGAAACGTAATTGGACAATAAATTATTTGGTTCAATAAACACATCCTTCGCCCATCTACACTAAACGTACCAAACTTATCTATCTTTGGAATATCAACAGCAATATTGTGAGTAGCTCCAAATTGATCTTTTAAAGTAACTTTTAAAATAGATACGTCGCTTTTTTGTATCTCCCCGCTCTTTGAAGGCTTTTCAACAATTCCAACTTTTTCTACAGTCAAAGGAACATCTTTCTTCTCTTTTAGAGTTCCAAAAGCACTAACAATATCTTTTCTAAGCTTGTCATGAAAATCTACTTGTCTCTTATCAATAATATGGGCAGGAGCCTTTCTATCTATAACTTGAGAAACGTTACTAAGCTTAATAGCAGGTTCTTCTGAAGTAGAAACTGCAGGTCTCTTCATAATAATTTCATCAGCATACTTCTTATCTATAGTAGCTAAAGCTTTAAGCACATCTCCCGTTGGAACATATTTAGCTACTCCTTTAGCTACTTGCAAATTTCCGGTAGTCTTATACAAAACTGAAGCTATAGCTATCTTCTTTTTATCATCTGGTGTTGCATCTTTAGAAACAACTTTATCTAGCTCTTGTGGATCTCTCTTAAAGAAAGAAGAAATAGAAGACTTAAATTTACTCAAGTTGCTTCTATCAACATGAGGCTCTATTTCTTTTACTACATCATCTGATGCAGAAGAAATTTCTGGTGTTTCTTCTTCTTCATCAACTTCAGGAACAGCTGTTATACCAACATCTTCAGTCCCTTGTTGGTGACCTTGAGAAATAGTCTTAACATATTGAAATATAAACGGGTAGTTAAACTTACCATCTTTCATCAATAATCTGTATCTTACTTTCGCACCAATAGTACCCAGTATAAAACTATCAAAAGGAAAAACTCCGCTTTTGATATCTCTTAAAATTGGAAATGCTTTTCTATCAATAATTTTATCAACTCTCTTATTGATATCAACCGTGTACATAAAAATAACTTTATACTGAGATGAAAATTGATAATAAGTAGATCTCAAAATATTAGAAATAAATTTACCAGCTCTTACTCTATAGTTTACAGGGTTAAGATAATTATCTACTGACCTCATATATTGAGCAAGATCGATTATAACACTTCTTCTTTCTGGAATCTTCATATTACTTTGATATGCAGACAAACCATAAGTTTTATAAAGTTTCTTCAAATCCCTACTCATCCTTGATTTTGGAAAAACCACATAAGGTATTATCACTACTCTAAAATCTGTTGGTGATAAATTTAACCTTGGATAGTCTTCGGCAAGAGTGGAATTCTCAGAAAAATAAACTAAACAATACGGATGCAAATATTGTTCAGGTTTGTTCAGCACAAACCTTATTCCATCAACAACTTGAGTTTGGAGTCTAAACATATCCCATCTAATCATTAGTTCTCCTTATTACTTCTTAACTTCAACTAACGATCGAGTCATTAACTTCTCGATAATAGACTCAGGTAATTCCCCAGCAGAAATCAACCCCATAACTATTGCTCTGTTAACATTCTCAAAAGCTAAACCCTGTAAAAATCCAGCAGAAAAAATATCATTTCTAATATTCATTAATACAGGATCCCAAACTTTAGCAAGCCTTGCAGGCAACGATGTATTTGTTCTATCTCTCAATGCTTGGCTGATAACAATCTCTATATGAACAGAATCCATATCTGATATTGGTGGAGAATATACGTTAAGTAATTTTCTATACAAATGCTCAACATTTCTATAAACTTCTCTTCCACTGATAAGCCTTTTAACATACAATATCTGTTGCTTTATTTCAGAAACTTCGGTTGGAACTTCTAGTATGCTAGAACCAGCTTTATACGACAGTTCAACTTTCTCTTCACTCTTAGACATTTTATCTGCATAAAGAACACAAGGATAATCTAAAATAAGATAAAACATTATATCATCAAACTCAACTTGACTTAGCAAACTCTTTACTGTTATTATACCTTCGTTGAATTCAATACTATCATCAATATCATAATCAGATAAGCTAATCGTTACCTTACAATTTTTCTCAGCTACTAATCTATTATCAAGCTGCTTTAAGTAAGTAGACAACTTGCTATGATCAATCATCGGCTCATTACTAGAAATATCTTTAAGGATATCTCTTTTCACAAGCTTAGCACCTCCCACATGAAATGACCTCATAATTAACTGTGTTCCTCTTTCTCCAATAGTTTGAGCAGCAAGCATGCCAATATATGGAGTTTTATGACTCTCAACTAACCTTCCATAGCAAGTATGACAAATCTTAAAGCTTTTGCAAAATATAGGAGATCTCAAACTAATCATAGAACCAGGTCTAAATTGGCCAGGATTAAACTGCTCAATTTTTTTATCTCTAACTATAAACCTACCATGGAGTCTCTTAGCCAAACCCTCCTCTAACTTTAAATCTAAAGTAATCGGAGTTCTACAATCTTTAACAAACGGATCAATCTCAACTGGACTCAAAAAATAAGCTAGCTGTCTTGATAAATAACCAGTCTCAGAAGTATTAAGAACCCTATCAATAATCCCTTTTCTAGCACTAGATGCAGATCTAAAATACTCTGTAGTTGATAATCCTTCAGTAAACGAACCTTGAACTGGTTCTAACAATTTACCTTTAGCATCAGCTATTATACCTTTAGCTATCAAAATCTGTCTTGGCTGTTCCCATCCTCTTGTAGAACCTGACTCTACTAAACTATATAATCCAGTATCTTTCAAATATACAACTAATATTTTCTCCATCTTATCTAACAACGCACTGCACTGTTCTACAGTAGCACCCTTCATTTTATCTTTCAACTTATAAATTTCATCTGGAATTTCAAGATCAGATAATTTAATTGTAGGAGAAATTATAGTAGCAAACTTAAAACCAACCCTCGAAAGCTTAGACGCCGCAACTTCTCCCTGTCTATTTCCATATTTTGAAATTACAGAAATAATAAGATTACTAGCAACTTTTTTAGTTACTACCTGATCTATAAATGGAAAGTCTTCAGGGAAGCAACTGTTGACAATTGCTTTACCCATCGTAGTGTGCTTTCCTCTATAGACTACAGCTACATATGGATTAGTTGCAGTTTCTAAATCTACATCAGAAACATGCATCGGAGAATTTTTAGGATGAACTGCTTTAGTTATTAAATATATACCAACACACATTTCACTTGATAACTCAAATGCAATCGAATTTGCAGTAACCCCTGTTTGAGGTCTAGTCATCTTTTCTTTGGCTTCTATTTGAGATTCAGTAGTTAGAGGATGATAAACAGACATAGCATCTCCATCAAAATCTGCGTTAAATCCGCCAACCTGCAAAGTACATATTTCAAGAGTATCACCTTTAGTTAGTTTAGGATAAAATGCTCTAATATTTTCACGATGTAAATCAGGGTCTCTTTTAGCTAACACTACACGATCTTTAATAACCATCTCTGTAGTAGAGTAAAAAATATCATATAACTTTTTTGGAATATCATCACCACTCTTAATAGCCTTCATAACATTCTTTACAGAATCAACCGACGTACTAGTCTTTAAAAAACCTTGTATTTCTTTTTCTAATTCATCTTTATCTATTTTATTTGAATAAACCAGTATATGAATTATGAAAGGCTCAAACAAACTAACTGCCAATTTGAAAGGCAAACCAATTTCATTTACATTTAGATTTGGATTTGGTGTAATGACTGCTCTTCCAGAAAAATCAACTCTCTTAGATAAAAGTTGATCTCTAATTGTTCCACTCTTCTTTCCAATCTTAGTTCTAAGAAAACTATCACAATCATTAACAGCTCTTTGAAGAGCGTACTTTAACAAATCAGCAAGAACTCCGCTAGAAGATCTAACTTGAAAAGACCTGCGTAAAATAGTTACGTAAAAATTATTAAGTGGATCTATTATATCAGCACCCCTAGCATCTTTATAAGCAGGCCTCAGATCAGCAGGAATTACAGGAACTTTAGAAACAAACAAAGTACCTTCAGTATACGATCTTTTCAAGACCTGAATAAGTTTCTCCCTTTCTGGAGATTCTCCTCTAAAAACGATCTTTGGAAATAGCTTAATAAACTCAGATATACCTGTTACTCCATCCTCACTTAATACTAATTTACCAGACGAATCAACAGAGATCAAAGACTCAGCAGAAAACACTTTCTCAATTTTTCTATCTAACTGCATTAAAATCTTGTAAGCAGTTGGGTGGATTACTTTAACATGAAGATCAATGTAAGAATAATTATGTCTCCTTTCTAACGAACCAACCGCTCCAAAAATAGATTCAGAGAAGAGGCCCTGTGGGTTAGCCTCTCCACTTCTTATGAAAAATTCTGTAGTAGTTACTGGGATTAAACCCCTCGAGAACTTCTCAACATCCAAAAACTTTAACATTATCAATTTCCTTCTGTTCTAAAGTTTTATATTTGTTCAAAAATCGATATTTAAAAGTCTCTTCAGTTCTCCAATCTCCTCTTCAAACTTATTCGAAAACAACAAAGAATAAAACTTAATCATATCAGCTTCGATTTTAGAAAGAGGTATCCCAACAAGCTGTCTCCCAGTCATGGGATCTATAAAATCAATCCTTGCTATTCTACCAACAAAATAAGACAGAACTTTATGCAGATATACTTTATCTTGAAACTTCAGAAATGAGCAAGTATTCATCTGAGGTATAAAACATTCTACCATATTTGATTTCTTCATCTTATATGTAGTATGAACAGCACATGACTCTTGAGGGTAAAATGACATTATATCAAATAAACTCTCATATTCTGTTTTAAACACTTTCTTAAGCAAATCTTGAAGATAAATTGAAATAACTACACTCCTATCAGCAGTCAAAGTTCTAAAATGTTCATATGGAATCCCAGTAATCATAGACAAAATTGGGAAAGTCAAACACTCGCATAATGGAGAAACAAATTTAGTATTTTTCACTCTTTCATCAAAATCTCTAATTGCTTTATCAGTTTTCTCATCTCCAAATGTAGAAATAGAAGATTTCTCTAAATAAGCATGGATCTTTTGATGAGCTATTCTTTCTATCCTTCCTAAAGTATCATTGTATGTATAAGTTCTTAAATTATCAATATGAATAGCTTGAATATCTTCAGTGGCAACTGAATCATCATACACAACTGATCCTTTATAAACAGATCTCAAGAACCATTTCACAGACTCATCAACAACACTAATAAAGTAAGAAATTGGATTCTTGTTCTCATCGCACAAAGTAAAAATACTATTCATTATAAAGTTAAAGATCTCAACAGCATAAATATCGATCGTCTTACATTGAATCATTTTAATATAATCCCACATATACTTATCAGAAATATTATACCTAAAAGTCTTCGTCTTCACAACATTAAACACTTTAAAAATAGTGTCTTTATCTAAGTCAGAAACTAATATATTATACATCTGCTTATGCAGTCTATGATCTAACTTCAAGTTCTCTGAGTTAAAGAATATCGAATAAACTTTTAAGTAACTAGATGATCTGATAATCTTCTCTATCTCCTCTGGATTAAACAAGATACTAGTTTTCTTAGCTTTAGTTAAATCTACAAACTGAGTAAAATCAATATTTTTCGAATCAATATACTGATTCACAAACTTCTTCAAAACAGGTACATTATCTTCTATCACAACAAATCTCTTCTCACTATCTAACTTATAAGTATTTAAGAATTGAACGAACCATTGATCAAACTCACTACCAACACTCTTAGAAACATTTTCTATAAAAGATGTAATTATTGAAAACTTATTAGTTATAGAAGAACTAGAAAGATCTAATGTTTCAATACAGTCATTACCTTCACAAACCTTCCAGCACTTCTGACTAATCTGTTCAAACTTTACCATTAAACTACCTCCTTGTTTTTATTAAGTAAATATATTTAACTAGATTTTATTATATTGGAAACAAACTGGTAGGATTAAAATGATGGAAGATTTTTGAAATTTTCAACTGCCTGATTACAATTACTCTCTATAGATCTATAAACACCATTAATAGTGCCAACACTCATATTCATATTCTCTACATGCACCAAATGAACTGGATTACTAAGATCTAATCCGCTTTTCATATACCAACGATTTATTTCAAGTTTACCCACACCATTCAAACATAAATCAGTAAACGCGTTATGCAATCTTGCATACGAATAATCTAAATCTGTTCTGCCACACATACTTGATAAACAGCGTATTAACTGATATGCTTCAAAGCCAGTTATTTCAATCGATGGAATTAAGTCAACAAAATCTTGCATTGTTCTAGCCAAGACCATCTCAATTTGGTCTGTTATACTAAAAAGAACATCCATCGCATTAGACTTGAGATAATCCATAACCTGGTCAACTAAAACTATAGGATCAGAAAGAAAAGTATCAATCTGTAAGTAAAAACACTGGTCAAGAATATCTAAAATTTCATTGAAGTCTGCAACAGCTGGGCGTATTCTATCCATATTCCTATCGATATCTGCAATAGCTCTATTAATTCTATCTCTCTCTTCATATGGATCAAAAGGTAAAACTAAATCTCTAATTTTGTTCGCTACATCATTAACAGTATCTCTCATACCATCTCTAAAATTAGTAACATCATCTACAAGACCGTTCAAATTATCTGATATTCTATTGCATACTGACTTTCTAATTGTACTAAGTTCACTCATGGTTTTCTACCTTCCTCTTTATTACCCACAAGATGTATCAGGAGATCCTGAAACTATACTTGAAATAAAACATCCTACTGTTACATCACCTACACGAGCTTGCCCCAAATTTTCTACTTTAGCTATACTCGAACCAGTAATAATTATTCCGATATGCCCACAAGCAGCCAAAACTATATCAGTAATCCTTGCATTACCTAGATTGTTAGTCCTTACACTTCCACTCGCAGTAATTATAAATCCAACTTGACCTATAGGGTGTATATGACAAATACATACACCTACTGCTATATCAGTCAATCTCGCTACAGGCAGCCCCATCAGTCGTAATCCCCCAAGAAATTATTTCTGCTTTGAATCAGATTCTTTTGGTTAGTAATCAACGTAATAGCTGAACCCATTCGTGAGATCATATTGTTAACTCCCATTATCTCATCAGTCAGCAAACTATAACAAACACTCCAATCAGAGACAGCCTTAGTTATAATCTCATCACTGTCCCAACCAGTCCCTAGATATTGATAAAGCACATAACTTCCAGGATTCTCTTCAATTGTCCAATCACTAATATTGGTAACATTATAAGTACCACCATAAACTATATCTATAGTAGCCAATAAACATTGCCAAGTAATTTCATTATCAACGACAGTGCTGCTAGGAGTCGTAGGCCATGTAGGTTCAATTCCCCCCGAAGTACCAGGCCCAGGATCAGGCAGTGTCATTATGTAAACATAATTAGTAGGAGTTGTAGGTCGAATAATTGATCCTAGTGTATACGAATGGTTAGATTGCCATACTGGTTGACGAGTACCAGCAGTGAACGATGATTTCTTAATATTGAGCCTTGCTTCTAAGTTAGTTCTCGCAACTCCTTGTATTCCTTGGTAAATAGACTGAGTCTTTTCCAAATCAGTTTTGGAGTTCGTCATTCCGGTTATAGAGCTATTCAAATCAGTCAACTCCTGAGGTGCCCCGGGAATCATTTCGTGTGTCAACCAATCTTTCCAATTCATGATATTATCATTTGCCTCCCTTCTCTTTTCATGTATCCCTTTCTCCTTGAGGCGCTTCCGGTTCTGTAGTTACCGGATCAACTGAGCTACCACAGTTAATTTTAACTTGAGGCAAACCATCTACAGCTACTTGTTTACCTTTCAAACTAAAGTTTTTAACTGATTTTACTGCAGTTTCTTTACCAGATAATACATCTCTTTTTCCTACTATTATAACAGATTCATTTTTTCCAACCTTTCTATTAAAATTACCTCCAACTTTAATGTTTAAATTTCCTTCTGTTTCAATATCAATATCACTTTTGAATTTAATTTGGAGTTTTTGTTCATCTACATCCACATGTATATAATCTCCTTTATGCGTTCTAATTAAAACTTTCTCTTTACCGGTTCTCTCATCTACTAATATCGTAGTTTGATTTCCATCTATTTCATAAACAGAAGCAGTATCTCCAGCTGGAGGACCACTCAACTTTCTTTTCTTCCCTGTAATCTCCACTCTCAAATCATCAGGGTCATCAGATACAACAATACATCTACCATTAGGAGATTTAAAGATTGTCCATTTATCTTGAAAATTAGATCCGACTTGATTTTCAGGAAGTACTTTTGAAGTTTCTATTTCAAGGGAAGCAAAATAATAAGGCCGGTTAATATTTCCACCTTCAAAAAATACTAAAACGTAACTGCCAACACGAGGGATATAACAAGCACCATAATAGTAACTACCCTCACCTTCTCTTGTGTTCCTACCACCAACTGGGTTGTTTGCTGCTCTCGCCCATAACCCTTTACTTTCATCAACATTGTCCATTAGCGCAGGAATCCAAACTTTCACTCTTCCAAACTGTTCTTCATCCCGATTATCCACAACTTTAGCTCTATAAAATCCTAACACCCTTTCTGTCGGTTCCAACTCTCTATACTCCTTTGAATATCGTCTGTTGACTAAACCTTACAATTTTAGTAAACTCATCTTCATTATATGAAGGAATAAAAGTTGGTATTATTCCAGACCCCTTCAAACTAGCAGTTACTAAAGAAGAAACAAACCTAGAAACATCTTCTAAACTAGGGACAAAATTAGTACTAAAATGTTTAACAAAAGCTGCTGTAAAAGCCCACTTAGTGATTCCTGGCATAGCTTTTAAAGAAGACAAAGACAAAATAAAATCTTCTATCTTAGAAAAGTCAAACTTGTCAAGTTCATCAATTACTGGTTTATAATCAAAGAAAGATAACGAAGAAGAAACTAAATAAGCTTTCTGTTTTGGAATACCGAAAAACGAAGTCAATACATAACAAGAAATAAGAAACTTTAGCTTATTTATCTCTCTAGCATAAATTCCTAATAGTCCAAACTTTTTTCCAAACATTTTAACAAAAACACTCAACATATAGTTAATAATAGAAGGAGCAATTGGAGAAGCATCTACTTTAGAAGCTAACGAATGAAAAGTATATCCATAAACCAAACAAGCATAAATATTTCGTGGATCAACTCTTGAAATATCGTCAGTTCCAAAAGCAGAAAGGTTCAAAACAATTCCTCTTGTAGGTCTGTTAAACGAAACTGGAAGAATATACTCAGGATAAACTACAACGTGAATTTTATTTACACTTCTTGGATTGCTTATCAGTTCATAAATAGTACTTTTACTAAAGTGATCAATTCTTCGCTCTTGAAGCTTAAGAACAGCATAAACTTGAGCTGGCCCCTTCTCAACTAAGATAGACTTAAGATCAGCAGGAGGAAAATCCAAAAAGTTGTTTGTATCTTTTAAAAGTTGAAATCCTTCTTTAACTACATTCATTAGAAATTTACTCCTTCTAACTCACTAACATCTAATTTTGAAAACTTATCTTTGCAAATAGCAATAATGGATTCGAGGGTAGGAATAATTACTGAAGGAAGATCAAAATCTTCAATACAATAAACTGAATTAACATACATCAATACATATGCTAAATTTACAGTACCATATTCATCGTAAGACATGTAATCTGGTCTCATTCTATATTTAGGATCGAATTCAACTAAAGAAGAGTTAGATACGAGAAAAAATATATTTTTTTGAATAGACCACAAACTAGGAGAAGTAAAAGTATAGATCCCAGAGTTCGTTTTATATCTCGGACCCATAGAATCAATATCAAATGGAACTCTAGCGCCTTGCCTTGCCTCATCTTGAATTGTGATACTCAAATTTAAACTCCTTCTATATCTCTTTTAAGTTGTTCGATTGTTGGAATACAATCTATACACTTGAACCTCCTGCTAATTTTTCTAAAACTGGATACTCATCTCTTTTCCATATAGTATGCCTACAATTTTCTAGATTTACAGCTAGCCTTTTATTTATCTCATCAAAATCATCTTCTGAAATGTATTTTGTATATTGATTCAAGAACTCTTTATAATTACCTTTGACTATATCCATCGGAATATCTAGATAACCATTAGTAAACTTTTCGTGCATAGAACTAACCAGACAAACATATCCAATCATGTTACTGAAATGAACTTCAATCGCTTTTAAACATATATCAAATGTAGAGAAGTCTTTATTGTTTTCTATACACTCATTAATCAAAGTCTTTATTAAAACAAACAAACTC
>Ga0315295_10003419_pt1 | contig 13532 bp, 10 predicted proteins | sample YL17G14_0_MG_FD_204453 | JGI IMG/M metagenome (GOLD analysis project Ga0315295, IMG submission 204453) | Sediment microbial communities from Yellowstone Lake, YNP, Wyoming, USA - YL17G14_0 | ecosystem: Environmental > Aquatic > Freshwater > Lake > Sediment | place: USA: Wyoming | collected... | reverse complement strand
GGCGGTGGGACAGCGACAACGCCGAGTCGGTGATGGCCCTGGGCAGCCTCCAGCACAGCGGCCTGTGGGGCACTTACTGGAGGTCCGAGCGAGCCGCCGCGTGAGACCGCCAGGATTTGACCTCGCACACGACCGTCTTATACTTCCAAAAAAATCGTGAGAAACACCGCGCCCCGTGATAAAATTCCCGCCGAAAAAGCGAAAAAAGCGAATTTATGCGGTACAGAAGGAGCCGCCGGCGCTCAAGAAAAACGCGGTAGATCACACTATGACGAGAAAAAGTCTGAAAATTTTGGCAAATTTTCGGCAGGACTTCCTGGTTTTGGCGGAGTTTGTGCCGCTACCGGGCCAGAAGTTGACTAATTTTGAGGCATTCTTGCGGGCTTACGCGGAAAAAAAGGCCCAATTCCCGGCCGGTGTGGAGCTGGCGGGCGTGACAATTCCCCAAAGTCCCAGCGGGGCGCCGTCGTTGAGTCCGGCGGACATCTACGCGGCGCTGGACAAGCAATCGCTGTGGGGCGACCTGGACGTGATACCGCACGTTACCTGCAAGGACCACAGCGTGGCGGGCATCCGCACGTACCTGATGGGGCTCCAGAAGCTGGGGATCGAGTCCGTGTTGGCCCTTACCGGCGACAAGCCGGCGGAGAGCCAGGGGGTTTTCGAGATCGATTCGGTCGGGCTGATCGGACTGATCAAGGAGATGAACGCGGAGTCCTTCGAGAAGGCCAAGCCCGGCCAGTTCGACCAGGTGCACCAATTCTACGTGGCGGCGGCGGTGTCGCCGTTCAAATACACCGAGGCCGCGCAGATGCAGCAGTATTACAAGATGGGCAAGAAGCTGCGCGCCGGCGCCGACTGTTTGATCGCGCAGTTGGGCTGGGACTGGCGCAAGAGCGAGGAGCTTTTCCGCTACCTGCAGGAGGAAGGCATCCGGGCGCCGGTGTTCGGGAACGTTTATGTGCTGACGACGCTGACGCCCGCGCCGCGGTTGATGTTCGAGGGCAAGCTGCCCGGCTGCCTGGTGACGCGGGAGTTGTTTGACAAGGTGCGCGGGGAGACGCTGGATCAGCAGTTGGAGCGGGCGGCGCAGCAGATGGCGATGTACCGGGCGTTGGGAGCGGTGGGGGCGGACGTGGGAGGTTTGGCCGACTTCGACATGCTGCTGGGCATCGTGCGGCGGGCGGAGGAGATCGGCGCCGACTGGCGGCAATACCAACAGAACCTGGCGTTCGGGGCGCCGGGCGGCTTCTACCTTTACGACGAGCAAGGCCGGCGCCGACCGCCCTCGCCCGCCAAGGCGACCTTGGGCAAGAGGCAGTTCGACCTGATGCACCGCACGCTGCTGACCCCCGGCAAGGGACTGCACGGGACCCTAAAGAAGGTGTTTGGGGCAAGCAAGGGGATGCGCGAGGGGAAGGGGTGGCTGTACAAGCTGTTTTTCGCGGGCTTCGAGGCGCCCGTCAAGAAGCTGATGTTCGACTGCGAGGAGTGCGGGGACTGCTTCCTGGTGGAGAATTTCGGTCTATGCAGCCTGGGCAAGTGCGAGAAGGGTCTGGATAATCCTCCGTGCGGGGACGCCAACGCGGACGGCACGTGCGGCAATAACGTGGAGATTCGCTGCGTGGGGGAGTTGATATACGAGGCGGCGGCCAGCGAAGGCGAGGAGGGGCTGAAGCGGCTGGCGGCCACGATGAACCCGCGTCGGAATGCCGAGTTGCAGGGCACGGCCTCGATTCTTAACTACCTTTGGGGCCGGGACCACGCGGGGAAGATCGGGCTGATTCAGATCGGGGAGAGCCTGCACGCCAGCATTCCGCGGCCCGGCGCCGCCATGCGTGAGCTGCTGTCGCGGGGCGTCGGGGCCCACGAGGCCCCCAGCGGCGCGCTGGAGTACCTGCTGACGCTGATCCGGCAGCAGGTGAAGCACGGGGCAGACTACCTGGAGATCAATGTCGATGCCTTCGGCGAGGATGATCCGCGGACGGTGGTGGAGCTCATGCGGCAGTACGTGCGGCTGGTGCGGCGGCACGGGGGGGGCGTACCCGTCTGCATCGACAGCAGCAGCGACGCCGTTTTGGAAGCGGGCCTGGAGGAATGGTACCAGGACGCTCCCGGCGACCTGGCCTGGCCGCTACTCAACTCGGTGAAGACCTACACTGTGGACCGCATTCTCCCGTGGCGGAAGAAGTGGCCGTTCAAGGTGATCGGCCTGTTGGTGGATGACAAACGAGCCGGGACCGACGGGGCGTACTCCGTGGACGACCTGCACGGGATGGCCCGGACGATCTTCGAGGCGGCCACCAGCAAGTACGGGTTTGCACCGGGGGACCTGTTTTTCGACTCCACGGTGTTCCCGCTGGCGATTGACATGCCGATGACGTCGAACACCCCTGGTTACACCTACCGGGCGTTCGAGGCGATTCGCCAGATCAGCAGCGACCCGGTCCTCAAGGGGGTGCATAAGTCGCTGGGGATTTCCAACGCGGTGCGTGATCTGCCCGGCCGCCGCATCGGCGCCTGCCGGGCCTACCTCGCCAAGGCGATGGAGTACGGGCTGGACGCCGCCATCGTCAACGTCATGCACGATTATGGCCTCAAACCCGTCGCCGCCGACCTGTTGGAGTTGGTGGATGCCTTTGCCAAGCAAGACGGCGTTCCCGAACGCGCGGAGCGGGCGATGCAGGCGATGAGCGAGTTTTGCCGGGCGAACCGCAAGGCGGCGGCCAGGTGAGCCAGGCGGGTGGCGCAGTCCCCTGGGCAGGGGCGCAAGGCAACAGGAATGGACTTCCCCGAAGACTTGTGTGGACTCGGTTCGGACCAGGCCCTGCCCACGGTTCCGCCGCCGCGTTACGGGCTGGTCATCCACCCCGGCGCTCTGGGCGACCTCATCCTGACCCTGCCGCTGATCCGATTCCTGCGTTTGACGTTGAATCTTGACCGGGTCGATGTCATGGGCCGCGCTGAGCGGCTGGCCGTCCTCGACGGTCGTAGCGATGCCGGCCAGGTCCTCTGCCTCGAATCAGCCAACCTGCACCGCCTTTTCCAACCGCACGACCAGTTTGATCTTTCCCGCGACGACCCTCTCGTACAACGCTTTGTGCCGTATGAAGTTATAATCACCTTTCTCGGCGAGGCCGGCGGTGATTTCGAGCGAAACCTGGCCTACACCGCCTCCATTACCCACTGCGCGGAGATAGTAAGCCTGCCGGTCCGCCCACCTGAAGGTTCCCCGCTGCACGCGGCGGAGTTTTACATCAGGCAAGTTTCCGACCACTACCACCTCGGCTGGCTCGACACTGAAGCTCTTTTTTCGACTCCGCTTATGAGACCTGCTCCAGAGGACAGTCAGGTTGGCAACCGGCTGATTTCCGGCCAGGCACCCCAGTTGGCAGGCAAACCAATCGTCATCCACCCCGGCAGCGGCGGCAGCCATAAGTGCTGGCCGATGGAGAACTTCTGCGAGATTGCCGCCCGGCTCGGCGAGCGTGGCGCTGCCGTACTGTTCCTGCTTGGCCCAGCGGAGACGGAGCGCTGGGAACGTTCTGTCATTGAACAGCTTACCCCTCTGGGGGCCGTGGTTTGCGGATTGGATCTTCCGGAAGTCGCCGCGTTACTGAGCTCTTGCCTGGCCTATTTGGGTAACGATAGCGGTATCAGCCACTTAGCGGCCGCTCTGGACGTGCCGACGGCGGTGGTTTTCGGTCCCAGCACACCGCGACAATGGCGGCCCTTGGGGCGCAACGTGAAGGTCGTTGCGGTCGGGGAGTCTGACGCGGTGGGGCAGGCGAGTTGGCCTGCGGTCGGCGACGTTTTGAAGGCCCTGGGCAGTGGCTGAGGGCAAGAAAACGCGCCTTTTTGCGCTTGCATCGTGGTGGGCTGCGGGTATTAAGTTAGAGTCCGAGGCGCGGGTGTAGCTCAGAGGTAGAGCGTCACGTTGCCAACGTGAATGTCGTGGGTTCAAGTCCCATCACCCGCTGTAGCGAGATTGCGGTGCGAGGTACCGACCGCCCCCACGCGGGGAGGGCGTGGCCGACCGGGTCAGGCGTTGGTCGCAGCCGCGTCGAATGAGGCCAAGGATCGCCTGGTCGCCGAGGCCCGCGTTTGACGCCGGGCCGCGGGAATCCGGTCCTGGGCCTTGTTTATTGGTCGTTGTTTGAGGAGTACGCCAGAATGCCCGACGAAGAAACGCCCCAGGCCGGTCCAGCGGAGTTGGCCGGGCAGAGCGAGCCACAGGAAGAAAAGCTCGACTGCTCCATTACGGTGGAAGATACCGGTCCCTGGAAGAAGAAGATCATCGTGGTCATTCCGCGGTCCCAGATCGACCAGGAACAGGACCGCCAGTTCGGCCAGTTGCGTTGGACGGTGGAGGTGCCGGGCTTCCGCAAGGGGCGGGCGCCCCGGCGACTGATCGAGAAGCGGTACGGTGAAGAGCTGGCCAATCAGGGCAAGGTCCGACTGTTGACCCGCGCCCTGGAAAGAGCCGAGGAGGAGTACAAGTTCGAGGTGTTGGGGGAGCCCGAGCTAGACGTGGAGTCGCTGGAGGTGCCTGCGGAGGGCGACTTCCGGTTCGAATACGAGATCGAGGTGAAGCCGCAGTTTGAGCTGCCGCCGCTCGAGGGCATTCGTATTGAGAAGCCGCTCTTTGAGATCACGGAGGAACGGGTGGATGAGGCGCTGGAGGGTTTGCGGGTCCGGCTGGGCCGGGTGGAGCCGGTTACGGATGGACCGGTGCGGGCCGACGATTGGGTAACGGTGGACGTCAGCGCCCAGGCGGAGGGCGCCGAGCAGCCCATCTTGGAGCAGGACGTAGCGCTGCGGGTGGGACGCACGGCGGTTATGGGCGTGCTGATAGAGGACATGGAGAAGGTTTTGGCCAAGGTGCAGCCCGGCGAGACCCGCACGTGTTCGGGGGCGGCCTCGGCGGAGCATCCGCAGGAGAGCTGGCGGGGCAAGAACGTGCAGTTCAGCTTGACCGTCAAGGCGATTCGGCGGCTGGCGCCGGCGGAATTGAACGAGGAACTGTTCTCACGGCTGGGGGCGAGCGACGCGGGCGAGCTGCGGGGGCGGATTCGCGCGGACCTAGAGGGCCATGCCGACCGCGAGATCCGCAACCTGATGGCGCAACAGGTGCGGCAATACTTCGATGAGGCCGTGAAGTTTGACCTGCCGGTGGGCTTGGCGGCGCGGCACACGGATCGGCTGCTGGCCCGGCGCTACTACGAACTGTTGCAGCAGGGGGTGCGGCAGGAGATGATCCACGAGAACCTCGAGCAGTTGCGGGCCGCCTCCGGCGAGGAGTCCCGCCGACGGCTCAAGATGAGCTTCATCCTGGAGAGAGTGGCGGAGCAGTTGGAGGTCAAGGTTGCCGACGCCGAGGTGAACGGGGTGGTGGCGCAGGTGGCGGCGCGGTACGGTCGTCGGCCGGAACGGCTGCGCGACGAACTGGTGAGCGAAGGGCGGTACGAGCAGATTCGCCAGCAGATGCGGGACGATAAGGCGGTGGACCGGATTTTGGAGATGGCCGTGGTGGTCGATGCCCCGGCTCGGCAACCAGAGGCGCCGGCCGGCTCGCCGAAGAAGGCGAGCAAGAAGGCGCCGGCTGCGCCGACGGAGTCGGCGGCGGCGGGCGAGGCGCCGGCGGAGACGAAGAAATCGTCCGGCAAGAAAGCCGCCAAGGGTGCGCGCCCGGCGTCCACGCGCCAGGCGCCTGGCAAGGAATCGTGACCCTCGCCCGGCGTCGGGCTGGAGAGGGCGAAAAAGGAGCTTGAGGCGATGGAACAGACCCAGTCGCAATGGACCGGCCGGTGCTGGCAGCCGCCGCAGGACCCTCGGCTGCCCGCGCGGGGCAGGCTGCAGTTGCCTCCCTACCAGCGGACGCGGGAGATGGGTCTCAACGAGATGCTGCTGGAGAACCGGATCATCTTTCTCGACCTGCCGCTGGACCCGGAGATCGTCACCAGTCAGGGCACGGTGTGCTCGGTGATCATCAAGGCGTTGCTGTACCTGGACAACCTCAAGCGGGGCAGCGACATCCACATGTACATCAACTGTCCGGGGGGGAGCGTCGATGACACGATGGCGATCTACGACACCATGCGTTTTCTGCGGTCGGACGTGTGTACTTACTGCGTCGGGCACGCCGCCAGCGGCGCGGCGGTGGTTCTGGCCGCCGGGACCAAGGGCAAACGTTACGCCCTCCCCCATGCCCAGATCATGCTGCACCAACCATGGGGTGGTATCACCGGCCAGGCCGCCGACATCAAGATTCAGGCCGAGGAAATCATCAAGACGAGGCGTATGATCAACGAAGTGCTCGCCCGCCACACCGGCCAGCCCCTGGAGAAGATCGAGCAGGAGACGGAGCGCGACCGCTACATGTCCGCCGCCGAGGCCCGCGAGTACGGACTGATTGACGAGGTGCTCTCCGAGGGGGAGAGCGACAGACACGAGAAGAAAAAATGAGCGTGGCGAAGTCGAATCTGGTTCCCATCGTGATCGAGACGAGCGGCCGGGGCGAGCGGGCCTATGACATCTACTCCCGCCTGCTCAAGGATCGGATCGTTTTCCTAGGCGGCCCGCTCGACGACGAAGCGGCCAACCTGATCGTGGCCCAACTGCTATTCCTGGCCAACGAGGACGCCAAGGCGGACGTGCACTTCTACATCAACAGCCCCGGCGGGTCCGTCACGGCGGGCCTGGCCGTGTACGACACGATGCGCTATCTCCGTTGCGACGTGTGCACGTATGGCGTGGGCCTGGCCGCCAGCATGGGCGCCCTGCTGCTCTTGGGCGGCACGCCCGGCAAACGCTTCATGCTGCCCAACTCCAGCATCCTACTGCACCAACCCCTGATCCGCGGCCACGTCACCGGCCCGGCCACGGACCTGAAGATCGAGGCCGAGGAAATGGTCCGCGTCCGTCAACGGCTCTACGAGATCATCGCCCGCCACACCGGCAAGGACCTGGCGACGATCGAGCGCGATTGCGACCGCAACCGGTGGATGACCGCCGAGCAGGCCGTGCAGTACGGCGTGGTGGACAAGGTTCTGGAAAAGGCGCCCCCCCGGGCGGATGAAAAGTAGCCTGCGCCTCCTCGGTGCGGGTCCAGGGGTGCGTGTTGGCCGGTCCCGCGGGGGTGGAAGGCCGCCAGCGCCAAGGGGCTAACGGATGACGCGTAACTGCCCAAGCCTGTCGCTGCGACGCGCGGGTGCGGTCGTACTGACCCTGCTGGTGCTGAGCGGACTGGGTTGCCAGTTGCGGCGGGGCGCGGTCGGTTCGTCGGATGAGCTGGCCCGGCAGAATGCGCAACTTCAGCGGGACCTGGGCGCGCAGCGGCAACGAGCAGCGGACCTGGAACAACAGTTGGCCGTGTGCCGGGGGTTTGGGCCGGCACGCCTGGCCCAGTTGGTGCACGTGCAGCAGATCGAGTTCGGACGGTTCACGCGGGCCTTCGACGCGAACGAGGACGGCCAAGCCGACGGGCTGCGGGTGTACCTTGTGCCGCGCGATCCCCAGGGCGACGTGATCAAGGCCGGCGGGACCGTAACCATCGAACTGTGGGACCTCGCCGCGGCAGAGAGCGCACGGCGCCTCGGGCAGTGGCGCTACGGACCCGACCAACTGCCCCGCCATTGGCTCAGCGGGCCTTTCACCAATCACTTCAAGTTCGAACTCCCCTGGCCGGACGGAAAAGTCCCGGAACACGCCAACCTGACCCTCAAACTCACCTACGAGGACGCCCTGACCGGGCGAGTCTGGGAGATCCAGAAACAGGTCTCGACCCGTCTGGAATCGGGCGACTGACCGGACCCGGGGCGGTGCCGACCATGCGGGTGGTCCTTGAAGTCAACTCGGTGCTGCACGACCGGCATTCCGGCTTCTTCACCTACGGCGCGGGCCTGCTGGAAGGCTTGGCGGGCCTGGGGGACCGGTGCGAACTGACGCTCCTGTGTGGGGGCAACCTGCGCGGCCGGTCCGCCTGGCTGGAAGGGCTGGATGAGCGGTTGGGGGCCTGCTGGGCCACGTTGCCGATTAAACCGCGGGTCCTGGGCTGGTGGTGGCGCGGCGTGTCTTGGCCGACCGTCCAGGCGTTCACGGGGGCCTTCGACGTGTATCACTGCCTGCACCATTTCGTTGGTCCCACGCGCGGCCGACCCCGCCTGCTCACCGTCCACGATTTGCGGCGTTATCGTTTCCCGCAGTTTTACCCCCGCAGCAAACCGCAGCCCTTCGAGCACGCCGTTCGTCACGCCGACCACTTCATCGCCGTCAGCCACGCCACGCGCCGCGACCTGCAAGAGATATTTGACGTACCCGACGAGCACATTAGTGTGGTCTATCACGGCGGCCCGCGCCTCGCGGGGCCCGCCGCCGCCGGTCCCGCCGCACAACCGGTTTTACTGCAGCGTTTCGGTCTGCGGCCGGGGCGGTTCTTTGCGGTCTTCTCCAGCTACGACCGGCGCAAGAACGTGCTGAACATCGTGCAGGGTTTCGCGCTGGCCGCGACGCGACTGGAGGCGGATTTCCGCCTGGCGGTCGTGGGCCGGCTGCCGGAGGACTTTCAGTTACAGCGCCTCGAGGCGCCCGGCCTGGCGCAACGAATCGTTTGCACCGGGCCCTTGGATCAGGTTGCCCCCCTGCTGACCCACGCCACGGGACTGGTCTATGCCAGCCTGTACGAGGGCTTTGGGCTGCCGATTTTGGAAGCGATGGCGGCCGGCTGCCCGGTGATCACGTCGAACTGCTCGTCGATGCCGGAAGTCGCCGGGCCGGCGGCGCTGCTGGTTGACCCGGCTGACCCGGAGCAGATCGCCCAAGCCATTCTGACGCTGGCCCACGACGCCGGCGCGCGGCAGCGGCTCACCACGGCGGGGCAGGCGCGCTGCCGCGAGTTCTCCTGGCGCCGCGCCGCGGCGGAGACCTTGGCCGTGTACCGTCGGCTGGTTTGAACATACCTGCCGCGTGCCGCCGGGGGGGGCGAACGTGCTTTTCCCTTGAGCGGGCCGGGGGGTAGGGCTAGTATCCCGGCCGAGGAAAACGAGAGAGTATGGCCAAGAAGCGGGTTCTGATCATCGGACTGGACGGGGCGACCTGGGACATTTACGGACCGATGATGGATCGGGGGCATCTAACCTGGCTGGAAGGAGTTCGGCGCGCAGGGTGCTGGGGCGCGATGTGGTCCACGGCGCCGCCGGTAACACCGCCGGCTTGGACGACGCTGATGACGGGGGTGAACCCCGGCAAGCATCAGATATTCGGGTTCGAGACGTACGACCGGTCCACCGGCCGGGCCCGGATCACGACGGCCCAGGACAACCGGGCCGAGACCATGTGGACCTATCTGAGCCGTCTGGGGCATCGGGTCGTCTCGCTCAACCTGCCCTGGACGTATCCGCCCAGTCCGGTGAACGGGGTGATGGTGAGCGGGTACGGTTGCCCGGGTCCGCAGTTTGGCTACACGCATCCCGCGGCGTTCCAGGAGCGGATCGAGCGTGAGATTCCCGGGTATTCGATGGTTCCGAACTGGGAAAAGGCGGACGCCGATGACGAACAGGCTTTCGATCGGAACCTGGCCGGGTGCCGACGGGCCTTCGACGACTTGCGGAGGCTGGTCGATCTGGCCGAGGGCGAGGTTCCCGACTGGGAGGTGCTGCTGGTGGAGATTCAGCAGCCGGACCTGATGCAGCACCATATTTTGGATGATCTGGCACCGGGAGGCGGGCAGGAGGGCCCCCAGCGGGCGGCGAAGGTGCTCGAGATGCTGGATCATATGGACGGCGTGATGGGCGCGATCGCGGCGCGGGCGACGGGGCCGGAGGACCTGCTGATCGTGGCGAGCGACCACGGGTTCGGGGAGCTGCGGGCGAAGATACTGGTCAACAATCTGCTTCAGCAATGGGGCCTGCTGAAGCACGGGCCGTTGCTGGTGCATCTGGTGCGCCGTCTGGTGCGCAACGCGCGGCGTTATTGGCGCCGCGCGGGACCGTGGTGGTCGAAAGCGCGCGACCTGACGGAGGCGCTGCTGCCGGACTGGTCGCGGACGCGGGCGTACGTGGCGATGGGGAGCCAGTACGGGATGCTCTACTGCCACCTGCGCGAATTCCATTCGGAGGGGGTAATGCAATTCGGGGAGGAATACGAGGCGTTGCTGGAGGAGCTGCGCGGGCGTCTGCTGGCTCTGAGGGATCCGCGGCAGGGTGGGCCGGTGTTTGCGGCCGTGGAGCGACCGGAACGTTTTTATGGGTTGAGCGTGCGGGACTGTCCGGCGCTGCCGGACCTGGTGTTGGCGGCGGCCGAGGGGTACCTCGTCACCCGCGCGTTTCGGGGAGGCAGTTTTCTCAAGTATAACCGGCGTCGCTCCACGGGGTGCCATCGAGCCAACGGGTTGTGGGCAATGGGAGGCGAGGCGGTCAAGCCGGGTCTCCAGCTCGAGGCGCACCTGGCGGATATTGTGCCGACGGTGTACGCGTTTCTGGGCGTGCCGTTGCCGGGCGGCCTGGACGGCCGCGTGCTGGCGGAGGCGTTTTGCCGCCCGCCGGAGTATTCGTTGGCCGCGGCGGGCGCGCCGGCACGCCCGCTGGAAGCGCCGTCGGCGCAGCGGGACGTCAACCGGGACGAGCAAGAACTAATCGCCCGTCGGCTGGCCGAGCTGGGGTATCTGGAATGACCCCCGCGTTTCCGCTCACCCCCGCCTTCGCCGCCGGCGCGGGCCTTTCCCGCGTCCCCGCCAGCCGCAGGAGACTGCCGTGAACATCCTTGTCCTGGCTGATTTTCGTCGCGACCACACCCGGGGCCTGTTCCACAACAACCCCCGCAAGTTCGCCAAGGGCTTCCTCCGCAACGGACACAACGTGCTCGAGTTCAGCTACCGCGAGATGCTGTTGTCGGCCAGCCCGATTCGCAGCAAACGGTGGGCGGCGCGTCTGGCGAAAAAGCGGACGGATGCGCTGCTGGCGGCGTTGGCCCGCGACTTCCAGCCGGGGCTGATCATGGTTTGCACCTACCGGTTGCTGGACGGGGCGACGCTGGAGCGGCTGCGCCACGCGGCGCCCCAGGCCGGGCTGGTCTTCTGGTACGGCGACCTCCGCGCAGGCCTCGAGCAGCAGGTGACGTCGCTGGCGCCCTTTGCGGATTGGTTGGTGGCGACCAGCGCCGGCGAGGTGTTGCAGAGATATCACGCCGCCGGCTTCCGCCGCTGTGCCTTTCTGCCTAACCCGTGCGACCCCGACTGCGAAGCGCCCCATGCCGTGGAGCAGCGCTGGCGCAGCCGCCTGGTCTTTACCGGGGCGCTCGAACACGCTCTGCCGGGCGAGGACCCGGAGCGGCCCCGCCTCATCCGCCACCTCGTCGAGCATAGGGGTCTGACCGTGTGGGGCTGTTTGGGCCGGCCCGGCGTCTATGGACGCGATTACCTCGACGCCCTCGCGGGAGCGGACATCGCCCTCAGCATCAACGTTTTCAACCACGTGCCGCTCTATCATTCCAGCCGCCTGACCCATTGCCTCGGCTGCGGGACGTTTACCCTGGCCAAGTATGTGCCCCAGAGCGAACGGCTGTTTGAGCACGAGAAACACCTGGTTTACTTTGGGACGCTGGAGGAATGCGTGGAGCTGGCGGATCGCTATCTGGCGGACGAGCCGGCCCGCCGGCGGATCGCCGCGGCCGGCCGGGGCCGCCTGCTCGAACAGTGCCACCTGCAAAAACTGGCTGGGTTCGTGGTGGACTTGCTGCGGGACGGCGGCTTCCAGGCGCCCTGGGCCGAGTTCGTCACGTAGCGCCGCCCGACCGGTCGAAAGCCAAAACATGAGCCATTGGCCCGACGTGCTCAGCCGCCGACCCCGACTCACGCAGGTCGAACTTTACTGGCCGCATCTGCCGCTGGAACTCGAGGGTCTGCGGCTGTTGCACGTTGGCGACCTGCACACCCGCGGCTGGGGCGCGGCCGAAGAGGCGTTGTCGCGCCTCCTGGCCGAGCCGCGTTTCGATCTGCTGGTTTGCACCGGCGATCTGTGCTACCCGCATCGGCCCAAGCTCTTCTGCACCGACCACGCCGCGCCCGAAGCCGCGGGCAGGCACACAGCCGGGGGATTTAGGCTCTATCCCAACGTGGCGACGGCCCTGGACGTGTGCGCGCGGCTGTTCTCGCGCTTGCCCCGGCCCGCCGTGGCCGTCCAGGGCAATCACGACCCCAAGGCGCTGATGGAGCGGCTGGCGGCCTTGGGCGTCACCATTCTGGCCAACGCCGCCGCCGTCGTCCCCCTCCCCGGGCGCGCCCCGCTGCAAGTTGTGGGCGTCCGCTGCGCCAACCGCGACCGGACCGACGCCGCGGCCGCCCTGGCCCAACTGCGGGGCGGACTCTTCACGATCGCGCTGTGCCACTATCCCGAGCTCGCCGAGGCTCTGGCGGCCGGCGGGGCGGACCTGGTCCTCGCTGGACATACCCATGGGGGGCAGCTCTGTCTGCCGGGGGGCCGGCCCCTGATGACCCACAGCCGCACCGGGCGCCGCTACGTCGCCGGCCTGGAACGACTGGCTTCGACCCTCGTCTTCACCACGCGCGGCGCCGCCACCACCTTCCTGCACCTCCGCCTCTTCTGCCCCGCCGAACTGGCGCTCTTAACCCTCCGCCGCGGACCCATCGCGCTCTCAGGGGAGCGGCAGGCCGGCTGAGCGGGCGGCGCAAAAAGACCGGGGCAGTCGGCTGACCGCCCCGGCCGGGTAAGACAATTGGGCGTGCCCAGGGCCTACTTCTTCTTGCCCTTCTGGACCGACTTGCCCTTCGCCTTGGGTTTGGGCTTGGCTTTAGGCTTGGCTTTAGCCTGGCGCTTAGCCTTGGCCTTGCTCTTGCCGCCCTCCTGCACCGCCGCTTGCGCTGCCGCCAGCCGCGCCACCGGCACCCGGAACGGCGAGCACGACACATAGTCCATGCCCGCCTGATGACAGAACGCTATGCTCGCCGGGTCGCCGCCATGCTCTCCGCAAATCCCCACCTCCAACGCCGCACGCGTCTGCCGCCCCCGCTCAATGCCCAGCCGCACCAACTCGCCCACGCCCCGCACATCCAGGCTCTGGAACGGATCCCCCGGCAGGATTTTCTTGCTCACGTAGTCCGGCACGAACCCGCCGATGTCGTCCCGGCTGAACCCGAAGGTCATTTGCGTCAGGTCGTTCGTCCCGAAGGAGAAGAACTCCGCCTCCCCGGCAATCTCGCCCGCCAGCAGCGCCGCCCGCGGAATCTCGATCATCGTGCCCAACAGGTGCTTGATCTTCTTGAATCGGCACTGCGCCAGCACCGCCGCATAGACCTGCCGCGCCAACGCGAATTGGTTCTTGAGCTCGTTCACGTCGCAAACCACGGGAATCATGATCTCCGGATAGGGCTTCTTCCCCTCCTGCATCAGTTCCGCCGCCGCCTCGAAGATGGCCCGAATCTGCATCGCGCTCACCTCCGGGTAGGTGATCCCCAGCCGCACCCCCCGGTGCCCCATCATCGGGTTGCTCTCGTGCAGCGCCTCGGCCCGCTGATCCAG
>Ga0315295_10003418_pt1 | contig 13534 bp, 25 predicted proteins | sample YL17G14_0_MG_FD_204453 | JGI IMG/M metagenome (GOLD analysis project Ga0315295, IMG submission 204453) | Sediment microbial communities from Yellowstone Lake, YNP, Wyoming, USA - YL17G14_0 | ecosystem: Environmental > Aquatic > Freshwater > Lake > Sediment | place: USA: Wyoming | collected... | reverse complement strand
AGATATCAGACTAATTTGAAGTCTACCCGGAAAGCGATGTGGAATCTTGATCCGGGTAGGATGCGGGCATCATGCGGGCTGGAGGTTTCAACCTTCAAGGACAGTGAGACCAAGATTGAGGAAAAACTATGGAAAACACCCGAGAACTGATTGAAATAGCCCTTGGTCATGCTGCGCGAGGCTGGTTCATTTTCCCATGCAGTAGGGAAAAGCGACCGCTTACACCTCATGGATTCAAAGATGCGACTACCGATTCTAACCAGATTACAGCCTGGTTCACTCAATACCCAGGAGCTTTAATTGGTATAGCGTGTGCTAAGTCTGGTTTTTGGGTGCTGGACATTGACCCGCCGACCGGTTTTGTTTCGTTAGATTTGCTGGTCGAAGCGAACAGCGCAGAAAAAATCGTGCCTGGAATAACCCAGAAAACACCACGCGGCGGCGCCCATTATCTCTACAACCTTCCCCAGGAAGTGCATATCCCAAACAATGCCGGCCAATTGATGCCCGGGCTCGACCTTCGAAGTGATGGGTATATCTGCACCGGCAACGGTTACACCTGGCTGGAAGGGCGTTCTCCGGATGAGCACCAACTCACCGATGCCCCGGCATGGTTAATTGACTGCATAGCGGCGCTGCATGGGCAGAAAGCACCTATGCCCTTGCGAAACTCGACCAAGACATCCGTTGTGTATATCAATGTTTCTAATACGGATGATCCGGACACTTGCTTGTCATTTAAAGCTGTTTTACAGGTTCATGATGGAAATCGTAATGTCATCGTAAGTTGTTCGCAACCGTGAACCCAAAGGACGGCTCTATTCTTAGGATACTGGAGATCGTATGGCTAAAGTTACGTTGGAACTGGAAGGGTTTGCCGAATACCTGGATGTGCTGAAGAAGGCTGGCGAAGATATAGACAAGGTTGCCGAGCAAGCCTTAGAAGTCGGCGCCGATGTACTGCTGGATGGCATGAAAAAGCGTGCATCTTTTTCTCGCCGGATCACACAGAACCTTCGCCGGACGGTCGTTATGGCAGATGGCAATAAACGCTATTTATATTTGGGGATCCTGCGTGACACCCCTAAAGAAATCGCCCGCATGGCAAACACGTGGGAGTTCGGCGGGCGCAGTTCCCCCAGTAAGAAGAACCCATACCGCATTAACCGCCCGGGTATCGAGATGCGATCCTACATTCGTACCACATTGCGCAATGACGCCAAGAAAGCCCGCGCCGCGATCGAAGAGATGTTTCAAAATTGGGTGAAGGGTTAACCATACAAATGGAGCAGCAGCCATGAAAATCCTTATCTTATTCGTGACGGCCTACCTGGTGATGGGTTTGTCTGCTGCCCTCTTTGCTCTCATGGGAGCATTCCTGGCGCTCTTCCGCATTATCCTGTGGTCTACCGTAGGAACATTCGCTATCACAGGAGCTGTAGCCGGGGCATTGATAGTAATCGCAGCTCTACTGGTGCGGTGATCATGACCAAGCAAATCACCGTGCACTTCGATATTTGCTACGTGCCGCTGCCGGCGGAGAAACGCTTCGCGTACAACGAAGCGCACCGGCTGCTGCACGAGCTGATGCTGAAAGCATGGTTGGCGCGCAAACCTGAAGAATCGCTCCCGGCCGAGGATGGATCTCCGGATGAGGGAAGGCACGCGGACCTGCCCCAACTTGAGGCCCCTCCTGGGGCGGGAATAACAGACCCGCCGATTCTCCTTGAAAAGCCTGCAGGGGGATCCTCCCCTTCCCTGCAGGCCCAAATTACAACCGGCAATGCCGGATAAAACATCACCCGCCTCCGATGCTTGGCTGCGTGGAGGCGGGTGAAGGAGCTGAATATGTCCAATTTTACCATAAATTCAAAGCAATTATGTTTCGTAGGCCGGATGGGACCGGCCTTCAGCCTGGAAGAGATCCCCGCAGCGCATGCCATCCTGGATCGCTGCGGTGTGCCCCGCAGGTTAAAAGGTGAGGCCTTGACCCTTCCGGCGCGCATCTCATACTTGAACGGCATGCTGGAGCAGGCCCGGTTGAAGCCATGCAAGCAGATCTTTGTTATCAGTAAAAAAGAATACGATTTGCACATAGCTGAACAATACCAGGAAGGCGAGGCGAAATCGTGACCGGGGCAGGATGCGGGCATCATACGGGGCAGAGGGTGCACATCGACAACCCCTCGCAGGAAGTGGCCTCAGGAATGCGAATATGCCCGCCTGGACTCGATTGCCCTGGCAAATGAAGGCAATCGGATCCTGGATGGACTGCTGGATGAGCTGATGGATGCCAACCAGGTGCGGAAAGTCGGGCGAGTCATTGCTAATCTGAAAGATATCCGTTTTAAACTCACCGTCTGCAAGGATGATGAGACCAAGATTGAGGAGAAAAACAAATGAAAACGAATTATCCCGATAGAGATGAAATCATGAAACGTCTGTGCATCCTGATAACTGTTTGGGTCTGGAGTATCCTGCTTTTCGGTTGCCGGCAGAACAACCCGGATTATGGCCCGATCGCCACAACCATCGCCGGCCAGGCAGAGGCGGTCCAATTGGTTGGAGAAAACGATCTGCAGTCTGTTGCGCCGGCGCTCTGGGCAATTTCTACGGCCTCCACCACCATCACGCCCGGGACCTTCATGGTAATAAACAAGGTCAAAGATGTTGCCGTTTTCGTGGCGCAGGGTGGCACTGCCACGAACGGATCGCCATATACATTCATTGGCTTTGTCAACGTAATCAATAACACGCTCATGGACCCAACAAGGGCAATGGCCGAGCTCGGGATCAACTTCTCCGAGATGAAGACGTTGGCCGAGTTGAAAGCTGCGCTTCGTAATAATGGTTTTATCGAGTTGACAGAAAAAACAGCCCCTTCTTTACTGGCCGTCATTCGCCTTGCTATGGGCTGTTTGAAGACCGTTGGCGTTGGAATTTCTACGACCCTTGGCGCCACGATATCCGATGTGCTGGTGGTCCCCGCCGGCATATTGACGCCCGAATATTTCTACCCCTGGTGTGAGGGTGGAAAAGGGTGCCAACACGTCGAGCAATAGCGTGAACGCGCAAGCCCGCCGTAAAATGCGACTCTGGCAAATGATCACGTCGTTTCTTCTGACCCTTGAAAAATGGGGATGGAAAAAGCCCCGTCAGATGGTTCACACCCCGCTGATCGTTCTCATACTCGAGGATGAACGTAAATCAGACCGCAGGCGCGATCTAATAACAGGTCGAGTAATAAAATAGGAGGCCCTTATGTTCGGATTCTGGTTTCGATTGAAGGTTAAGTTCTGGCTGCTCGCCGTCCATTTATCATTCTGGCTGAAGCGAGCTATCGAAAAGCGGGCGGCGCAATCTGTCGGCCTGATCGGCGGTGGCGCGATGCTCGTCGACCGGAAGGGCGCGATTCTCAGTATCTATCTGAGGACTCTCGACAGTTCAACCGCCGAATAAACCCGAATAATCTTACCCCTGCCTGCAGGCGCGTAACCTCGCCTGCAGGCAGGCGGAGACAACCTGATGACTGATGATGCTGTCAATAAGCCGAGATCCAGGAATAGATCTGAGAGAAGCCAGCTGTACGGGCGCCACAGGAGGGAGACCATCAATGTGCCCAATGCCTATGTCGACCAGGATAATCCACCGCTTGAGGAGGGGGAGCTGCGCACGCTGAAGGCCACCGACCTGGTGGAGTTCAACCGCATGGCGGAGAGTGAGTTCGTGTATATCGTCCGCAACCTTTTGGCTGCCCCTGGAGCCATGCGAGCGCGGGAAGTATGCATCGAGTCTGCCGCTCGGCTCGATATATCCATCGAAACCGCCAAGCGGTATCTATTGAAGCACTCCGCGAGTATTTCCGAATTTGAGATCGAAAAAGGGTGGGTAAGAGAGCGGAAGAAACATAAACCGGCGAAATGAGCGCTTTTCGAAGCGCCTTCTATTAAAGAGAGAAAGTGTGTGTGCGTGTGTGTGTGTGTGTGATTTCGGAAGGTCAAAATGATCAACGATGAAGAACTTAAGAAAATCCAGAGTCGGGCAAAGAGGGCCGTAGATGATGGACACAAAGGGTTGACGATCGTGCTGGCCATGGATCCGGTGGTTGTATTCGCCCTCGCCGGAGAGCTGCTGCGGTTACGGGTATTGCAAAGAGCTTTTGAGAATGCTGTGGATGCTGGCTTGAAACGATCGAAGGATGCAGTCGATGAGAGACAACGAGATTAAGACCAAAGTCTATACCATCCGCTGGAAAGATCTGGGCAAGTACCTGAAGCAAGGGATGCAGGTGATCACGGTCACGCCCGGATCGGGAGCTGAAACAAGCATGCTGGCCGTGCTGCCCGCTGAGCTGGTCGCCGATTTGGAGAAGAACCACAAGCCGAAGCGTAAGCCCAGCCTGCGGGATATCCTGGTGGACCTGGCCGGATGGGCGAGCTTCAAGCCTGGGGACGTGCGGCGTGCGAAGCTATCCGGAGGGCTGGGGATCGACGTAATCTGTGGAATAGACGGCATGTGGCGGCTGCAGATCTGGCGGGAGGGTATCGAGCCGTCCGCCAAGGAATGGAAGACCGTGTTGAAGTCCTGGCCCTCTTCGTTGTCGGAAGTGCCTTATAAGCGCTTTACTCACAACCAACGAAAGTACATCCGCGGAGAATGGAAGGTAAACGATGAAAACGATGAACAAAAGGATTTATCTGGTTTGTCTGCAGCCGATGCGGACCCATTGGCTGGTCAGGCGCAGTCCTGAAAATTCCGAACTCCAGATCGCTGTATTTCGCAAGCGAGAGGGCGAGTATACCAATCCCCGGCTATACCATTCCTATAAATACCGGAGCGGCCTGCGTTACGAGCGGTTGCTGCGCATCCTTGGGCGGCACGGAGGCAGCCATGACGAGATGTAACTGGTGCGGATGTGAAGTCGACAGCCGCAAAATCGACATAGACGGCAATCATCTGAACTTTACCGATTGCATCAAGGCGCTAAAGATCAAAGTCAAGGCATTAACCCAGGAGCTGATCGATGAGCGGGTGCTGACCGCCTCGCTGACAGAACACCTGGAAATCTGCAATATCATCTGCCCCCTGGCAGACGAAGAAGAAAAACAAACAAGGTAGCTAAGTGACGAGATAAGGAGTAAACGATGTTAATCAAATTTAATTTCCCACTGAAACCAGACTTTGCAGTACAGAAGGTACTCGAAGGCCTGGCCCCGTCTGGCAGGGTGCAAATCGTGGCGCTGCTGCAAGTCGAGACCGAAGATGAAACCGTGGCGGCGCTGCTGCGGACTCTGCCGGAAGCGAAAGAAGTATTCCCACCTGGCACAGTCGTGGGTTCCTCGCCTCCTGCCGACCACGTGGTGGTGACCAAGCCCAAGCGCGAGGCAGAGGGTAAGCGAAAATACCGCTACAACGGCGGTGAAAAAGTTGATTGCCCACAGTGTCATAATCAGGTCTCTACCATATATATGCTCAAAGACGGATCCATGTGCAAGATGTGCTCGATGAAAGCGAAGCGTCTGGCGAAGTCGCAGGGTGCGGGCTTACCCGAAACCTGGACCAACCAGCGGCCAGAATTTGGGAGAGAGGAAGTCATGGCTAATGTCCAGGATAAGATGAAAGAGAAAATCAACCTCGCTAACTTGTCCGGGCGGAGAGTTGGGTGAACGCTGAAACCAACTAAAGCTAAAAACGTACCAAGCTTATAAATTCATACATAGGAATTTGGAGAAACCATGGAAACAATCTACATTGGACTCAATGAAATTAAATCCAACCCGCGCCAACCGCGGAGCATCTTCGATGCTGGCGAGATGGCCAGCCTGGTGGAGTCGGTCAAGCAGCACGGCATCCTGCAGCCGCTGCTGGTTACTATGTCGGATGAAGATGGAATATATGTTCTAATAGCGGGTGAAAGACGCCTGCGGGCAGCCAGGGAGGCTGGGCTGGAAGGGGTGCCGGCAGTGGTGCTCCCCAATGCCTCCGAGCAGGAGCAGCTGGAGCTGGCGCTGATCGAGAACGTCCAGAGAGCCGACCTGAACCCGCTGGAGAAGGCGCGTGCCTACCAGCAGCTCATCGATGTATTCAGCCTGTCGCATGAAGACGTAGCGGCCCGCGTGGGCCAGCACCGCAGCACTGTAAGCAATACCCTGCGCCTGCTCAAGCTGCCGGAGCCAATCCAGCAAGCGCTGCTGAGCGGCTCGATCAGCGAGCGTTCGGCTACTGCACTTCTGGCGCTGTATGACCTGCCCCAACCGTTGCGAGATAGGGCCGAGCAATCTACCTACAACATAGATCTGCATCCATCGAATATCGCAGGTAAAGTTCTAGGCGGAGCATCCTCCGACTACGTGCGTGACACCATCGGGCGAATGATAGCGATGTTCAGCAACCGGCTGATCTGGGGCAGTGACGTGGCCTTCGCCGTGCCTGCGGAGCGACCGGCGTGCTGCTCGGAATGCGAGATGCTCATCAAGCGCGGCGGCGAGGAGTTATGCGGCGACGAGTCGTGTTTCAACGTCCGCAAGAATGCCTACAACCGCCAGCGCCTGCCGCTGCCCGAGCCGTCCCCGGCTGCCGCGCCTGCTCCGGCGCCTGTCCCGCTGCCCAGGCCTGCGCCGGTGGCGCCGCCTCGGGTCCAGGAGAGGGAAGAGCCAGAGGAAGACACGGAACCAGATGCAGACCAGGAGCATCCCCCAGCCGTGTCGGTCGTGGAATATGCGACGGTCACCGATGTAGAAGCAGGTTCCGAATCTGCCTCTACGGAACCCGCCTCTACGCCCCCGGTCATTGCAATCCCTGCGCCTGCGCTGGACTGGGAGCATTCTACCCTGCTGATCACCATCACCTACTCGCCCGTAGACGGCAGCCCGGATGGGCGATCCGTGTGGATAGGTTTGCGCGCCAACCATGACGCGCCGGAGATCCGCATGTGCCGCGAAAAAGAAACGCTGCTGCCTGGCTGGCTGGCCGGACTGCTGCTCGACATGGAAACCAAATTCAAGGAGGCCTGAAATGTCTTACGTAGTTACCATCGAGGGACAGAAGATCCCTCTGCCGGACGAGATCGGATCGGATGATGTCAAAGTGCGCCAGGCCCTGGCGCCCTACTTCCCGGATGCAGCCAATGCGCTGATCACCCGCACGGAGAAAGCCGGCGAGGTCGTAATCAACGTGATCAAGAAAGCGGGCACGAAAGGCCTGCAGGCCGGCCTGCAGGCCCTCCAGGACGGACCAGGCGGCAAGAACCCGGCCGTGGCGCTGTACGAAGCCATTAAGAGCCGCCAGGAGCCCCTGAGCCCGGCTGAGTTGCTCGAGTTGGACAGTAGCATCGAGCAAGCGCTGGAAGAGGGCACTAAACAGAATAAGGCCATCAGGCACGCTGTCAGGCGGCTGATCGTGGCTCGCCCGCAGCCGGCGCCGGAAGTGGTGCAGGGGTTTTGATAGATCTCGAGCTGTCCTTCGAGCAGGTGCAGCAGAAACTGGGCGCCTTTCGCCAAGTCACATTCGGCCAGGCAGAAACCGCCTTGGAGTGCTTCCGTGTAACGACTACCAGAGCTGCTTTGGTGAGCGAATATGCTCCCCTGAAGCTGGGTAAAATCCATGGCGTGAATCTGCTCGAAGTACGGACAGATGAATATACCCAACTGAAAAATGCGGCCTATGAAGTCCTGGAGAGTCTTTTCCCATGTAATCCAGAATCGTTATTCCAGGAGATCATGGAAGAGGGATCCAACCCTGGAATCATCATCGATCCTGTGCTCAATATCGACAGTGAGAATTTCGGAGAAATGGTTGACGACCCCGCCCAATTTGGGAATGGGCCAATGACCAGCCTGATGATCTTTGCGAAATATTTAGTGATAATCATCGATGCGCCTTATTTCGAAAATGCTGCAGAGCATTTCCGCTGGTCGGTCGATATTCCCGAATGCTGCGCAGCGACCAATAGCATAGACTCGGTTGATGAGAACCGTTTCTATGCGCTACTCGATGAGCACGATCTAAGCGATTACAGGCTCCCGTTTCAATGTCTTCAACAAGAGACCGGCAACGACTTTTTAGACTGGTCACTGGATGAAGCCTACGAAAACCCCCAGCCATACACCATGGAATCCATCCGGTATCTTGTGAATGAATGGGAAAGAGCCAGGCCGCAGGTAAAACTTCTCGAAGCAGCTGCAGAGCGTTTCACGAAAGATCGCTGGATTGCATCCAAGATCGTCGAGCTGTGGGACCAATGCGTGCGCTACAAAGATGGACGCGTGCCTCAAACCCTGCTGGAGATGTGGGGTGCTGATAATACTACGGTTGATGATGAATTCTATGGGCCGATCGGCGTCGAGGGAAGCGATGATTGAATATATCCCAAGGCAGGAATTCAATGCAGTTGCATCCCTGCATTTCCTGGGCAGCGGGCATTACCTATTTCGCTTCCTGGAAGACGGGAGGGAAGCCTCCAAGTTCGTCACCGCGGTGGACGTGGCTGCCGCCTTCTCGATGAAAGAGCTCGACACCGGCTGGCTGCCTGCCGGCGTGGTGCGCTGCGGGCAGAACGCGGCCGGGCCGTGGTTCGTGTACAGCACGCCCCCCCAGAAAGTGAAGCTATCTCTGGAGAAAGCTGCGATTAACGGAGGCGATTTGCCGCTGACAATACCGGTACCCCGCCTGGCGCTGATCGGCAGCGGGGGTTCGTACTGGCTGGCAGCCATGCGCGGCAAGCACTTCGAGTATAAAGCCATGGCCTACCATGCCCCATTCCCCAACGTTCATCCATCTGGAAAAATTTGCTGGGGAGGCAACACCCCGCCTGAAGCCAAGCCCGAGAATGCCCGCCGCGCCTGGGAGCTGTTCTTCGAATCGCCCTTCAATGCCGATCTGGCGGGGGGGAAGTCACAGCGCCATTCAAAAGATGTACGGGAACTGTTGAAAACGTTGGACCATAACCATCGTCTATACCCAATCAGTGATTTGATCTCGATGAATATCCCCATCGAGCGCCTGGTGGAAAAAGTGATCGGAGGTAATGCATGATCGTTAGTCATATATTTGCCAAAACGGAGTATCTCGATCCAATCCAGTCATGCGACCTGTATCAATACGTGGTCGCCGCGAACGGCATTTTCTTGCGGGCTGAACGCCCCGATCTGCACGTGATGATCTGGCTGGCCTCAACCCGCACGCCGATCCGCGGGCTGGCCCAGTTATCGCCTTACGTGCGGATGAGTAGTGAAAAGGTTCCGGCGCGCATGACCGCCCGCATGGTGGAGCTGGCCTATCGCTCCAGGGATCGGGAGATCCTCTTTTATCTGGAGCCCATGCCCTGGCGGCTGATCGTGCCGGAGCAGGAAGCATCCTCCGTCAGCGTCAGGCCGTCCAATCCCTATGGCGGCGCGGATGCCTTGATCGAGGTGCATTCGCATTACGCTATGGCGCCATTCTTTTCCAGCCTGGACGACCGTGATGAGCGCGGATTCCGGATCTACGCTGTGCTGGGTAACCTGCTTTCGCGGCCGATGATCCATGTCAGGATCAGCGTTTATGGACATTTCTATGCCATCCCAGCCGGCCTCATTTTTGAGCTGCCGGTGGGAGTAGAGGATGCCTACCTGGCAAGCGTTGCAAGGAGTGCACATGGAGATTGATTTCGACTACGCACAGGCCTGCAGGCTGTTGCTGCCATCGTACGAATCGATTGGCCTGGCGCTGATCGGCTGCGGAGGTACTGGCTCCTGGCTGGCGCCCTCGGTGGTGCGCGTGGGGCGATTATTGCATGAAAAATTCCAAAAGAAAGTGCTGATCCACTTTATCGACCCGGATAATATCGAGCAGAAGAATGTATACCGCCAGAACTTCTGTGACGCCGAGGTGGGTCGCAATAAGGCCGCATCTCTGGCCTACCGTTACGGCCTGGCCTGGGGCATGGAGATCATGGCCATCCAAAAACCATTCGAGTGGAATTTATTTTCGCATGAGTGCGAGCTGATGGTAATGCTCGGATGCGTAGATGGACCCATCGGCAGGCGCGAGCTGGCGGAATATACCGCGAGATGGTCGCGCGACTGGTGGCTGGACTGCGGGAATTTCAAAGCTGCCGGCCAGGTGCTGCTGGGGGGTGGCGATCAGCATCGGGATCCATTCCAGTTGCCCGGGTACTGTTCCTGGCTGCCTCTCCCGTCGGTGCAGCACCCCGAGCTGCTGCAAGATGCAGCCTGGGTCCCGGATCCGGTCGATGCCGGCCTATCCTGCGCCGATCTGGCCATGCGCGACAGCCAGGGGTTGGCCATCAACCAGCGCGTGGCGGCGGAGGCCAGCGATTACCTGGTGCGCATGCTGTTGACCAAAGATTTAGCAAAAATTGCCACTTACCTCGACCTGGCCAGCGGATCGAGCCGGTCGGTGTATATCACGAAGGAAAATGTAAAGATTGGAGAATAAAAAATGAACACAAAAAATACTACAGATGTTATATATACGAATTTTGTATATTTCGTAGGCGCTCAAGAATTGCTAAAAATTGGCTATTCTGACAATATCGAACGGCGTTTAAAAGAATTAAATTCCGGTCCATTAAAACTAACTTTGGATATCCTTATTTCGGGCAATATGAATACTGAAAAAGATTTCCACAACCAATTCCGCCGTTTTTACCATAATCACGAATGGTTTACCAATCGACAAGCGATCGTGCGAGAGATTATTACCGATTTTTATAATAATGAACCAAATCGCCTTTTATATGTAAGCGAAGAATGGAATTCGATCGTGAATCAACTCAAAAACGAATTCCATCCTACTGATATAAAGATAAATATATTGCCTCCACCAAGTATTAATAATCCAGATAAAAAAGAAGATCAATCTATCCTAATTATTAAGCAAATTCCTCCTGGACATATACCCTCTGAAAGTGATGAGGTGAAATTGCTTAGAGTATCTCAAGTCGCTGCTATTTTGACTGTTAGTAAAGCGCAGGTCTATCGTTTGATAAAGAGCGGTGAATTACCATCGAAATGGTTCGGCAAGGTGGCCCGGGTAAAATCTGATGATCTTAGAAAATATATAAATGATCATAACGCTCCGTGGAAAAAGTCATGACCATCACCGCCGACCTACAACGCTAGCTCGTGAATTACATCAATGTAAAGATTGGAGGGCAAAATGCCTAAGACTTATATCAAGGTGTGCATTCCTGGGGGAAAACGATATCATGCTCTTATGCATGGCATGATCAGTAACCGTAATTTCAAGACTGCCATGCAAGCTGAGGAATATGCTTCGATTTTGAAATATCGATATCAAAAGCTGAAGATGGCAGAAGTAGCCATAAAGAAACATGAATCCAACGGCAATCTATGAATGCCCGGAGTGTACCTGTGGCCGATGCAAAGAATGATCCCTCGTTAATAGCCAGGCAGCGCGCGGCAGCCGTAAAAGATGCCGTGGGCCGTTTATTGTTATTGCTAGGGCCGGAGCGTATTTTGCAGCTCGCCCAGATGCTGGATGATGTAGCGACCGATACCCGCTTTGGTGATGTAAAGATCATCATCACCGATGGGCATGTGAGATTGCTGAAGGTGGAGAAAAGTTATGAGTAATCGATGTGCTGAAGATGCCAATTACTGGGATACAACCGTTCATCCAGGAAACAGCCAGGGTGAGATCATTGCGTTGCTCGAGGAGTTCGGGGCTGAGAGTTTGATGGTAGGCCAGGGCAATTCGGGCGGGCGGTTTGCCTGGCTGGTCCGGTTTCACTGGAAAGAAGCCAATTACCGTTTCGTATTTGCACCGCTGGAGTGCGAAACGCCTGATTTGGTTCGCAGTTTTGGCGGCAAGCGACGGACGCATGCTGAGCAAGCGCGATATCAGATGGGACGGATCGCGGTGCATTTTATCAAAGCTATTCTAACAGCAGCCGAGGCACAGCCAGGAGCTTTATTCGGCTTCATGGAGCTGCCTGGCTCAACCCGCTCAGGAATGCCTCCTGTGGCTTCTGAACTGGATGTCTTAACGCTAATCGATGCTGCACCATTGTTTCAACTACCGGAAATAATAATAGAAAGGTAGTTGCTTTATCCTGGAAACGGTTTATAATTGAATCAGCCCTAGACTAGCAGGTATCTGCCGGGGCCGCAAATTTTGCCATTTATGGCGAGATGCGGCCCCGGTTTTGTGTTTAAGGAGGCTTTCATGACACTCGGAACAATTGCGATCTTGCTTGCGGTGGCGTTTGCCCTGGCTTTCCTGACGGAGAGCCTGGTTGAATATCTACTGGGTACGCCGATGGAGCATGTGGCTGTGCTCAAGCCCTGGAAGTGGTCGCTGATGTATATTGCGGCCGCGGTGGGCGTTGGGTTGGCGCTGTACTGGAAGATTGATTTGATTGCGGTGGTAGCTAACGGCGTGGCAACATTATCCAAGATTGAATTATCTTGGTCAGTCTCGCCGGTGGGGCAAATATTATCTGGTCTGATCATCGGGAGGGGCAGTAATTTCCTGCATGACTTCCTGGGTAAAGTGCTGGTAAAACCTGAATTGCCGCAGGCGTCATAATCATGACTCCCGGCAGCACGGCAGCACTACAATCCCAACTCAATAGTTTGGGGGAACGCATGGAGAAAAACTTCGACGAGGTAAAAGCTATGATGAACGGCTTTGACTCGCGTGTGCGCGAGATGGAAAAAGGCGAGGCCGGTTGTCAAGCTATTACGTCCGGTCGAATTGATGCAGCCTGGAAGAAGTTGGATGAGCATACCGATTCGCTGAAAGACATCGAGAAGATCGTGCAAGCCCAATTACTGATCGTGTCCCAGCTGATTGAATCCCAAAAGCAGATCAAGGATATCTTGAAATGGGTGTTGGGTATCGTTACTGCGGTCATCGTTGTTGTAGTAATCGGCCTGGCCACGGGCCAGGCGACGGTGGTGTTCAAATGAGCGATTTCCTCAATTTGGAAATAACCGAAGTCAAAGGCCTGCAAGCTGGCCGGCTTCCGCTGCGTACACAGATACGCGGCTTACTTGGGCTGGATGCGCGCGGGCTGCCCATCCCCATAGCGGAACGAGCCGCCGGCATCGATACGTCTCATTGGAATGGGGATATGAACTTTGGCTTTAATCCGCTGCTGCGTTTCGTATGCATCAAAGCCACCCAGGGCGTGAGTATCTTTGATGATCAATACCTGAACAGCCGGAACAAGCTGACTAACATGGAGCTGCCCTTCCATGCTTTCCACTATCTAACTACATCAGATGGGGCGGCTCAGGCTAAGTGGTTCATCGACCACATCCAGGATAATCCCGGACCTATACCTCCAGTGATCGATGTGGAGCTGGCGTCAGTGGCAGGGAATCTGGTGCGTGCATGCGTGCAACGCGTCTACGACCGCATGAGATTGTGGCCAATGATCTACACATCGGCCTATTACTGGAGTCTCGTGAGCGGCGCCAGTGATAAGTTGTGGATTGCTCAACGGTGCAAGCTATTTGTTGCACATTGGGATACAGACAGCCCGATCCTGCCTCTTGACTGGAAC
>Ga0315295_10003417_pt1 | contig 13538 bp, 16 predicted proteins | sample YL17G14_0_MG_FD_204453 | JGI IMG/M metagenome (GOLD analysis project Ga0315295, IMG submission 204453) | Sediment microbial communities from Yellowstone Lake, YNP, Wyoming, USA - YL17G14_0 | ecosystem: Environmental > Aquatic > Freshwater > Lake > Sediment | place: USA: Wyoming | collected... | reverse complement strand
GGGCAGGATATTAATGAATGAGGAAGAAATCACTAAAATGCCCATGCATAAGCGCGCGCAGATGGGGATCAGTTATCTTCCCCAGGAGCCGTCCATTTTCAGGAAACTTACCGTTGAAGAAAATGTCCTGGTCCTCTGGGAATTAACGCCCACTATCCCAAAAAGCGAATACAAAAGCAGGTTGGAAGCTTTGCTTGCGGAATTCGGCCTGGAAAAATTGAGAAAGCAAAAGTGTTATACACTTTCCGGCGGCGAACAGAGAAAAGTGGAGGTCATGAGGGCGCTTTCCTTAACGCCCTTTTTTATTCTGCTGGATGAGCCGTTTTCGGGAGTCGATCCCATTACGGTAAATGACCTGCATCAAATAATAAGAGGGCTTAAAAATAAAGGCATCGGCGTGATAATAACCGATCATAATGTTCGGGACACTCTGGCAATTACCGACCGCGCTTACATAATCCATGAAGGGAAAATCCTGACCGAAGGGCCGCCCGATAAAATCGCGAACGATCCTTTGGCTAAGAAGTTCTATCTGGGAGAAGATTTTAACCTGTGATATTTTCTCTTGTGTTATTAATTGGTTTGGTTTTCAGCCCGATCGCGGGCGTGATGGCGTTTTTAATCACTTATCATGAATACCAGCGGCATTACACAGATAAACAGCGGCCTTTAAGAATTGCCCTTGAAGCGGCGGTATTTACCTTCGCTTTCTTTATGATTGCCAGCATAGTTATCGGTTTCGTTTTAAGCAGAAATGTGTAATATAAATTTTAAAATAACCTGAAATTTCTCGGGAACGGTTCCGGCAAATACTTGGCTGAAAAAAGGAGGGAAAGAAAATGGCAGAAAGAAGAAAAAAAGAAATGGATTTTTTCCCGCTGCGGGATCAACGAATTCATGGATTTGGAATAAACATGGTTAGGGCAAGGCAAATTTTGGATTCCAGGGGAAATCCGACAGTTGAAGTTGATGTAAGTTTAAGAAATGGCGGTTTTGGCAGGGCTTCCGTCCCTTCCGGAGCATCAACCGGGACAAGAGAAGCGCTGGAGCTGAGGGACGGAGGCGAGGGCTTTGAAGGGAAATATGTTTTAACCGCGGTCAATAATGTTAATACCGAAATCGGGAGAAAAGTTATCGGCCTGAACGCGCTCGATCAGGAAACCCTTGACGGAACAATGATCGAGCTCGACGGCACTAAAAACAAGCGTAGGCTGGGAGCGAATGCGATTCTGGGCGTTTCCATTGCCGCCGCTCGCGCCGCGGCTGACGCTCTTCATATTCCCCTTTATCAGTTAATTGGCGGGCCGGATGCGCACATTCTTCCTGTCCCTATGTTTAACGTCTTGAACGCTGGCGCCCACGCGAACTGGGTCGCGGAAATCCAGGAAAAGAAGATCGTTCCGATTAACTTCAAAACTTTCCGCGAGGCTCTCTTTGCCGCCGCGAAAGTCTATCAGGCGTTGCAAGGTCTTTTAAAGGCGGACGGTTATCCTACGGGGCTTGGCGACGAAGGAGGTTTCGCGCCTCCTCTGACATCAAATGAGGCCTCGCTGGTGTACATCATGCGCGCCGTTGTTAAAGCAGGATTCAAGCCCGGGCGCGATTTTTTCATCGCTCTTGATCCAGCCGCTAGCGGATACTTTAAAAATGGCAAGTATCAGTTAAAAAGCGAAAAAAGAGAGTTGACGCCGGCTGAAAAGGTTGATTATCTGGCGGAATTAGTTGAGAAATATCCCATTTTATTGATTGAAGACGGACTGGCTGAAGATGACAGAGAAGGTTGGAAGCTCATAACCGGCAAACTCGGAGATCGAATCGAGATCGTGGGCGACGATCTGTTCGTCACTAACCCCAGGATCCTGGAGCAAGGCATTAGTGCCGGCATAGCCAATGGGATACTCATTAAACCCAACCAGATCGGCACACTCTGGGAAACTTACGAAACTGTAAAGATGGCTAGAGAAGCGGGATATGCCCAGTATTGGTCGCATCGAAGCGGAGAAACGGAGGATAATTGGTTGGCGCATACCGTTGTGGCTGCGGGGAGTGGGCAATTGAAAACCGGCGCTCCGGCTAGAGGAGAAAGGCTGGCAAAATACAATGAACTTTTAAGAATAGAAGAAAAGCTGGGTGATAGAGCTGTCTATCCAGGTATTTTGGCTTTTTCCGAGGGCGTTCGCAGGTTTGCGGCGGAACGCGCCGAACAATGGGATAACTGGAACGGTTAGGTGTGATAATCGGCCTGACTTTGTTGATTGGTCTGACCTTGAGTCCCATCGCCGGGATAATGGCGTTTTTGATCACTTATCATGAATACCAGCGGCATTATGCGGATAAACAGCAGCCATTAAAAATCGCCCTTGAAGCGGCGTTATTTACCTTCGCTTTCTTTATGATCGTAAGCGCAGTTATTAGTTTAATCTTGAATAGAATTTATCGATAAAACCGCTCTTCGCCGGCTTGTCCCGAGCAAAGTGAGGGAGGGCGTGCCCTGAGCCTGTCGAAGGGTGTGGGGGAGGCGAATTTATTTATATGTCCGGAGAGAAGCAGGTCGAGCCATTTTATCCCGCCTTGACCTTGAAATCCCGGCCCACAATTTTTTCCATGATGATCCCGATAATGACAAAGACCGGCAGGGAAAACAGCGTCCGTAAAAGAGTGAACTTCAGGCCGAGGAAGCCGATCTCAAAAGTCAGCATCGGGATCTTAAGCGCGCTGAAGGCGCCCAGATAAATAAAAATATTGCGGACCCCGGCCCCCTTTTTGCTTAAGATATAAGCGATTGGAAACGCGCCGTAAAGCGGCCCCGCTTGTAAGGTAGCCAGAAGGATCACCCATAAAGAACCGATCAACCCGCTTTCGTGGCCGATGTGCTTTTCGATCTTTTCCTTTGGGACCCAGACATCAAAAAGACCGACCAGCAGGAACATCAGCGGGAGAAAAGCGATCATTTCCAGAAAGAACTGGCTGAAATTGGAATAGATCTTCACTCCCGGCTCATAATTGAGAAAGAGCGAGCCAATGATGAACGATCCAAACAAAATCACCCAGAAGTAATCTTTCAATATCTTTTTGCGGTTCATAAGAATAGTCCTATTAAATACCCAATGATCAGTGCGCCGATAAAACTTAAAAGATTCCTCATGATCGCCGCTCTTTTGCCGAAATACTTGAATTCAATGGGCAAAGTCAAAACACCGACCATGATCAAGGTGGTGATAAAGACCGCCACTACCGTATAAGAAACGCCCTTATCCAGAAGTATTCTTGCCAGGGGAAAAGAGATAAAAGCCGGGATAAGAGAAATTGACCCCACCACCGCCGCGATAGCAACCCCCAGGATCCCGCTTTTAGCGCCCAGGAGCTTAACGATCGTCTGCTGCGGCACCAAATAAAGAAAGACGCTGACCAGGATCAGGACCAGAAGCAGGGCTGGCAGAAGATTTAAGAACATCTTAAAGCCGCGCTTGACCCCTTCAAAGGTCTTTCGCCGGTCAACGACCAGAGAGAGTATCAGACAAACAACCGTGATAAGGACCAGTAGCTGCATTTATTTGCCCTGCACCGCCAGGATCACCATCTTTGTTTTTGCCTTGATACTGCGCCATTCGGCTTCTTTTGGCACGAACGCGGCCTGACCCGGCTTTAAAGATTTCTTTTTGCCGTCAACAATGATCGCTCCATTCCCGTTCATGACATAAAACAGCACATCGTGCTCCATTTTGCAGGGCGGGATCTGCTGGCCGGCTGATAAGCAGGTCACCTGCGCCTTGAGATGGCCGCGCTCTAAAAACACTTTTTTAAAGATTTCGTCTTTTTTAAATGCAGCTAATTTTTCAAGATCATATTTCTTCATCTTATTACCTGCAGCACCCACCGCTGTTCTTTTCCCTTTCGTCTATCCGTTCCACCATCATCCTGACCTTGCCGGCGGCGACTACCTCCGCGACCGCGATCGCTTCCCTTATCTCCTCATCGGTATTGCCCAGTTTTTTCGCCTTTTCCAGATGCGTTTCGTAACAGGGCTCGCAGCCAGCACCCAACGAAACCGCGACTGCGATCAATTCCTTAGTCTTGATGGATAAAACGCTGTCCTTGAATACTTCTCGGTAAAAATCAACGAATTTCTGATTAATTTCAGTAATGATCTTTAACATATAAGCCCTCCTTATTTTATCGTCCCTTCTTCCTTTAATATCGCTTTAACCTTTGGGTATATCCCCTCTCTGATATAGATATCTTTGACCGTTTTAATATTCTGAAAAGAGATGGCGTTTCCCTGGCACAAATTGGCGCAGGTGGAACACCCAACAACACATTGATAAGGCCTGGATACTACCGGCTTGCCTTTATCGCCATTGACCCAATCAAACACCTCGCGGCCGCAATTCATGCACATCCCGCAGGAAACGCATTTTTTCTCATTGATCGTCGGGAACCATTCAACTTTTTCCCTCGGATAACCGGCTAACCATGGCATGATCTTTTCCTCCTTTTATTTGTTCTCTTCCTGGATCCATTCCTTGATCTTCTCCACCCGCGGCAGGGGCTTTCCTTCATGCTTTAATTTTTCGTTGATGACCAGTCCGGGTGTCGTCATGACATATTTCCCCATTTCAGCGTAGTCAGTCACCTTGACAACATCGGCCTGAATATTCAATTCCTGGAGCGCCTGTTTAACCCGCCGTTCCATGTCCTGACAATTGGGGCAGCCGGGGCCTAATACCTTGATCTCCATATCCTGTTTCACCTCCTTATTAAGGCATTAAGAACAAAACCGCGATGCCGATCAGGACAAAAATTGCGCCGCTGATCTTGTGGGAATAATAAGACAATTTTTCGACCCGGCGCGATCTTAAGACAACTTCAGCCATCCCGGTGGAGACGCCGACTAAAAATATCAGGACCGTGTGCGCCAGAGCATAAACAAAAAGCAGGGATGTGCCATACGCCAGATTGTGTTTTGAAGCGACAAAGGTCAGGATCAAGGCCAATACCGGGGTGGCGCAGGGGGAGGAGGCGACGCCGAAAAGCATCCCCAAAAGGAACGCGCCGATCAGCCCTTTTTGTTCGGTCTTAACCAATCTGGGAGTCGGTATCTGAAAGTTCAATAGCCCCATCATCTGCAAGCCCATCACGATCGCGACCGCCGCCAGGATGTACTTCCAAAAACCGCCGACATCGCCAAGAAGAGTTCCGGCAATTGAAGCGATGGCTCCGAGGATCGTAAATGTGATGGAGAGGCCGATAACGAAAGCCATGGAAAACGATATCGATTTTTTAACGTTCCCCTCGGCATAGCCGCCGACATAACTAATGACCAGCGGGATAGTTATCAGAACACAAGGGCTGAAAGATGAGATCAGGCCAGCGGCAAAAACGCTCGCGTAAGCGATTAACGGATTTGATATATCCATGTTATTTATTCAACTCCAGGTCTTCGATCGTTTTTAATAATTGCTCCTTGCTCATGCCACCTTCGGCTTTGGCTTTGGGCTTACCGTGTTTGTCATAAAAGAGGATCGTCGGGATCAACATCACGCCGGCTTCTTTTGCCAGCTCCCGGTTTTCGTAAATATCGAGATTCAAAAATACCGCTTTCCCATCCTGCTCCACGGCCAGCTCCGCCATCACCGGGTTCATCATCCGGCAGGGGATGCAGCGGTCGGAACCGAGCTTGACAATGACCGGCACGCCGGCCTTCAAAGCCGTATCAAGCTCTTTGATATCCATGGTGGTTATTTTGATGCCTTTGGGCTTGGCTTGGGATATTTTGGGGAGAATGGGCTGCAGAGCTTTTGGCGCTGCCGGCTTTTCTTCAGGGATGCAACCGATGATCATTAAGAGAATGAATAGGATCGCTAATTTCGCGGTTATTATTAATAAATATGTCCTTTCTTTCATCTCAATTAATCTTCATCTTTATCAGCAATCCCTTAACTTTATTTCCGATCTCATCCCTGACTTTTCTGAAAACTTCGAGTCCTTTACCTTTCGGATCCTCAATCTCCCAGTCAATCCTTTCTTTGGCCGGAAAATAGGGGCAGACCCCTCGACTTTGCTCGGGGTAAACATCTTTGCAGCCCATCGTCACGATATAATCAAATTTATTATAGGGGAGCAGCTCAAACCCTTTAGACGTTTGATCCGATATGTCTATTCCGATTTCCTTCATAACTTTTATGGCATCCGGGCTAACGATTCCGGCCGGTTTTGACCCGGCAGAAAATGCCTCAATCTTATCCCCGCCATGTTTTTTAGCGAATCCTTCCGCCATCTGCGAGCGGCAGGAGTTTTCAACGCAGACGAACAAAATCTTCCTCTTATTCATTCTTTAATGTTCCTTCCCGGCAAAGAAGCTCTTCATTTCCTAAATGGTACCAATAATAGAGAAACATTGGATCTCCTGATCACGGCATGCGCGACGTCCCCCATAAAGACCTCCTCGACCCAGCCGCGGCCCTGCGTTCCCATCACGACCAGATTATAATTGCCGTTGTTGATCTCCTCGGCGATTGCCTGTTTCGCGCGGCCCGTTTCGACCTTGACCTTCACGCTTCTTGCCCCTGCCTTCAGCAAGGTTTCTTTTAATTTATTCAATCTATCAGTGTCAATGAGATTAAACTCTTCCATTTTATAGTCAAGATTCCGAGGTATGGTATCTTTGTTTTGGACATGATAAAGGGTCACGGCGGGATTATAATGGCCGGCCAGATTCGTTAAGATCGCAAAAGCTGCCTTTGCATTATCCGAAAAATCGGTCGGGAAAAGGATCTTGCCGGAAAATACCAGGGGGCAGGCAGACTGCCGACCTCCTTTGCATTTGATAAGCAGGGCGGGTACGGCAAGATTACTTATGATGCTATCGGCCACGCTCCCCAGAAGCATTTCTTCGACCACGCTCTTGCTATGCGATCCCAAAACCAATAACGGATATTTTTCCTCGGCAATAATGCGGTTTATTTCCACGGAAGGAATCCCGTAGGCGAACGCATATGCTGCTTCTATTCCGCCATTTATTAGCATGGCTGCTTGTTTTTCCATGGCCGGTCTATCCGCTTTTTCTAGCGCCTCATCCAGGCCCCCAGCCGTTTCAACCGAGATTATATGCGCGAGTTTTGCCTTTTTAGCAAAATCCTTTCCTTCTTTTGCGACACACCCTACAACTTCGTTGGAGTTTTCGGATAGATCTGTGGCGATCAAGACCGTTTCCCAAAGCCGTTTTTTCTTCTTCGCCATGGTTATTCCCTCCTTGGTGCGCGCTTCTTCTTCACTAACAAACCAATGACGGGTCTTATTGGAAAAGTTGACCAGACTAAGCATTATGGGCACTTCCGTTAAAACCCCCACCACGGTAGCCAGAGCCGCGCCGCTCTTCAAGCCAAATAGAGTGATCGCGACCGCTACCGCCAGCTCAAAGAAGTTGCTGGCGCCGATCATCGCGGCCGGAGAAGAGATCACGTGCTCAACGCGCCATTTCATTGCCCAGAAGTAACCGATAGCAAAGATAAAATAGGTTTGGATGGTCAACGGGATAGCGATCAAAAAGATATGCAGCGGGTTATCAATGATGATATTTCCCTGAAATGCAAAAAGCAGGATCAGCGTCGAAAGAAGGCCTATGATGGTGACCGGTTTTAATATCCTTAAATATACATTTTCAAACCAGGGCCCCCCCATATATTTAATAAGCAGCTGCCTCGATATATATCCGCCGGTTAAAGGGACGACCACAAAAAGGATCGTCGAATAGATCAAGGTGTCATAAGGGACGATTATCTGGTTTACCCCCAGCAAGAATTTTACGATCGGGACAAAGGCGATCAAGATGACTAAGTCATTTACCGCAACTTGGACCAAGGTATGAGCGGGGTTCCCCTTGGTTAAATAGCTCCAAACAAAGACCATTGCCGTGCAGGGCGCGGCGCCTAAAAGGATCGCCCCGGCGATATATTCGGTAGCCAGGGCGGGGGTAATAAATGCCGCAAATAAATATTTCAAAAAGACCGCGGCAAAGATCGCCATGGTAAACGGCTTTATGAGCCAATTAACAACCAGTGTTACGATCAATCCTTTTGGTTTTTTCCCGACCCTTACAATGCTTGAAAAATCGATCTGCACCATCATGGGGTAGATCATAAGCCAGATAAGGATGGCTATCGGGATATTGACCTGGGCAACTTCCATTCGACTCAGGATAGATATTATTTGCGGGAATACTCTCCCGAATATAATTCCGACAACGATACAAAGGATCACCCAAACCGAAAGATATCTTTCAAAGACCGGCAGCTTGGAGCTGACGTTATCCATGCTTTATCCTCCCATCAGTAAGTTGCATTTCCGTTTAAATGCCAAAAAGCTCTTTTTTTTGGTCAAACCAAGGGACTTGTCGAGTGACAATCCCTTGATAAGCTTTAAGTTAAGTGAATAGTGCTGCCACAGTCCCTGTTTCCGACTCCTTACCAGGCCGACCTTTTTTAAATAAGCCAGATGGCGTGAAACTTTTGGTTGAGGAAGCTTCAAGGCCTGAAACAGCTCGCAAACACATCTTTCTCCCCCAGCTAACAATTTAATTATCTTCAGCCGGGTCTCTTCGCTCAACGCGCGGAATATTTTTGCCAGTCGTTGGTTATTCACTATATTCGCCTTGGTGAATATAGTTTAATATGCGATCAAGTTGTTGTCAACTAAAAATCGCTGGACAGGATCGCGGTCTAAGCAGCAGTTAATTTATTCAGCATCATCCTGTAATTCCGCAGTATTTCCTCATCAGAAAAGCTCTCCGTGCGGTAGCCGAGGGTGGGGGTCTTTTGATGGGCCAGATAGAGGTCCTTGAAGTTTTTCCGGAAAGTGGTGACCTGGTATTTCCCCGGATCCAGCCACAGAGGAGAGCCCGGATCCAGCTCGATAGGCATGATGGATAGTTTGAAATGCTTACCATACTTCTTTTTTACGGCGATCAGCAGCTCGAGCGTTTCCTCAATATCGCCCTTTTCCTCAAAAGGGAAGCCCACCGAAAAATAAAGCTCGCCTTTGACCTTTTTCTGATGGATATAGTCCAGAACATCCATCAATTCCCGGTTGGTATAGAAATACCCCTTGTTCAACCTGCGGACCTTCTCCGAGCCGGAATCCGGCGAGAGGATAAGATAGGAATCGCTCCCGAAGGTGGAAGCGAAGGAATCAATGAAAGCTTTGGTGGGCAGGTCCCAGCATTCAAAATACAGGTTATAGGCCAATTTATTGGCCCTTATCTTTTCAAATAGATCCAGATAATACTTACCCTTGGGGTCAGGATCGAAACTGGTATAAAGATGATCTACCCCAAAGTTCCTGAGATTTGTTAAGTCCTTCACTACGCTTTCGATGGACTTAAAAAGATGCTGTTTACGATTATTGAGCAGGCACTGGGAAAGGTTGGAGCCCCCGCAGAAGGAGCAGTTTACCGGACAACCCCGCCCCGCATTATAATAAAAGAAAGACCGCCCCTTCTTTAATTTCTCGACAGGGGTTTCCTCAATTGCGCTTTCGTAATCATAGATCCTTAAATAGATATCGTAATTATTGATCAATTCCAGGTGCGAATATTCAAGCTCATCCAATAATTGCTGGTCGATCGTATAGCTCTGCTCATTTTCGCGCACTTTTTCCCCTTCACGCCAGACCAGGTTGGGAATGGATTCAAGAGGGGCAGTCATTTTTATAAGCTCAAGCAGAGGAACTTCGGCGTCGCCCTTGATTATAAAATCAATCTCTTTGAATGAAGACATGATCTCCCCGGCAAATAAACTGGCGGTGAATCCGCCCAGGATTATTTTACAATCAGGATCGTTCTTTTTGATCGCCCGGGCGGTCTCGATCACCCGAAAGGATTGGGGATGCCAGTGGAGGGGAAGGCAGTAGAATCTGGCTTTGGGCAGAACGAATTTCCTGTTGAGCAGTTCTTCGATGGTCAGATGGAATATTTTAGTAGAGATGCCGTTCTGTTCAAGCAGGTGGGCCAGGGCGGTAAGCCCCAGCGGCATCTTTAGGATCTCAAGATAGGGCCCGACTTTTTTGGGGACATGCAGAAAAACGCAATCCATCAATCGTTCAAGGGATCGCAGGAGATGGTCATGCGCCTGGGATAACGGTCGTAGCGGACCTCGTTCCAGGCCATCAGCAGTTTTTTCTGGTCAGTTCTGTTTTTCTGCAGGGCCTGTTTCATTTCCGCCTCCTGGACGATTTCTTCCTCAGCAATATCAACCGAGGCGATGCCATTCAGAACATAGCGCATGGTGCGCAGATAGGGCTCAAAGGGAGGGACATGCTTATAAACATAGACCAGATCCTCCAGGCGGCGGGTGGCCCGATACCTGCGATACCATTTTTCCGTGGCGATCAATTTGTGGGTATATTGGATATTGGCAAAAATAGAGCGGAATCCGGTCGCTCCATTGCAGATCCCGGTGAAGTTGCGGGAATATTTGGGGCAAAAACGGCCCATCCCGCTTTCTGCGCAGGCCAAGGCCAGATAGAGGCGGTAATCCAGACCGAACTGGTCCGCGCAATAGAGGATCTCATGCACATGGGCACGCAGGGGATTGGCCGGATAGCTGTCCAGGAATTTCGCAAGCCTCACCGCCCGCAAATCCTTGGCAGATGCCAGATTGAAAGAGACGAAAATGATAAAAGCCGTTAAGATCAGTTTTTTAAGCATACACGAGGGGGTATTATACCACATTCTATTGTCTATTCTATCCTTAAATGATATCATTCAGTAAGCGTGAAAAAGATCAATTACGCTCTGATCATTATCCTGCTTCTGTCCGCGACATTATTTTTCTTCAAGTTAGGGGCCGCTTCGGTCTGGGATAACGATGAGGGGCAATTGCTAGGCTCGGCCGTGGAGATGATCGGCAGCGGCGATTATCTAACGCCTCACCTCAATTCCGAAATCTATTTCCACAAGCCGCCCCTTTACGCTTGGCTTACGGTTCCTCTTTTCCGGCTCTTTGGCTATACCGAGTTCTGGGGAAGGTTCTGGGCCGCGCTCTTCGGGGTCCTGGGAGTTTATATTACCTATCTTCTGGCCCGGAGGATCCAAACGGAGCGGGCGGGACTGTTCTCCGCCCTGGTCCTGTCCACCAGCATTCTTTATATGGCGCTTTCCCGCATGGCACTGGTGGATATTGCGCTCACCTTTTTTGTCACCCTGGCTTTTTATCTTTTTTACCTGGGCTACAAAGAACCGGGGAACCGTTACTGGTATTTTGGATTTTACGCGGCGCTGGCCCTGGGTACCCTGTCCAAAAGTCTTTTAGGGGTGATCATCCCGGCCGTGTCCATATTCATTTTCCTGCTGCTGGAGAGGAGGCTGGACTTCATTTTAAAAATGCGCTTACTGCCTGGCGCCTTGATCTATGCTTTGATCACTTTTCCCTGGTTTATCATCGAGACCATCCGCCACGGCAGCTATTTCCTGAATGTTCTCTTCGGGCAGTATCTCTTCTCCATTTATCTGGCCCCCATGCAGCAGCATCCGGGACCGATCTATTATTATTTGATAGTGATCCTGCTTTTAATGCTGCCCTGGAGCGGCTTGCTGGCAGTGGCCCTGTTCAAAAGACCCCAGGGCCTGCTTTTAAGCTGGGCGGGAGTGACCCTGCTCATATTCTCCACCGCCGCCACCAAGGTGCCCGGCTATATCATGCCGGCTTTCCCGGCTCTGGCCCTGATCTGCGGGAGTTATATGGATGAGACACTGGGGAAAAAAGAAAAGAGGGGCCTCTATTTCGCCTCGGTCTTCGCTTTGCTCATAATGGCCCTGGCTCTTTTATCTACTTTTTATTTAAAGATCCCCGCTGAATATCTATCCGCCCTGGCTGCTTTAAGGACCATGCTGATGTTGGTGGTAGCAGGATTTGCCCTGGCATATTTGCTGGCGTTTTTCCGATCGATTTACACCTACCTGGCCTGGGCCACGGTCGTGGCCGCTTTCTTCCTATCATTTATAGTATTCTTTTTGCCTCTGGCGGAGGATCATAAATATACCGCTGATCTTGTCAAAGCTATAAGCCCTCGGAGTGCGGCGGCTTATTACAAGACCTGGCTGCCTCCCAGTTTGGTCTTTTATTTGAATCGCCAGAGCTATCCCACAGTGGTCAAACATCTTGAAAGCGAGAAAGAGCTTAAGAAGTTTTTAGGGCAGAAGACTCCGGCTTTTGTCTTAACTACTAAAGAAGAGCAGAAACACTGGTCTTATCCAATCTTGAAGGAAAAGGCCGGGTATGCCATAATCGGCAGCAGGCGGGCCAAATAAGCATATGGATGGCACTACTACTACCGTAATAATTTTAATCTTCGTGTTCTCGATCCTGGGGGCGGTCACCGGAAAACATCCGCCGGTCTCCCGTCCCTATGTTCCCCAAAAGCCGTCATATACCGAGTCCTATGATACCAGCTCCCTGCACTCCGAGGTGAACGTTGCCCTAATCCCCGGCTATGCCTTTTCCGCGGGATACGCGGAAGGACTGGTCGACAGCATGAAAAAATTCATCTTGAGTTATGCCAAGAAAACAGAGGACTGGGAGGCCCAGAGCATCGCTAATTCGATACTGAGTTACGGTCAAAAATATGACGTTAATCCCAAATTGGTCTGCGCCCTGATCGCCCGGGAATCCCGCTTCAACCGGTTCGCGGTCTCATCCTCCGGCGCGCAGGGGCTGGGGCAGCTGCTGCCTTCCACCGCTTCGGGACTGGGGGTCGCCGATGCCTTTGACATCGACCAGAACGTGATGGGCACCAGCCGCTACTTAAAGTCCCTGTTGGACCGCTTTTCCGGCCCCCAGAAGGTCACCTTTTCCCTGGCGGGTTATCTGGAAGGGCCCAATATCGTAAAGGAGAGGGGAAGCTTCAAGGCCTCCTCCAAGCGCTATATCGAGGATATCTACCAGATCTATTCTAAAATTTAGTCACCTCTGACGAAAAATACTGCAATTTTAAAATAATTTCCCTTATTTGCTTGGCATGCTGATTGCTAACCTGCTTATTGGATACCCATATTCATCCCTAATTTGGCGTATCCCGAATTCCCGAATTTGGTGGTTTACGAATTGACCCGAATGGGCCGAATTAGCCCGAATAATATAAAGTAGGAGATGCAAAATGGGAAAGATAATCTATCCAGATTTAAGTTATCAAATAGTTGGGATCTTATATAAAGTCCACAATAAATTAGGTTGGGGTTATCAAGAACGCTATTATCAGATTGCCATTAGGCGAGAACTAGAAAGGATAAAGATGCCTTATTTGGAGCAGGTAAGAGCCGAGTTGAATTTTTATGAAGAGAGTTTGGGCAGATATTTTATTGATTTCATTATTGATGGCAAAATAGTGCTTGAGATTAAATCCAAATCTTTCTTTTCTCCCAAAGATGTTCGTCAGGTCCTAGCTTATCTCAAGCGGAGCAGATTGGAAGTGGGCATTTTAGCTGGATTTGGAGGCAGATCTTTGATTTGCCGTCGAATCCTTGGGGGTTTCGAAAATCCGAAGCG
>Ga0315295_10003415_pt1 | contig 13545 bp, 15 predicted proteins | sample YL17G14_0_MG_FD_204453 | JGI IMG/M metagenome (GOLD analysis project Ga0315295, IMG submission 204453) | Sediment microbial communities from Yellowstone Lake, YNP, Wyoming, USA - YL17G14_0 | ecosystem: Environmental > Aquatic > Freshwater > Lake > Sediment | place: USA: Wyoming | collected... | reverse complement strand
GTCCATCACGCGTTTCTTGCGCGGTGGGTCGGGAGACCCACCGCGCACGACGATGGAGTCTATGCGCAATCTTAAAATGCTCTAGCCCCGGCCTACGTTATCGGCCAGGCGGGGATGGTGCGGTCAATCTCTGCCGCGCGGCGGAAATCCTCGATGATCGCCAGCGGGTGAATCTTCTCCTGGATATAGACGGGCACGGCCGGCACTTCCAGCGGCCGCGGGTCGTCCTCGTGCTTCCCCTTCCACATCAGTTGCTGGTCAAGGTCCGGGTCACGCGGGTAGAGGATGGTCTGCGGCCGCTACTCCTCCTCCCGCGCGAAGTCCCGCAGTTCCTCGGTGGGGATGTTCTTGCGATTGTCCTTGTGGCGGACGGCGTCGATCTTCGCCGGGTTGCCGCCGGTTCGTCTTTGGCGCCCCTTTGCCATGCTCAATCCTTCCTCGGCTTAGCCTTGCCAGCAACCTCGATAATCGCGTCCAGCATCTTGCCGACCTCCGGGTCCACATTGTCCTTGGGCAGGAACTTGACGAGGTCGCAGTACTGGCTCTTCCGCAGGACCAGCGGTAGCGAGAGCCGATTGGAGAACTCCTTGAACAGCGGGTCGAGGCACTCATCGGAGGCCTTGATGTCGGACGACCAGGGGTCGGCGTTGCGCAGGGTTCTCAATGCATCGGACACTTTCTGGATGGATTCCTGCATCGCTTTCCGGCGGCGGTCCTGTTCCGCGCTGGCGAACAAGTCATCAGGTTGCCCTCCCACGGCAAAGGCAAACAGGACCTCCTCCGAGCAGAAGTAGTTCTCGATTTCCCTCCGGGTCCACATCAGTTCCGTCAAGGGCGTGTTCTTCTGAAGATCCTTGTCCAGGCGGTCGAATATGGCTATCCCTACCAAATCCTGTTTCGCCTCGCTGAGGCCGTAGAAGTGGTCCCTGGCTTTCTGAGGCAGGTTGTTGGCGATGTAGTTCACGAACGGGCGTTCCAGGTGCGCTTTAGCTGGATGGTCTAGGACTCGGGCGAATTCCCGGAGGATGGCGAGGTCCGTAGCATTCTCCAGATAGAGCACCCAGCCGGTCTGCTGCGCCTGGTAGTACTGGTCAAAGCCAATGTCCGACAGGGCTTTCAGAACTTGGCTCCCGCGATCTGTCAACACATGAGGTTTTCCGACAAAGGCGATGACCTGGCCCCGGGTCGCGGCCTCGTTGAGGACGATCTCCGAGTGGCTGGCCGCGATGACCTGTGCGCCCTGCTTGTCTGCGGTCTCCGTGAGAATCTGGTATATCTGGCGCTGGCGAAGAATCTCCAAGTGCGCATCCGGTTCGTCCAGCAGCAGAACCGTCTTGGGGTTGGCATACAAGTGGGCAAGGAGAAGGAGGGTCTGTTGGAGTCCTCGACCGGACGCGGACAAATGAACTCCGAACAACTCGCTGATGCGCTGGCAAAGATCCTGCCACGTCTTGTGATCGGCCTCCTTCTCGTATATCTGGAAGCAGAGGTTCCGCAGTACCTGAGCCGTCTGTCCCTCACCTAGAAGCACGTTGATTCTGCCGGGCTCCCACTTCGGCTCCGTTGCCGCCAGCCCAGACATCGGCGGAAGATAGGCCACTTTCACTCCTGCGGCCGCCTCCGGGATCGTCGTGAACTTGGCTTTTTGAACTGGTTGTTCATCGAAACCCTCCTGCCGAATCGGACGGCACACGAAGGACTCCTCACTCGTGTAGTCAAACTCAAGGCCGCATGACCAGGTGACGCCCGCGGTGATGCCGTCTACTGTGATATCAATACGAATGTTGCGCGTGCCCTCGGACTTGCCGTTTATGCTTTTCCCGCTACGAACGTGCAGGTCTTTCCAGAGGAGATCGGCTGTAGGAACCGGGATGGAGATCACATCCCGCCGGTTGATGGTCACACCAGGACGCTTCTCGGCGAGGGCCTTGCCCCTGCGTTTGGCCAGCAACTGGCGCAGTCCCAACTCCCACAGGGTGAGCGCCTGGAGTGCTGTCGTCTTGCCGGAGTTGTTGGGGCCGATGAACACGACGGAACGTCCCAACTCGACGTCCATCTCCAAACCTTTGAAATTCCTTACACGCAGCCTGGTCAACATTTTTCGCTCCCTTTCTCGGCCTGTGAAGTCTGGGCCAAGAAGCCCTCTATCACGTGCTTCGCATCCCACGGATCGCTGATCTCGATGAACGCCCAGCGGCCCCAGGTGTTCGCGTTGTTGACGGCGGGGACCCAGAGGTTGCGGGCGGCGGTGATGCTCTTGCCGAAGGACTCGACGAGCGTCTTAAAGGCCGGGCGGTAGGTGTGTTCCGTGGCGTTTCCGGCGGCGCGGATCTTCTCAACTTCACGCAGGTATTTAAGTATCGCCGTCGGCATGGGGAAAGCGTACTCAAAAGAGGCGGTCTTGTCAATTCGGCTCTGCGGGCGCGGGCATGTTGTCCGCTCATGCAAGCCGGGGTGCGCCCGCCCCTGCCGCTGAGTCGCAAGGGCGTTGCGGCCGGGCGGCGGCCTGCTATAATGCCCCCATGACCGTCAAGTCGCCACGCATCCGCAACAAGAAGGCCCGCCACAACTACGCGATCCTCGAGACCATCGAGGCGGGCCTTGTGCTGGAAGGATCCGAAGTCAAGGCCCTCCGCGAAGGAAAGGGCAGCATCGACGAGGCCTTCGCCCGGGTGCGCGGCGAGGAAGCGTGGCTCTACAACATGCACATCGGCCCGTACGAGCAGGCGGCCCAGTTCGGGCACGACACGCGGCGGACGCGCAAACTCCTCTTGAGGAAACGCGAAATCCGCCGCTTCCTCGGCAAGGCCGTCGAGAAGGGCCTCACGCTCATTCCACTGACGGTGTACTTCAAGCGCGGCTGGGCCAAGGTGGAACTGGGCGTGGCCAAGGGAAAACGCGAGTTCGACAAGCGCGAAGACCTGAAGGCGCGCGAGAGCCGCCGCGACATCGAGCGCGAACTCGCCCGCCGACGCCGCGGACGCGGGTAGCCGAAGGCCGCTCTGGCATTCGACCCCGGCACTTGAAACGAAAGGGCTTACCCCTCAAGTCGCCCTGAGAATTGGTCGATTTTATGAGGGCCATGACAACGCTTACAATGCCTCAAACCGACCCGAATCTGAACCGCCCGACCCTCGCGACGCCCTTCGTCGCAGTCGCCCTGCCACTGGGCCTCGACAGGACGTTCACCTACGCCCTGCCCCAGCGCCTGCGCGGCAAGGTCGGGGTCGGCCAGCGGGTCACCGTCCCGTTCGGAAAGGGCAACCGCAACATCATCGGCTGGGTCGTGAACGGGCTGGAGGCCACCGACCTGGCGGCGGTCAAGGCCGTCCTCGAACTCGTCGACCCCGAGCCCCTCCTGACCGACGACCTGGTCGACCTGGCCTTCTGGATGAGCCGCTATTACGTCACCCCCATCGGCCAGGTGTTCGAGGCGATCCTGCCGGCGGCCGTCCGACAGAACGTCGGCTTCAAGACCGTCCAACTGGTCGTGCGGACCCAGAAACCCGAGTCCGAGGTCGACCGCATCCTCTCCAAGCAGCGCCGGGTTCTCGACCGGCTGGCCGAGGTCGGCGCGCCGATTGCCCCGCGCGAACTCGCCCGCCAGGCCGGGTGCACGATCGCCGTCATCAAGGGCCTCGAAGAGAAGGGCCTCGTGCGGATCGAGACCCGCGAGGTTGACGAGTTCGCCCGCGACCTCTTCATCGAACTTGAAGAGCCGAGGGCCATCCACCTGGCGCCCGAGCAGGCCCTGGCCCTCCAGCGCATCAAGAACCTCATCGCCGCCGACGCGTTCGGCGTCCTGCTACTCCAGGGCGTGACCGGCTCCGGCAAGACCGAGGTGTACCTGCGGGCCATCGCCGCCGTGGTCGAGGCCGGGCGGCAGGCGATCATCCTGGTGCCCGAGATCGCCCTGACGCCCCAGACCATCCGGCGCTTCCGCGAGCGGTTCACCCAGGTGGCCATCCTGCACTCGAACCTCTCTGACGTGGAGCGGCACCGGCAGTGGCGCGACATCGCCGAGGGCCGGGCCGACGTGGTCATCGGGGCCCGCAGCGCCGTCTTCGCCCCCGTCCAGAACCTGGGCATCATCGTCATCGACGAGGAACACGAGAACTCGTTCAAGCAGGAGACCGCCCCGCGGTACCACGCCCGCGACGTGGCCATCATGCGGGCAAACCTCGTGGGCGTGCCCGTGGTCGTGGGGTCCGCCACGCCGAGCCTCGAATCCTACCAGAACGTCCGCTCGGTCAGCCATTACCAGGAATCGCGGCTTACCAAGCGGGTGGGCGGGCGTCCGCTGCCGCCCGTCCAGATCGTCGACATGCGCCTGGAGGCCGCCGAACGCAGGGGCCAGCACGTCTTGTCGCGGGCGCTCGAGGCGGCCATAACCGAGGCTTGGCGGAAGCAGGAGCAGACGATCCTCTTCCTGAACCGCCGCGGGTTCGCCACGCACCTGTTCTGCGTCCGCTGCGGACACGTGGCCAAGTGCCCCGACTGCGACGTCGGCCTGACGTATCACTCGAAGCCCGGTGTCCTCCAGTGCCACTACTGCGGCTACCGGTCGCCGCCGCCCGACAGGTGCCCATCCTGCTCCGCTGAAACGGTCAATTACTGGGGCACCGGCACGCAACGCGTGGAAGAGGAAGTGCAGCGGAAGTTCCCTGAGATCCGCCTCGGCCGCATGGACGCCGACACCACCCGCAAGCGCGGCGGGCACGAGAGCATCCTCTCGGCCTTCCGCGACGGCGAACTCGATGTCCTCTTGGGCACCCAGATGGTCGCCAAGGGCCTTGATTTCCCCAACGTCACGGTCGTGGGCGTGGTCAACGCCGACGTGGCCCTGAGTTTGCCCGATTTCCGGGCCAACGAGCGGACGTTCCAACTGATTACCCAGGTCGCCGGCCGCGCGGGACGCGGACCGAAGGGCGGCCAGGTCTTCGTCCAGACGTTCCAGCCCGAGCACCTGGCCATCCAACTGGCCGCCAAGCACGATTACGAGGCGTTCGCCCAGGACGAACTGGCGACCCGCAAGGCTCGCGGCTACCCGCCGTTCGGCCGCCTGGCCCGGATCATCGTCAGGTCGCAGAGCCGCCAGAAAGCCGCCGAGGCCATCCAGGCCATGGCCGGCCGCCTGATCGAACCCGCCCGCATTGCGGGCATCCAGGTTCTCGGGCCGCAGCCCTGCCCCCTCGCGAAACTCAGCCGGTTCTGGCGGTTCCACATTCTCCTGAAGTCGCCCACAGCCAAGGCCCTCCTGCACCTCTGGGACCGCATGCGAGCCGACCTCTCGCCTCCCGGCGGCGTCCAGATGGCCATCGACGTCGATCCGCAGTCCACGCTGTAAGGCAAAAGCAGGGCAGTTTCTTCTGTGCCAAGAAGAAAGGCCGTTGTTGCCTTTCTTTGCGTCTTTGCGCCTTTGCGTGAGGCGCCTTTTCACGCTGAGGCAACGGCGGGCTCTCGCGAAGCCGCAAGGCACGCAAAGCAGGGCAGTTTCTTCTGTGCTGAGAAGAAGGTCGTCTTGCCTTTCTTTGCGTCTTGGCGCCTTTGCGTGAGCCGCCTTTTCACGCCGTCCCTGAATGTAAGTCATAACGAGTTACAACGACTTACGATTTCCGGACCCCCAAAATCGGCCTTTTTGGCCCAAAGTTATCCACAAAATGGCCTTGGCGCTAGCGCCAGGGCCGGTGACCCCGAAAAATGTTAAGATGGGCTAGACGAAATTTATCGCTTTTTTCACTTTTTTGCGTTTTACACCCCCCCTTCTGTATCGACTTTGCATTTTTTTATCGTTTTTTGCGCGAACCCAAAACACGTAAGTCGAATTTCAGAAATGCGACTTACGTTCGCCGCAGGGCCGGAGGCCCTCCAGTGCGGAATGCGGAATTCGGGGTGCGGAACGAACGGCAAAAGCGCCCGCCGGGCTGTTTGGCAGGGAGTAGGAGGCGACCGGGGACCCGGAAGAGACGGCGACTGCCAAAAAGGCAGGCCGGAGTTTGGAGGCCTGAGGCTGGAGGAACTACGGTGGCACCGGTGCCATGCACGACCGGCAGCCGCAGCACCGGTACAGTGGGTATAGGTGTGTGCAAGGCACGCGTCCAGAGGGGGGCGACGCCCAAGGTGCGCCCTTGGCGAACGGGCACAGGCACGGCTTTGGGTGTCCCCGGAAACCCGAAGAGAAGGATCCCCGCTACGCGGTCTTGATGCGGCCACTTCCCACGAGATGCGCCACGTACTCATCGTAAGTCAGAGGACAACCCACGAGGGCGTGAAGCTGAGGTTTTGAGACCCCCAACTGCTTCTTCAGTTGGGCAAGTAAATCGTCCCCGTACTCCCGAATGCCATAACTAAGCCGGGTCTTGACGCTCGTTTGCCTGCCCTCAACATACAGCCAAAAGCACTCGTGATGGGTGTAATCGCGTCTGAAGCCTTTCTTCAGAAGTGCAGCCTCTATTCTCTGGGTCTTGATCGCGCTCACGAGGCCATCTCGACAAAGCCAGTCGTCGGCTGGAGCACAAGCACACGCCTGGCGCCGCTGGCGGCCCCAAGCGTAATCCGCGCGACCAAGGTCCTCATGGCATCCCGCAACTCGCGTGAATCCTCGGTGAGTTGGTCGTCTTTCTTGTCCGCGAGCCCATCGTACGTAACGACGAAATCATCCATGAACTGCTGGATCGCCTGCTCACGGGTGTAACCGTAACCCATGATGTGCAGGTCCTCGAGCTCGCAACTCCATAGCGCGCCCTCCTGTTTCAGAAGCGGCATGAGCTCCCTGCTAAGCGCAAAACGTCGGTTCCCGGTTTGGATGTACGAGAAGCTGATGAACCCTCTGACAAACAGGGAATCGGACTCTGGCGGTGTCACCTCCGGGGCAGATACCACTTCCATGCTGCTAGCGCAACTGGTTGGCTGCGTACGCCGCACCTCCCAGGCGTAGGGGCCCCGCGCCCTGTAATGAACCAAGGTCATTGCTCTCGCCCCCATTCCTTGACCTGAATGCCAGAATCTGTCAAGTCGGCAAACCCTCTCACTATCCATTCACGAGCTTCCGAGAACCAGAGCAGAAGTCCTTCGGAGTCAGTCCGCTCGGGAAGCCCCCGCGCCACCAGATCCAGCCGGAACAGTTCCCTCTGCTCCCCTTCCAGGAGCTTGGCATGGCGGCAGGAGACGTGGAGCCTGCCCCGAGTTCCTTTAAGGTCGAAGACCATGTCGCTACCGAGGCTCGCAGGTGGGGGCAAGAAAGCGGATTCCTCATGGAATGAAATGGCGGGGAACACCTTACCAATGTCCCTCGGCGCCGACCAGCCCTCGGCCTTGAAGATGTGGTTGACATAGGTCATCTCAAGCAGATCAACCTGGGGTACGTCTCCGCCTTCGGCCTTGGTGAATTTGCAGAACTCAGTCCAGCGAGAAGTGAACAGTTTTCGCATATAGTCATATCGCGGATATAAATCACCTGCTCTCACCTTGCGCCAGTTAACACAGAACCTATCTGACTGAAGCTGAACGAGATCGCAGGCGTTCTCTGAGATGAACCACTGACGGCAGAGAGGCGGCTTTGTTAAGAACTCGGCAAACACTTGGCGTGGCTGAAGGAGCACCTCCGGTTCGGCCTGACGTTCGATGGGAGCCTGCTCCTCACACTTTGGGTAACTCTTCCGCATCAACTGCCAGAACAATCCCGTGTGGGCTGCCATGAGCCACGGCAGCTTCGCAAACTGAACGCTCCAAACGACCTCAACCACCGGGGGCTTCTTGTACGAAGGAAGTGGTTTCGCAACCATCTCTTGCCTCCGGAGTCGCGCTTGCGCTCCCTGCTTCATGTCACACTATTCTACGCAGCCTCTCAGCCACGGTTCTACTGGAATGCGGCCCTGGGGATCATCGAGGGGCACCTTTGCCCCGGTATTATACACCACCTTCAGGAACGGGAGCCCACAAATCCCCGCAACGGTGCCCTAGCCTACGGGTTTCCTCCACCTCTGCAAGCGAAATGGCCGGTGGTTATTCGGCGCTCCGCTCCCGCCATCTTTAACCCGAGTCTGGGCCTGATACTCTCGCGCGGGAAATGGACCCCGACCACCCGCGACTTACTGGCCCTGCCGTCAAGCCTAGCCGGCCTTCTGGTCGATCACTGAGAGTTGGGACGGGTTTCACCTTGTTCGGCCCACAGATTGCACCACAGGCTGACTGGGGAAGCAAAGGGGGGCGGGAACGAGCGCCACGGGCGGGGTGGCGGGAGGGGCGCTCGGTCGACATCCACACGTCTTTCTCGTGAGCCCGCCTTGGCGGGCGTCTAAGGTTGAGCGGGCGCTTGGCGCCATCAAGGGTCAGACGCCCGCCGAAGCGGGCTGGAGGGAAAGTGGCGAGAATGTTGAGCGCCACTGCCACCTCGGCCTTAAGGCCGAGGCTACTGGTGCGTCAACGTTGCTTTTGTGGGTGCCATGCTTTCGCGCCGCTGCGAAAGCATGGTCGTGCGAGGTCCGAAAACATGCTTTCGCAGGCGAAAGCCTGGCACCCGCACTCACAGTCTCAAAATTGATGCACCACTCGGGATGGCTCGCCGGGCCGCGGTCACGGCCGGCGGGCGGCGGCGGGGGCGGGGTCGGGCCAAGGGCGGTCTTCGCCCGTCAGGATGGGGGCGATCATCTCGGCCATCATTATGTGAAGCACATAGGTCGGATGCCACTCGTTGCCTTCGCCGGCCCAGGCGTACGGTTCGCCGCGGCAGGTGCAGAGCCTCGTCACGTCGGCGGCCGCAACCTTCTCTTCACGGGCCAGTTCCTGAAGCACGCGGGTCATGTCTTTAGAGTCGGCGACCGCCGGGGCGCCGGGCGTGGCGGGTCTCCAGACCCGCCGCGCGAGTGCTTGCCCACGCTTAGTGCGCGGCGGGTCAGGAGAGCCTGTGAAATAATCGTTTCGCGCCTCCCAGAAACCGCGTTCTTGGGGGTGCCAGAGGGGCCTGATGGAAGCCCCGTGCTATTATTTCACAAACTCAGGAGACCCACCGCGCAACCATCCAACACCAAAGTGCACTGACGCCGTGCCCGTTCTGCCCCGATTCACCTTGCCACGCGGGGCCGCGGCGGCGAGAATGACGGCGAACCGGCGGCAGAGGGAGCCGGCCGCGACCCTTCGAGAAAGCGAGCACGCATGTTCCTCGACCATCCGCACATGGCGCCCATACGGGCGCTGATGGAGGACCCGGAAGTCACCGAGATCATGATCAACGGGCCGGGGCAGGTCTTCGTGGAGCGCCGCGGGCTGATGCAACTGGAGCCCCTCCAGTTCCGCGACGAGGACGAGGTGAACCTGCTCGTCGGGGCGCTTCTTCAGACCATGGGCCGCATGGTCTCGGCGTCGAACCCGTACGTCGACTTCCGGCTGCCCGACGGGTCGCGCGGCAACGTGACGACGGCGCCGGTGGCGCTGAACGGCCCCGTGGTCACCATCCGCAAGTTCACGAAGACGCTCACCAAGCCGCAGGACCTCGTTCGCGTCGGCACGCTCTCGAAACGGATGGCGGTCGTCCTGGGGGCGGCCGTCAAGTACCGGGCCAACATCATCTTCTCGGGGGCCACGGGCACCGGCAAGACGACGACGCTGGGCGTCTTCAGCCGGTACATCCCCGAGTCTGAGCGGATCATCACGATTGAGGACACGGCGGAACTCCAGTTGCACCAGCCGAACGTGGTCCGCCTGGAGTGCCGCCAGCCCAACATCGAGGGCAAGGGGGCGATCACGCTGTCGCAACTGGTGCGTAACGCCCTGCGTATGCGGCCGACGCGGATCATCGTCGGCGAGATCCGCGGCGACGAGGCCATAGACATGCTCCAGGCCATCGCCAGCGGGCACCAGGGGTGCCTGGCCGTGCTGCACGCCTCGAGCCCGCTGGACGCCGTGTCGCGGCTGGAGATGATGTCGCTCTCGCGCGGGCTGATGCTGCCCCTGTGGGCCATCCACAGGCAGATCGCCTCGGCCGTCGACCTCATCGTGCAGCACGATTTCCTGGTCGACGGCACCCGCAAGATCACGCGGATCACCGAACTCGGGGGGGTCGAGGGCGACCGAATCGTGCTCCAGGACCTATTCCGGTACGAGCGCCGGGGGACCGAGGCGGCCGGCCGCGAGACGGGCCAGTGGATATCGAGCGGCACCAAGCCGCGGTTCCTCGAGAAGAGCGAGAAGATGGGCTTCACGATCCCGCCCGAGACGTACGCGGCCGGGGCGGAGTAGTCTGTTCATCATTCGGCCGCCCCGATCGCCGGGGCGCATGCTCGCGGGCCTGCGATAGGCCGGCTGATGAGCCTTGGCCGAATTCGGGCATGGTTCACCCCCGCCGGGGATGAGCACCCAGTAAGCCTCCGGCACCGCCGGGGGATGCCTCAACCCGGTTCATCCCCACGCGGTGCGTGGGGCTTGTGAGCCTCGGCCGAATTCGTTGACTTCGGTCCGGCAGGCTGCTAGACTCGAAGTGCTTCATGGGCGGCCGAGCGCCGGCAGGAAGAGGACCGGGCCGAGGAGGTGCGCGTTGCAGATCGAAGTCACAGTTCGTCACGCGTCGATAGCCGCGGACTTGAGGGCCTACGCCGAGAAGAAGGCCGGACGCCTGGTCAAGTACTACGACAAGATACAGGCGATCCGGGTGATCCTGGACTCTACCGGGGCCGGCTTCGAATGCGAGATGATCGTTGACCTGGAGCACATGCACGACCTGGTGGCCAAGACCGCCGGAGACGACCTGCACGCCGCCATCGACCAGGCGGTCGACCGCCTCGAACGCCGGTTGACGGAGCACAAGGACCGGACCCGCATTCGGAAAGGCCGCGGGCCCAATCCGCATCAGCCCACGCGCACCTAGGAGTCTCGGCAGGGAGTACTCTGCATGAAACTGATGGACTTCATTGCGAAGGGGGCCGTCCTGCCTGATTTGAAGGCCGATTCGGCCCGGGCCGCCATCGACGAGATGGTGGGGTCGCTGGTGAAGGCCAAGACCGTCCCGGAAGACCAGCGCAAGAAGGTTGTCGACGCCATACTGAAGCGCGAAAAGAAGGGCACGACGGGTTTCGGCAACGGGGTGGCGATTCCGCACGCGAAGCACGAAGGGGTGGACGGCGTGGTGGGGATGCTGGCCCGGAGCGCCGCGGGCATCGATTTTGCCGCCCTCGACGGGCAGCCGGTGCACCTGTTCTTCCTGCTCCTGTCGAACCCCGACAAGCCGGAAGACCACCTGAAGGCCATGGAGCACATCTTCCGCAGCATCAAGAACGACAACCTGCGGCGGTTCATGTGCCAGGCCGCGACTAAGGAAGAACTGCTTGAACTGCTGCGCGAGGCGGATGAAGAACTGGACTGACGCCGGCCGGCGTTTCGGTATCGCACAGAAAGATGGTTTCGTGCCCGAACGAGACGTTGAGATCGTCAATCCGCAAGGTATTCACGCCCGCCCCGCCGTGCAGTTCGTGACGACGGCCAAGACATTCCCTTGCCGCGTCATTGTCCGTTCGGGCAAAAAGGTCGCCGACGGCAAGAGCATCATGGAGATGATGGTCCTGGCGGCCTTGCCGGGCACGGTCCTGCGGATTGAGGCGGAGGGCCCGCAGGCGGACGCCTGCCTGGACGCCCTGGCCCACGTGGTAGCCGAGTTCGACAAGGACTAGTCGGCGGTCCCGTAGGATGGAAATCCGAAAAGGCATCGCGGTCTCACCCGGCGTCGCTATCGCTCCGGCGATTGTGCTGGACAGCGAGCAGTTCCGCATCCGCCGCCGCAGCATCGAGCCCCAGGAGGTCGACGGCGAACTCGGGCGGTTCCTGGCCGCCGTCGAGCACGCCCGGTCCGAGGTCCAGGAACTCCGGGTCCGCGTCGCCTCGGATGTCGGCGAGAACCTCGGCGCCATCTTCGACGTCCAGGACGCCGTGCTCACGGACCCGCGCCTGGTGGAGGAGGTCCGCGAACTCGTTCAGCGCGAGCGCTATTCCGCCGAGTACGCCGTCTCGCAGACCCTCAGGGCCTTCGCCCGCAAGTTCCTGGCCCTCCCGAACCGGTACATGGCCGAGCGCGTCACCGACGTCTACGACGTCGAGAAGCGCCTGCTGAGGAACTTGATCGGCGCGCGGCGAGAGAGCCTGGCGCAACTCTCCGAGCCGGTCATCGTCATCGCCCACGACCTGACGCCCAGCCAGACGGCCGGCCTCGACCGGTCGAAGGTCCTGGCGTTCGCCACCGACATCGGCGGCCGCACCAGCCACACCACCATCGTGGCCCGGGCCATGGGCATCCCGGCCGTGGTGGGCCTGAAGACCATCACGGCGGAACTGTCGGGCGGCGACACCGTCATCGTCGACGGCAACCGCGGCCTGGTGGTCGTCAACCCTGACGAGGCCACCATCGTCCGCTTCCGCGAGGCCGAATCGCGGTTCCGCCGCATGGAGGCCGAACTCGGCGACCTGAAGGACCTGCCGGCGACCACTCCCGACGGCCACGAAGTGCGCCTCTACGGCAACATCGAGTTCCCGCACGAGGTCGAGGTGTGCCTGGCGCGCGGGGCCACCGGCATCGGCCTGTACCGCACGGAGTTCCTGTATCTGGGCCGCGACGACGACCCCACCGAGGAAGACCACTTCCAGGCCTACGCCGAGGCGATCGATGCCGCAAAGGGCCGGCCCATCGTCATCCGCACCTGCGACCTGGGGGCCGACAAGTTCACCCACCTCTCGGGCGATTACGACGAACGCAACCCGTTCCTGGGGTGCCGGAGCATCCGCTTCAGCCTCCAGCACATCGGCCTCTTCAAGACGCAGATCCGGGCCATCCTGCGCGCCAGCGCACTCGGCCCGGTGCGGATCATGTTTCCGCTGATTACGAACCTCAAGGAACTCCGGCAGGCCAAGATGCTCCTGAGCGACGTCCGCGAGGACCTCGAAGAAGAGGGGGTTTTCTTCGACCCTGACATCAAGGTGGGCATCATGGTCGAGGTGCCCAGCGCCGCCATCATGGCCCGGCATTTTGCGCGGGAGTGCGACTTCTTCAGCATCGGCACCAACGACCTGACGCAGTACACCCTGGCGGTGGACCGGTCGAACGAGCGCGTGGCCTCGCTGTACACGCCGGGGCACCCGGCGGTGCTGCAACTCATCCGGGGCGTGATCGAAGCGGCCCTGGAGGCCAACATCGAGGTGGCGGTCTGCGGCGAGATGGCCGGCGAGCCCATCTACACGCCCGTCCTGCTGGGGCTCGGGGTCCACGTTTTCAGCGTATCTCCGGCCACGCTCCTGGAGATTAAGAAGATGATCCGCACGGTCACCATCGCCCAGGCCCGCGAGGTCTGCCAGAAGGTCTTCCAGTTCGACTCGGACCGCGAGGTCGACGCCTACCTGACGGAGATCGGGCGCCGCCTGCTGCCGGAGATGATTGCGTAGTTCGCCCATGCGGATGCCGCACGCAAGAGGCACATGCCCACGCAGAAGGGCGCTGGCCATGCCATCCGTGAAATGGCTGGCCCGGCGCGGGAATTCTTGTTACGATTCCGCTCACCAGCACGGTAT